>Ga0179593_1709503_pt1 | contig 13095 bp, 28 predicted proteins | sample CZODoug2_1_08_16_FD_185931 | JGI IMG/M metagenome (GOLD analysis project Ga0179593, IMG submission 185931) | Vadose zone soil fungal communities from Angelo Coast Range Reserve, California, USA - CZODoug2_1_08_16fungal (PacBio error correction) | ecosystem: Environmental > Terrestrial > Soil >... | reverse complement strand
CGCCTGAATCGAGCCAGCCACCCCCTCCCCTTGTGGCTCTTTCCCTCCCAAACTTCTTCCATCCCTTTCCGTGCGGAATCTTCAAGGTCCCAACCCGACTCTTCTAGATCAGTTATGCCCCCTTTCCCTTCGTCTTTTGATTTTTTTTCGAAATTTTTACTAACTTCCCAGTCCGAAAAAAAATTGTGTCCTTCCCCCCCCGTTTTCGTACTTCCCCCAGCTTTCTTTTTCCCTTTCATATAAGAGGTTTGGACCACCAGTGTTTTGGTAGAAAACTCCTTGGAACGAGCTTTTTTTCTCTTTTCTTTTTAAAAGAGAGTTTTGTTGTTCAAGAAAGAGGAAAGGGAATAGATGGTTTTTTTTAATCCTTTTCCCCCAAATGACTGCCCTTCCTTTCATTATAGCCCCGTGCACCTCCCCTCCATTTTTTCCGGCGTTTCTTTCTTTTCTTTTCACAGGTTGTTGGCCGCACCTGGCTCCTCTTTTCTCAGCACGCTCTTCCCCCCCCCCCCATTCGAGTTTTGTCTCCCCCGATCATGATGGACGAAGGCCCCCCCTGCTCCCTTTCCCCCCCCTTTCAGGGGCACCTCCCCTGTCCAAAACATCTCGTCCCTTAGTCCCATTTTCCTTTTCCCCCTCCAAAAAGAGAACTTTCTTTTTCTTCGTATCGAGAAAGAGCCTTCCTCTCGTCCAAGATATCCTTGTTTTCCCCCCCTTTCCTCCTGGAAGATCACTTTGGCCCCCATTTCTTCATCATGGTTGTGACAAACGGCCCGGACCTTCTCTTCCATCTTTTTTTTCCCCCGCCCTTCTCCCCTGGTTTTTGGCCGCTTTCCTGGGTTTCACCAAGCTTCCTTCTTCCTTCTTCCCCACACAATCCAGGAAATCCTTTTTTATTTTTTCCTTTCAGCTGGGTCCTTCGTTTTCAAGGCACCTTCTTTTCCCCCCCTTCCTTGCTGAGGAGGTTTGCTTGCCTTTCAGGGGAAGGCGGTCTTTGGACGTCCCAACTTACACTCTTTCCCCCCCCTCTGCGCCAAAAGTCCTTTTTCCCCTCGCAAGTGAACTGGCCGACTTCTTTTTTCCACGAACGCCGTGTCCTTGCTGCTGGACTTCCCTTTCTCTTCTCTTTTATTCGGGAGTCCTTTCCTTTTTTTTTCAACAAAACTCGATTTGCAAGGATTTTTTTTTTTTGATCTTCTGTGGCTGCGGTTCTCTTCTCCCCTGCAGTCATTTTTCCTCCCCCTCTCAAAGGGTCCAAAAAGTAACGACACTGTTTCTTCTTGAAGGGACATGGTGCGGCATTTTCTTTTTCGTCGAACGGCGTCCGGACCCCCCTTCCCCCTCCCCAGTGAAAGATTTCTTTCCCCCTCCCGCTGAACGGACTCGCCCACGAATTTGTTTTCTTTTTCCTTTCCTTTCCCTCGGCCCAAGGGCGCGGGTTCTCCCTTTTTCCAGCGTCGGCTCCGTCCCACCCCCCTCATCTGAAAAAAACGTCCCTTTTCCTTTAAAAGGGGAGACCAGGGCTTGGAGTCCGTCCACTTTTTTTCTTCTTTCCAAGGCTTTTCCCCAGAGTGGGCACGCTCCCCCCCCTGTCAAGGTCGTTCCCGTGAATCGAGGGCCACGACATTTGGCCTTTTTTTTCTTTCCGTTTTCCTGGGTCTTTCTATCTCCCTAACAGAAACTTTCCCTTTTTTCCAGTCTTCTCCGAGACACTGCTGGTACAGCGATTTTTCTTTCGCCGCGTCTCCCCCTTCTCCGGTTGCTCACCCTTTTTCCTTCAACCCCCCCTCCTTTTTTTGCCGCTGCTGGAACAATAGTTGTCTTTTTTTCTCTCGCAATGATTGTTTCTTTTCGGCTCTGTTGAGCGCTTTGTTGTTTGTCTTCTTCTTCATGGAAACTGCCCCTTTTCTTCTTTGCATATCTTGATTCGTCTTTCCTTTTTTTTTTACTCCCGCTGATACCTTCGCCTTTTCCCCCGCAAAACGTCCGAGCGAATATACAACTTGCTAGCACGACCTTTCCCCCCAAAAAAGGGGTCCCCTTTTTTTCCCCCCCCGCGAGGTTTTCCCTGGGCACCCCCTTTTTTTAAGCACAACCTTTTGTTCCCCTTCTCTCACCCCCTTTTACCCGGCAAAGTAAAACTATGGACAAACGAACTTTTTCATTTTCAAACGAGGGAATTCCCCACCTCTCATTTGTAGCGGACTGTTCCGCCCATTTTTCCCCTTTGTGACCTTTCTGCGGAATAGTCCTTCCCTCTTTTTCTTCTTTCTGGATGAGTTCAAGAGAGGCATTTGATAAGGACCGCCGGCATTATTCCTCTATGGAACAATTTTTCCCCCAGGGGCCTTTGTTCCTATCCGGGCCAAGAGGTGTTTTTTTTTCTTCGTGTTAGCTTGACTGCCTCCCTCGACAGGGACAGGGTTCCTTTTTTCCTTTTAATCGCCGGTTCCCCTCCTCCGGCCAGTTGGAGAAAGGGTTGCCTTTCAGTTTTTCGGGCTCGAGTTTCGGTCGCAGGGTCACGCTCCCCAGTTCGTGGGTTCCCCTCCAGGTATTCGCCCAGGGAATGGCAATTCCGCCCCCCCCGATTTTTTTTTTTCCGGCCAGGACCTGGCTCCCTTTTTTTTTTTTTTTTCGCAGACCTTGTTCCAAGGGCTTTTTTTTTTCTTGCGTTAGCCTGGCCCTTTCGGGCAGAGTCCGTTCGGGCCTTCTCTCGAGGCCCTTGTCTCTTTCCCCGCACGGAACTTTTAGTCTGGAAACCGTGTTTTTCTTTTCCTTTTTCTGGCCACCTCTTGGAGGAACCGTTTGCTGCCTTTCTTCTTTTTCGGTATTAGGCTTTTTCCCCCTGGCTGTGATCGTAATAGGTCTCTCCTCCCAAACGTTTCTCCCCCCCCTTCGCGATGGTGGCTTTTTTTTTCTGTCAAGAAGAAAAGGTGGACCTGGCGCACTTCCCTCGCTCTTATGCGGTCGGTTTCCTGGTTTGCTTTCCCCCCTCCTTCAATTAAGTCTTTTCCCTTTTTTTACCAACACGATTGGGGGAAGTTTATGTTGCACCCTCGGTCCGATTCCAGATTTTTTCCCCTTCCGTTCGCAAACCATTTCCCCTTTTGCTGCCGAAAAGGAGGTTAAAAAACGGGGAGTCACTTTGTTTTCTGTTGATATTTATATCCCCCTTTTCTCGAATGGACAGTCCCTTGGCACCCCTCTTGGAACCTTCTCTTTTCCCCTGGGACATCAATTTTTCGCCGCCCTATTACCCCCTTACGTTTTGTCCTCAAACCGAGTACTTCTCCCTTCCCGCAACCTGCCCTTTCGTCCCCCTCTTTTTCCCCTTGCAGGGGAGGTGAAAACGGATTCGTTTTTTTTTCTTCAAGCTGCGGGCTTGGTTTCCCCCTTTTCCCCTGCACACGGAACACCAACTTTTTTTCTTTTTTTTTTTTCCTCACACCATCCATTGAATCCCCCCCCCCCCCCCCCTGCGAGGCTACTCGGCTTAGGTTATACGACAATATCTCTCCTTGACTATTTTTTTGTTGAGAGCGCTTCCCTTCTCTTCGCATACGTCTGTTTTGTTTGCTTTTCCTTCTTTCTTCCCGACTTTCCAACACCTTTTTTTTTTTTCCTTTCTTTTTCTTTTTCCCAGCGCAGTTGCAGGAAACGCGGCACACGATTTACCTTTAGTTCCCCCATTCTTGTTACGGCAGGTTTGCGTCTTTCTTCTTTTTGAGTCACTGGTTGATTACTATCTTCCCTCTGTAATAGGTTTTTTCCTCCCCGTCACCTCTGTCGGCTGGTGGACCGCAAGATACTTCCGGTTGATTTTTTTTTTTTTCCCTTCCTTACCCGCTGTTTGATATAACCCCTTTTTTGGAAGTTGTGAGTACTCCTTTTCCCTTTTCCCTCCCCCCTTTGCGGAAATGGTTGCGGCCCTTGCATTTTGGTAATCTGGGATATGGAGCAATTTCCCTTCCCCCTTTCCACATCGTGGTTTTCTTCTTCTTTTTTTACCAGGTCTGAATCTTCCTTCTGTGGTGGATCCCCCCCTTCAAACCCGACAGGGCATGAGCCTTTTTCGGGGGGCCGCTTCCCCCCTTTTCCCCAGGAAACCGGCCTCCCCTTCTTTTCTTTCTGGGAGAAACCCTTTTTTCGTTTTTTCCTCTCCCTATACGATCCAGCCGGTTTTTTCCTTCCACGCACCTCCGTCTTTTTCCTCTCCGGTTTTTTCTCCTGGTTTCCCTGTCCACCCAAAGAGTCTTTTGATGAACAAGGGGGCCAGACTAAAATCACCCCAGTTCCTTTCCGGCATCGATCTCTCCCGACCGAGCTTGCCTCCCCCTTCTCAGGATCTTACTTCCCTTTTTCCAGCGCGAAAAACCCACCATTTTTCCTTCTGCCGCAACCGGTAAGGCTTCTCCCCCCCTTTTTCCCCTGGGAGAATACCCCTGTCCTATCCCAAGAACCTTCCTTTTTCCCTCCAGCGAACAGCGGGTCGGCTCCCTTCCCCTGGCGAACTTTTCCCCTCTGAGGACCGTTATCCCTCCCTTCCCGTCACGTTTTCCCCCTTTTTTTTCTGGCAGGCAGCGAACACGACCCTGGTTCCTCTGTTTTTTTTTTATAGCACAATCCCTTCCAAGGGTACAGTGTTCCTTCCCTCCTGATATGCCTTCCTTCCCCTCGGGCGTGACCCCGCCAGAAACTTTTAAGTTGATCTTTTTTTTTTTTCTAAGACTAGTCCTCCTCCCCTTCCCACTGGAATCTTTTTTTTATGCTCCAGGACGACAAGGAGTCCTGGTTTCCGGGAGGGGGCTGTCACCCTTTTTCCCATACGTTCCTTGCGTTCTCTTTTTCTATTAATGGTCACCCCTTTTTTTCTTTCCCCCCCTACTTGGCTTCATCCGAGTGGGTCTGTAAACTGTTTTTTGGGTAGCAGTTGTATCCACCTTTTTTTCTGTTGCGTGGCAAGCAAAGCTAGTCTCCTTTTTTTCCTCCCCCCCATTACGATCCCCCTCTTTTTTAAACCAAACCGGAGGCAAGTTTCAATGGAATACAGGCCCCTCATACGACTTCAAAAGGGAGATCACCCTCCTTTTGACAAAAATTCACTTGGGGATGCCCTTTTCTCCCCCTCCATATTTTTTTCCCCTCCCTGGCCCGGAGAGTTGGTGTCCTTTACCCTGGCTTAAGTCCAACCTTTTTTTCTTTCTCGGCGGTCCCCCTTCTCAGATGTACCAGCATTTCTCCATCTTTCGCAACGGGGGTCCCTTTTTTTTCTCTCTTTTGCATCCGTGCCTCCCCCTTTGAAAACGGCCCTTCTTCTGTCGTGCTTGAAAAATTTCCCCCGTGAGGACCATTTGGGAAGACTCCACTCTTTTCGCACTCCTTCTTCCACCTCATGGACTCCTCCCCCCAGGAAGCCTAGGGCGATACATCCGATTGCCCCTCCTCACACGCCGGTTCTTATCCCTTTTCTCTCTCATTCTCCGGACGTCCAGCTCCCCTTTTCTTGAAACCCCATCTTCCCTTTATAAGTCTCTTCTTCGCACTCTTCGCACCCCCTCTCCCCCCGTCCTCCCGCTTTGTTCCTTCTCTACTTAACCCCTCCCATCTTCTAATTGCTTCTCGACTTTTCCTTCCACTTCCTCTCCCCGTCTCTCTCCATCCGTCTTTCTTATTGTCTCGCCGCGCAGCTTCCCTTTCCTGCGTCTTGTGTTTCTCCCCCCTATCCAATATCCTTAGTCCTCACATCCTACCCTCCCTCCTCCGTCCTTCACCTCTTCTTTTCTTCCTTACCCACTTTGCCCGTCGTTCCCCCTTCTCATGGCTTTCCCTTATCCCTTCCTCCCCTTTTATTTTCTCATCATCTCCTTCCCCTTGCTCGTCTCCCCACCCTCTCGCTTTCCTTCATCCCCTTATCCTATCTTTTACACCCCTCCCCTTCCCCATTCCACCCCTTTTAAACTACTGTTCCCACATTTTCTGTTACGCCCACTTCTCATCCCCCTCCCACTTCCTTCTCCCTCCCATTCCTGCATCTTTTCTCTTCTTTTCCCCCTCTCCCCTTGTTCCCCTTTTACCCCCCCCGTCTTCTCCAATTTGTCCCCCCGTCTCCCCAGCCAGCCTGTTTCACTACTCCTCCCCCACCTTCATTCTTTATCTCTCATTCGTCCTCAAACCTCCTTTCCCTCACATTCACTGACCCACGTCTGTTTTCCCTCTAGTTCTTCTTACCGTTTCTTAACTCCCAACTCTTCCCCCTTATCTATCCCTGTTACTCTCCCCTTGATTGGCCTTCTCTCCTCCCTTTCTCCTCGTGCCACGTTAACTACCCCTCTCCCTCTTTCTTCTCTCTATGCCTCTACCCTAGCTCCCCGCTCTCGTGCTTCATTTTTTTCTCTCCCGTTCCCACTTATACGCTCCTCTTTTCCCAGCTTTATCCTTCTCCCTCCCTACATTTCCTCTCCTCTACACGTCCTCCACCGCCCCACCTCACCTTCATTTTCCTGTCTTCTGCCTTTCCCTTGCCCACGCCTTCACCTTCTATCTGTCCTGCTCTCCTTGCCTTCATTCCTGGCACCGTCCCTCCTTACCATTCCATGGATGCCCTATTTCTACCTAACATCTTTGTCCCTTTCATTCCCTACCCTTCCGTAATTTCCCCCCCCCGATTGTCTCGACAGTTCCACCCCAGTCCTCTTTTGACCTTTTTCATATCCACCTCTACTTCTCTCGCTCGCTCTTTCATGTTTTCCTTCTCCCTTTCCTCTTCCTTCGCTTGTTCTTTCTCTTCTATTCACCCCCCTCCTACTCTCCCTCCTCTCTGCTCCGTATCCTACTACCCTCTCGACTTTCTATTTTGTGCCCCCTACCCCCTAATCCTCGCTGGTATCCTGCCACCCCTGCTACCCTCCGTATTGTTTCTCCCTATCCTTCCTTTTCTCGGCTTCGCTATTTTCGTTCCGCCATACACCACTTAACCTCATCCAACCTTTTTCATCTCCATCCCCATCTTCTTCCCCCTTCGCCCCCGATCTTTCGTTTTCCTGCTTATCCCGCCTCCCTGCCCCACTTTCTCTTTTCCATGTTCTCCCGCTACTTCCGCTCTTGCATTTCGTATTTGCCCCCCCCCTGTTCTCCCGCTCCCCTCTTTATCTTCTCTCCCTATACACGTTCTCTCTCCCCCGTCTCCTCTCCTCTTACAACTCCCCTACCTTTCCCTAACTTCAGCTTCTCTTTTTCTTACACATTACATTGTTCCCCTATTCTTCCGTCCACCTGACCGATTCCTCTACCCTCATCTATTCTCCCTTACACATTTACTTGTGCTTCTCTTCTTCACCTTCTCTATACACCCCCACTTGCCCTTCCCACCCCCCCGTTTCTTCCACCTTCTCTTTGCTCCTTTTTCACCTGCCCACCTAACATCTCCCTCATCCCGTCGCTTCCCCCGCCATCACCTCAAATTCTTTCATGCTTTCCGCTTCTGACTCTTTTTACAGCTACATTCATCACCAAGCCTCCTTTCCTCCTCTTCAGCCTTTCCGTTACTTCGGCCTCTTCTTCTCGACTCACCTTACGTCCCCTCCTCTTCTATCTTGCCCTTCCTTCTCTTTCTCTCCCCCTTCCTAATTTATCTTTTTCAATCTCCGCCTACCCCTCAATCTCTGCTCTTCCCCCCAATTCTTAGCTCCCCACTCCCCCTTCTTTCCATCCTCTCCGTCTCTCCCCTTCGTTCGGTTATGCCTTAACGAAGCCTCTTACCACTCTACTTCATCCTCTATGCCTCCTCCTCTTTCCTTTCCCCATTATCCTTTCTCCTCCTTTACCCCCCTTCCTTTTAAACGGTAGTTTTCCCCCCCTTGGTGTTAAGGGAGGCGCCGCTGGCATTTTTTGAAACCTTTTTTCCGGAATTGCCTTTTCCCCCCTTTGGTTCTCAGCTTACCCTTCCTTCGTGGCGATGCGTTAGGAGTGGCTTCCTCTCTTTGGGCGGGGCTAGATAAGCCCGCCGTGTTAGGATCCCCTACTTTGGACGATCCGACCAAAAGTGTCCCTCAAATCTCAGTTTTTCCGTTTTTTCTTTTTTCCGTTGACCTTTGGCTGGTGAGCCCCCCCCTTTCCCCGGGGGGAGACCTCGCCAACCCCTGAGGCCTTTTTTTCATCGCGGTTGCCCTTTCCCCATTCCTCCCCGAACTCATACTGATCCTCTTTTTTTTTTTTTTCTTTCTCTCTTGATCGGCGTTTCGTGCCTCTTTTTTTTTTTCGTGGAGAATTAGAATTTGCCTTTCGCGACACCCTTTTCCTGTTTTCTCCCCTTCTCCAGCTCCATCGGGCCTACTTCCCGGCCCCCGTGGCCACGATTGCTGCCCTTTTTCGCCAAAAGGCTGACCGAGTTTCCCCTTTTCTTTCCCCCCAAAAGCGGATTGTCCGGATTGTGTCATTGTAAGGAAGTACCCCTGTGCCCTTAGTGGCGCTCAAATTTGGATAATATTGCTGCTCTTTTTCTTCAAGTCAGGGAGAGGGACGGCCGTTTGTCACCCCCCTTGAGGCAAGAAATTTTCACCCCACGTGAGCTTCCCTTCCTGGTCCCAAGTGCATATCTTGGTCCTCTCCTTCTCTGGCTTCGATACGAATGCTCTGGGTTTGTTTTCGCCCCCCCGAAAACGGAATTTTCTCCTCTTTTGGGACGAAATTTCTTTTTTCTTTTCTTGCAGGACATGGGCCTTCCCCTTTCGTGGATGAGCAAAACCGTTTTTTTCATTGCGTCGGGTTTTTTCCCCGAGGCTCCTTTTTCTCCTCCGGGCAGGAAGGGAAACTTTTTCCCTCTCTCGGATTTAGTGCAAAGGGGGCTATGATGTCCTTCGGGAAAAAAGGGGTTTTCCTTTTGTTCTCTTTTTTTCCCCAAAAGGGAACCCCCCCCCCTTTAATGTCATAGTTTTTCTTTTCCCCCAACCCTTGGATTTTTTCTTCTCCTAAAAGGTCTTTCGTTTGCGGTCCCCCCCCCCTTTCACCGGATATTGTCCCCCTGGATTAGGAAAAATAACTGTCCGCTTCCCTGGATAACCGGCAATTTTTCCTTCCTTCTAGGCGGCCACCTTCTTCGCAAGCAAAAAAGCCTTCCTCTCCTTTCATGCATAAAATGATCTACGTAAGCATTTGGTTTCTTCCTGGAAAGATCGTCTTGAAAGCTTGGCTTTCTTCCTAGTGGAGTTTTCCCTTTTTCTTTTCTTTCCAAAGTGAGGTATGGCTTCCTTCCCTCACAAATCGTTTCCCTTCCCCCCTTTTTCCTTTCCTTCCTTCCGTTTGAGGAGAGCTTCGTTACGCTTCGGGGTTTCTTTCCTGTGAGCGGCCCCCCAACCCCCCAATAACCCGACATTTTTTTCCCCCTTTCGGACTCAAACCTCTGGGTCAATTCCATGCCGCTTTTCCCGTGAACCGCGTCCCCCTCCCACGTCGCTAATTATGCGATTACTTTCTTTTTCCTTTTTTCTCTACTTGGGACGGCCTTAGAATTCGGTCCGCCAACCTTTGGTTTTTCTTTCCATTTTCCCCCCCCCCTTTTTTTTACTGAGTTTTATTTCCTTCGGAAGGTTTTGCATATTCGTGGTGACCACCCCTTTCGCAACTCTCCCCTTCTCTTTTCTTTTCTGGTTGAAAGAAGCCTCTTTTTTTTTTTTTTTTCAAAAGAAAATGAGGAACCGACCTTCTTTTTTTTTTTCCCTTTTTTTCCCACTCTCCCCCCTGGGATCTTCCCCCCCACTCCCCCCGGCCGTTCTTTCTTTGCAAGGAACAATTCCGGTTCCTCGCCCAGTTTCTTCTTTCCCCCCGGCTCCGCGCTTTTTTTTTTTGGGTCGGTCCCCTTTTCTGCTTAAAAATCTCGTTTGGCTCCTCACTCTCGGGGACGAAGCCCCATTTTTTTTTCCTTTCAAGCAATTCACTCCACTTCGTCCAAAAATCTTCGTCCTCCCTCTTTCCGGGGTACAAAACTGCGGCCCTCCTCTCCTTCCCCTCGTTCTCCCAGAGCACTTTTCCCCTTTTCCCCGACCAAGAATTCTTTTTTAACCCCCACTCTCCTTTTCCTCTCACCTTTGGAGGATTTCATTCTTCCTTTCATTCCCCCTCTCTTTTTTTTCCGGTCCCGATTTTCCTTTTTTTTTTTGAAGGAAAGATTTGATGATTCCCCCCCCCTTTTTTTTGCGCGCTCTTCTTGACATCTTAATCACTTCATTCTCCCCCTCCGGAAATCACGATTTTTTTCCCCCCCCTTTTTCATTGACTAGGTCTTTGGCTTAGATCAATCCCCCCCCCTTTTTCCCCGGATGGAGGGGACTTCCCCCCCCCTATTGAGGCGGTTTTTCTCCCCCGGGCGGTTTCTGTCCAAAACAGGGCCCAAAGGTTTTCGCTTCGCCCTTCGCTCTTCTCACATTCGCCTGACTCTGGGGCCACGAACGCGTCTCAAGGGTGCTTCATTTTCCTTTCTAGTCGGGGTTTTTTTTTTTTACCCCCCTTTCAAACCGAGCCTTTTTTCCCTTACAGATAGATGTGGTCGCGGGCCCTGCGTTCAGTGGTTTTTCCTACAAGGTAAACCTTTTCCCCCCCTACCCCTGAACAAGATATTTTTCCTTTGCGGATCGTAATAGGCGGGGTTTTAGGTCGAACCCTCTGTGTTTTTCTCCCCCGAAGGCCACAGTTCTCTTTTCCGGACAAACCCTCCCTCCCCCGCCTCACTATTGCAGGTCTTCCTCCCTCTCCCCTTTTTTTTATGAAATAAGGAACACGTTGCCGGCGGTGCCCCCTTTCAGAGTCGGCTCCCTCCATCATCGGCAAAAACGACCCCTTTCCCCCCTCGGGTTAAAGGCTTTTTCCTTCGTCCGTCAATGAGTGGGGAAAGGGTCCAGTCGTTCTTTTTCAGAGTGGGCCCTCCCCAATCCTCCCCTTTTGGTCGCCACTTCCCCGGATGAAAGCCCGGCCCGAGCTTTTTTCTTTTCCTTTTTTTTTTCCGTTGACTGGGGTTCCTCTGCCAAAGCCTCTTCCACCCCCTGGTACAGTGCCCGTTTTTTTCCCCTGATTCACGAGACACTTGTCTTTTTACAGGCTGATGCTTTTTTTTCTCCCTCCCCCCCCCCGGAAACAATCGGTTCCCCTTTTTCGGCAAAACAAACTTCCCGCCGGGGGTTCTTTTCGTTGGAACAATAGGTTGGTTTCTTCATTTTCTCTTTTCTCCTTTTTCGCAATGATTGTTCCCTCCTTTTTTGAGCGCCCTTTTGATTTGCTTCGTGCTCGGGAATGTCTTCCTTTTTTTCCCTTTCCTCTTTGGTTCGGATGCCTTCTCTTTCCCCCTTGATCGGAATCCTTTGTTGTTCTTTCTCCCCTCCCTGAGTAGCCTAGCTTGCTTTTGGAACCTCCAACCCAGTCCCCTCTTCTCCGATCCCTCCCCTCTTCTAACCAGCAAAAGAACCCTTATTTAAACCCCCCCTGTGGTCCAAGGCCACCTTTTTTCCGGCCCAGTGACCTTGTGGTCCCCTCCCCAAGAGGGTGACCGTCATATATTTTTTCCCCCCCCCTGGCAAACAACTTTTCCCCTTTGCAAAAACCCCAAATAAGAGGGTGCAGCTGATTCAACCAAGAGGCCATTCTGTGTATTCCTTTCTCCCTGAGGAAGACCACCGTTTTTTTCTGTTGGTGGGGTTTGTGTTTTTTGGTGACATGGATGCGGCCCTCCCTTAGCTCCGCTTCTTTCTTTCCTTTTTCACGGGCGCTTTCCCCAACGCCGCAGGGCCCATCGCGTTCCTTTTAATGGACAACTTTCCTTCCTTTCCTGGCTATCCGTGCCCCCCCTTTTTTTTCAGAGTTGGAAAGGTTTTACTTTTTTTTTAGAGTGGCCTGCCGGTTCCACTCCAAGAGCGGGACCAGGGGACTTCCGTTTCCCTTCTCCGGTCCGATAGTCCCCCCTCCTTCTCTCAGAAAGGTTCAGCTTTCATGTGCTTTTTCTTTCCTTCCCCCTGAATTACGCGTTCGTGCACCGAGACTTTTTTTCGTGGGGTCCCTCCTTTTCTCAGGTATTAGCCAGTGGGGGAAACCTTTTTTTCCCTCCCCGTTTTTTTTTTTCCCAGGAGGTGGCCCCTTCTTTCCCCCCCTTCTCTTTTTTTGTTTAGATTGGAAGAATTTTTTTTTCGCTTTCTTCTTCCGTGAGTAGACTTTCTTTTTTTTCTTTCTAGTCCAAAGATAGTAGTTTTTTTTTATAGAGAAGGGGTCAGGTTTCTTTCGCGGTTCCCCCCTTTCTTTTCTTTTTTTTTATGGAAAAATTGTTTCTCTCCCCTCTTTCTCTTTTTATTGGCCACTTTCTTCCACCCGTTGATGATAGGGAGTTCTCCTGCCGTATTTTGGTTTTTTTTGTCCTTCCTTTTATCGTAATAGGGATTCTTCTTTCCCTGATCCAGATCAACGCCGGGGGAGTTTTTTACTGGGACGAAGGTTTCTTTTTCCTCCCCCCAAGGTGATAGGACCTCCCCCCCCCCCCTCGAATCGCTAGATGCCTCTTTTCGGGGTTGCTAGGGGGGTAACCCCCCTTTTTCAAATTCAATCATGGGTTAACAGGGCCCTTTCCACCCCTCTTGTGGGAAAGTCCTTTTCCCTCCTTTTTTTTTTCTTCAAAGATCCTCTTTTTCCCCCCTGAAGTAGTGAACCACTTTTCCTCCTTTCCGAACGGGCCCCCCCACTTCACACGGCTGTTGGAGAATTTTTCTCTCTTTTCCCCCCCCTGCGGATTATAGAATTCCCCCCCCCCTCCCCCACAGAGATTCTTGCATTCGGCGACATAAAAGGTGTCGCTTTTTCCCCTCCCCCCCTACGCAGGGCTAGGCGTATCAACCGAGTACACCTCCCTTTTTCCCCCCTCCCTGCCGCAAACCTTTTTTCCACTCTTCCCCGAGTCTGCGTTTCTTCACACGGGAGGTTTTCTAGACGTGTGCCGCTTTTCCCTGGGCAGCTCGTTTTTTTTTCTCCGGCCATTGTCCTTCCCCCCCCCCTTTGGGGGGCCTCTGTCGACCCCCTCCATTTTTTTTTACACAAAAACCAGCTCTTTTTTTTTTTCCTCCGATA
>Ga0179593_1667551_pt1 | contig 13095 bp, 17 predicted proteins | sample CZODoug2_1_08_16_FD_185931 | JGI IMG/M metagenome (GOLD analysis project Ga0179593, IMG submission 185931) | Vadose zone soil fungal communities from Angelo Coast Range Reserve, California, USA - CZODoug2_1_08_16fungal (PacBio error correction) | ecosystem: Environmental > Terrestrial > Soil >... | reverse complement strand
ATGTTGCTTTCCCTCCCCAGATATAGGGTTTTCCCCAGTGCGACCGCATTTTTCTTGTTTCTTTCCCTCACCAACTCCCTTGATCCCCACCCACCAGTTTGGCCTCGACCGGCTTTCTATCGGAACGGCATTTGTGGTTGACCGTCTTCCTTCCCCTTCTTGGATTGGGAGGGTTTCTCTTTGCGGCTGGCACTTGACGAGCTTCCTCGCCGGCGGCGTCACAGTCCTTTTCTCGATTCTCGATCTGCCTTCCCGATCCGATGGCGCGTCGCAGGCCTTCCCTTTCCCCCTCCCCTGGTCTGGACCGCCCCCCCCGGAACACCCATTCCGAGCCTTTCCTTCTCCTCTCTCCCGGCCTCTCAGTCGGCCACGCCCCTCCCCTCCGATCAGCGTCGCCTTTTCCGTCATCGCCTGATCGGGCGCCCGTTTTTTCCTTAAATCTTTTCAAGCGATGTTGCTCGTCTCTTTTTGGTGGTTCCTTTTCTGATCCGCGTTGTAAGGGAAGTTCGCTCCTTTTCGTACCGGCCCTGAGCAGGGATCCCCTTCCCCTCCCTTCTCGTTCCTCCTTTCAAAAATTATTTTTTCACCCCTTGGGATATGGGTTTGCTTTCTGAGATCAGCGAGCCCACTTGATAATGCCGCAGTCCTCTTAGAAATCCTCTTCCCCCATGTGCGCGTTCTTTCGCGGACTTCTTCGTTGTTCTGCGCGCTCCAGGTCGGTGACGTCGAAAACCCTTCGGCGGCGTTCGCCTCCCTCCTTCGAACTTTCTTTTGTTCTCTTCTTTCTTGGTAATCCGGTCGAGCCGGCCTGTGTAGCGGTCGCCGGTTGTGATGATGACTTACTTTTCTTTCCTGCGGCTTGATTCCCCCCACGTCGGCAGCTTCCTGCACTCCTTTTTTCTCAGATCGTTCCTGTCGCGAGCTTCCGATGGTGTCTAGCGCGCCCTTCGGTGGTGGTGTAGATCTGCCTTCCTCCTTTTCTCCGGCAGACCGAAAGCAGCCAGGGTGTCTTCGCCCCCCATTCTTGGGAAGAAGTCTTTTTTCAAGGCCCCTCCCCCTCTATTGAGGCCGAATGTTCGCTGTTTTCAGAAGAGCGTGGCGGATCTCTTCTTCCCCTTAACTCTTCCCTTCTTCGTCGATATAGGTGAGTCCCTGCTCTTCCGCGGAGCGGAAGTACTCCCCTTGCATGCTCCTTTTTGACTCCTTTCGAGGTTCAAGAACGCGCTAGGTTTCCAGCTTGGCACGCAGTTGTTCCCGTTAACCCCCTTCTGTCTGAGGTGGTCTGGGTTAAAATCTTCTTTTCCCGAATGCCTCTTCCCTCCTGTCTTTTTCTCTTCGCGCGATTGCGTCTCCTTACATGGTAGAGATGTTCTTTCTCCCGGCAGATCCTTCGTGGAAGAGTCCCCCGGTTTCCTCGAACACCCCCTCGAGTGATCCCTGTCCTTGCGGATGTCGTGCCCAGGTAGTGATTTTTCTCCCCCCTCTCCTGTTTGTTTCACAGGCCTTTGACGCTTTCCTTCGTAATTCCTTTCGATCTCCCCCCTTTGATGGCCGATGCATCTTTCTGCTCGTAGACTTTTCTTTTTACATATTGACCCCCCTATTCTTGCCGACCCGTTTGAACACTCTCTAGTTCCCCGGTTTCGTTCGTCGTTTATTACCATGAAACAGGCTGTTATTACGGGATTCCCCCCCCCCTCCTCCTTCAGCGGAGCTTTTTTCAGCGAACGAGTTCCCCCTTTGCGCTTTGTGACTCTCGAGCCGGAAACCATCAGATCTCGTGAAACGGGCCTTCCCTTTCCCCGTCGGTCTTTTTCTGGTATGTCCTATGACCCTCCCTCCCCAGCCCCTCCTGCAAGCTCCATCCGGAGAACCCCTTTCTTGCTGAGGGCCCAGGATCGCGGTTTCTCCGCTTCCCTGATTCTGCTTCATCGTTCGACCATCCTGCATCCCGGGATGAGATTTTCCTAGTCCGTCCTATATCGATGCTAAAGCTTCGCGGCGGCTCCATGGATGTTTCGTGTTTTTTATTTTTTTTGTTGGTCCCAACCTCGGCCGCAGCGTTTCCTGTTTTCCTGGGCGTCGAACCTCCCCTGTTCGAAAATTCTTCCCCTTTTTTGTCTAACCTCGTTCGTCCCCCTTCCTCCTCCCAACTTCTCCTTTTCCTGTGGTCTTTGCAAAATCCTAGCCGGAAGCTCTCTTTTCGACTGATCGCCTTCCCTTCTCGTTCCCTCCTCACGGCCTTTCTTTTCTAACGCTTCATGCCTGCACTAATTCACTGGTTCTCCCTTCTCTTCGATCTCCCCTTAAAGATGAAGCCCCCCGAAGTGCAATTTTCCCCCCCTTCGCGTTGCGTCTCCCGGAAACCGGCGCTGACGGAAAGAGACGATTTTTATCACTCCCCATCTGAGACCCCCCAGCATGGACCCCCGGTACCACTCTTTCCTTGGACTGAGATCCTGCCTCTCTTTTCACACCCTCTCCCCATGGCCCTTTAAGCGTTCTCTTTTTTTCCCCGGCCGCTGCTCGGATAAGGAAGCCCCCCCTCATGTTCCTTCCCTCATGACAAGACGTCCCCCCACGTTTTCTTCTTTACCATGAAAATTTCCACTTTGTCTGTCCACTGCTGCAGATCGTTTTTTTTTTCCAATATGGATCATCAACCCCCTTCCTACGAAGCATTCTGTGCTCTTTCCCCCCCTCAGGAGACTTGGCCCGACTTCTTCTCCTTCTCCCAGCCGACCCGCCCTTCCTCCCCCCCGGTGATCTACATCACTACGCTTTCGACATCGCCCCAAGGGCAGACCTTTTTTGCTAATGTGGGCGCGTGCCCGTCCCTGACACCGAACTGATTGGCTTTTAGAACAGCATGACCAGCCCCCCGGTAGCGCATCCCTACTGTCGGGAACGTCTCTTTTATCTCTAGCCGTGGTGAAGTTCTAGCAGATCTTTTTCCCCCCCTCCCTCCATAAGGCTTCTCTGGAAGCACCTGTCAACGCGTTCCTCCCCCGAGACGGTGAGGACGGCGCTTTCTCCTTCCTTTTTCCCCTGTTCGAGAATCGTTTTTGGCGCAGTCGGCATGCCGCTTCCACGTCTTTCTTCCGCCGAACTCCCTTTAATATCCCTCCTCCCTGTCCAAGGTCGAACTGCCTGTCAAGATCACGCAAAGCTCCCCCTTCCTCAATCTTTTTCTCTTCCCCCAAAATTCGTCATGGTTTCTCCTTCCCTCAAGCTTTCTTTCCTCTTACTCGCCCTCTCTTGCTGTCGATCATCGCCTCCTGCGCCTCGGCCGGCGCAACATCGTCTCCCCTACCCCACCACCGAATTCCTCTCTACCCCCCTCTGCGGGAGACTTCCTGCTCCCTCTTTGACCCCCTGGTTTTCTCGGCGAGATTCTGAGGACGTTCTCTTCCTCTTGTGCAGAACTTTTTTTTTTTTTTCCTGCGCGCTCTCTGCTTTAGTCTTCCTCCGGGCAGTCCCCCAGTTCTCACCGCTCAACCCTAGAGGTTTCCTTCCTTCTTCTGCTAGTCAAGCTTCTCCTCTCGAATCTCCCCCTCACATGCCTGTATCTACACGGCCCGCGAAGTGTGTTATAATTTCCGACCTGCTCGGCGAGCAGTCCCTCCCCCGTAACCCCCTTAGCGCACTGATCCCTCCCTCCTGTATGAAAGCTCCTTTTTCGGCATGCGTTTTTTTCGGCGCTGATCTCTCAAACGCTTTCTTTTTCCCTTGCCTTGAGTCCTTTTTTCTTTTTTTTCAAGGAAGGCACGCTGCCTCACCCCTTTTTTTCTTTCTCCCGGCTTCTATGTTTCCCTCCTTACCTCTCCCGCCCTCTGATCAAGCCACTCCTTTTCCCTCTCCCCTTTTTCAACTTCAGCCAGTCCGACTCCCCTCCCCGCCCGCATAGCGAACCCCGGCGTCCCGATGACAGGGCACGACGTCCTTCTCGGCGAAGTTGGCTTTCCCGAATGGGCAGTCTCTTCCGGGTCCCCCCCCCCCTCCTCCTTTTCTTTCTAATGGTTTGGGGACCCTCGGCAGCGCGGTTCCCCCCCTCTGTGCTGAAACGCGTTCCTTTTCCTCGGATCCCCTTGACTCCTTAGTTTCTTTCCCCCCCCGTCCTTCCCCCCAACCCCAGCTCCCCACGATTGCAGCGCAGCTCCTTTCCTTCTCGCCTCCCTGCGCGCATCACCACCTCGGTCCTCCTTCGTGCCAGATCGGGTCCCCCCCCAAACGTTTTCGGGCTGTTTTCTTTGTCACACGGCTTCCGGGACCCCTCACTCCCCAAAACTTTCCTGTCCAACGGGCACGTTTATCTGGCTTGTTTGGTTTCCCTCTCCTCCCTTCCTTACGTTTTGTTTTTTTTTAGGTGGCGGTCCCCCCCTCCCCGGCCGCTACGGGTGGACTCTCTTTCCCCTTTTCCCAGGCGAACGTCTTTTCGTGATGATCATGACATTCCCAATAAATAGCAATTGGACGGCTTTTACCCCCCCGCCCTTCCCCTTTTTTGGGGGAACGATGCCGATGGCGTTCTTCGCTGGATTGGGAGGGTTATGACTTCCCTTCCCCTCTTCCGGATTTTTTTTTCTGAGTTCCCATACCATCCCTCCGGATAGGTCAACTCCTCTCACGATCCGTCTTTTTTTACGGCGTTCCAGCACACCGGTCGCCCGCGCTGAGCGGATTTTCCCTCCACAATGCTCCCGGATCAGACCGTCCCCCCCAACGGCTGATGCGCGTCCTTGCCACCCTCTTCCTTCTGACGTCATCGCATGATCGTTCTCCTTTTCGTCATTAAATATGGAGGCTTTTCTCTTAACAGTCATAGGGCGTTTTTGAAGTTTTCCTCTTTAGGGTTTTTTCTTCTATGTCAATTCCTCTTCAATATAGTCCCTCCCCGCCGGGATCAATATCCTCCTTTTATGAAAGGATTTCCAACACACGACGCTAGGACCTCCTCCTTCAGACGCGTTTTCCCCGGCAGCAACGCCCCCTTTAAGGAGAAGGACTCCCTAGTATAGAATATTCATTTTCTCCTGGATAAGTTTTTCTTTTCCTGACGTGTTGAGCTTTTAGATTTTCCCGTATCCCGGGGAGCGTTCCTCCCCCCCCAGGTCTTCCTCGGAGGCATTGTAGGTCTTCCCCTCTTCCTTGGTCAATCTTCCTATCCGCCTTCGAGGCGGAACCCCCCCTCCGGTGTAGAGCCCCACTGGTCTCCCCGGGCCCACCACTTATTTCAGCCTCTGCGCGCCGTCCCCCCTTAGGGCATCCGCATTTGCCTCGAGCATTACTCGCGAACCCCTCTCGTCCCTCGTTCCTTGCGGTTCCTTTCTCTTTTTGTCAGAGTTTTTTTTTTTGTTTTATCTTCTTGCTTTTTTCTTGGCGCGGGCGAATTCCCCAGGAGCCGGAGATGAAGACCTTTTTCTGGTAGCTGTTCCTGTTCGGTGACGCCTGGATTCGCGCTCTCCTTCCCCTCGAGCGATCCTGTCGCTGGCCTTTCAGCGAGAGGGCTTGCTTGCGCGGAAGTTTTCTCTTCTATCGCTGGGGATTTTATAGGCGTTGACCCCCCCTTTCCCTTGTCCAATCGGAGCCTCTTCTGCCACCCCCCCCCCCCCTCTGTTTTTCGGTTGACTTCCGAGAAGCCTGCCGGATCAGCAACGTCTTTCTTCCCCGTGCCGCAGAAGTTCTCATCCAGGTTTCAAAAACTTCTTTTGCAGGTGGTCATTTTTGCTTCCCTCTTTTCCCGACTGCACCCTTCCCGAAATTCTAGATGGTATTTCTCCTTCGAGCTCCCCCCCGGAAATGGTTGTTTCTACCCCCCCCCCCCTTCAGTCTTCTTTATCCGAGCCGAGGGCCCCCCTCCGCCGCGCCACTTTCCTTTCGAGTCCCTTGGCGACTTCGTGATTCTTTATGTAGACTTCTTCGGGGCTGTCATCAGGTATCTTTTTACGATGAATTCGTCCCCCTTCTCTTCGTTCGATCCTCTGTCCTCTTCCGCCCCCATCTCTCCCCCGGTGTCTTCTTCTCACTGCATAATCCTCCCTTTTCATTGCCGAAAGACGGATGAAACTTCCTCTCCCCTGAATTCTCTTCAGCACGTCCGGGTCTTATTTCTCCCCCAGCCCGTATCCTTTCTCTTTTAGTTGATAAGAACTTTCGCGAACGCGTCACAAGTGGCCCTTTTTTGAACTTGTTGCGCGAGGCAACTAATTCTTGTCATGCTCCCTCAGGAATAGCGCTCTTGTTATTGTAGCTTCCTTCGATGTTCCGCCAGCTCACGCAAGCCCTCAGGCTAAGTCCTTTCTGCGGTCTTCCTCTTTTCCCAGGATAGCGGTTCCGCCGAAGGCCGTGGATCCCCTTAAGTCGAGTTTCTGATCCTCATTCTTAGAGGTTCCCTTTTCTTTCGCGATCTCTCTTTTTGTAGAAAGAAACTCCTCTCGGCGCGGACGAGAAATACCTTCTTTGCAGCTCCCGGTACAAGTCCTCTTTCGTAATTCTTTTTTCTGTTTTCGACCTTGTTAGAACATATCTATATTTTCTAATAATACGTTCTTTCTCGGATGGTTTTTCCCCGCCCATTCTCCCTCCCTCCCCCGCTTTCGGTTCGGTTCCCGCATGTCCCCTTTTATGAGCCGAAGAGCTCTGTCCCCTCAGAGCTCGATCTTCCCTGTTAAAAATAGCATACCGGACTGCAGCTGGAGACCTCCGAACTACTCCCTTGCGCACCTGGAGTGCCCTCTATCCCCTCTTCTCAAGATGGAAGCACCATTCCCCCAGAACGGATGAAGGGATGAGGCTTCTTTTCGATGCGGCCCCCTCCTTGGTCTCCGTAAGAATCTTTCCCCGCTCCCCCCTCTTTTTTCTCCCCTATTCAGTAGTCAACTGACACGGTCAGATTTTTTTCCCGGCTAGCCTTTTTTTTGCACCCCTGACGCCTTGCTAACGGTTCTTCTGTGATCACCCTCCCCGCTCGAGGATCAGTTCCCCCAAACGCCTGTTCATGGAACTCCCTCCCCGACGCAGAAACCCTGCTTCCCTTCAAGGCGTGATCGTCCACTTCATCATCCACTGATCGTGTCCTTTCTATTATCCTCCTACATTCTCTAGGTTGAGCCCTTCTTTCTTTGATCTCCCGCTCTCATGACGAATTCATCTTTTTCACTTTTTTTTTTTTCCGAGTCCGCTCGGTGATTTTTTCTGTGAACGACCTGTGCCGACACCGAGGTATTTCCCCCGAATCGCCGGCGCCAAGGTTTTCGGCTGTGCCCCCTCAACGCCTCCGCCCTCATCGCATGCTGATCGAACCCAGCATACTGACCATGTCCAATTTCCTCCAACCGACCTCCAGCCCCATTTCCGTGGGAATTCTTCCTTTTTTTTACACTCCCTCCCCCCCGTCCTGACATGCCACGGGGTCTGGTCATGGCCTCCCAAACTGATGTCTTTCCCCCGAAACACGATCTTTCTTATTTAGGAATCCAGTCCCTCTGGTGGGGAGTTCTTTTCCTTCCGCTTTTCGCGACTCACTTCTATATCACGCCTCTCAATTTCGAACTTTTTTTCCTCCCACGCGCGTTTTTTGAATGCCAGCGAACAGGAATGCCACAGCTAGAGATTCTTTTCTAAGAATCCTACGATACTCGCCCTTGACCACTCCTTTTCCAGCTTTTTCCCCCGGCCTTCTCCCCCTCCTGCGAGATATACACCCCCCCCACCGAAGGTCCCCCAAAATCGCGCCCTAGAGGCCTTCCGAGACGAGGTCTCCCCCGGATCGGCAGATGATTCAGTTCCCTGACTTCGAAGGTTCCATTTCTTCTGCCCGAAGTTTTTTTCTCGGCAATTTTAGAGCCGTTTCAAAAAACCCCCTTGTCACCCTTGATTTAGGACCTCTCGTTCCCGTAATGCATATCTTCCCTTTTCTCCCCGGAGATCTTCAACCTCAACCATGCATCCCGTCGAGACTTTACCCCGAAGCCCGCTGCAGCCGTCCACCTGCTCGAGAGAAGTCCCCCTCAGCTTCCTCAAGAGCCGCCCTTTTCCTCTTCATAGAGTTCCCCTTCTCCGGCGGCAGTCTTTTCTCCCTTTCTCTATCCCCATTGAGCCGGGGACCCCTCAACACTTTTTTTCCTTTTTTCAACGAGATTTGGAGTATGGCCTTTCCTTAGGGCCGGGAAGATCCCCTCCCCCTTAAATATCCTCCCTTCCAATCCGTTCTTTCCCCTTTTTCCACCCCCCCCCTATTTTCATTATCTTTCTCCGTACATCCCGCCTCTTAATTAGAAGAACAAATTCTTCCGATCAGGCGGGATGACATTTTCTTTCAGAGGAGAGGATTCTTGGGGTTCCTCCCCTGCGAAAGCTTCAGCCACTTCTTCGTCTTTTTTGCAGGGCCGGGGGGTCTATCGCTTTCCCCCCCTTCGGTCCAGACCTTGGGGCTTTTGACCTCTTTGACTGTTTTTTCTTTTGCTAGCGATCCTCCCTTTGTCCCTAGGAGCCCTTTATGAGGTCTTTCTCGCGTCCAAAACCACCGCGCCTATCCCGCAGCAGGTAGTGCCCCCCCTCCCCTCCGGCATCGGTCACCCCAATGCTTTCCGATTTTCTTTTCCTCCTGGGCTTCCTTTTTTCATGTAGTTGTCACCCTTTTCCTTTTCTTTTCATCACTCACCAACAATTCTCTCGCGTCGCCATTCCCCGCCTTTTCGCTCCAACGATATCTTGCTGTGGTCTGTTGGGACCGGCCAAAATATTTTTCCTTCTTTGTTGTTGTTCCCCCCAGACACAGCAGATCTTTTGACCTATCCTGGGCCTTCCCTTCCTCCTGATAGTCGATTCCTTCCGGACCGCTTTCCATACATGAGAAAAAGCCCCCCCCTCTTTGTTTTTTTTTTTAGACTAGAAATTTTCCTTTTTTGCTGGTGATTTGCTGCAGCGCTGGTTGTGTAGGCTTCGCGTTCCTTTCCCCCTTCTGAACTCCGCTCGGACCTCTCTTTTTCCCTTTTTCAAGACCTACACCTTTCGCTCACCGGATATTTCCCCTTTTTTTTCCTCGATCTCTTCCTTGAGAGTCGCAGGCGGCCTTCCTTACCTTTTCTTCCTGCCTCCTTTCCCCCCCCTTCCCAACATGAGTCCCTTCCTTCCAAGGATCGAACTTCCCAACAGCGGTGCGTCCGCCCAAGGTCCCCTTTCGTAGTCGTGCCTAGTCTGCTTTGCTATGGTTCGCTTCCTCCCCTTTTCTGGTAGCGTCCTTTTGATGCTCGAAGAATGAGGGTCGTTTGAAGCTGGGCGAACGGTTTACTCGGGCCTCCTTTCGCGTTTCCCCTCGTGCCTCTCTTCCAATTTACGCTTTTTTTGCACTTATTCCCCCCCTCACCCTCTTGAAACACCCCCCCCCCCCCCTGCCGGTGGCTATTGGGTCCCGGCTGCTTCCGCGTTGAGCTCCACCAACTGCTTCCCCTCTTCTCCTTTCCGCCTCTCCTTCGAGCAGATGGTCCCCATTTGCGTCTTGATCGCGGCCTTCGGGGGTCGGCGCTTGGAGCCTTTTGGACGTGAACACGTTTTTCTTGCGCCTCGGTCTCTCTGAGGACTTTTTGTTTTTTGTGGAGCTCTTTCTCCGCGTTTTCTATAGCAGGCCGTGCCCTGAGGCCGGCCCTTGATCACGGCGACCTTGTTGTCTCACATTCTTTTTATTCTTCCCTTGCTTAGAACACTCCGGACGGGACTTGCCTTTTTTCACACTTACGGCAGCCGTCCTCCTTCTCTACCCCTCGATCATATCGCTCACTTTGCGAGCGCCTTTCCTCGGAGAGTACTTTTTTATCGCGCGTTCTTGTTTAGATTTTTTTTTCCCTCTCCTCTGGCGCCTTTCGGAGAATTGAGCCGGGCTGATCGACCTTTTTTCCGGTCGAGTGTCAGTTCGTGACTTAGTCCCCTCCTTCCCAGCCCCCTTTCCTCGCTTGTGCCTTGGCATGCAGGAAGAGCCTCTTTCGGATCGTCTGCGGCATTTTTTAGGCACAGTTCCTTCTATTCTCCGTTGATTCCATTCGTGTATCTTTATCGATGCAACCCTTTGCCTGTTTGACTCGATCCTTTTCCCTCCGGCTCGGTCGTGCGCAGGCACTTTTCCGACCGTTCAAGAACCAGGGGCCACCCTATGTCGCTTGTCTTCCCTTGCTTCATTCTGAACGATTGGAAATTTTTCTGGTCCGAAATGTCCCCTCTTTCTTTCTTTTCACATGGTCTCTTCTTTTTCTATAAGTTCTTGTGTCGCCGTTCTACCTCTCCCCGAGGGAAAAGATCCCCTTGGCGCCGTCGATAGAGTTTCTCCCCCTTGGAGATTCGTAGTGATTTTATCCATCCCTTTCCTTTTTCCCTGATCTTGAGCTTTCTATGAATTCTCCTTTCTTTCCTTCCCTGCAGATGGAAGATGCCTCAACAGATGCTAGTAGACTTTAAATATTTGATCTTGACGCAACCCAATGGGCTCTCCGTGGCTTCTTTTTTCCCCCCGGTATCGGTCCTTCTTTCCCCCCCCGAACGGTTTCTTTTCTCTTTCAGGATTTCTCCAGGCGGTGGCTTTTCTTTTCCGGAGCTGCCATCCTTTCCCGTGTTTTTTTTGACATCCCTGGTCTTCTGCGCGCTCGTCCCATCCGATCAGACCTTTTGACACTCCCCGAGAGCTGATGCGGGTCTTCCTTCTTTTCTGAAAATCTTCTTCCGCCGCCGGTTGCGTTCAAGCGCCCATCCGGCTCAGGCTCTTCTTGGAATTTGGCGCACCTATTAGGTGCTCTCCGTCATTTGCTCCTTAAGTATTGCTTCGAGTAGAAATTCCTTCTCTTTCTTGCGAGGTTTTAACCCTCTGATATGTCGAACTTACGACCTTCTCGGCCTTCTCCTTTCCAATTTATTTTTGTCTGCGAAAGACCCCACTCAAATCGGATCCTTTCTTTCTGTGAGAACACTGTCGACCCCCCACCCCTCATCCGTTTTTTCTGGTAGACTTTAGTGTTCGAATGGTCCCTTCATACAGCCCCGCTGAGACCCTTTGAACCAATATCCTTTTGCCCCGAATCTTTTTGACATTCCCGCTCCGATCGCGACGCTCGGTTACAACTCTGGCATGCAGGGCGATTCATGAAATCAATTCCCCAAGGTCTTTTCTCTCAACGCGATCCTGTTGTCCCCCGAAGGAACAGAGGACCATTTCGCCGGTGATGAATCTGCGCTTCCTCCCTGTCACCCGGGCTGTTGCTTACTCTCTCATAATCCCCCCCCTCATCCCTCTCTGATTTCAAGACCTTTTCAAACCCCTCCGGATTTCTCGAGCCCTCCCCTGCGTTTCCCTTTCCTCCTACGGTGCCTCTTTCGCTTATCAACGATCGCTGCGCTTTCCTCTCCAAAAAGCTTAATGCTCCCTCCGACTGAAACCGTTGTTCGAATGAACGAGACCTTCTCGGCCAATTCATAAGTTTTCGGTAAGATTCCCAATATGTATCCACTACCGCGTCGACCCTCTTTTCGATGCATTTTCTTTCTAGATCGAAACTCGGCGGAAATCCCTTCATCGGCGAAATCGTTTTTTAGATACGCGATGTTCTCTCCTCTCTTGCACGACACGCCAATTTTTTTCCGGCTTCCCTCGTCTCGCCTCAAGGTGGAGAGGCGGATTTTCTTTCCTTTTGTCTTTTTTTTTTCCCTCCTCACGACTGACGTTCCTTTTCTCCCCCCCCCTGCCATGTCCCCCGCGCAATCGCGAGACCTTCTCGCAAGACCCTCGAAATTTCCTTTTTTCCCGGTCGAGCAGATCACCGCCGACTTTTCGTGCCTTTTGCGACTTGGCCCAACTGTCCTCCCCGCTTCCCGAAAAACCGAGCCCCTTTGCTGAAAAGGGTCAGTCACCCATCGATGGAAGACAGTCGTCCCGAGCAGATTTCATTCTTTTGCCGAAGGAAGGCCACCCCGACTTTTTTTAGACCCTTTTTCCTTTCTCGCACTGCGCGCTTCCTGCCTAACAGGCAGGCACACTCTTCTCCCCGATCCCTGTCGGCTTCTTTTTTCCTTTGGCGGTACCTCTTTCCCATCCCTTTAGTCTTTCCCCGTCTTCGTACATCGCGACGCCGCAAACGAGAATTTTCCTTGCGCGCAGAAAAAAATCTCTTCTTTGGGAAGACTTTCAGGGGACGTCGCGCCAATTCTTTTTAGCTTTTTTCCGATCCCTGGGAGGAAGAGGGCGCTTTCGCTCCCCCCGACGTGTGACCGTTTAAGCCTCCTCCCTTTGGGATTCCCCCTCCAACTTTATCTGAGGTCTGGCCTCGCCTTGGACTGCTATATCAGCTGTCCGTTCTCGAACTTGTTTGCATCCGCCCATTCGCGCCCCCTCTGTCTCCTCCGTCATTCCCTGCTCGTCGCCGCTTTCGCGCACGACCCGTCAGCAGCGCTCCAGAGGCGCACTGATACATCTTCCTTTTTTTTCCAGAGGCGACTCTTTCCTGAGAAGGTGTTGCGTATATACATTTTCCTGGCGTTTCCCTCGCGTGTTTTTTTTTCCCCAGGTTTCTGCATACGTTCCCGAGAAGGCAGGGAGTATCCTTTCCGGGCCTTTCCCCCAAGCGAACTTTCCATTACCTCTCCCGCCCTTTTCTCAAGCCCTCTCAAGCTTCAACACCACTTCGTAGAAGCCCCCGCCAACTCATAGTTTTTTGCCGACTTTTTTTTTCCCCGAACGACGATGACGGATTGTTCTTTTTTTAGTGGCAGGACTGCGCGGCTTGGTTCCGGGAATCTCTGGTGCCGGGTGGTATAATTTTCGAGATTTTTCTTGCACGCCGTGCATGCTCCTCTCTTTTCATCGTGATAAGGCGCTAGCGCTTGAAATATCCTGTGAGCTTCTTTCTTTCGGGCTCCCCCCCCAAAACCGCTGCATATTGCACCGTCGCCTCCTACTCGCGCGCAGCACTCCCTCTTCTCAGCAGCAATGACGTTCGATCGGTCCCCGCAGCCGGTCGAGGCCCTTTTTTTGTTGCGCAATATTCCCCCCCACAATTTTCTCCTTTCCCGCCGCCCGCTAGCGTCCCATCTGGATTGTATGGGGGACTCCCCCCT
>Ga0179593_1595181_pt1 | contig 13095 bp, 20 predicted proteins | sample CZODoug2_1_08_16_FD_185931 | JGI IMG/M metagenome (GOLD analysis project Ga0179593, IMG submission 185931) | Vadose zone soil fungal communities from Angelo Coast Range Reserve, California, USA - CZODoug2_1_08_16fungal (PacBio error correction) | ecosystem: Environmental > Terrestrial > Soil >... | reverse complement strand
TCACTCCATGTCGACAGGGATGGCCCTTTTTCAGTCCTTTCTTCTTTTTGCCTTTTATGGTTCTGGGCCCTTTCTTGCTCGTGCGCCCCGAAAGCATGGCCCTTTCGCTTGACGCCTCCCCCGAAGGTCCCTTTCGGGCGTCCTGCATCACGAGTGGCCATTTTTTTTGTCGAGTGTTCGGTCCGTTCAACCCCGAAGCTCTTTTCACCTGCGGTTTTTTAACGCTTCCTCTCTTTTGTGGCTCGGCCCCCCCCCCCTCAGGTGAACCAGGGGTTTCCAGGAATTGCCCCCTTTTTTCAAATCCCCAGACTCATACCCTTCCTTTTTTAGGGATCTGACTCTTCTTGATAACTGCCTTTCTTCTCCCAGTAACACATAGGGCGGAGGGGAAACGTAGTTTCCAGCGGGGAACGCTTCTCTTTGACAATCCGGGAGAGTCCCCTTGAGCATTCGCCGGATTGAACCGTCTTTTGAAGAGTGTCCCTTAGGGGTAATTCTTTGGTTCAGCAGGTTTCCTCCTCCAAAGGACACCTTTTCGGGTCAAATGACCCTTGGGCCGGTTTACCCCCCCCCTTTTTTAACCTCCCCTGGGAGAATGTTCCACCCGCTGGGCTTTTTGTATGTTTCCCCCCCTCTGCAGGAGATCCCCCCGGACTTTCCAATTCTTTATCACTCATCTTCACCAATCCAAAAGAAAGCATTCCCTGGCCGTTCATACTACCAACTGCTTTCCCTTTCCTAATGTCCCCCCTCAGGTACCCAAAGGTGTGCTCGAAAAAAAATGGGTTCTAGGTTGATTTGTTCGGGAATAACAATAAGATTCACCCTTTTGTGAACTTCCCCCACTTAAAAATATTCCTTCCTAACGGGAGTCCCCACACCATCCCCATTCAGTGTTTTCTTTCTGTAAGTCGTATAGAAAGTTGGGTTGACCAGGCAAGTTTTTTTTTTTTCTGGGACGATTTAGTCTTCCCCCTCTTTTGTTACTGAATCGTCGTGATTCCCCAAGTCTTTGATTCTATTTCATTTTTAAGAGGGGGTCCCCTCTTCCCCCTGTGAGATTACCAAATAGGAGCCAATGCCAGTTCAGACGGGTTCTCCCCCGAGGCGTGTTTACCCCCTTTTTCGACGTTTTCCCCCTTCATGTACAGAGGTATTCTCCTCTTAAGGTTCTTTTTTTTTTTCCACAAGTAATGTTCGTCAATGCGAAGGAGGCAAACTCATCTCTATTGCCTTTCATCCGTATGACCCTTCAACCTTTTGATCCTCTCTTCCTCCCTTTGGGTTTTCAACTCTGCACCCCTCCGGCCTTTGTTTGCAAATTCGGTTTCCTTCTTCCCCTGCAAGAGTCTCTTATTCCTGGGGATCCCGTTTGTTGGGCCTTAACTTGTGGTGGGGTGGAGGAATCTTACTTCTGGTTTCCCCACATGGTGTCTTTGTTGGGCGGACACCTGACCCGTTTGGAATGGACTTGGTTTCAAAAAATGAAATTGTCCACTCTGTCCCAGTACGGACTTCCCATGTCCCCTTTTTTTTTCGGAACCACTTTTGAAAATGGCGTAGTCACCCGGGGCGATGCCTTGAAGTATGTTTCTTGCGAATGCATCCCCTTTTTCCAAAGCACCCTCCTCTCTAGCGTGGTCTCCCTTCTTCTTTTCACATTTTTTTTTCTTTGTCCAGTTGAGCACGTAAGTAACTAAAAACGATGGAACTTCGTTGCCACCCGTATTTTTCCTTTCCCAAAGCCCCGAAAAAACTGCCTATTTGTTCACTCCCCTTTTAAAGTTTTTTTCCTGCTTTTTATTATTATGAGATTTCTGGTTTTTCCAAGAGGACAAAGCCCCCTCCACGTTATTTCCCCGTGATGGCCCCCCCGCACTCTTCTTTTATGAACCTTGTCTTTACAAAGCCCCCGGGCCGGTAGTAGCACAACCCAAAGAAACTGTCTCTCCCCCACTGACCCCCCCCCCTCCTCTTCTTTGACATAGGAGGACTTAACTTTGTTTTTCCGACCCCCCGAAGAATTTATCAGAAACCCCCACTGTGAATCCCTAAGCTCAAAATTCCCTCTTCCTGGGCCCTAACCCCCCCCCCCCCCCCCCCCGATTCGGTCCTTCATGCTTGCCCCCGGAATTCTGCTCCCTACCTGGACTTCCCCTGGACCTCAACCCTTTGTTTTTGGTTCCCCCACCCCCCATGTTTTGAAGGGAGCAAACCCCTTGCGGATCCGCCCAAATGTTTGCCCAATTCAATTGCTCAGGGGTGGAACTCGTGAACCCCTTTTTTTCCAGTCTTTTTTTTTGATTGTACTACCCACGGCCGGCAGTCCAAGGCGTTTCCGTTCCCCCTGTTGGCTGTTATTTGCGGGTTATGCACCACTATTTTTCTCATTGCCCTTGAGCGTTTCGTCCGACTTCAAACGATGATTTTTTCTTGAAAAATCCTCATTAACCCCCACACAGCCGACCTTCTTGATATTCGCTCGTTTCAAAATCTTTTCTTACGAGGACGCTCCTTTATTCCGTGTTTGGCCTTTTTCTTTTTTTTACTGAAAAACGCCGTTTTGTCTTCCGCTCCCCCAGGGCCCCCCACGCCCCCTTCCACGTAGGCCTTTGCTTTTTTTTTTTTCCTTTAACTTGATGCTGTGCCGCAAATACCTCCATCCTTGCCCTCTCCAAATTGTGCATCCACCCTCTGGGACTTAACATGAGGCCTTTCAGTGATCGGACTTAAGTCGGAGAGTGTCCGTTTTCTTATCCCTTGCTTTTAGGATACAGGGTTAATTCCATTCCAAACCTCCCGATGACTGGATGGCATTTTCCCCTTCGGATCTTTCGAGGGACTTCTTTTTTCCCCTGTTCACCCCCCTTTGTAAGGTTTTTTTTCCCCTCCAGACCCCGCAAGGATGTTTTTTGAGCCGTCGCATGTCAAGGAGCTGAAAATTATCCACGCGAATGTTAATGTCGCCAAAAAACCCCCGTCCTTTCCTTCGCCCCCATAATACCTTCCTCTTCCGGGACCTTCCCCACGGGCCCCCAACGGATCAGGTTTAGTTGCGGTCACCCCTCTCCCGACGTCAAACAGACCGTTTCCCGCCCCCACGGAGCTTTTTTTTTGATAATCTCCCAAAACCCCCTTTTAATTCGGAGATCGGCCGCCACAGGTTTTGAACCATCCGAAATTTTTTTTTCCGGTTGAACTTCTTCGTCCAACGGCACCTTTCCTTTCCCTGAGTCCCTTTTATGTATTCCTTTTTCCAGAGTTCTGTAGGTTTGTTTCGATCCCGGAATTTTCTTTTTCCAGCAGGTCTCCCCCCCCCCCTCGGAGAGTAACCCTCAGCCGGAGGTCTTTTTTTTTTTTCATACTTTTCCTCTTTCGATTACTCCTTCCCCCCTCGAGGACAACCGATAGTTTTTTTCTTTGTAGACGCCTTAAGAGCCCCCATCTGTTTCCTTCCCCTCCCCTCCCTGTGAAACCCCCCCCCCCCTGACATTTTGAATACCGTTTCTTTTTTTTTTTGGTTTTTCCACTTTCGCGATATCTTTTTATTTTACCCCCCCTCCTCTGGTTGGTTGTTGTTTTTCCTCGAAAGAGTTTTCCAGCGACCACTTCAGAACACCCCCTTCCCCCCAAAACCGTATCCTTTCCATTGGGCGCGTTCCGGGCGCTCCCAGGAAACAGATTGCTCTTTCTCGATTCTCTCCTGAAAACCCCGTCAAATGTTGACCGGTTTTTTCCCTTCCTACGATCTTTCTTCCCGGATCGTGCCTCCCTCCCCATGGGGCCCCACCGTTACATGACCTTTCCCCTCTGAGTACGGTTCACTGTTTGCGCGGGTAAGACCCGTGCTTTAGGGTTAACTCTACTTTTTTTTGGATCTTAAACACCCTAACCCAAAGGAACTCCTGTTTTTCGGAGTTTCCGGAATCCCCCTTCCCGGAAGAAAAACGTCTTTTGCTCGTGGACTCTTCTTCCTTTTTCCCAAAATTGACCAGCAGGTAGTTCTTTCTGGGATCGGCTCTCTCCCAGAATTCCCCCCCCCCAAACGTTTATTTTTTTTTGCGATCCTTTCCCCTAACCAGACCAAGCCTCCGTTTTGGTTTACGGGAAAGGCTTTGGTTAATAAGGGCTTTTTCTTCCTTTTTGGTGTTGAACTTCCCCCTTCCCAGCTTGGTCGCGTTGGGTTTTTCCCTTTAAAAGGGTCTTTTCAACGGTTTCATCTCCTTCCCCCCGAGGTTAGGTGCCCTTTAAACAGTCCGTTATAACTTTCGACTACTCCCCTTTTTAGGAACGGGCTCCTGGAAACCCTTTAACTTGTGTGTTTCTTGCCGCGTCTCCAGCCCTTTTTGAGTGACAACCCCCACAAGCTTCCATAGAATCTATTCCCACGACTGTTTTTCCCTCCATCCTTCTCCTTCGGGTTTTCCCCCCCTGATTTCACATGTTTTTTTCCTAAAAGAAATTTTTCTTTCCTCCTTTCGGACCCTTGTCCCAACTCCCTTCCTCCCGTTCGGTCACTAAAAACGTATTCTCCCTTTGCAGCGTCCGCTTGTTTTCTCTCCACAAACCCTTTTTTTCCCCATGCAAGTTCTTCTTTTCCCTTGATTTGCTTCCGCGTGTTACGGACCAAGCCCCTTTACCGTGCCGGTGCTTGTGGGCCGGGGTTCTTTTGCAGAAGCCCCCGTCTTGTCCCTTTAGTAATTTCATAACCTAAGTTAAAACCTGGACGCAAACTTTCCCCCTGCGGTTTCTTTGTCCCCCCCCATGCGGGGCAATCAGTCGCAAGAGAAACCCAGTTTCGATTTTTTTTTCACGGACTTTTTTTTTTGCTTTTTAATCTGTTTCTTCAGCACCATTTTGGTCCTTCTTCCGAACCCCCCCCTTTCCCCACCACGATCATTCGAATACTTCCATTTTATTGGCACCCTCCTTGAGTCGCCTATGTCCCATACTTTGTTTTAATAAAGCTATGCGGGCATTTGTTAATCCCATAATCAACCCCCTTCCCTTGTATAAGCTTTGTTTCTTCTTTAACCCCTTTTCAATTGTTTCCCCATCTGGGGAATGGGCGCTTAGTGCGGTTTGCTCACAGGTGTTTTCCCCCCCTGTTTTCTCCTGTTCCGATTCGTTCGACCCTCCATGATTTTTTTTCACGAACCCTACCGGTTTTTGTTTCATTTAGCAGATATGCCTTTTGAAACTTTGCTGCTTCCCCAGGAGTTTTCTTCATCTTCTCTGGTGGCTTTTTGGATTTTTTTTCCCCAGTCCGTCCCTCCTAGGTCATTATGTTGGATCATTGACATGACGTTTTTGTCCGACTTAACGGCCTTGCCTTTGACAGTGTAACCGGCCGTTCAACCAGAAGCTTTGGAGTGGTGTTGTTTTTTGGTCGCCCCCCAGCACTTGACTTTTTAAAACTTTCGTTGGCAGGGCTATTTTTCCTCTCCCCAAGCTAATCTAAGAATACTCGTCACCCCCCCCCCCCCCCAAGTTCCCCGGAACTTTGAACTTGGCATCTGTTGCAAGTTTGTTTGCGGTTCGTCCCTTTCCAAATTAGCGGGGTTGGAACGATCCTCCTTCGTTCTGACGGATCACTCATTTCCAGAGGACCCCAAGATTCTGCTCATCGCCTTTTTTCTTTGGCAAACACGTTGTTCCTGACGACTTCCATTTGCGCGGCTTGGATACCTTCAAAGACTTTTTCCTGGAACCCACTTTCCTCCACCGTGTTCTCCCCACCATAAGTAATTGTCGATCCTTGACATTTTCTTTTTTTTCCCTGTTCCCTTGCAACCCCCTTCAAGGATCCGACACCCCACTCAACTTTTCCCCCAGCTTTCTTTCTTCATCCCCCCCCCTCATTAAGTGCACCCCCGCATCCCCAGCTATAATCTTTTTTAGCGTTCAGGTCCTTTTTTTTCCCCCTTTCCATTTCACCCAAAACAAATCCCTCTTTTTCCCCAGCAGCTTCCCCCCTGGAGAACAGTTGCGGTAAAATCGTGATGACCCGGTGAGAGGTACTGGGGCTCCAGAATCTCTTTCCCTTTTTTTGAACGTCACACCTGTAAAGTGGTCCCTCTCCCGCGGCCCTCTGCATCTTTGGTTCCTCCTTGGGTCCCCCCTCTGTTTTTGCGGTCACCGGCTTGCACCTTTGCCTTTGAGCCCTTCCGTTCTTTCTCCCAACCCCCTCTTCTTTTAACGCTTACAATGCTAAACTCAACGCCCTTTTTGTACATAGCACCCATCTCGGTTACCACCCACGCCTCGTTTTCTTTTCAGACTCCCGACAAGGATGTATGGCTTGGCGGCTATACCCTCCTCCCGCACTTTCGACCCCGGGTCTTGGAGGGCATGGTTTCACCTTCCTTTTTCGGCAATTTTGGGTCTGGGTCAAGGCAGCGGGTTTATGTTGATTATTTGTTTTTTCCGAACTCCCCCCCTACTTTCCCCATTTCAAGGCCCGGTCCCACCGATTTTGCAATCTTTTTCAACGGGAAAGTCTTGTTTAGTGGACTTTAACGGCCCGCCCCCTTTTCTGTTTTCTTTGGGATTTTTTGGAAGTTCCCGTTGATCCGGAGTTTTGGCGCAAATTCCTGAGTAGAAACAGAGATTCTCCGGCAGAAAGAATCTCAATACCCCTACAAGGGTCGGCTCATGGGGTTTTTTTGGGTGGCCCTATACTTTTTCCTGACCCTTTTTTTTTGACAACCCTTCCAGATTTTCCGGTGACCAGTTACAAAATAAATACAAACGTTACCTGTGGCGGGCAACCCTGTGCTTTTTTTTTCCCCACAAGCTCCTCTGGAACCGCACACGAGAGTTGTTCTCTACCAAAAGTCTGCCCTAATTGTTCAATCCTGTTTTTCTTTTTCTTTTCACTTCAATCTTTTTCACCCCCAGGAGCCAACTTTCAACGCTATTTTTGGCTCCCCCCTACGGTACGCCCCTTTTGCTCCTCCTTTATCTTATGTGGCTCCCTTTTTTTCTCTAATTCCCAAGCATTCCGATCTTTTGGCCCCCCGGTATGTTCTTTCCGTGGCCGGCCCTGAATGGAACAACCCTTGTTTCCTTCCTTGAGAGTTGAAAGCCCATTTTTCTTTTTCATTTTGAAGTTTCCCTCCCCTGGTTCCTCGTGGGTCTTGTGTTACGGAAAACCCCCTTCTTTCCCTCAAACGGGCCCAACTTTCCCTTGCTGCAAGTTTCCCCCCCTCGAACCTACTGGGACTTACCCGCGTTAATAAATAATCTCGGGGGCCCCAGACCTAGCAATCTGGGGCGCATCCCCTCTCAGATAGTCCCCCCTTCCAACTTAAAATACCTCCCTTTTTCTTAGTTTTTCCTTCTATTCCACTAATACTTTTTTCCTTTGTTGTTTTTGAGTCTTAATTCCCTTGACCAGAGTATCGGGATTGGCGAAAGTTTAGGTGGCAGAATTTTCCTTCTTCCTTTGGGCTGAACCATCTTCCGGTATGCCCCCTTTCCAGTCCTGTGAACCTTTCTGGTGCAAGGCCTTTTTTTTCCGCCATAGCCTTTTTTTTTTTCTCTTTTGGGCCCCTCACTCACCTTTTGTTTTCGAGGTCTTCCATTTTAACCCCAAACCGCCCTTTTTCAATCGTGGAACCTGCTTTACCGCCCCCTTTCTCTTTTCCCGAACCCCCCCCAGGATCCGTTGGGTGATTTCTGCACTTTTTCGAAACTAGCCCCCTGAAATCCAGGCCTCCCCCCTTCGTAGGGTTCAGCGGTAATATTTCCCCTTTTTCACAAATGCTCTCTCCCCCATCCACTTTTCGCTGGAAAGTTAATCTGCGGAGGACCTTTCTCGTTTGACCAATGTTCTCAGGGAGTTTTTTCTTTTTTTGATTGGACTCCTAAAGCCTCTCTTGAGCCCCCTTTCGCCCAGCGGTGTGGCACTCGGGCCAGGCCTCTTTGCAGCCATTAGCCCGCCCCAAACCGTTACCCTTTTACTCTTTCCCACTTCCCCTGATGGCCGTTGTCAAAACATTTCCCTTTTCCAGGTAGTTTTCCCCATGCACCACTTTGTCCTGCTGTAAACCCCCCCTTTTTAAATTTTCTCCTTCGATACGTTCTTTCTCTGGATCATCTGTTTCCCCCCCCATTCACCCGCCCCGCAATAGACGGCCCCTCATCAAAATACCCCCCCCCTCTTGTCCCTTTTCCCTCCTTTTGAAAATCCTTTTTTTCAATTCTCCCACCCCCACACCTCCTCCCCCCCCAACCCTCCCCCCTCCCCGTCCCCCCCCCCCCCCCCACCCTGGACCTCCCCCTCCTCCCCTACACCTCCCCTCCCCCTCCCCCCCTCCCCCTCACCCACTTCTCCACCCACAACCCCCCACCCCCACCCCCCCTATTCCACGCTCACACCCCCTTCTCCCTCCACGCCCACCACCTCCTCCTTAGCTTCCCCAACTAACCCCCCCCCACCCTTCCCTCTCTCAGCGCCCCCTATATCCCCTAGCGCCCCAGTCCCCCCCCCCCCCCTACCCATACGCCCCCTCACACACATCCACTCCCTTCCCTCCTCATCCCCCCCACCACACTCCCTACCACCCTCCTCTCCTCTCACTCTGCCCTTCCTCCCTTCTTTCCACTCATTCCGCCTTCCCCCTCCTCTCTATCCACCCCCGTCACCCGCTTCCCCCACCCCCACCCAACCCTACCCCCCATTCTACCCCAGCCCCCCCCCCCCGCCCATTCCCCTCCCCAACGCCTTTCCCACCCCCGCCCCCCTCTCACCCTCTCTGCTTCTCTTCTGGCCCCTTCACTTTTTTTTGAGGGGTGGTTGTTGTTCGACATCTCCCCCAATCCCCCTTGTGTTTTTTTTCGTTAAAATTGTCCCTGCAAGGGGAATGTTGCCCCCCCCACCCCCTGCCATTTTTTTTTTTCTACAATTTCCTTAGGCCCCCTGCAGGGGAATAAGCCCGTTTTACGATCTTCGTTCTTCCTTGGCTACTTGAAATATCGTTGGGGCCCCCCCCTTCCCCCCCAAACCCCCTTCGTATACCCTTGGGAAATCTGGGTGAAGGTTTTTTCTATACCCCCCGGCTCCCCAAAGAACTTCCGGCCGTGTTCTCCCCCCCTCTTCGTGTAGGATTCCTGCAATGCCTTCTTCTCTACCACGTTTTCTTTTCCTGTCGTCCACCAGACTTTTCGAACTGCTATTGCAGTTCATAAAGCTTGGCATCCTCTGGTACCCCCTTTTTTCCCACTTTTGGTGGCTCCCTATTTAGGTCACTCTCCCTTTTTCCTTGTTTTGAACCTTTCTGTTCTCCCTCCCCCCAGGCTTCACGGTATATCTCTTTTTTTCTAGGAGTTTTTTTCCATTTGCGGGGTCCTTTTTTTTTTTTTTTCATAGAACTTTTCCCCACAGTTCTTTTGGGTGTTTTTCCTTAATTGTGAATCTTTTCACAAGGACCCCCGAACTCTTTTGTTCCAACACTTCCCAAGTATTTTTCCCCCTGTCACCATTCTTTTTTCACCTTTCAGTCTCTTGGAAACATTGGGCGTCTCCCCGCTTTGGAAGTTCTCTTTGCGTAACCCCCACACGGTTTCCCCAATTTTTCCTTTTCCCCGAGGTATTAGTACGACTTTATTGTTCCTTCTGCCAGGGTCCGATACTGTCACACTGAAGATTCCTTTCCTCTATTCTTTTTTCGCGGACCCCCGACAACGTAAAAACCCCCTTGGTCAGATTTTTCCCCCCTTTCTGACCGTTCGCTTGACCTTTCTTTAGATTCTTTTTTTTTCCCCTGCGTGAACTCCCAGCCACCTGTTACAGGGTCCCAATTTTCTGTCTTGGGTTAACCCTCCACTCGTATTTTTGAACCTTACAGATTCCCCTCCCGTCGTTCCCCCGCCTTTCACAACAAAGGAAACCACGTATGATAATTACCTCCCCCCCCCCCTAGTTTTTTTTTTTACCTAGGTTTCTCCGTCGTGGGCGTTTTTTCCAGCCCCCGAAAGTTACCTGTCCAATTTCCCAAAACATATGCCCTGCAGCAGTCAAACATTAATATGATTTCCTTCCACCCACCCCCACGATCCTCTCCATGACCCCATGTATTTAATTCATCGGGCACTTTTTTTTTTTTTTTTTTTGACAAAAATTTTGGTCACCCCCCCCTTTCAAGGACCTCCCAACCACAGCCTCCCGCCCAACTGTGGACCCACCCTTTAAATACGCCTTTGGAATCGAGTGAGGTCCCCCCCCTGATTTCCCTTTTTTTGGATTGACCTTTTAGGGACCATGGCTTTTTTGGCCCCCCTTTCTGTGTTAAGCTTTCTCCTAGTCTCCCCCCCACTTTTGTTTCCAGGAGCTTTTGAACTCCGACCCCTCTTTTGATTGAAATCAAAACCCTGTTTTGTTCCCAATTGCTATTTTTTAGATCTTTTCCAAATATTCGTTTTTGACAGAGCCCCTGCTGTTCCGTGGTTTTTGTCTGACCCCCCCCCCCTTTGCAACCTTTAAGAGACCCCCTTTGCCCCCCCCCTCACAGGAACGATTCCCTTGGCTTGGTCTGGCTCCCGTCCTTACCTCCCCTTTGTCGGAAATGCTCACATCCTTTTTTCAAATGATTCTGCTTTAAGTGAATTTCGGTCCCCCCGGTATTTCTGCTGTTTGTCCATTTTTCCCCCTGTATTGAACCCCCCCGGTCCCCGTTAACCCTAATTCCCAACCCCAGGGTAATTCTTCTCCGTTCTGGATTTGTCAGTCGTAGTGTACCATTTTACGATTTCCTTTTTTCTTGCTCACTTCCGTGGCTGGGACCCCCGACTCAAGAACCCGCATGCCTTTTTTTTTCCGGAAAGTCGCATTTGGTACCCCCCCCCCCCCCCCCCCAGTGGCGTTTCGGACTGTCCCCTTCGTTCGAAAACCCCTGTTCAATACGTTGAAAAGTCCGGGAAGTGGCACAAGCCCCCCCAGGATACACTTTGTGCAGAAGTTCCCCCATCTCCATGTAGGAACCTTTTTTCTTTCACGGTACCCGTGGACTCTTTGATAATTGCAACCAAAAGAAACGGTTTTTCTCTTGAGAGTTCCTCCAAGAGTCACCCCCTCCCCCCTTCCCTTTCCAGTTTCCCTCCCCCCCCAAAAAGTTCGCTTCACAAGTCCCCGGAACCAAACTAGTTCCCCAAAGCGTTCCTTCTCTTTTAGATCCCACTTTGTATTCTTTCCCGGGAGGACCTTGCGCTTCAAGTACTAAGCAGTTAGAGTTTGTTTTCCTTAATTTTTTTCTTCATTACCCGGCGTTCTTTATAGAACTTCACTTAAGATTTTCTCATTGCAACCGGGTGTAAATTTTTTTTCTTTTTTTTGGACCCCTAGAAACCCCCAAATCTCTTCCTGACCTCTCCCCCCCCTCCCACCCCTTTCCATAAGGGCCCTGGGCTATTTCTGCCGCTTCTTCTCTCTTTTTTCCCTGCTCCTGTTTTTTTTGCTTTTCCTCTGCAGATCGACGTTCTCCTTAACGCCCCCTTTACCTTTGTTTTCGCAGGCTCATCCCCCCCCCCCCCAGCGTTTTAGTAGCCTGTTCCTGTCGTCCCCCAAACGAAAGTTTTTTTTTGCTTCGTTCTGTTTTCTGACTTCCCCGATCGACTTCCATCACGGCCCCCCCCCCCACCCTGACATACACACTTCCCCTTACAGGTACCCTCCTTGGTCGGAGTCCTGTACCTATTCCCCCTGGAAAATCCTGGATCGACCCCCCAACTTCCCCTTCCTGCTTTTTCGATGCACCTAAACTTGCTATAAAGTAAACTTTTTTTCCACTTCCCGAATTTTTCCCTTTTCAACACCTAAACCTCTTGTGTTTTCTCTTGGAGGCCGCTTCTAAACTTCGCCGAGAAGTTACCGTTCCGATTATACCCGCACAAACATTGGAACCGTCGGTTGTTTTTTACTGGACCTTTTCTTTTCGGTTACCCTTTGAATGGTGACCGGCCCGTCACCCACCGTTTTATTCCTTTTTTTTGGCTTTTTTTTGGTTCCCCTTTTCAATTTTAGTCCTGAATGTCCTTCGTTCGGCCCCCTAACAGTAACTACCCCTCTCTCCCTCATTGAGCTCTTAAAACTTTTCGTTTTCGGCTCCGGGCAGGTCCTGTCACACCCCCCCTCCGAATATTTCCCGGATCCGGACTGTCAATCCCCCCTCGCCCTCTGTTTTGGACAATTTTTTACCCCTTAACCCCTTCAGTCCTACTTCACGGGGTTCCTCGTAGCTTTTCTTCAAACTCTCCCGTTAAATCCCCCTTCATGTTTCTCTCCCCTTCATTCCCCCCCGGATCCCAATTTCCTTTTTTTTAGGTATTTGCCCGCTTCCTAAGACCGTCCAATACTTCCTTTTTTCCCTCTTTGCCGGGTTATCGTTTTTAAGTTTGCAAACTTTTTTTCCCAGTAACCTCCATAAGCCCCCTTCCTGCATTTAGATTCCAGGTCCCTCTTTTCCACCCCCTTCTAGAAATATCCCCCCTGTTCAAATCCTGAATTTGTTCTCGGGTTCTTTTTCCCTTTTTTTTATGGCTTTCTTTTCCACTAAACCCTTATTTTTCCTTATTCTACTTTTTTCCTTCCGGAAAATCTCGGTAAATATGCAGCAACTTTTTCCCCCCTAACGATCCCTTTTTTGCTTGTCACCAACAAACCCCAAGAATGATCTTTTTTTTGGTTCTTTTTTCTTCCCAACCTTCCCCCCTTCTTTGGGCCTGTCTACTGATTTTTGATACCGTTACCACCTTTTTTAATCTTTCTTTTTCGGGGTTGTCAAGCATGGGACACCTGCTAGTTTTTTCCCCAGTGACAGTTTGGCAATCCCTTACAAGGATGGTTATGTTGCTGGTACCTCCCTCACTCAGAATCGTCTCTTTTCCTGATTTGATCTTTCTCTTATTTTTCTAAGGGACCAGGTCCCCCTAAGATGGAGTTGGCCCTTTCTCAGACCAGCCATTGGTTCGGTGACCCCCCAATCCTTCTTTGTTGACTTTTTTTGGCTTGGTTTCCCTTCCCTCCGATCCTTTTTACTTTTAAGTTTCAAAGAACTCGGACATTTGACTCGTCAAGTGTTTTTTCTCCCTCCTTTT
>Ga0179593_1335038_pt1 | contig 13095 bp, 19 predicted proteins | sample CZODoug2_1_08_16_FD_185931 | JGI IMG/M metagenome (GOLD analysis project Ga0179593, IMG submission 185931) | Vadose zone soil fungal communities from Angelo Coast Range Reserve, California, USA - CZODoug2_1_08_16fungal (PacBio error correction) | ecosystem: Environmental > Terrestrial > Soil >... | reverse complement strand
TTCTCCCCCCAATTACTTCCCCCCCCTTTCTGAATCTTCGTGTTTTTCGCTCGGGCCTGATCTTCATTTCCTCTTCTGTGTTCTTCTCCTTTTTTGATTCTCCTTTTCCTTCGTTCTTTTTATGAATGTGAGCATTTCACGTTCCCGCGTAACAGGGAATAAGTTAGTGTGTCCATTTCAAGTTGCAATTACTCCTAGCTCCCCTCGCACCTTCCAAATGTTTTTCCTTCAGTTCTTTTTCATCCCTCCAGTGCTAAAGACATGCTTACCCCGATGCGCCTCGGATTACATGAGTCCCCTTTACATGACAACATGCCGAGCATCCCTTAGCTGTAACAGGTCCTGTGGTGTAGAGCGCCTTCTTCCCTTTTTTTATGAGTCCCCTTTACAAAATCTGCAACCTTCCCTTTCCCTCACATCTTCGGGTTTATCTCCCGTCATTGCATTACTTCATAGGAAGTTTGATTTCCTTTACAATTATAGATCCTATAAATATGCATCCTAATCACTTCCAAAGTTCTGCCACCTCATTGAACTCAATAACTCATTACATCTTTTTTGAACATTTATTAAATCTCTCTTACAGCAAGTAAACCACCTTCGTGTCGAAAACCTATTATGAAAATACCTTTTCTTTTTACCCACTTATTCTTAGTAAGCCCTCATGTGTTTTTCCTAAATCTTTTTTCCCCATAGTTGCTTTTTGTGACCATCCCCTCTTCTCCATGCCTCAGAATATGGATTTGTGTTTCCCCCTTCAGGAAGTCTAAGGTCTTCCTCTTTTCTAATGTGCATGATACAAAAAGACTTTGCAGATTTCCTTCGTTGCACCTTTTCTCTGGGACTCCATGTTCCCTAAACTTTTTTCCCCGTTAATTAGTTTTATTTGATCCTCTTTACTGACTCTCCCTCTTCTTTGACATCTGTGTGATTTTTTTTACTCTTTCTCCTTCAATTTATATTTTTTACCCCCTTTTGCAGGTATGATCTGACTTTTCTTGCTCAGTTTGTCCCTCAGTTCCTCCCTGATAAGCCATGACTAGTTCTTTTTCGTCCTTGGAGAATGGAGAATCTCCTTAGTTCCCTCTCTTGTTTTTGCTCCTCGTCTAATGACTTAAAATATTCTACAAGGGAAACAACCCCCCCTAGGTGCTTCCAGGGACTTATGGCCCCTGCCATCAGAGTTGATCGTTATGCCTCCTACATTCAACTTGCCTTATAATTTATCCTAACCCAAAAATCCATCCCCGTCTTTCAAAGAGAGTTCTTTCTCAACCCCTCTCCTCCCCCCCCTTATTTCCCTTCACCCTTACTCTGACCCCTCGGCACTCTCTCTCGAGTGCGCATTGGACCCTCTCCCTTCTTGTTTTCTTCTTCTGTACATGAGCCACTTTTCCCCTTGCACGAACTGAGTCGAGGCATGATATTTTCCCCTCGGATTTCCTTTTTCCCCACGCAAACTATCCCACTTTGGGTTTAATCCAACCCCCTGAGGGCTTTTTGCCTAAGTGTCCTGCTCTTCTCGAGACTTTTCTCATCCCCCTTCTTCATTGGTGTCTCTTTAAATCAAGTATCTTTCCCCTAACTTTTTGAAAGATGTTAGCTGATTAGTTGTCTTTCCCGCACTGGATGTGAATTTTTTTTTCCACCTTTCTAGTTAGTTAGTCGCCTCTTAATAATGGATTTTTAAACTTCCTCACCGATCTGCCTTAACCCCTGCTCCATACCCCTGACTTACCTTCCGTCTTTTTCCAATATGGTCCATTTTTCGATTTCAGATCTAGCTCTCTAAATTTTAATACCCCCCCTTAACATTTTTTTTTTAAGATAGCTTGCTTCTTGTAAACTCCTCTCTTCCTCTATGGTCCCCTCTTTGCCAGCATTCTCCTCTTTTTCCCAAATCTCGCATTTCGAATATCCTTCCATTTTCCCTTCTTGTATTTTTAGTTTTCCTTTGGCAATGTAACTTTTACTGATTTCCCCTTAATCTATGATGTTATCTAGCTTCCCCCCCCCATTTTCCCCCTTCGAAGGATAACACCACCTAAGGATCCTTTACTCCCCCCGAGAGAAGCTAACTCTCCCTTTCAGCTCATGCCTAGCTCCCCCTCACACCAAGATTTTAAGCTTTTTCCCTCTTCCGTCATATAGTGGCAGTGGTAAGGACTCATTTCTCTCTGGCGTTTCTCAGTTCAACCAACTTCTTCCCCCCTCTCCTCCCTCATCTATGCATCCAAGAAGCTCCCCCTTGAAAGTGAAGGAGAAAGCTTCATCCCCCCCTCTCACGAAGAAAAGCTTCCCTTCGTTGATGTAAAGAGTCTGATTATGAGGTCCTCCATTGTTTTTTTCAGGAATACCCTGTCGTATCCCTTCCTCACGGATTTCCCCCTACTGATTATTTTTTTCAGCACACTCCCAAAACTTTCGATCTCTTTTTTCTTCGTGCCGTCATTATGACGGCGGACCTTTTGTTCTGGTGTTTGTCTCCGTTGTTTCTTTTTCAACCCTCACTTTCCAACCCGTTCCCTTCCCTGGTAGACTTCTCCTCACTCGCACCGACTTCTCTCCTTTGGCGAAAAGTAAATTCTCAGTCTTTTTAAAGGTAGTACGTAAAACGCGCTCCCCCGAGTTTCCTGCCAATTTATCAATGCTACGTCGACTTTTCTTTGGCCTCCTACTTGGTTTCGTTACAATTTCACGTCAACCAATTTCAACACCCCCGTTCGTCCAGGAGGGAGTCAGGTTTGAACTGTTTAGCGTACTTTTTTCTCCAAGACTTTTCGTTTCAACCCTTTCTGGTTTTTTCTTTGCCTGCCGTCTTGGCGTATGGTTTTTCTTGCTTTCCTCTGCTCAGAAATCTCCACAAACGCGTTTTTTTCCCATGGTGTAATAGATCGACTCGTCTGTTTGAATGTCGTGAGCTCTTTCCCCCCCACCCCCCATCGGGATTATGACCCTTTCTGGCCGGTTTATGCACTCTTCTGTTCTCGTGCCCTCTTTTCCTCCTCCCACGCACGGTATCCCCAACAAAACTTTGACGCCATGGAAGGGGACCCGCTTCCTTTATTCGTCTGAAGTCCCTTTTCTCACATATTCCGCGCGGCACCCTCCCCACCTGGTTAATCCTCTTCCTTCTCCCCTCAATTTTCCCAGACATCTTTTCCAGCGGGGCCTTCAGACTTTCTTGTCACAGTAATAGAATGTCATCCTTTTTTTTGATTTTAATTTTCCTCTTCTTACCTGCAATTCGAGCTCACCCCCCTTCAGTGGTGATCCTTTTTCGCCCCACTCTTTGTTACCGGGACTTATTTCGCTACAGGGGGGGAGTTACGAACATTACGAAGTTCCGTTTTCCTTTTAAATTTTGGATCTTGGGGAGCGCTTTTTATTTCTTTCTCCTCGCCCTTTACTAATTGCTTTCTTCCTTCTTGTCTCCGACTTTTGAGTTGGGGTATGGATCCTGATCCCTCTGGAGTAACCTTCAACTGTTAAAGACAATTTTCTTTTTTTGGCGTGTTTTCACTCCCCCCACGTCGTTCTTCGCGGAACTTCATTTTCTGATCCCCTTCTTATGTCTAGTTGTCCGAATCCCCTTCCCCTTCCTGGTGAATTACATGTACGACATACTGTACTTTCTCCTTTTACCCCCTACTTCCCTCTTTCGCGACTCCTGGATTTCGCTCCCCCTTTGCCTGGGCATAGACCCCACCTGCCTCACTTTGGTGCCCTTTACGAGCACTCCCCCTCCCCCTTGCCGATTCTTTGTTACGGCCTGGTGGAACGTTAATTTAGAGGATTGGGATTTTTTTCTCCGGCGGCTCTCCAAATTTTCCATTTTGTACGGCCCAATGTTTCACCCTAGATCGGTTTTTTCATCACATTTCTCTTCTGCCGCAGTGGAAGTCTGCAGTCTTTGCTTTTCGGAATCAGTAACCCCTTTCTTCGTTCAAGGTAGTTCTTGATTTCCACTCATCTTACCCTTTCATTCTAATACTTTGTTTGAGCCGATCTTTCTTCAGCTCTGGATTTTCTGACCCCCCAATTTCTCAGCGGGGTTGTTTTTCGTGATTCGATGTCGCCGGTCCCCCCTTTCGCGGCGTGCGCCAGTACTGTTCTGCTCTTTATTTTTGCGTTGGTCCCTGTGCCATTTCCTTACCTTTGGACCCACCGCCGCCCGTAACAAGAAAACGCGGTAAGTCTGTTATCTCGACATCCCCAATTCTCCTTCCCGAAGTTTTGGCGTGTTTTTTTTTTTTCCGAACTTCATCGTCTTTCTTCAACCCCTGGTGAGTCCTTCTTTGTTACCTTTTTCTCACCTTTTTTTTGGCGGTTATCCCCTTTTTTGTGCAGGGCACCCCTTTTTTCTTTCGTGCCCGAACCCCCGTTGTCGTCGCGGACCCCTGCTTTCCCATGAGGGTATGACCCTTAATCCCAAATGCTCCAGAAATCACGTCTACACCCTACTGTTGTTCCCGATGCTTTAGAACCAGACTCCATACGGCCGGTCCCCTTCTTTCTCCACCTCATTCCTTTCCGAATGGGATCAGCATGTCCATCCCGTGAGAAGGACCGCCAGAAACGCAGTTCGATTTTTCCCTCCGGCTTTTTTTTTTTCATACGAATCAACTATCCCTCTGAACGGAACCCTTCATTCGGACCATCTTTAGTCCCGTTTTTTAACATGTCCGGTCCCCGCCCACCCGGTGGGTACTTTTTTTTGATGCCCTCGTGTTGCCCCTTTTTAAAGGAAAGTTCTTTTAGAAAATTGCTGAATTTCTCCAGCCCAGTAGCAAACTTCGCTATCCTGACCCCTCTGGTGTGCCAGACCAATCGAAAGGCCCTTTCCTTTCAACACTTTCTTCTTTGATGTCGGTTCCTTCCTGATTCGAAAGTTCGTTCCTTTTTCTCGATGCTTCAAGAATATCTCCCTTTTTTGGACCCCTCTTTTTCCTGCTGCGTGCATTTCCTTCCCCTTCATGTTCCACATAATTGCTTTCGTTGGTCCCTCGGGCGGTTTATCTCTCCCCGTTTTCCACCCCCTGATATCTCTACGGCCATCTTCTTTCTAGATACACCCCCCGATTGGTAGGGTTTAGGTTGTATTGATTTTTAGCGGGCACCCCAGTCCAATCTGGGTTTTTTTTTAGTGTCACTGGCCCATTTGTGTTTTTCCCCTTTGTTTGACAGCGGTCCTCTCCCCTCACCATCAATTTTTAGACAGGGCTTCAACTCTTCCGAATTGTTGTTATTTTTTTTTCTGCCCCAAAAGTTGTTTCAGGATTACCTTGCGCGCTTCGAACTGGTCCGGCCCTTCTCCCCCCCTTTCCTGGGACGGTTTCTTTTTTATCTTGATGTTTTCCAGGCCCCGACGTAACTTCTGATCCACTATCTCTTAATCCTAGCATTGATCCGGTGGCAGGGATTTGGAGGCTTTTGTTTACGTGACTTTTTTCTATCTTCCCCTTGATCCGCAATGGCTGTGTCGATGGTCTTAGAATCGTTCTGTCAGCCGTTTTTTGAACGCTGCGAACCTCGTCGTGCCGGTCCCGCCTCTCACGACAAACCCCCGCTTGTTTTTCCATGCGCTTTTGCATTCACTGGCTCCTATCCTTCCCCTTTTTTGCCCCCGTTTTTTTTTGTGTGCCGTGCGTGAGAAATCCTCCCCGCCGTGTTTTTTGTTGCTAGTCTCTTTCCCTACCTGACTTCTTTCTCAAATCCAAAACAATGGCATGCTCCTCCTAAACATCCCCTCAATTTCCCTTCCCCTTCATTAATTTCTGTCTAGTGAGCCTTGAGTTTCTTTCTCTTTCTTCCAGCCCGATGTTCTGTCTTCATAATGGTCATCCTTTGAAGCCTTTTTCTCTACACTTCTTGGCCCTCTGCTTCTCCCTACCTGAATATTCCTTATGAACTTTCCCTTTTTCTTTGGTTGTGTAGCTAGCTTTGACGTTTACTGCTTCTACTCTTTTATTCTCCCTTTATTTGTTTTATCTGCTTCTTTTATGAACTAATTGATCCACTTTTCATATTTATTTGTAACCTTAATTTCCTCATTCCCATTAATAGATCAGAAGAAAGCTACCCGCCCAACCGTTTCTGTTTTTTCATGACCTTCTATGCTAGTTTTTTACTAAAGTTCCCAGAGTCCTAGAGTACACGATTCCCCATTACCCTTACGATGCAGAGAACCTTCTCTAGCTTCTTTCTTGAGACTTCATGACTACTCTAACTTTTGTTATAGCTCTCCGCCCTCCCAAACATGGACAGTGTTTGATTTTCTTTTTATAGATATTTAATAATTTCCGATCTCCGTTTGAGGGAATTCCCCATTCCTTAATTTACATACTAATCATTGTTTGCCAAACCTTTTTCTCAGATTTAACCCCTTTTTGAAATCAACTTACCCCTCCCGGAAAACATCATGAACATTGGACAGACCCCCCAGTTCTCGTCTGTAGAACCCCCTATCTTCTCATCTACAACAGTCTCAGTCCCATGGTTGATTACCCCCCAGGTCTGACGTATGGCTTTGGTGACAATGTCCCCTTTTTTCTCAAGATTTCGTGTGTCCAATATCAGGTGATCTCTGAATCACCTTTGCCATTTTACTCGACCATACATGAAGTCCCTCCGGCCGCTTCTTCCATCTGGCCTTTTACGTCACTAAACCTTTTCCTGTGAATGTGGGGAACGGATACGCTCTTAATTTTAGTCCTTACCTACCTTTGTTGCTACTTTTCGTTATGATCTTTCAATTTTATTTTTTCTGAGGCCACGTCTTATCTTCAGTTGCTTCCCCATAAGTGCCTCCCTGCTACTCCATGATAGGTTCTTGTTTTATCTTGTAGACATCTTTGTGACCCTGATGTACATCCTCTTTTCCCGTTTGTTTGGTTTCTTCATTATGTCTTCCCATAGACAAGTTTCATACAACCCTCACTTTGTCTATGCCGTTTACTTGCCAATGAAACCCCCCTCTTTCTCACGCTTCCCCCCCCGCAAAGTATTTTCCCAAAATAAAAATGGTCATACTCTTGTCCCGCTCACACCCCTGTCAACCTTCTAGTTTTCCAATTAAAGAGTATAGATCCATCCCCTACGTTTCATATTTTATGATAATCTTTCTGATCGAGAGTGCGTCATGGATAAGCCATTTTCTTTTTTTGCTCTATAGCCGAGCCAAAGTTTGCTTTTGGATGATTTGCCTCCTTCTATTTTTTCCTCTTTTCTGTCATCTTATCATTGTCCCCCAACTAACCTCTTTTCAACATTTTGAGTCGCAATTGAGATACACGCCTCTAGAGACTTATTTCTACATCACTCTTTTCTTGTTAAAAAGTATCCAGGCCAAAAATGTTCAGCCTTTCTTCTTTCCTGCTGCAGCCCTGTTGTTTATGATTTTTTTTATTCCCTTTTATTAGATTTGAACCCTTATAATTCTTTTTCCCCTTCCCTCACCACTGAGATCGACATATATTTCCCATTACCTTATAAAACCTCTCTCAAATCTGTGCACACCAACTTTTTTTGCAAGTCTTTGTAAGCTCTTAGACTACTACCGCGAGTTTTATTTCCATTGAACAACCTTCCGATAGCTTGTTTCTGATTAGTTGTCACTGTACCTTCTCGACTGGCAACTCCCTGAACTGTGTAACACCCCCCCTCCTGTTCTTTCGGCCTAGATAGTATGACCTGATTTCAAAAACCCCCTTTCTGTAGCTTCTTATGAATGTTTTTTCTCCATAAATTTAATCTATGATGTCTTTCAGCTCTGACTTCACCCCTATGAAATCATTTGAAGAAGGATAATCACCCTCGTTCTTTGATTCCTCATTCTGTCTCCCTGAATGAGACACTAGCTCACCCGACTTGATTCTTTTCAGAAGGATTCTCTTTTGCAGGGTCTCATTTTTCATCACCTTTTTCCGCTCTCTGTTGTTGTTCCGTATCAAACCCTTTTCCCCTCATAAACCAGCCGAGACACCCAATTGATTTCCTTAGAAAGTCTAAGCCTGAATCACGAAGCTCCCCCAAGCGTTCCTCCTATTTATTCTCTTTTTTTCACTGAGGCTGTTCTTTGGAAGCATTTTTTTTTTCCTATTCACACTCCGTTCACTGTTCTCAACTCTTGCACCCGGATTTATGATTTCCTTCCCTTTGCAAACCCGCCACATGGGAGTCCCACCCGTTTGGAACGAATTAGGATTGCCAGTTCTCGCATTCTGGCATTCTGCGTTTTGTTTGTCCCTATGTGAGATTTCCTTTGGATCACCGCCTCGGCTGCGGCACGGGACTCCCTCACCGCACTTTGCGGATCCGTGCAGGCCCACTTAAATGTTTCAGGAGCTTTCTTTACCCCGTAACGCTCTTCCTTCCCGAACCTTACCAAATGTTCTGCTGTCGACTTTGCTTTCATTATTGGACTCTCGATCGTCCCCTTTTCATTCCCTCCATAGCAGGCAACCAATTCAACCCGTCGCCAGGACCGTGAGGAGTCGGCCTTCGTCGCGCGCCTTGATCAGGATATTCCTTTCCACACTAGTTTTTCACCCTTGGTTGTGATGAAGCTCCCCTCTTCTTTCTTTTGGTTTCCTCGTGACCTGTTCTTTTTTCCCCAAGTAGTCCACAAACCTGCGTTGGAATTTTTCCATCAACATTCAGTTTTCTGCAGACGATTTTCTTCTTTAATGCCCCCCTTGATTCTTAAATACCCAAACCCCCCCCATTCGGGATGTCCCAACCATCGGCTTGGGTTTTCCTTCTAACGTCGCGTGTTCCCTCTGTTCTGCGCCCTTTTCAACCCGCTTTAGCCCAACCACGTTCTTCGTTCTCCTTGCCCCAAGCTTCATAACTGTTCAGTACCCTTTTCAAACTTTCTCGAAGGCCAACCCGGCTTCCCCCCTTCTTTTCAATTATCAACCCGGCATACGACACTTGCCGACTTTTGCGGTTTCTTCGATTTTGCACCCCCCTTCCACCCTGTTTCAGGGCTTTATCTTTCCCGCCGCATATGATGATAATCCCACGAGTCTCTTCCTCCAGTTTTTTACGCCACGTTCAGTCAAGAAGTTTTCCTTTCCCCTTTTTCGATGCACATGTTGTCTTCTCTTAAGATGAATCTGCAGGAGATATGACCCTGTCTTGTTGGTCGAGCGCCTTACATTCTGATTTCTTCTGCCTTCCATATACCTTATAAAATCGTTTCTTAAGGAGTTTTCTTCCCCTCCGGAGGGTTGCCCTCCCTCTCCCCTTTGGGCCCTTATAATATTCTTGTGACACTCGCGTGATCTTCGTTCCCCCCGCATCATGGTCATGCACCCATTCCCCTCCCCTTTCTGTTTTCACTGAATTTCCCTTGCCTATTCTGTCTCCCTTTTTAAGATCCCCCCCGTGTTACGACCCATAACACGGGGAAGTTTTGGCCTTTCATTCATAAACTCGATCCCTTTTCCCCCCTGTCTGTCGAGAAAAAGTTGTCCCTCCCTTTTTCAATAGCTCCTTGGTGCAAATTAAGTTTGCCTTGTGTATCGCGCACGCCCTCCTGAGGGTTCCGTGTTCAATTTCCTTGATTTTCGTGAGACTTCCCCTTGTTTTTCTACGGGGCTTATGTGTTGAACCAAATTTCCTCGGGCTATTGCCCCCCCCCACTTCAAAAAGCAAGCCTCCTCCTCCTTCTCAGTATCAGTTGTTACCCTTGCTTTTGCTCCGTGCCCAATCATTCTTCGTAACTGTGCGTGCCAAGCTCCCCTAGATGTTTCCCTACATACTTCACCTCCCCCCCTATTACCTTTTTTTTTTTTGGAGTGCGTCTTTTTTCCAGCTTACTGTAGAGGTTACCATTTCCCCTTCCGAAGGGGTGGGTCCCGGCTTCTGCCGTTTTACAGAAACATTCCCTCCTGCTCTTCGCCGTCGTAATTTGGTTTGACTTTTGCGCGTTACTGAGGCTTTTGCGACCTTGGATCTCCCCGTTCCAAAAGAATCCTTTGCAGTTTTGTATTTTTACGACATTCAATGTTCCAATGTTTATACCGCCTTCTTGTCGTTTTGCCGATCGACCTTACCCCGTATCCTTCCCAATGCTTTAGGAATCTTTTCACCCTTCTTAGCTGTGCGGCGTTAAATCCCAGCCTTTCGAAGTTCCCCCTCGAATCGTGAGTTCCTTTATTGACAGTTCCACTGTAAAAGGGATCTTACAAGCGCTTTCCCCCTGTCCCTTGAGTATTCCGGCCCCCTCTTTCCCAGAAAATGCCGTCATCAGCTCCGACGCCTGTTTCCCCGATGCTGTCAGTCCCACGCCGATACGTTGTATTCTTCCTTGAAATTTATCTTCCCTCTTTCTTAATGCACCCCTCCCCCGTCTTGTCCCTGGTTTTTGAAAACACGCATTGAGACGGCCAGGGGAAAGGCTTGGTGCGTCCTCCCTCCGTTCCTCTATCCCGGCCAGGACTGTATATACTTTTGTCCCTTCCCTTTATATCTAGCACCGATTTTTCCTAGTAAGGTTGCTTCCCCAGTACATACAATTTTTTTTGCCCTTTTAAATGCCTTGTAGCTTCCTTTCAAGCGTGGTCACCACCTTCCTTTGCCCAGTGCTATCCCTTTCAATGATGAAGTTTTTTCACCCCTCCCCTGCCCAACTTGACTCTTACCACCGGAGTGAATGGGTTCCTTTCAATCGAAGGTCCCCGTGTCCATGGTAGTTTCCTGTCGTTCGTTATGACTCCCGTTACATTTCTTTCAGTTAGATCCGTGTTGCGCAGCCTAGTAAATGTTGTCCCTTGGTCTCGTTCTTTCAGTTCTGTCCTTCCTCTTTTCCCTTCGATCCGCTTGGTTGTATACCCCTGTGTGGGGCGTCGTCGTAACGCATCAACGTCAGGCACACATCTCGCTCGTCCCTCCCCCCCCTTTTTTTCATATACCCTTGTAGGTTTTTCTTGAAGCGTCTAGATGGCATCTCCACCAATCGTTGCTTCGTCATGCTTGTTGTTTTAGTTTGTACACCTCGTTGTGGCCATACTTTTCCACTCTCCTCCCCCGGCCCGCTCACCCTGACCATCGCACATGGGACACCGGCCAGCGTCATGCACCTCTACCACTGGTTTCTTTGTATACCCCTTTCTTTTTTTCTTGTCTTCCTCTCCCCCCTTTCAATTCGCTTCGTCTTTTTTTCCCCAGATGTTCCTTGCCCGAGGAATGTCTTGTCCGATTTCTTGTTTCGTAAACTACCTCGGCCTATTTCGGCACAGGAGCAGGCCGTTCTTACGTATCAGATCTGTCAGTTATCTCAGGGCTTATCTCCTCTCCTGTCTCTCACTTTCCGCAATGGCTTTGGCTCTTTGAGGAGAAGTTTTCCCTTTGTTCATCCTGGTTTCTTCACGTTTCCCTTCGGCTACGGACTCCTTTTCCCCCTCCCACCAGAACGTTGGGTTCTTCCAGTCCCAGCGGCAGGCGCACTGGCCCTCCTCCTTCAATTTTTTAACCCAGGTTGGTCTTGTCCCCCTTTTCCCAAGCAGAGCGTTCTCCACTTTACTAGTTTTTCGAGTATTTCCTTTCCCAAAACCAATGAACTCTCCATCCCTCCCATTTCTCATACCCTACTTCATCGTGGGCCCCTCTTTTTTTTGCTCATTTTGGCTTCTCTTCTCTTCCTTTTCACTTTCACTTTTTTTCTTTTTTCCCCGTTCGCCGATGCCTTCTTGCCACCCCCAGTAAGAGCTTTCCAAAGAGTGCTGGATTACCCCCCTGCACTGCGATTATTCCTTCTAATTTCCCTTGTTTTTAGCATAGTGCCTGATCCTTTTCCCCTTTCTTTCGTTTCTTCCCTTCTTTTGATATCATCTTCTTGTATAATTTCTCCTTTTGGACTCCGTTTTCCAACCCTTTCTTTCTGCTGTTAATTTGTTCCCCTTTCCTTTCCCTACCCCAATCTCTACTCAAGGAAGCTACTCCCCCCTTTTTTTATTATGTCTATTCTCTTAAGATCCTTGCTCCTTCTAACTTTAGAGTTGACTAGTCTCTAAACATAGCTCCATCCCCCTAATGCAGGAGATGCTCAAAGCTCTTCTTCTCCCCCCCTTTTTAATCCCCTACTATTAAGTTGGTTAGCTCTTTCAAAAATCGACATAGTTTTTCACGCTTTCCTTTCTTTTTTTTACGCTTCCTTGACTTACTCCTTTTACTCTCTCCGTTCCAATTACCACTACCTAATCCTCTTCTGACTAATCACAACATGAACTTCTTCCATCCTTTCCAATCATATCCTCACATCCGTCTGAACCACATTTCATTCTACTGTTCCTCAGAAACCCCCACCCTGATTTCTGAACACCTTCCTCTCCTCATTTTTACCCCTTAGTTTTTCTTAGGTAAGCCCCCTTTTTTACCCCCAAATTTATTGCTTTTTTTTTGGACCAAGATAAATCTCTCAAGACCTTCCTTCCTGTGGTGTCCAAATATCATTCCTCTAGCATACCTTTCCCCTTTCTTTTGGCTCTTTCTTTAGAGCACCATCCTAGCTTTTTCCCTGAAGCCCTTCTTCTTGTCATTTGCTACAGTTCACCCCCCTCTGGGAAGGTGAACTATGGCTCTCGACTCCCTTCCTTGCTCTTGCTACTCTTCTTTTACTCTTTTTCTTTTATTTTTTTTATCACCTTTATATTTTCCATCCTTTCCTGTGTGAACGTTTATCCCTCTGTTTATCCCTTGATAGTGCTCCTTTTCCCTGTAGGTTATGTTTTGCTTTCCCTTGTAGAAATCTTCCTAAGACCAGCCCTCCTCTTTCCTCTTTTACGTGGTGTTCGAGAGATCTTCCTTTTCCTTCACTTCCCCCAAATGTTAACCACCCTCCCCTAGTTCTTATCAAGGGCTGCTTCTTCCATTCTGAGAACTTCCCGTCCCATGCTTACCCTATAAAGTTTCATACCCTCTTCAAAAATCACATCCGATGTTCCAGCGATTCGGTCCCTTTCAATTCCCAGTAGCTTTCATCCTGATCCTCCCTCACTTCTTTTCTTGGAACTGTAATCGGGCCCACTTTTTGATAAGCTTTCCTTCTTTTGTTTCTCGACTGAGCAACATCAATGACTCATCCCGTCG
>Ga0179593_1259299_pt1 | contig 13095 bp, 13 predicted proteins | sample CZODoug2_1_08_16_FD_185931 | JGI IMG/M metagenome (GOLD analysis project Ga0179593, IMG submission 185931) | Vadose zone soil fungal communities from Angelo Coast Range Reserve, California, USA - CZODoug2_1_08_16fungal (PacBio error correction) | ecosystem: Environmental > Terrestrial > Soil >... | reverse complement strand
TTCCGCGTGTCTTTTCCTCCTGATCCCTTCATGTAGCATAGAATACCCCCGTACCTCTCTGAATATCCCTAAACCGGTTACGATCCATCTCACCCCCCCGAGGCTAGGCAGATTTTGTGTGCCCCCTCTTCTTCTGGAGGCGCACCCGCCTTCCTGTCCTGGACTTCAGCCCGCTCAGCCTTCTGTGACGTTCAAGGTTCCTTGCTTTTCCGAATTTTGCGCCTCTTGTGGATGGCATAGGCACCCACATGCTTCCCGCTTTTCAACTCCGCTTGGGTTCTTGCGACAGTTTTCAACTGTTCATTTTTTTTGTTTTTAGCCCCCCCCGCCCGATCCCAGTGCAAGAATTGCCCCCCAATGATGAGTACTTCTGTCATCCGATTGTCGACCGTCCGAATGACTGCTGCCCTTTCGCTCCTGTGTTTTCTGCACCCCTGCGTTAGAGTTGACTTATGTCTAAACCCCGGTCTTTGCCTAGGCATTTTTTGCTTTTCCGGCTCCTTTTTGCCCCGCGAACGCCTTTTTTCGGCTTTTTTTCCCCCGGCAGTCTCATTTGTCTTCTCAAATCATCGGTTATCGTTCCCTTTGGTCCCCCCCCCCCCGCTGAATTCTTCCCCCGTTGGGGCACTCCACGTCCTGCCCTAAACGAAACTTAACCGCTTTCTAGCGGGCTGGAACTCCACCACCATCCCGCGTCTTTTTTCGGATTGCGCGACGCTGCCCCCCCCCCCCCATAGATAGCCTATCGTCCCACCCCTTTCTCGTAGATGCGTCTTTCCTTTTCTCGGTCTGGACGAATATACTCTCTTCTCTTTTTTTTTTTGGTTTCCCTGAGGCTGCTGGGGCGTTCCTCCTGGATCGCCGTTTATTTGACGCGGAGTGTTTTTTGCTTGTCCTCGATCAGAATGAACGTTTTATCTCTTTCCCCCCTTTTAGACGCCTTCCCTCGTTGTTCTCCGTTCTGGCTGCGGCTACTTTCCCCTCATTTGTGCGCGAGCGCTTTCCGCTTACTGATTGTCACCACCGCTTAATCGTGCAGTTTTTTTTGCCCCCCCTGGTTTTCCTGAAGGCCTGTTTCCCTTTCTTTTTTTCAATATTGCCGAAGGCGACTCAGTTGCCTTTTAAGGTTATTTGGCGCAACTGAGTTCACCCCCCGCTAGTTTCCCTCTTTCCCAGGCCCACTTAGAATTACCCCCTTCTTTTTTTTTTTTCCCCGGAGCCAGAAAGGAACTGCCTTGGCGTTTAATCCATAGAGCCCTTTTTTCTCTTTTTTTACTCCCTTTTTGGATCGTGTTGAGCATCCGATCTTTATTTCAGGTGGATCCCCCCCCTCCCCCCCGGTACGCGGGGCGCCGAAAAGCGTCCGGGTTTTCGAGTTAGGCCGATCATGTGCCTCTTAGTTATGTCGGGCCCGCTGTCATTTGAGTTCTTTTTTTCCCCGATTTTCGTCCTTTTTTTTTCGGATGCTTTTTACCAAGAAAACAATTTATGGGACCCCCCTTGAACCCCCCTCTCCAACCCTGCTTCCTGACCGACACGCGACCACGAGGAATGGTCCCCCCCTGTTGTCCCTCCAAGACGAGATTTTTTTTTTTCCCCCCTGTGCACTCCCCCATTTGTAGCGTCAATACCATTGTTATTGCGCACTTTGTGCTCAAACGCCCGGTGACTGCACCCCGCTCTTTGGAAGTTTACTCGAGCTGAAATTTGCCTTCTTTTTCTTTTTTTGTCCTTTCGGAACCCCCTTTTTTCCCCCAATTTAGAACCGCAGCTGGCGAGGTGATTCCCCACCATTCGGCCGCGTTGTTAACCACCCCACCCATTTGTCTAGTACGTAGAACTCCGCATCCTCTCTTCAGGTAGAGAGCTTTTTCCTTTCTTGTCGCGCGAGGGCTCTTTTCGCGGTGCGCTACCGACCCCTGGATGCGACTTCTTTCTTCTGCTTTGCAGCACACTTTTTCGTAGTTTTTTCCTCCCGACACTTGAAGGATGGCCCCCCGTTTTTTTTTTTTTTCCCCTATTTCACCCCCCTATGTTCCACCATGACAGAAAACTGTCTCCGAGATTCGAACTTTCTGCAAGATGCGAGTCCAGGAAAACCTGCTTTAGTTCCCCGGGATCAGTTTGCCGTCCCCCCCGCAAACTTTAGGGCGCTTCGTTTTTTTATTGCGAGTCCTGACCCCGTTGTTTTGTAGTTCCTCAACCCTTGAGCTCAAAGTCTCCTTTTTTCAGGCTCCGTCGACAAATTTTTCCTATTCTGTCCCACTTCCCTCCACGCTTTTCTGCCTTTGACCACGAACCTGTGTAGTTGCTGTATCCCAACATGCCTTCTTTTTTCCCGTTTCACGAAATTGACTTAGGTTTTTACTTGGGTTCGAGAGCATTTTTTATGCACGTCCCCTCCCGTACCTCCCCCCTCTTCAATTGCACTGTGGTCCACAGTCGAAGAACAGGCGAGAGCGATCCAGCCTCTTTTTCCCCCTTCCCATTCAGGTGGCTTGCCGGGGCACCACATACTCTATGATGCACTGTCCCCCCAGAGAAGCGCTATGTCGACGATTAGACTGTTAGACAGTTTTTTCTTTTCAATAATTGAGTCTCTCTTTATCTTTTTTTTTGGATTGCCTCAAGTTTCTTTTTTATTTTAGAAGCTTCCCCTTCTTTTCCTTGAGAGAAGTCCCCTCCTTCCGGTTTTAACGATCTGTTTTAACTTGAGATTTTCACAGTAGAGATGTACAAGTTTTCTGCTCCTTCTAAAGGTCTCTCATAATACTAACGTAGCCGCGATAGGCATGTTTTTTAAGCGTGGTAATAACCATATTCCCTCTGTTTCAACGCGTTTTTTTGGTGATCCGAAACATGGAGCCCTTTCATTGTAGCGTGAGACCTTTTTTTAGTCAGTTTTGTTAAGTTGGTTCTTTTTTCTCGTTCATCTCGGTCGTTGAGTTAGCAGATGTTTCTGCCGTCAAAAAATTTGCCCTTCGTTCCATCTAAATATCTCCTGCTCACATATGTGCCTCCCCCCCCCGCCGTTCCCCCACACTGCGATTGCGCCGTAAAGCAAGCCGCTTCAGCCCCCTCTCCTTTTTTTCTTTTCAGGTCTTCCCCTTGGCCCAAGGATAACTACCCATTTTTACCCAACAGCACGTTTTTTCCTGACCAGCTTGAATCTATCATTTTAAGCAGGTGGTTTCCCTTTTTTTTCCACCTGGCCATTTTTTCCGCATGCCCCACCCAACCGCCCGCCCCTTGTTACACCTTTCGTTTCACCTATTCTTTTCTTTTTTTTTCCCCCCACTTTTCAGGCCTTTTTTTCCCTGGCTGCAGCCGGGGACTTTCTTTTGCCAGCCACGTAGTGTGGAACCGAACCACCCTGGTTCTGTTTTTCGCACTCGAGTCACCCCCCATTGCTTAGCCCCAGTCCCGTCCGCCCCTCCCCCTCCACGCACCGATTTTTTCTTTGAGCAGCTTATGGCCGCTATGCGGAATTTTTTTCAGTGGGATTTGAAAGACCTCGTTTGACATTTAAGACCTGTCCCCCCTTTTCCTTTTTTCCGCAATGTCTCCCCGTCCCCAACTTCCTTGTTGACCTCAGCAATCCCCTAGTGTCGATCTCTCTTTTTTCCTATGTGTGTTTTGTGTTTTTTTTTTGATTGAGGCTTCGCGGCATCGATTGCTTTTTTTTGCTTTTCTTTCCAGCCTTTTTTTTCTGCTTCGTTGCGGACAGCCAGGAGTTTTCTTATCGCGCCCCAGTATGACGTACGGCTGTCTCGCCGCTCCCACGTTTGAAAAATTTTACTGCTTCTTGTCCCCTCTTCCTCCCCCTTCACCGAGACTTCCTCTTTGTGGGGAGCGTTGCTGGTTGCCCGATTTCCGTGTGCGATGTTTACTTCCAACATTGCTTCCGTGTCTTTTCCGACATCCCCCCTTTAATGTCTCTTCCACCCTCGTTCCCCCCGTCGACTGTCCCCCCTTCCCCGCCCATTTCCCATTGTCCTTCCATGGGTGTTCCCCCCCCCCCCCCCACTTTTCCCTCGAACGTTTCCCTGGGCGAGTCTTCTGCCGTTGACTTATCTTTTGATTTTACCCCCCCTTTTCCCGGCGTTTTCACTCGTGGGTTTTTTTTTACCTTTTTGTTGTGGTTACCTACCTGTCATGCTCCTCCCCCGGACCGAATCCGTTTTTGTGGTATTCTTTTTCTGTGCCTTCTCAATTTCTGTTCTTTTTTTGGAGCCGGAACTGTCTTTGGCACTATCTTTATGTTGTTGCGCATTTGGGAAGTCCTCCTGATTTGGCCCCCCTTCCCTCACGCGTCTGCGCGATCATTCGCCAGACGCCCTGCTTTTCGGTTGACGTCCAATTTTGACGTTTTTTGCCCCCCAAGCCTTTTTTTGGCAAGGCTGCCCAGTTTTTTGCTTTTTTTTACCCCCCCCCCCTGGGTTTATATCAGACCCCCCCCCCCCCCCCCCCCCCCCCCCCCCCCCCCCCCCCCCCCCCCCCCCCCCCCCCCCCCCCCCCCCCCCCCCCCCCCCCCCCCCCCCCCCCCCCCCCCCCCCCCGGATTTTGCCCCTTCTCCAGGACCGAACTCTATTCCTATTAAGCAGGAAGATTACGTCGACCCCCAATTAGCCTATCCGTTTGCAAGTCTGCGCATGGCTTTCCCAGAATTTTTTTTGCCGCGCTACACAGAATTAGAGATGAAACCTCTACTCTCCGCGAGACATCCCTCTTCCCCCCCTGATGATATGGTTTGAGAAGTTTTTTTGCATAATTATTTTTTGGGGATCCATGCGCATTGAATTTGCTTCTCTCGCCGGGCTTATGGTTTTTTTTATAGTGGTTTTTTTTTTTCCCGTTAATGTCTTTTTTCTTCACTTCTGAGACCTTTTTTCATGACACCCCAATTGCTCAGTCCCAGCTGAACGCCATGAGCTTTTTTTTCGTTTGAAGCGTTCAAAAGCTCCCCCCCCTTCTGTTTAGGAATGTCCTCCGTCCCACACGTCTTTTACAAACGGTCGAGTTTTCGAGCTTCATTGAGCATCCTCTTGATTCCCCCGCTTTCACTTTTTGTTTTTGGTATTGTTTGGCGCAGTTTGTCCTCCTCTTTTTTTGGTGCGTCTACGGCAACGTGCCCCCTTTGCGCAATTTTTGCTGCCCTGTGTTTTTTACCGCTACTAGGCTATTTTGGTGGTGAGTTATTCAGCCTTTCTAAGATGTTCCTATCTCCGGATGGGTTTCCTGTGATAGTTTCAATTTGGCATTGATGTTGCCCTCCCTTTCCTACGTCCTTCAATCCTTTCTCAGAAAGAGTACCGCTAACCCCCTCTCGATGTTTCTCTGCCGCGCCCCTAACGCTGACTTCCTCACTTCCCTTTCGGGCGAGCGTGCTGCTCTCTGTCGCGCTCACTTTGTTCATGCGTGTTCAGTCCCCTGCGAGTTGAAGAACCCGCAGATTTCTCGTTTCTTTTCCGGGTTTCTCCTCCCTGAGTCCTATTTCGCAGCGACTTTCAATGGCGTCGGCGGTTCGAATCGCTGTCCCCTCCGATGGTTCGCAGGCCATCCCGTTTCTTGAAAATTTGTGCTGATTCTCGAACTCCTCTTTTTCTTGTCCCCAGTTAGCTTCTAGTGCACTCTTTGTGCCCTTTTTTTATAGGGCCCCGGAGTTTTTCGTGGGCTCACTATAGGTTTGGTTTTGTTTCTTTTATTCCTTTCCTCATGACCTCTCTTCAACATCCCCCCCCATAAGAGGATTTCCTGTTCTTGCCGGAAAACGGCTTGACGTCACCCCCCTCTTCTTCCCCCGTTTTTTCAGGTCCGTCCCCTAAGCGACTTGCTTTTGGTCTAAGTCCTTCTCTCTCATCTCTCTTTTTTTTTTTTTTTTTTTTTTCTCCCTCGGTTTGTTAGACGGAGGTCTCTAGATTGTGGCCTAAAGAAGTCTTCTTGCCCTACGCGCGTCCTCAGGTTGGACCCTCCGTCGTTTCCTTTTCGAGCTAGCTCGAGGACAGCCTTTTCCAAAAACAATATTGTACGCATTACTCCCTTTTCAGTACGCGGATCGGCCTTCCCCCCACATTATAGTGTCCACCCGCCCCCGGGACACACATAGATTTTTAACCCCCTGGTCCCCACGGCTAAGAGAATCCCCGGTTCCCAACTTTTTTCACTCCCCTTCCTTCCGCTTCAGACACCATTCGTGGGCCCCCCCATACTGTTAGTTGGCAATTTTCCCTTTGAGACGCGCTGTTCCGTGGTCGTTCCTGAGCGGAGATCTTCTTTTTCCGCCATTTTCTCTAATAGTACCCGTACAACCCCATGAACCCGCTGTATTTTATGATCGTACCAAAGACCGTTCCTCCTTCCAAACCATAGGATCCCTTTTTTTTCTCAAGCTCTCTCCCCTCGGTCCACAGGCGTTTTTCTCGTCATTTTTTTTGGTGTTTGAAGGCGGTGGTCCTTCTGGGAGGTTGTTGAGGGTGCGCGCCGTTGCCAGTCGCTCTTTGTAGAGTTACTTTTTCCCCCCTTTCCCCTACCGTCCTTCCCTCACTGTGTTCGTACTGCTACCCTTATTTTTTTCTGATCGAGCGTTGTTGAGTGTCGGCCCATTTTTTTTTTGCTTCTTTTCCATCCCGGCTTTTTGATGAACAAATCTGTCAGCGGTTCGAGTGTGATTTCGTCTTTTTATCTTGTTTGGACCTTCTGCCGCTTTGGGACAAACCCCGAACATCCCCACCCACCCCCCAAACACTTTTGCTCGACCTCCCTTGTACTGTTTTGCCTCCGGTTTTTTGCCATTTTTGCCGATGCCCGAGGCACTTTGTTCCCTGAGCATTTGCCGCCCACATTTTTTTGCTCGTTTTTCTGCCACCCGCGCCCGCTCCCTTTTTGCCGATCGCCTAACGGAGAAACCATTAGGCATGATGACGCACGTCCTCGAACCTGTTAGAATTTGAGGCAACCTAGCAAGCATTACCCCCCTGTTCCACGTTGGTCCGTGCTGCTGTCCCTTGAACCCCCACCTCATGACGTTTCTACTCGGCCCCAGAACCCCAGCTCTTTGCTTTTCCACGAGGGTTCTTTCCAGCATTTTTCCCATGCCACGCCACCCCCCTGAGTCCATGCCCCCGCCATTTGCAGGTACTAGTAACTGCTGCAACCCCCGGCGCAGGTGACGTTCAGACATTTAATTCCTGTTTTTTTATGGCGTTTTTATCCGCCATAATTATGTCTTGACCCCCTGCACACCGAGGTGCTCTGTGGACTTGAGGTTGGTACGTTTTTTTGCTTCGTATGACCACATAGTTTCTGACTGGCGTGGCCCCTCCTGCTCGTCTGTTAGTGGTTTTTTTTTTATCTTGCCCTGCGGTTTCTACGCGGTCCCCCCAGTCTCCTTTTTGCCTTTGCGGATGTCTAACGGGATTGTCAGGCACTCTTAGTTGCCACTTCCTGATCTTTTTCATCTCCCCCCCGACTTTAGGTGGCCCCCCGTTTAGTGTCTCTAAGAATTTTCGTCCCTTTTGTGAAACTCTCCCTTCGCAAGCCTTGGTCTTAAAGTATGCCCTCTACTACCGTTACCTGCCCTCGAGTTTTTGTAGAGGGCCAAGTTTTTTCTCTTTTTGAGTCCCCTCCCGCAAGTAACATGAAGGGTCAACCGATCTAAGGAGTCTAGATGCTTTTGCCCCCCATTGCGATTGTACTGTTTCCCCTGGTTTTTTCTCCCCCCGTAAAGAACCGGCTCCCCGGGCCCTTCCCAAGCAAGAGTTTGCCTCCCCGTGCACCGGACGCGAGTACCCCCAGCCCCCGTTTCTTTTGACCGCAGGAGCCCACATTCAACGAAAGGGACTTTTGACGTGAGTTCTACTGCCACAGTTTTTCCCAAGGTTCACCCCTGTGGAGAACCCTCGGAGATAGCCGCCTGTCACGTGTGAGCTCTTTCTCTCTGTACGATCCAAGCTTGGGTTGAATGTGACACTTCAAATCCAAACTCTCTTGGATGTAACCCCGTCCCTCCTTTTGCCGCTTTTGATGAGGCCCTTTTGCCCATGTTCCATTTTCTTTTTCCAACAGGCGCGGCTGTTCACTGTCTTCCGGACACGCTTTTGACCCACGCCCCCCCCGTTTCTGACTCGTCCTTCATGACATTTTTCCCCTTCCAAGGAATCCCCGCAATCCCGCACGAGTAAATACGAGCAGATCGCCGATTCCTTTTGCAATTTTGTCAGTCGTGTGTAGGGCCCCTCCTTTTGCATCGACACCTGACGTGTCGCCCCACTTTTCCTCCCCCCCCCCCGACCCCAGCGTTCTTTTTTGACTTTCACATTCAAAGTCGACTCTTCCTCCTTCCGGTGATTGGTTGTTTTTTAGTTCCCGATCTTGATCGCCCCTTTTTTACCTTCTTCACTTCACGTCGCTGCGGTTTGGACCACCCCCTGCGAACACTCTGTTTAACGATATTTCGGTTGGACCCAAAGTTAAGCACGCCAGAGGCTTCCTCACAAAGAGACTCACCCCTTAAGACTACTTCCCCCTAAACTTACAGATCCCTTTTTTTTGGTCGGTTGACTGAAAGCGAGTAAGTGACGAAGGCTCCCCCTGTCTCCATTGTTTCGCCCCCTGACGACCGTTGTAGTTCACACTGTTTCCTTCAAGCGTTTTCCCGTTTTTTTTTTTTTTCCCTTCAGGACTTTTCCCCTTTTGGTAAAACCCCCAATCCCTTTCTTTCTCATGTCGCCGCCTTTTTTGGTATACCATCGCGTTTCTACCTCGACATGAGACGGTTTTCCCTATGTTAACGTGCGTTCCCCCGGAGCTGCTCTCACACCCCATCCCCCCCCCACTTCTTGGAAATCGGTCTTTTTTCCCTTCCTATTTGTGTTAGCTCTCCGCGCTTGTCGTACTTTGCCCTTCCACCAGAATGTGAATCAAATGTCTTACCCCAGCCTTGATTGTTGCTCCGAGCTTTCAGACGTCGATCATGGTCCCCCCGGCCCTATGCGGCTTTTTTCCGAAGAAGGCTTCAGTCCAGTCCGTCCCCAGCGCAACAACTTCAGCCGGCGCTCCCCCCCCCGACCGTTCATTTTGTCCCCCTGCGGCATATCTGCTCTATTCAGTGCTTGGGGGGGGCGTGCGGGCAGCTTCTACATTTTGCCGACAAAACCTCGCAACGGTCGTATTTTCTCCAGCAGTTGCACATTTTTTGCCCCGCCTTTTCACAGAAGACGGCTTCCCTTTTCTTTACCGAGCACCTGGATGGTCCCCCCCGAGAATATTCCCCCGCTTAGTCTTTTCCCAAGGAGCACCTTTTAATCATCCCCCCCAGGCAACACAACCCTAAGGGAGGGGAAAGGGCGAACCAACGCCGAGATAAAAGGGCACTGAAATAGAAAGACCCGGGGCAGAGAAAGGGGGACTGGCCCCCCCCGCGACTGCTTCTTTTTTTTTCAGTCTTTTGCAGCCCCCTTATGGGCGTTACCGCCACCCCTTTGCCTCCTTTTTTTGGTTTCTTTTTCTCGGCCGGTTTTCATCGCGAGTGTTACCTTTCCCCCCCCCTTTTTAGAGTTAGTACTCTTTCCGTTTTTTCAGTGTGGAACCCCCAAAACCCCCAATCGCCTCTTTTGCCTTTTTTCCTCGAAAGCATTTGTGGTTTTTGCCTCCCTTCCTTTTTTCTCATGTTTTTTCCCCGTTTTTTTTGTTAGAGGTTCATAGCGACCCCATTTTTTCCCAAGGTCCGAATATGTCGGTTGACTTGCCCTCCTTCCGATTATAGCGCCTGTTGCAGCGCCTGCCTCTGTTCGGACTAGCGAACCTCGACTTGTTTTTTTTTCCCGCCCAAAAGAGGCCATCGAGAGAATTGAGCAGTGGCATGCCTCCCCTGCCGTGACCCTCTCATTTTTTTTTTGCTCTGCATTTTTTCCTTTAAGTCCTTTCTCTCGATTGCAAGCCTTTTCTTCTCCCCCCTGCTTTTCCCCCCCGAACCTTCCGCTTTTTCGAAGTTGGGCCACTCACCTCCACGAAAATCTTGACCCTCGATGACGGCGGCGTTCGTCAACATCTTGCCGTCAGTTGGGCGGCTCGCTTCCCCCATACTCCGTCTTTCCGTCCCCATCATAGACACGCCTGTCTCCGATGTTTTGTATGTTGGCTTAGCCTGGCGATTTACCCCTACATCCCATGATGTTCCTCGGCCATTGAGTTGTGGGCGCCGCCGCCCCCCTTCTTGGTTTATCTTGACTGACTGGTGTTCCCCGTACGGACTCCTGGTAACCCCTCCCCAGTGTACAGTCTCGTAGTCCAAAGTGACTTTTTTTGTTCCAGTGGAAGGACATTTTTTCTCGCTTTGCGTCCAGTCCAATACGTCATTATGCCACTTCCTGGGTTTTTCGGGCGCGTATCCTCTGATTTTCACTTTTGCCTTCTCGTGATTTCTTTTCCGCACGTCCCGAGTCAGGGTGTGTCTGAGTAGGGTCTACACCCCATTTTTTTTTGGACTAAGATCCTGCACCTTTAGCCCAAATTCTCTTCCCAAGCTTCATCGCCTCTTGCGTCCCCCAAATGCCATTTACTTAAATGCATATTAGTGGGCGCCCTTAAGTCCCCCCTGGTCTTTGGTCTTCCATACGGAGATTTCTCAGGATATTGGTCCTCCCCTCCGTGCTGCATCAGCAGTGATGAAAGACGGATTTTCATACGCGAGCTTGAGAAAAAAGCCTTCCGATTCCCCTCCCCCGCGTAAGACTGGTCCTGTTGATTGTATCTTTGATTTAACTCGGCATCGTATTTTCGATTCTTTTTCGAACGAGTCACAGCATCCCGTACGTCATTCGTCAGCCCCGGCGATCTCCCCCCGTCCCCAGTGTTTAGGCCTTGGGTCCCCCCCAGATGACCCTTGCGATCAGCCCACCCTTGTTTTTTTTTACTAAACTCTGTGGAGAAAGGTGCCATGTTGCACCCATCTTTTCAAGCGCATGATAAGTCCTCCCCCCAGTAGGTTCGATGGGCCCCTGCGTAATTGTCCTGTTGCGCAATCGACTCAACTTTTCCCATGCTCGCGTCGCAAGCCATTGCCATTTGAATATCTGGATTCCGCCATCTTCAGATCATCATTTTACAAACCCCTTTTTTTTTTCCACCATCGCCAACACAGACTGCTAGCTAATTCCCTCCCCAGTATCCTGGCCGTCTCTGAACAAATGGTATATTTTTCGAGACGAAACACAAGCGCACTTTTTAATCATCGTCCCTTCCTGAGAACTTGGTTGAAGCGGTGCTACTGGGATACAGGTTTTTTTTTTTTTTCTCCCGCACCCCTTTAGCTGCTTGTTTCAAATAGAGTTTAGTCTATTTCCGTCTAACCCCATATGCAGCCTGCAAGTTATTTTTTTTTTCGTAGTGTCGAGTTATGTCGTTTTTTTTGCTTTCAGTGCCCCCCTGCTTCAGACTGCCCTTTTTCCCATTGTTGGCACCCCTTGACTTGTCTCCTTTCTTCCTTTAGACACGTCCTTTCTGAGGCCTGAACTCAGTTCCCCCTGGGGTCAAACTTGAGAGGGACATTCGTTCCACCCCTCAGTATGAACCCTTCTCATTTGACTTTTTTTTTGCTCTGCGGACTCCCCACAACAGTAGACAGTTTCTTCTTTTTCAGTCCCCCCCCTAGAACATAGGAGCATGCTATTTACGCAGAAACTGGAAATGGCAAATTTTCTTAGTGTCTTTATATTCGAACGACACCGGGTCGACAATGTTTGGAGCCCAATACCCCCCTTTTAATGCCAAGTAGCACTTGCAAATCCCGCGGGGTCTTTCTTATAACCTGCCCACAATTTGACCCCATTATTCGATTTTTTTTTGGCAAAGAACCTCTATTCAGATTACGGGATGGAGTCGTCTTTTATCCTCCCTAGACATGTACCCTCACCCCACGTTTGAACTGTACAATTTGCACAGACTAGTTGTCTTTCCCCTTTTCCCTGCCATCCCCCCCCAATGAATCCCATGGATGACCTTAACCAAAATCATATTTTTGCTCCCCAACACCCCTACAGATTGCCAAGTTTATATTTAAACGCTCGGGCCCCGTTTGGGGAGCGAAATGCCACCGATAGGGATGTTCATTCTACTGCGCCCTGAACTACTTTAACGTTCGAACTGATCAAGTTTTTGCGAATTCAGTTCATGCTGTCGATCGTTTCTCTGCGTGGCAGGCATCTTCTTTGTCGCTCGTTTAAAATGCTTTAGCATAAGACACGAGTTTTTCTTTTCTATCTGCATGTTTCCCTGGAGGGAACCTGCGCTTTTTCTTCCGCTCGCGCGTTCCCCCTGGCCACGCTGTGTGCATTCTCCCCCACCCTAGTTTAGTTCCCCTTAGTTTAGTGGCACTGTTCCCTTTGCCTTTCTCCCCCCCGGGCAACCTCTCTGATTAATTTGAGTGCGTTTGCGGAGCACTTTCCCCTTTCTTTCAGAAGTCGCTTGAAACCCTTGTATTCGGGTTTTTTTGGGGTCTCTCCCCATTACCACGATCAACTGCGCCACCACTACGCCCGCCCCGCCAAGGTCTTATGTGACGTACCCCGCACCAGCACAGTCTTCCCCCTACTACCTCCTTCACGCCCTCTTTTTTGTGATTTTGCGCATGTTGCCCAGGTGAGTCCCCCCTCCCCCCCCATGGCTGCACCCGTGCGCCGATTGCTCTGTTTTTTTTTCCCCCTCAACCCGCTGTTTAGACCCCTTCTCCTTTGCTGTTGCCCAGGCAATTTCCGCTGATTTTGTACACGTTCCTTTTTTTTTAAGTCGGACAGAAGGCGTTTAGATGCAGCCTGTATCTTGACCAGTTGGCTTTGACGATCCCGTCTTTATTTTTTGAGTCCCCACGGTTTTGGGGACAAGTTTATCCCCCCTCGTACTACAGAACCATCAAGTACACCCCCGTCTTTCAGTCTTTTTTTCGTCCCCAGTCGACTTTTTTTTTTTTTCTTTTTTCTTTCCCCTCTTCAGTGTATCGTCCTCTCCCCCCCCCTGTGCACTTCCTATACGAACATCGTTTAGCCTTTCCCTCCCCACAAGCCACAAAGTCCTTTTTGCTTTCCGACCAATCAAAGTTGC
>Ga0179593_1632677_pt1 | contig 13096 bp, 13 predicted proteins | sample CZODoug2_1_08_16_FD_185931 | JGI IMG/M metagenome (GOLD analysis project Ga0179593, IMG submission 185931) | Vadose zone soil fungal communities from Angelo Coast Range Reserve, California, USA - CZODoug2_1_08_16fungal (PacBio error correction) | ecosystem: Environmental > Terrestrial > Soil >... | reverse complement strand
CTCTATACCAGGACCCTTTTTCCTTGAAGAGATGGAAACCCCTAATGTTCTGGAAGACGATGCCCCCCTGATGAAGGGCAGCCCCTCGTCGAATTGCTGTTCGTTACCTCCCAATTCCCGGCGCCTTTTTCTTTTTTTTTCCCTACGCCAAGACGACGTTTTTCCAGGCAACATCTTTTTGCTGCTCGGCGCTGGTCCTTCCTCTGCGGGATGGCACAGGGAGGTCCCGACGGGGATGACGAGCTTTCTTTCCCGAGCTCTTACGAGGAGGTTCCCTTCACTGCCGAGACTAAGAACTTCTTCAAACCCCCCCTTCCCCCTACGGTCTTCTTTTTTAAGAAAAGACCACCCTGTGATTCCCATCCCGATTCTGACTCCCCGTTCGGCCCAGTTCTCTCAAGAGTAGACACTGGCGTCTTTCCTTTTGAGGAAGGCTTCCGATCCCTCAAAGTAAAGCCGCGTCTTACAGCGATACCTCAGATCCCTCCCGAGCCCCGATTATTGAGGTTTTTTTTCCCTTTTTCCTTGCGGAAGGGTTTCTTCCGATGAGTTGGCGCACCCCCCCTTTCCCGTCGGCTTCCCGAACTGTTTCTTCCTCGGCCGTAGGCATCCTTTTCTTCTCTTGTGATGTTCAAACTCGAGCTTTTTTTTTTTTCTTTAAAAGACCCCCTTTTGATGCAGACTCACGGCCATGCCTTGCTCGCCCCATTGACCTCCGTGGCGTTTCTTTCTCAAGATGGGGGTGGTTCCCGGCCTCAGACCTGGGACAGGCATTTCTTCCGCCCCATGGAATCGTTCAAGCTTCCCTTTTTCATTAGCTTTTCTTTTAGAAAATTTCCTTTTCTCTCTTTTAGTGAAGCCCCCACGATAATGTTAATCGTCCTTCCCCTGACGAAGTATACAAGCTGCTATCCCCCTTGGCTGTAGAGCTGTTTTCATTTTTCAGTAGTGATGCGAGCCTATATTCCTGCAGACCGCGAAATACGCTTATGAGGAATAGACTCCACATTCTCCTCGTTACGTCGTGATGCGCACCCTTGGCCTCGGTTGATAACTCATGATGCTCCTCCTGGATGTTAGTAATTTTCACGCGAGGCGACCTTTTTTGGCTTCCTATTAATCTTCCTGTGCGTAGATAAATCCTTGGTACGCTATGCCCTTGGATAACGCTTTTTTCCCCCCCCTTCCTGTGGATTGCGGCGAATGTCGCTCTCCCTTCCCCTTTCTTCATGAATTTCTTTCGGCCCCTCCTAGCTCCCTCGAGAAACTTTTCCTGAATATGGCTCCCTAGAACGTTCTCTTCCAGACAAGAGTTCTCTTTTTTCTCTTTCCAGTGGAGTGGCCAAGACGACTCTGCTGACTTCTTTTCTAAGAAAGTCTTTCCTCAATTGTCCTCCTGACGACGCGTTCTCCTATTGCTCCGACGGCCGATTTGGTGGTCCCGAGATATTCCCCCTTTTCCCGCACAACCTTTTCGCAACGTTTTCTCGGCAGGTCCCTGCCCTGTTGGGAAGTTTTTTGAGTCAGACCGAGAGAAGAACCTCGGGATAGCGAAACATTCCTAGCTCGTGGACTTCACTGCGTCTCGACAAACTCTACGGACTGAGTCCTTCAGAAGAGTCGCCATAGCCTAATCATCACCACTGTGCTCTGTAGAGCCTTCGTGGCGCTTCGCCCTTGACGAGTAACATAGCCAACTTCCATGGAATATTCTTTCTATTGAAAACCTGATTTGTCCATTCCTCGACGAACTTTCCTTCCAGATTTAACTCTCACTGCGGCGTTGATGGCCCCCCCTTCCTACAAAGCCTGAATAGAACCGCCCATTCGCAGCACCCCGACCATCAAGTCGTACTCCCCGTCCACGAACTAATTATACGTACTACTCAGCGCTTCGAGGCCCCCCGTCCAGTAGACTTCCCCCCCCGGCAGAGCTTCTCGACGCCCCCAACAACAGATAATTTTTTTACCTCGAGGCATTTTTTTTCTCAAGACACAACTCCCGGACTCCTCCCCTTCGCTGAACGCCCCTGCACCTCAAGTGCGGACCTTTCATTGTTTTTCCAACCCCCCTGTTCATGAAACTTCCTTTTTTTCTTGTGCGCGAGCCCGCAACGGCGTGCTGCCCGGGACGGACATCTTTTTTTTTGAGATGGCGCCACTTTAAAGTGCCTGTTCCCCTGATCGGTTGCAGATGCTGGTGGGCCCGCCAACCTTTCGGGGCTTTTTTTAATTCTGCTTTAAAGCCCTGGATGGCGTCCCCCACAGCACGCCCTTAAGCTAGCCCCCCTGTGTGCATGGCGCGCGCTTCTGCACAACCTTGGAGCTTTAGCCTATCCTTTTTTGCGGTTGTCCTCGACAGCCTGATCTCCCCCTCTTTCGGCTGTGAACTCTCACAAGCTCCTGCGGACTCTCCTTTTTTCAGAATTAGGACTGACCCCTCCGGGAGAGGTTCCCTTAAGACGAATCCCCTGTCGTCGTCTCAAAGGGCTGTTAGTAGTGGGAGCCCCCCGATGTCCCTCGTGCTCATTCCTATCTCCTGTTGTTGAGATAGACTTTTCACTCCCGGAATATTCCCCCCCACGAGTCTCCCCATATTGAGGACAGAACCCCTCTTCTCGTGAGGCTTCTTTATAGAGCAGTGTCCCTTCCTCGGGCCTCCTTTCTTAAAGGTAATCTTTTTGGACTTGGTCTTCCTCTGTTCTTCTGCATCCGAGCTTCCTGGTCGAGGACAACCACGCCTCAGATCACACAGCCCCCCTTCGGATTAGATTGTGGAGAAGTTCTCCCTCTTTTTTGAAGGGGGCCCCTCGGAGTCCTTGGCGAGCTGACCCCCGTCCGGACCTTTTTTCTTTTCCAATTGGCGTTCTTCAACTCGAGCTAGAAGCGGGGTTAGCAACCCAATCAGTTCTTCCCCCCTTCGTATGCGGTAGTCTCCACCAAGGCCCGTTCCAGAGTTTTATTGTAGAAATGTCCCTTTCAGGGCAGGCCGACTTCTCTCGCGCCAATCTTTCTTTTCTGATTTTCCCATCAAATTGTTTGGCAGCCCTTTCGCCAGTTCCTTTCACGTTGCTGAGGGCGTGTCCTCCCCGAAGTTCGTTTCCGGCGCCCCCCCCCCTTTTTTTGGGGGGTTGGAGTTGTTCGGGTCTTTTCCATCGAAGCCTTTGAAGTCCCTTGTTTCTTTGTTAGTGACGTACTCCCCCTCTAGGAAGTTTTTTTTCCCCCCTCAGAGTATGAAGGGCCTCCTCGAACGGAGACGCTTAGAGAACGTCTGTTTTCGAAATCAGAAGTGCTTTTCTTTGAGAAAAAGTCTCTCATCTCATGAGATTATTGTTATATCTCCCAGCACCCCCCGAGTGAAGCGAGACCCCCTTCCTCTTGAATTTTTTTTTTTGTAACCCCCCCTCTTGTAAGAGCTTTAGAACGGGCTCCCCATTTCACGTGAAGATCTGGCTACTCGGCCCGGATTTTTCTTTCCCCCCACGTTCTCGTCTCAAGTGTTCCCATTTGATTAGGAGCTTGTCTATGCGCCGCTGCTCCTTTTTAACAAATTGCTCCCTTCCTCGTCCGCTCCTGTCCGACAGCCCTCGAGCATCAGTCTCCCGCCTTTCCTTTCGGCGAAGAAAGCTTTCCGGGGAGATACTTTTTTCCCTCGGGTACCGAGCATGACGTTGTCCTCTTATTGTGATTAAAACCGCCCTTTTGGAACAAAAAGCCCCTTCCCCGTCCCGTAGCTAGGAGCACAGCTCTCAGTCCCTATCTTTTTCTGAAATTGGTCCCCCGTTCCTTCCTGGATAGAAGGCAGTAGAGCCTTCTTCCTTGCAAAGAACCGATCAAGCCCCCTCCCCCCCTCCTTTGTCTTGTGAAAATCGGACCCTTCCTAGCCCCGATTTCGTTCGCAGATTTCCACATTCCGACCCGTCCCTTTTCTGCCTTCCGCAATGTCCCCCCCCCTGAAGGCCCTTTTTTTCCGCCAGACAGAGCCCTTTCCATCCCGAATCGAGCATTTTGACAAGTCCTCGGGCAATCTTCCGTACATCGCATTGTTATCGACGCAAAGGCCTTTCTGAGAAGCCGATTCCTCCTTCCGATTAGACATCCCCTCGGAGCTATGCCGAACCTTCTTCCTTCTAAGAGCACAGGCCGCCTTTTAAAAAAGCCAGCCTATCCCCTGAACGGATTTTCCGCTGCCATGTGCCCAAGTCTCTCGCCGATTCTGAGAATTGACCCTCGTCTTAATATCTCTTCCCGCACGACGTCCCCCCCCCCTGGAACGCGCTCAGAAAAAGTATCCTTCCCCCCTCTTTGACTTAGACTCTAAGACGATAACATTCCCGGCCCCCGCAAGGAGAGGGGATATCCTTTTTCGAGCGCCCTCCCTTCTTTTCTGAAGTAGCCCGTCCCTTTTTTTTAATTGTAAACCGATTTTTTTCCCGGAGGACGACCTTTCTGTGTGAAAAGACGTAGCCTGTCCCGCACCTCCGGTGATGCATTTCCCAATAGGATTATGGCCCTCCCCCCTCCCTCTTGGTGGGTCTGGAAGGGCTTTTATTCCCTTCTACCATTAGGAACCCAGATTGTAGTTACCGATGCCACCCCCCGTGTGAAGAAATCAAATAGATCCTGATGCAGATTCCCGAAGATCCTCTGCTTTCTTTGAATCAAAGACGAGATTGGCTGATTGTCGACGCCTTAGGAACTCCCTCCTCTTCCGCAAGGCTCCCATAAGAGATGCTTTTTCTTTGCGAAGCTTTCCGATTCTAGCTGTCCGTGCTTCGAAGGATTGACTCTTTTCTTTTTAGACTCAGTATCTGCCTATGCCCGCCGCTGCTTTCTTGCCCTGTCTACCCATTCCCCCTTGCTCGACTTCCTTTTATTTAATGCCAGGTCTTTCTTCTTCTTTCATTTGAACGCGTATTCCCTTCGTTTATCGTTTGAAGCCTTAGTCTCCTTTTTCCTTGCTAGGTGAATCCTCCTTGGATGACACATTTTCTCTTTTCCATCACGCTCGTCAATGATTTTCCCTCGTCAGCCTTTTTTCATCACTCAGTAACAGCGTCCCTCAGGGCTTTGGCTGCCCTCTCCTCATGGTCCTCGTCTTTTGATTCCCCCCCCCCCTTTCCATGATTTCTTTGCGAGGACCCCCTCACATGCTATTCTCAGAATGTCGATCGTCCCTCTCCAGGGCACCCCGGCGTTCTGTATGTACGATTTTATAGGCCTCTTACATGTCGGCCCTCCTCCGTGTGTGTTTCTTCTCTTCTCCATCGGCATTACTTGGACTCCTCTTCCACATCCAGAACGCTTTCTTTTTTATTCTCTGACTTTTTTTCTTTTTCTGAAGGGCAGCACTTCTCTCTTTTTTGTTCTCTCCTCGAAAAACACCCCCCCAATTCTGGGCTGGACAGTTTCATCTCTGACGGAACCATCTTACCTTCCCGAAATCTTCCTTTCCCTGGTACGAGGCGCTCATTTTGGATGACGGCGGTGCTCTCCCTAGGTGACCCTTTTCTTTCGAGAGCTTCACTTAGAGGACACCTCGCATTTTCCCCCCTACCAGAAATTATTTTCCCCTGCACCTTTTCTTGGAGCACTCCTCCTCTTCATGAAAGCTTGACAATACACAGCCACCTTCTCCCCCAGAAGATTATGTTTCTCTGCAAGGTTGAAGGGTGCAGCTCCTTCCAATCTTCCTCCCCAAGGACCCCTCTTCTTAGGATCCTCCTTTGAGAAAACAGGCAAGCCCCTCGTAGAGAATCCTCTTTTCGTCCCCCAGAACTCTTCCCCCCGATCTATTAGGAATCCCGGAATTCCCTTTCTAGGAATTTCCTTTTGTCAAGATTTCTCAAATATCCCTTTTCTGTCAACGATTGCTTTTGTCGTTTCCGTCCCCCTGCCGTTCCCCTTCCCCCCCTCTTGATGGCTTCAAACGCGCTCTTCTCTCTCCAACTCCCCGAATTTCGCCTCCATTCGCCACTTCCATGAATGACCCTTTCCCCCTACTTGGCGAGTGGCCCCTCTTCTTTGGGATACCTGCCTCCCTCCTGGAGATCCTCAGACCTTATTTAATCACTCCCCCTTTTCTTTCGGTATGAGTTCATTCCTTCTATTAGAACTTTTTACCTCTTTAGAACCCCCCCTGAGATATAGCTATCCCCCTACCGATCGAATTGATTTTCGACCCTTTCATCCAGGACTCGCGCATCCGATATTTCTAATATTTGGCGTCTTCTTTTTTTCTGGCCGTCTTTCTTCGGAAGCGATTATGCGAGTTCAAGGAGCCCCTCTCGGCGCATCGACTGTACTATTCCCGTGTTCCGACTCTCCGCGGTCCCTTGCGTGGCTTCTCCTTTTTTTCGCGTTTCTGTTTTACGCCGAGGCGCTCGGAAGGAGGCATAGGCGATCGTCTTCGGCCCCCTCGCGATGGACCTACGCCCCTATGTTCTTGGATGCTGATTCGCCTCCTGACATGGAGCTGTTTCCTTCAGCTATTGATTTACTTTTCAGTGCATTTTTTTGAACCTCCCGAGACCCCTTTTTTGGACCTTTCTTTTTTTCTACCAAGATCTTGATCGCACTTTTTTAAAAATACCCCTCTCTTTTCCCTTGGTGATGTGGACAAAGTTCCGTTGGGACCCATACCGTCCTTCTTTTCAATGATGCCTTCCCATTTCTCCGACAGGGACGACACTTTATACGTGAGCTTCCCTCGCGAGGCCTCTTCCTCCCAGGTTCCGCGCTATTCGTTTTTCCCTCAAAATGCAGTATGAAACCTTATGACTCGTCTCACTGCGCCGCGCCCTGTTGTTTCTTTCGGAGTAAGAGAAGACCTCGACTCCTGATACGAGACCGTCCCTTCGATCATTTTTTCGGGAATGTGAAGCCGGCCCCCAATATCGAGCAATTGTAGGCGTTTGCATCCTCTCTTAGAAATACGCCGCCGTTCATCAGGTCCCATGTTTCTGATGCTCCGAGAATTTTTCGCCCGAAGCCCCCCTCTTCCTCCATGGGTTCTCAACCGCTATGTGAGGAACCTGATGAACAATCTTCCTGGTGAAGTCTTTCCCATTCCCGCTTCTAGGCAAGTTTTCTTGTCGATTCTCCCTCGAATAGAACAGAATTTAATCCCTCTTCTCCGAGCTCTACCAATTCAGAGGATTTCGACCCCCCGAAGGCTAGAGAAGCTTGCAGTCCCTGGCGAAAGGCCGCCTTTCGGACTCCTCGACCTGAATTTCCTACCCCCTCCTAAAAAAAGAGGAACACGTTTTTTTGAGATTCCCCCCCTTTCGATGAAAACCCCTACACGGAAACGTGCCCTTGCCCGGAGAAACCCTTCCTTGCCAAGCGGACCTTTGAACGGTTCCCCCTGGAGCAAAACACCCCTTTGCATCTTGGTGGGCATCCCTTAACAGTTCTTTTGCGAGAGCTTCGGCAATGCGTTCCTGATGAGCCCCTGTAATTTTCGAGAGGCTTTCCTCTGGAACCTTGCCGTCGCCCCATTCCCCTTACAGCTTCTTCCTACCCCTTTCTCTTCGGAATTCTTTGGCCGAAGCACCTATTTGCGTCCAAGCCCTTTCACGGCGCCTTTTCCCGCCATTGGCATTCACTTCGCACTAGGCGTATTCCCTCAGACGCTCGAATTTCTTTGGAGGTCTGCCAAAGTCATGCCTTTTCCTCGCCCCCTTTTTTAGGAGACCATTCAAAAGTTCGTGTAAGCTCCGCGAAGAAATGGAGGAAGACAACACTGAGGAATTCGCGAAGGAATTTCTTTCCGACTAATAAGGGAGGTCTTCCCGAACTTTTATAGTGGAGAGCACGTCTTCGTCTACTAATATCTCCCCCTACTACTCTTTAGAGAGATGCTAAGGATAGGGTACCCCTAGTCCTCCCCAGGACGACCGCCACATTTTCCCTCGTCGTCTAGAAGCAGACTCTACGACTCCTTTCAGGGGGACGGCCGACCCCGATGAAAGGTCATGCCTCTTGTTCCCTCCAGACCCCCACAATACCCCGTAGAGGTATAGGCAAACAGAGACCTCCGAAATTTCAGCTAGAAGCCGTTCTGCTTAGGCGCAGAGGAATTGCTCTCGAGGGCGCCTCTTTTTCCCCATTCCTGGACGAGCGCTTTGCCGGCTGGGTCATTTCGTTCCTCGAGACCTCAGATTCTTTGAATTCTGTCAAATCCTTTCCTAGATCCCTTATTCGAAAAATTTTTTTCCCTCCGTTTTTCCATATAGATGTAGTCCTTCTTAAACGGTCTGAACGTCATGACTTTTTTCTTCGTTAAGGGGTGATTTCATTAAAAAGGCCTTCTGTTTGGAAGGACATTTATCCATTTAATTCCCCAGTGGGTGCCCCCCTGGGACGCCTCAGTCAGTAAGCGTTTTTTTCTTTGTTAGGAGTAGTGGGAAAATCATGGGCCCTAGAAGTGGTCTGTTTTTCGGACAGTAGAGTAAAAAAAAGCCTAGGTCCTTGGATCATCTTCCTGACTTACCCGGAATAGACCCCATCTCGCACTTGGAGATACCCCGTTATGCGTGGCTTTTGAGGAGGAGAAGAGACTTTTCTTGAGTCCCTCCCCAGAAGCAATACCCATTTTCTTGCGACTTTTCTTTATAGAACAGAACCGATGTTGCCCCCAACAATAGGAAGGTTGAGTCCCTCTGGTAACATGTCCCCTAAAGAAGGGATTTCACCAGGGTTCTTTTAGAGAGTGGGGTCGGTCAAGGAGTCTCGAGACGCGGATCGGCTCTCTTCAGAAACTGGTTCCGCATGAATGATTTTTCTTCGGGTTGCGACTCCAGCAGAAGAAGGCCATTTTCTTTCCAAACTCGATAAGGATATTCTTAGACTCTGACCTTCCTAGATTCCCCCAAAAGGATTTTGATCAATCCAGTAGGTCTCGCTTTTAGGCCCCCCCCTTCCCAGAATTTCCACAAGGGGGAGATCACGGCCCTTGCGGGCCGGAATGTTAAGAGAAAGGAGGGTGCAAAAAACTTTCTCTCGGGACAACACGCAAGTGGAGGACCGTAGGCTTCCCTTTGCAAGAGGACCGGTTAATTCGATCAGTCTCCCGGGGTCCCCTTTTCCCTCCTGGTTCGGCGCTCAGGCGCAGTCCCCCCACGCCCCAGCGTTTTCTTTTCCCCCCCCGGCTCCCGCCACAGTCACTCTTGGTTCTTCATCGACACGTTTTCATTTTTTTTCCAGAGGAAGGAAAACATTTTTCTTAAAGGAGTAGAGGGGACACTGTGAATTAGCCTTCAATTTTTCTGACAAAGGGAAGGCAAGAGCAGAACTTCTAGAAATCCCCCCTTTCCGAAGGGCGTTTATTTTCCAAGACATTCGCACTTCTGTTTAAAGATCTCTCTTCCGAGAGTGTTCGCACCTTCTGATAGCAGCTCCCTCTCCCAGTCGCTCCCTCCCCCCTCGGCGATTCCCCTGCCTTTCGTTTTCTCGACAGGCGCACTTTTCTCAACCTCGGCAGAATCCTTCGTGCACCTCTGAGGATCATCAGTCTCTCGCGAGCGTCTTCCTCTTCTTCGCGCTTGAATATCGCCGCGCCCCCCGACTCCCCCAGGACCTTTCCCTCCTCTCAGCACGATCTTGTTTCGGCCCGAAGACGATGCCCGGCGCTCCCTTGTCCGGAGGACCTTTTTTCCCCCTCGACTCCCCCTGGAATCTTTCACAAGAAAGCCCAATGATTCCTTCCCCTCTTTTCCCTTCCGAAGGACGAGGCCGATTCTTTTTTTTTCCAAGCCGAGGTCCCCCTCCCTCCTCGCCAGGATGATTTGGCCTCTCTTTTCAACACCTTCTCTTTCCCCACTCTTTCCCCTTGGTGGCGAGCCTCTTTCCTGGCAGTGGGCTTCTCCCACTCGGCATCAGCTTTCGAGCGCCACCTCTTTTTTTTTAAGCCCCCTATCAGCAGCTCCTCCCCCCCGAAAGGCCAGGTTTTGCTCCTCTCCTTTGAGACCCGCCTTAGATAGTGATGACTCTCGCATCGTGCCCTTCGTCACCGCGCGCGCATCAGAGATTCTTCTCCGGGCGCTTGAAGATCTTTTTTCTACCCCCGTTCGCGTTGACCCGTTGTTCGCACGAGCTTCTCTTCCGCCAAGCCGATCATTTTCTGGTCGGCTTTCGAAACAGTCTCCCCATAAGCGCGGCATCCCAAGGTCTGCTTCCCCCCTGTCCGGTCCTAACGAGTATTCTTTCCGTAGGATTGTTCCCTTTATTTCTTTCCTTCCTTTTCCAGGTGAAGCCCCTCTGTCTCCCTTTGCGCTCGCCCCCCTCGTAATCTGATTTCTCGTCTTTCCTTCGTCATCAACTTCTAGTGACAGGTATCTTTCCTTCTTTGGTTCTATTATGTACTAATTGCCCTTTCCCCTCTTGCCCTGATCTCGCCGCTTCGGAATCTTTTACTGAATTTTTTTCTTTGCCCATCGCCTCCTCCCGTCGGAGTACAGAAACTGTCCTTTTGAGTCCTCTTTCAAGTAGGCCGAGGATTTTCTTATCTCTCCCCTATTTCCTCTCGTTTTTTCTCAGTCTCTATACCCCCTCCTTCCTACTTGAAGCGATCGGAAATCCTTTTTTTTCCTGGCCCCGATGAAGCTCCTTCGCAAGACGTCGCATTTTTTCTCCCTCGACCATTCACGGCTTTCAGGCCCCCTTCCAAGCTTCCTCCCAGGAAAAGTCCGACCCCCCCCCCGCTGATCGTTTTTTTCTCTTCGATGCCGGTGAGACTTCTCGTTTCCTCCTTTCCCCCAATCATCTTCCGATTTCGAGAGCCTGGGCCCCCTTTTCCTCTCAACTCTCTTCTTACGACGCACTTCTTTCCCCGGTCCCCTAATACGCGTGCATACTCGTCCAGACCCCCCCCATCGAACTTTTCCATCTTTATGTCGGCAAGTTCTGCCAGGGCCTCTCACCCCCCTCGACAGCTTTGAGTCTTTCTTGTGGAAGGATCGAAGATCCTTTTTCCCCCTTAAATTCTCCGTAGAGCCCTCCTTAATCTAGCCACGAGACCCCAGCCCGCTATTTTCTGCCCGGAGAGTCTCTCTTCCCCTTTTTTTTTCTATGAGGGCTCACCCCCATACAGTGAGGAGTAGGCCCCCTCTCCCGCCCCTCAGGATGAACTGCTTTAAATCTCTATTTATTTCTTCCCAAGAGCGATTGTCCTCTCCCCAAATACAATATGAAGAATTTCGCCACGTCCAGACGAGGATCTCAAATCCCCTTCAGTGTAGATTTATACTATGTGGGGTCCTTGAATACTCCTCCGATTGAGGCTCCTTCGGATTTTCCACTCATTCTTCCCCCTGAGGAACCTTCCTTTCCTTAAGCTCCCTCTCTTCTGTTCTCCACTGTCTCCCCTTGTTTTCCCGCTAGTGCCCTTTTTTTCTAGCTTTCTTTTTCGCCTGGTCTCCTCCTCAGGATCTACAATTTGATCATCTTGGCGTCCTTTCTTCCTCATGGTGCGTTTTCCTTTTTTTTTTGCTTCCTTCTCTGAGAGCAGTCTTTTTCCCTGGCGAAGATCCCTCTCCTCGGATTCCCTAATAGAGTCCTGCCGCCTCTTTCTTTGATAAATTGCGTCGTTCCCCGGGAGCCTCCCTTTTCCGGTCATCTCCGCCTCCTTTCCGATCACCCGACGGTTTGCTATCCTGCGGCGCTTATCTCTGGACGTCATCGATCCTCGCTGATTTCGTTATGTCCCCCTTTCGGAGATGTCGCCTTTTTCTGGGCCTCCCCTTTTGACATGAATCCTATCTTTTAGAGAACCTGATTGACCTTTCCCCGATCTTCCTAAAGGGTAGATCCCCCTACCATGAGTTTCCTTTTCCTTTTGACAAGTGGAGTGTTCCCTTACCGGAAGCTGCTGAGCCTTTGCTGATCCCCCTGATGACGGACCCCTGGGCCTCTGATAGAAGGAGGGACTCTCCCTGGAATCCTTCCTTCTTGGTGTTAAAGCCTTCTTCGGTGTTAAAGCACCGCCCCCTTTTCCTTCTCTTTTTCTAGGCCCTCCACCTTTGAGGATAGAAAATGTGGTCCCCTTCCTCAAGATCTCCCCCTCCCGGGATAGACTTTTCTCTCGAGAGAGTCTATGTCCGCAGGCGCTAACTCAGAGAAATTGGCCCTTATCCTCCCCCCGAAATAGCCAAAAGCGCCTGGCAAATTTCCTCGTTCGACGAGCCCTTTTTTTTCTCGATCCGGGAACTCACTCCCCCTGAAAGCCTTTTCATCTATGGATTACCCCCCCTATGCCATCGACCTTGGTGAAAGCATCCTCGGCCTTTTCGGCACGCGGGGGGCTGGGATCTCCCCCTAAGAGCCTCGAACTGATTTTTTTGCCGAATGGTTTTCGTCGAAAATAACCCTCCCCGAAGCCCCTAAAGACTTTTTCACCGCGAAGATGAGAGTTGAAGGACCAGCAGGAAGAACCTTAAGAGGAGGTAGTTTAAGGACAAAAAAGAGGACCATCCCGGCGAGGCAAGATTTTCCTCTTTCCACGCCGCCCCCCCGGTGCCTAGAAGGCCTTTCAATCCCTCTTCACCTCACTATTGAACTCATGGTTCAACCTTTCCCTTTTTTCATGAACTCTTCACCTTTTCCGAGTGGAACGTTTCGAATTAGGCCTGCCTGACGGTAAAGTTCCGCCTATGGAGTGGCTTCACTTCTGTTTAGGAAAACATCATTTTTTCCTGTTCTTCCGAAACATTCGGGCTTTTTTTTTAATTCGCGTTGACGAACCCTCCCAGAACTCTCCCCTTCGAAGATAGAAAACTTACCCTTCGCTCCCCTTGCGTCGTCGCACTTTCTCTCGGCCTACGCCGTTTCTGGGTGTCCTCGACCCTCCCTCCATGGAGACGTCCCTCGGCAATACCCCTTCTAGGACCTTTAGCGTTACTCGACAACTGCGCGAGAATCCTATGGCCACCTGGAGGTCTTGTTCTTTTGTTCAGATTTTTTCTGACGTCGTGTGCTCACTCTTTCCAATCTTCTTGTTTCTTCGATGAGCACGACTCGGGATTCACAAGAAGGGGCTGGAGACCAGATGGCGGCAACCCAAAAACCCCCGCCCCGCAAAGGTCTTGTCGAAAGCGAG
>Ga0179593_1624079_pt1 | contig 13096 bp, 30 predicted proteins | sample CZODoug2_1_08_16_FD_185931 | JGI IMG/M metagenome (GOLD analysis project Ga0179593, IMG submission 185931) | Vadose zone soil fungal communities from Angelo Coast Range Reserve, California, USA - CZODoug2_1_08_16fungal (PacBio error correction) | ecosystem: Environmental > Terrestrial > Soil >... | reverse complement strand
CCTTCTCCAACACCAACTCTTGAATTCCCTCCAAGAGGAGGGCCCTGGAATTGATCTTGAAGCATGGTTGCGTGTTTTTCCTTCGGGCTTCCCATCCCTGACGAACTCAAATATGCTTTTTTTTGAATCGTGGCCATCCCCCTTTCTCCACGGTTAATCGTCGGATCCCTCCAGTACAGTGAAGCCTCAGTCTCCTTCCCCGATTCCCCAACTTTTTTCCCTGAGCATTTGGCCCATTGGACAACTTTTTTCGAACCGATTTGGCCCTTTTCTGACAGTCTGTGGCTTTCACACGGGTTAGAGCTTTTTCCTTTTTTTTTCTTTTCTGTACCCGTTTGACCCCCACCCGTTTTTTTTCCTCCACCCTTCCGCTGGGGAGGGAAAGTGGTCTTTCCCAGCCGCGGATGGCGGTCTTTCTCCCCCGATACAGATCACGCCTTTTTCAGGAGTGGATGTTCCTTATATGATTTTCTTTGGGGTCCCCCCCTTTGTTCCTTCATCCATGAGTTTTTTTTTATACCAGACGTAAGTGTCCTTTCTCCCCCCCCGACTAAGCACCTTACTGGCCAGATTGAGTTTTTTTTTCCCATGCCCCCTACCAATGCTCGAGCGGGGCCATTAGTCTTTTTTTCCCCCAGCATCGTCTGTTTTTTCCTTTTCCAATTTTCCCCTGTCCACTTTTCCCCTGTGCCGCCACCAAGTTTCTCCCCTGCCAGATCCCCCCCTTAAACCTTTAGGGCCCCCCGGAGGGAAATGGGCTTGGTTTCCCACCACACGAGTCCCCCCTTTCGTAGATTTTTTCTCCTCCCCAGGCGCGACTTTCCCGATGTTATAACCCAAGTCTTCCTTTTGATATATTCCCATTCAGCTTTGTCCTTTTTTTAAGGACCCATGACCTTTTTTCTCTTCCATTTCGGCGTCAGCCGGCTTTTCCTCCTGTGAGGGTTCAACATCGAACCCCCCTTTTTTTGTGGTGTCGTTTTCTCCGAGGCGGTACTTGTTACCTTTTTTTTTCCCTCCTTGCACCCCCCAACTTTTAACCAGTCATAGGCTCGGAGGCTTCTCTTTATTTTGAAATTCGGGAAGTCGGGCTTCCCCCCCCCCCCTTATTCTCCCCCTGGCTGCCCCCCTGTCGAGCCCTTCAGGGGGGAGAGACCCAAAGTGTTTGCCCTCTGATTAGGCAGACTTTTTTTTTCCTTACGTTTAGGCCCTCTCCCTTCCGTTGACCTGGCGGACAGTGTCTTTTTCTTCGGAGGGGAGGTTTATGCGATGGTTCCTCCCCCTCCGGCTTAATTGTTCTCCCTTGTTTCATCCTCCTCCGTTTTTTTTTTTTTTGATATATAACTTTTTCCCCCCCACCCCCCTTGTAGATGGAACCCCTCCCCTAACAACATCCCAGCACGACACGGGCCGCCCCTTTTTCCCCCCCCCCAGGCGTCTTTTCCCCCCCCCCTTTCCACGTGAAGTTATACCAACGGCTTCCTCACGATTTGGTATCCTTTTTTTTCTTTTTTTCGTTCGCAACTGAGGGCTTTTTTCGGGGGACTTTTTCCTGCCTTTTTTCCTCCCAAATGGGGTTCTGACGTCCTTTTCGGGGAGTCAACACTTTCGCTGTCCGAACGCGTTTACGGACTGTAATCCCCCCCTCACCTGGTTTCCCCCCCCCACTTTTTTTTTTTTGGGGTTTTTTCCTTTGGCCCGTCGTACAAGTACCCGCCTCCCCTTTTTCTTTCGCCCCGTGTTGTGACCGACACAACATGGGTTCCGTTTTTTTTTCCCCCTTTTTTCCGGAGACTTTCCCCTTCGTTTTTCCTTTTCCGCCAGCCATTACGATGGGCCCTTTTTTTTTTTTTTCGGGAATATTAACGGCTGAATTTTTCTATTCCTGGGGGGGGGGGGGGGGGGTGTTTCCCTTGCTTGGGTAGACCTTTCCTTTTCCCCCCCTTGCTCGTTACGCGAACTTTCTTTCCTTTTTGTGGGCCAGAGTGTTACGTTTCCCCCCCTCTTGACTTTTTTTTTTTTCTCCCTCAAAAGTTTTTTACAGTTTTATTGTTCCATGTCCAACTCCCCTTTTGGAGGTTCTTGTTCCTTTGTATTTTCAGGACCAAACTTTTTTCCAAAAAGCAAAACCCCGGCTTGGGTGCCCCCCCCTTTGAAACCCCTTTCCCCGATCATTTTTTGTCGGGCATGGCCCACTTTTTTTTTTTTTTCCTTTTTTTTCAGCCTTTTTCGCCGGATTTGGACTAATTCTGGCCACTGCCTGTTCTGAAGCCCCCCTTTTTCCTCACTCAGGGCTTTCCCCCCGTGCCCACACGTACCCAATAATGATAGGTTAGCTTCCCCCCCCTCATGGCCTTTTCCCATTTTTCGTTTCTCTCGGATAGGCCTATCCGCTTTTTGAGGTTTCACAGAAAGTAAGCCAATCCCCTTTTGGTTCTTTTGCCTCTTCTTTTTTGTCAACCTTCCTGGAAAGTTAGCTCTCCCCGGTTTTGAGGTCACCCCGGACAAACTTCCCTCTTGTCATCTGGCTTTTTCGGAGTAATTAACCCTTTCCCCCTCGCTTATTTTTTTCGGGGAACCATTTTTTTTGGTTCGCTCTTCCTTGTCGGCACTTGTTCTTTTTTTTTGGCCCATGCCTCTTGACTTGTAATTTCGGAACAGGTGCCCCCTCTTCAATCTCCCCCCCCCCCCCAGTTTTCCTCCCTTTTTAGTAAGAAGGCATTGGGCCCCCCCCCCTTCTTCGGGATCTCCACTACGGCTTAAATCCCCTTTTGGTCCCCTTCTTTTTTTTCCTTTTCCCCCACACAATTCGAAGTTTGTTTTGAGAAAAGGCTGGGCCGTTTTCCCCAGGTCTCTTTTCTTCCCCCCTTTCCCCCCATCCTTTCTGGCTCACACGACTTTTTTTCTTTTCTGGTTGGAAAAACAGACACGACTCCCCCCCCAGGGCTTGCCCTCCGCCCCTCCCGTTCAAAAAAATTCCCCTTCCCTTTCACAACCGGCCAGAACGGATATACAATTAAGCGGAGGGTGCCCCTTTTTTTGCTTGATTTTTCAGGGCGCTTCCCCTTCTTCCTAGATTCTTTTTGTGGCCCCACTCCACAGTGGATTATCTTTTTTTTTTCATCATTACTTCAGGGAACGCCGAACCTTTTTTTTGTGAATTCCACTTTCCCCTTTTTTCTGTCCCCCCCTGCGATGCACTGTCTCCCTCGGCCTTAAAGGACCTCTCTCTTTTTTCGTGCCGACCTTTTCCATGGGGTCATGCGTTGGGCTTCGTCAACCCCCACGGCCCCGAAAGGGTTAGAGGGTTTGCGAGGTGGCGCCCCCTTCCCCCTTCGCGAAGCGATTGCCCCTTTCCCTCTTTATCAGTCTCGCGTGCTTCCCTTTTCTTTCCAGTGTTTTCACAATAAATTGCATCCACACTACTTTTCCTCGCCTTTCCCATTTTAGCTTAAGGTCAGGAGTTCCCCCACATCCCCTGGTTGGTGTTTTTTTTTTTTTTTCCCCCAAATTGAAAACTTTTCTCCCCTTCCCTCGGCCTTTGTTTGGGACCCTTTTCGAGGACCCTCTTAATAATTTTTTCACCCCCATTGACGTACTGTTCCACACCTCCTGGGCTCCTTCCCCCCTCCCTTCGCCGCCTACAGTCTCGGGCCGATCCTTTTTTAGGATGTTTGAGTGGCTTTCGGGATACACCACATCCCCCCCTCCCACTTCCCCCGCCGCCTCCTTTCTCCTATTTTGCTCCTCAGGATTTCCCTTCCCATTGGACGGTCAGTCTCGTTTTTTTTTATTGTTTATTTTGACAGAAGAGCCCCCCCTCTGAGCCCCCCCCTCCCCCTTTTTGCCCCTTCAGGGAGGGATTTTCCAAAGGACGCGCCAAGTCCACTCCGAACTGACGGACTTTTTTTTTCCGCTTGTTTCCCCCCCGTTTAGCGCTTCTTCCCTCTATCCTTCAGCTTTCTCTTGAGGCCTGGTGTTTCTTTGCGCCAAGCAACCCGTTTCTTCTATTACGGTTCCCCTCTCCCTTTCTTTTTCCCTCCGCAAAACGACTTCTTTTCCCTGGCTACAGAAGTTCGGCTTCTACTCTTTTCTCGCCACCCTTTCGACTGGGAGACGACTCTTTCCCCCCCCCCCCCTTTCATCGGGTCCCTTCCCCCCCCTGCTTGAGAAGCCCTTCGCAAGGCGGCAATCCCCCAAAGTTCTCTTTCATCCCCTTTCGGCTTGGCCATGACATCCTTTTTTATTTTGGTGGTCCGCTTTTTGAACGGTGAAGGATCGCCTTTTCCTTTTTTCCCCCCATCCCACGTGAAAACCATCTTTTTTTTCCGCCCCAAAGTTTTTTACTCACTCATTCCGTGTTGTTTTTCTTTTTTTCGTGACCTGGTGTGGCTCTCTTTCTTAAGGACTATTCAAACGTGATGGTTTTTTTTTTTTCTTAACATCCAAGACCCCCTCCTTCCCCCCACATTCATTTTTCCTCAGGGCCAAAAGATCCTTTCCCACAGAAAACTTTCTCCCCCTTTCCCCCCTGCCTTTTCCGCCGGCCGTCGGGGCTCCTTTTTTCGGAAGTTTTTACCAATCGTCGGCGTTCCCTCCTTCCCTACGGAAGTGCGACCACCAGTTCCGAAGCGCTTTTTTCCCCCCGAATCCAGCAGCTTTTCCCTTTGAAGGGGGCACCCCGACGTTTTTTTTTCCCCCCCTGGAAAGATGCGCGGTGCTTTTCCCCCCACGTGTTTCCTCCCTTCTCGAGGAAACGCTGTCCTCTTCGTACAAGACTTCCTTTTCTTTTCTTTTTGTTGTGTGTGTGTTTTCCCCCTTAGTCCGGCAGTTCGAGCCTTTCTTTTTTTTGCGCGTTTTGCAAATTTTCTTCGGGGCTTCTAGCCAAGGGAGTTTTTTTTTGGTGGCCCCCGAGGACACTTCTACGTAGGTTCTCTTTTTGGGAGGGAACTGGACCTCCTGACTCTCCCCTCCCGTCGTAGACTATTTCTTCTGTGAGTAAGCCACTGCCACTCTTCCCCTCCCCCCAACTTCCTCTTTCGGTGCTTTTCTTCCCGAACGGGATAAAGGTTTGCAGGAAGTGTCTGGGACGATACCCCTCTCTTCTTGGGTTAACCAGGGCCTTCCGCACTGGGACTATAAGTCCTTTGGTGAGGGGTTTCCCCCCCTTCAGTAAACCCCTTTTTGAATTGGGCAACAACTCCCTCCAACAACCATTCCTGCGACGTTAATTCCCCTTTTTTTTTTTCATTCGAACGTTTTTTTTCCTGTGCTCTTTTCCTGTGGGACATCTTCCCTTCCTTTCCCCTTTTGCAAGCCTCGAAGATGGGGATGAGGATGCCCTTTTTTTCCTTCGTACGCCGTCAAACCTTCCCGCCGAATGCTCCCCCCCTTTTCCCCCCGAAAAGAATGGAGCCGTTGGGGTTACTCACCCCGGGAGAAACAGAAAATCGTGAGTTTCTTTTTTTCCTTTCCCCATGCCGTGCATTTTTTCTTTTCCCACCTTTCCTTGCAATTTATTCACTTTTTCGGAGTCTTCACGGCTGTTTTCTCTTCCCGGGTCCTTCCGTCCCTTCCCTACCTTTTTTGTTCGTCATTTTTTTTCTAGAAGTTGGGCCCCCCGTTCCGCCTTGAGCGGCTGCCGCAAACCATTTGTTTTTCTTTCACGCGTCTGGCCTTTTTTTTCTTTGTTTCCCTGGTTTTTTTTTTTGCAAAAGGCAGAACCCTCCCCCACCCCTGGTGTGCTTTTCCGTTTTCTGGTTTTTTCCCGCGCTCTTCGTTTGAAGACGATTTTCAGGACAAAGAGCCGGTTCTTTCAGGCTGAGCTCCCCCAACTTCTTGCAGTTCCCGTCCTCCCCTCTTTCCCCCGTTCCAGTCGCTGGTTTTTTTCCTGGAACAGTTGGCAGTAATTCTTTTTGCGGGTGATGGCCTAAGGCGTTTTTTCCCTGCCTTGTCCTTAGCTTAAAACTTCTTTTTTCATCGTGGCATACACACTTGTTTCCCCTCCAACGGTTCCTCTTTTTCTAGGCAGCGATAAATTCCAAGGTTTTTTTTACGGCCCCCCTTCTAAAGGGGGAGATCACCCCCCTTTAACTCTGTCCTCCATTCCAAAACGTTTCTCCTTAGCACCGATGACCCTTCCCTTCCCTCTTTTGGCAGTTGTCCTGTCCACTTTTTTTTTTCGACGAGGAACGGCACTTTTTTTCCCCTTCTGCCGGGCAGCTTTTGACTCTTTTTTTTGGCCTTTATGTGGCGAACCGTTTTTTCCCCGAGGCGGCAGGATTCCTCTCCCCGCAATTCCCAGAATTTTTTTTTTTCTGAGTCCGCGACCTATCTTTCCCCGGGTGCTCCTCTATAGCGGACCGTAAGTGTCTGGTCCTCCCCCCGGCTTGCTTTTGGTGACGGCCGGCTTGCTCCCCTTTCTCAAGGCGACTTTCCCTTTGGCCATCTTTTTTGGGGCCAAAGGGGCCCCCCCTTCGTCTGTTTCCCCCCCTTCCTGAAATCCTTTCCCCCCGGGGGCCGTCCCCCCCCCCCTTTGAGGCATTTTTGTTTTTTGACGTGAACCTTTCGGTTGTTCTCAAGTTCCCGACCTTTTTTTGAAAAGTTAACCGGGCCCCCTCCCTTTTTCCCGTAGAGTTTAGACCCGCGCCGGACGTCCAAAGGCGTCTTCCTTCTTATTGTTCAAATATCTTTTTTTTGCGTTTTTTTTTTTCATTTACCCCCATGGCCCCCAGGCCTCCTGCGGCTTCAGCCCGGTATTTTTTTGAGGTTAAAATGACCCCCCTTTTGTTCTTTTCCCGCACCCGGTTTTTGCGTAATTTGTAAGGGCGTTTTTTTTCCCCCCCCCCCAACCCTTTCATTTTTTTCACCCTGTTCCTTCCGGCGTCTTTTCCCTTCAGGCCCGTTCCCTTTCCCCTTCTTGCCTTTCCGTCGGGCGAGAACCCTCCCCCTTCGGGTCCCCCTTCCTCCTCTCTCAGGGTCCCGAGGTCCCCCTTTTTTTCCCTTTCCCCCAATCGGATTCGCCGACGCCTTTTCTACTTTACGTTTTTTCTTTTCTTAACGCTGAAACCTCCCTTTCCCGTGTTCTTTGTGTTTGGTTTGGAGGTTTTATGTTGCTCCTTTTTGTTTTTCCCTCCCCTCTCTCTCTCTTTTTTTACCTCCTACTTTTTTTGGTGGTGTATTTGTCGGAGTTCTTAAAGAGTTCTACCATGAACCATCGCCATCCCTCCCGCTGGGCCCCTAAACCAGGTCCCCCTCACCGAGTCATTTTCAGCGGTTTCCCCCTTGGCTTCGTAAGTATACCAAAGGTCAATCTAGATCGGAGCTATGGCTGATAAGCCCAAGTCCTTTCCCCCTCCTTTTGAGGCAGGTTGGGCGTTTTTTCCATCCTGGTTTTAGAATCCCTGGTTTTTTCCCTGTACCTTTGGGGAGGGTCCCCACATTTTTTTTTTTTTCCACGAACTGATGACCTTCTTTTTAGAATCAGACGATTCCCCCAGATTACATGTGGGGTTGGACGGGTGCCCCCTTTTCCCCCCCACAAAAGTTACCGCCTCTTTTTTTTTGGTATTCTTTTCTTTTCCCCACCTTTGTCCAGGGGGTGGAAATCACGGCCCTTCCTTCCTCGGTTTTTCCCGGAAGAAATTACGATTTTTTTTCTTTTCCTTTTCCAACTAGTTACTTTCTTTCTTCCTGGGCCTCTTTTTGTATTTCCCAATTAAATCTCCAGGCAAACTTCCGATGGTCCGGTCGCCTGTTTTTTCCTTCCCGCGCACCACTCTACCTTTTTTGAAGGGCTTGTACAGTGGCCTCCCTGCCCCCCCCTTTACTTTTAGTTTTCCCACGACTTCCGGTCGTGTTTCATCGGCCCCTTCCTCACGAACCAACTTTGTTTTTTTTTCGGGGCCGTTCCCCACTTCACGCAGGTCTTTTTTATTCAAGCAAAAAACAGACCCCTCTTGCCTTTTTTTTCTCTGACGATGGCCCCCTTCCTTTCTTGTCGTGCACTTTCACTCTGATTCTCAAGCCCCTTTCCCCGCAATTTGGGCGTTCGGCTTTTTTTTTTCTGCAGAACAACTGCCTGCTTTAAGCACTGGCAGCTGCCACGTGCCCAACGCATTTCCCCCTTGCGCCTACCATACCCTTTTCCTTCTTCGTCTATCGGGCTTCTTTTCCTTCTGCCCCCCCGACATCCTTTTTTGGTTGCGCCCACATCAATCCCCCCCGTACCTTCCCCCGGTCCTTTTTCGAGCTCTTTTTTTTTTTCTTGTCCAGTTCCTGCTTTCTGTTCCTTTTTTTGGCAGGACTTTTTCCAGGCTCCCCCCCCTTCCCCCCCTCGGTCTTGCTTCGCGGCGACCCAGAGTTTTTCTAACTCGTTTGGTGTCTTTTTTCTCCCTTCTCTTGACCCTTTTTGATCGTCTTCCGAGATTATTGAGGCTTCCCCCTGTTAACCCACGTTTTCCTTTTTGCCTATGAGGCAAAAAGTAGTGTTTTTGCGTCACAGGTGTGCTTTCCCTCTTCCCGCGGACCCAGGATTTTTTCCTGTTCGTCGACTTTTTCCTTGCAGCCATTTCCCCCCCCCCAAAGAAAAATGTGCTCCCTTCAACTGCCACAAATTTCTCTCTTCCCCCCTCTATGGACCGGGCTGAAAGAGCAAGACTTTTTTGTGTTGGCGTCCTTTGGGCCGGAACGACTTCACCATCAATCTACCAAGACTTCTTCCTTTCTGAGGCGTTGGAGTTTCTTTTTTTTCAAAGACAACATGTTTCTCCCCTTTTTCCAAAACGCCCCCTTTTCCCGCAACAATTCCCCAGGACCCCCCCAGGACAGGGACGGCCGTTTCCTTCCCAAATCGGTTGTTCTCCCTTCCCTTTTTGCCTTTTTCTCTTTTCCCTCTATATCCCCCGTGCAGATTATGACAACTTTTTTTATAAGGTAGGTTATTTCAGGCTCTTTCGTAAAATTTTTTTTTCCCCCGACGAAGGGAAACTAGTCCCCCCTTTTGCAGCCATGTTTTTTTTTTCCCTGACTCTGCCCAACTGCAATCCCCTCGGGAATTAAAGAACCTTTTTCCTCTCTTGTTTTTGCTTTTTTTTTTTTCGAACCTTTTTTTCAACCAACCCCTTCCATTCTTTCCTTTTTTTCCCCTTGAACGGTATAGCAGTGCTTTTTTTTTCTGAGAGTTGAACCCGGGCTTCCCTAAATGGAGTCATTTCTTTATAGAGTATTGCACGGTTCACCATCGAACATGGCCGCCACTTTCCCCCACTCCTGTCGAATTTTAATGTACCTTTAGAAAACTAAATACTTTTTTCCGTCCTTTTTTTCCCCCCTTTTTCACCAAACCCTTGCTTCTTTCCGGTTCCGCCTTTTTGACCCTACCGGGGCTCGGCTCCTTTTAATGTACATTTTTTTCCCCTTGGGACGTCCTCCCCCCCCCCCCCAGGACTCGGGGTCCGTTTTTTTCCCCAGACAAACTTCGCCAAGCCCTTTCTTTTTTTTTTTGAGGCGAGTCACCCTTTCTTTTTTTTTTTGAAGTGGGAATTCTAGTCCCCCTTCACAGCATCCTTTTCCTCCGCCCCTGTTTTTTTTTTTCTTTCTCATAAGGATTTCCCTTTCCGGTCATTGTCTCGGGTTATTCGCTGGACCACTTTCCCTTTTTTGGCCGAAGCTCCCCCCTTTTCCACCCATGATTTTTTTTTTTTTTTCAGACATGCAGGAACGTTCCATCGCAAGGACGTTTTCCCCCCTCCTCGAAACCTTTTTTTACTATTAGTTTTTCCCCTGAGAAGATTTATTGTACGCCCTTCTTCTTTCAGATGCCCACTCTTTCTTGGTTGAAGACGACCTTTTCCCAAGAACCCCGCGCCCCTTTCCTTTTTACGGACTTTGGTTGGTTTTTCCCCTCCCCTGATCTTGGATGTCTTTATTTTGCTACGTTTTTTTTTTTTAATGTTCGTGTCTCGCACTGACCGTTTTTGCCGTCCCTGCTTTTTTTTCCCCCCCTCCTCGGGGCATACCCCCTCTTCGCGGCCTTGCAAATTTCCTTCTTGATTTTTCCCCTTCGATAGTCTTTGCCTGCCTTCCTTCTGTGAGGTATTTTTTTTTTTTTTTTTTTTTAAGATCGCATGCTTCGGGTCCCCCCCCCCCCCCCCTTCACGTTTTAATGTTTTCCTTTTTTGCCGCAAGCGCACACATTACTCGTTTTGTGTTTTGTTGATGATTCCCTTTTTTTCGCTTATGCGTTTCTTTTTCCCTGTTCTGGTGGTGGGCGACCCCGAAGCGCTTTTTTCCCCTTTTCCCCCCCTTCCCCACACGCCCCCCAGAAAATCGAAGAGACTTCCCCTCATTTTGGAAACATAGTACCCTTTTTTCCCTTTTTTTCCTTTTATTGCAGCCGCGGGGGTCTTGGGGTATGACCCGTCTTCCTTTTTTTTCCCATATTTTTTTCCATCAAAGGAGTGCTTTTTTCCCTTTCCCATTTTCGAAAGGGTGAACTTTTTTTTTTTCGACCTAATAAAGCAATCTTTTTTTTGCACAAACCGACGTTAGGAGTTTTTCCTTTCTCGCCATGTTTTCACCTGACTTTTTTTCTTTGGGAGCACTCCCTCCCTTCTTCGCGGACCGCTCCCCTTTTTGGTCTAGGCTGTTCCTCCTTTGAGGCGTTTGAAAGCGGAACTCCTTCCCTCGTCCGACCAACTTGTTTTTTTTTGAGAGTCCTTTCCCCCCCCCCCTTCCGGTCTGCTGTTCGTTCTCTTTTCTTTTTTGGTTTCTTTTAAACCCTTGGCTCCCCCCCTTTTCTACGTAGTCGCGATACCCCCTCTCCCCTGAACATTTGCTTGAGCCAAGGGGCATCTTCTTTTCTTTCTCCCTCTGGTCCTGATCTTTTTCCTTCCCCTGGACGAGATCTAGGCTCGGCCTCGGCACGTTCCTTTCTGTTTTTTTTTACAGAGGACCTTTTTTTCACCCACCCCTTTTTTTTTCATTCTGTTGAAGCAGCCCTTTTACGTTCACGGGCCGAGCCTTTCCGGGTCCACAACTTTTCTACGGGCCAGGTTGAATTGTACCTCTTCCACCAAAACTTTGGTGGCGCTCCCCCCCCCCCCCCTGGGGGGACCGTCCCTGGGGATGGTTCCATTCTCATCTCTTTTCTCTTGCATGTGTGCGTCTGTTTCCCCCGGGCACAAGAAGCGAGATTTTATCTGTCTGATTTGCAACCGTCCCCCGTCGAAGTCCCACGCGCTTCTTTTTTCACCGCCCCCTCCCTCATGCTGGCCCTTTTTTTTACGCCCGGTCCTGCAGGCTCCAAATCGCTGCGGGCTTAAGTCCCCCATCTTTTTTTAGACCCCTTTGCCGTCTCCTCTTTTTTGAATTTATTTTCACGGGCCCTTTTGCGTATTCCCTTGCTTTCACGCTTCCTTCCTTGCAACCCCGTTCGTCAAATTTGGCTATCCCTCGGGACCATATGTGTTTTTTTTTTTCTTCAACATGGGAGAAGGATGTTTCCCCCATTGGCCTCCTGTTCTTTTCCTTTTCCCCTCTCATGTTTCCCCTTTTTTGTGAGGGTTTCCGGGTCTTTTTTTTCTCCCTGCGTTGTTCCATTTTTTTTCCTTTTCAACAAGTGTGCTTCTTTTCACTCCCGGCGCTTATTCTTCTTTTGATCTGGTAGAATTGAGGTTTTCTTTTTCGGCGTCCGGGCCCGCATTCCTTTTCCCACCCCCCCCATCTTTCCCTTTTTGGGGGCACAGTCCAGATCTTTTTTTTCACCTTTTGGCGTAAAGCTTCTTTCATTTTTTTTTTGATTGGCCTCCTTTCCCCTTGTCTGACGAACTCATATTGCTTTTTCCCCCGTAGGTGTCCTGCCCTTTTCCCCTGTCCGCAACTTTTTTTCTCAGGAGCCGCCGCTCCCCACTTTTCCTCCTTCAAGAATCTCTTCCCTTTTACCGAGCATTGCCTTAACCTATTTTAATCTGTTTTCTTCTCCTTTCTTGGAAGGGTTAGAAATGCCTCTTCTCTCGCGAACGGGCACTTTTCCCCCTTTCCCCCCGGCTGCTTCTTGTCTTTCCCTGGCGGAACGTGCCTGATTTTTTTTTTTTTTTTTTTGGGCTCCTGCCCTTTTTTTTGGACGGAAAGGCGTTTCCTTTCCCTCATCAATGACCGGTGTCCTTCTTTTTTTTTTCCCTCGGGAACCTTTGGGCACGGGGCGGAAATCTTTGATTCATCAGCCTTTTCCCAGTGTTCTGCAAAGCCCCTTTCCCCCCGCCGGCGGGGACTTTTCCCTGTCCTCTTGAGAATCATTGCGACCAAAAAAAGGGCGTTTTTGATTGGCCCCTTTTTTTTTTTTTTTTTTTTTTTTTTGTCAGCGAGGGGGGGGCTTCGACTACCAATGCCCCTTTTCTTACCTTCCTTTTCTTTTTTTTGCGTCTTGTGGACAGCCCCAAGTTCCTTTCTTCACTCCGAACAAGGACGTAACCTTTCTTTTCTTTCCTGCGGACTTTGTGTTGTTTTTTTCTTCCCCACTGTCAACACCCTTTTCCGTCACACCCTACGTCCAAGATCTGAAAAGAGCGGCGGTAAAGGTATTTTCCCCCCCCCCAGCGGAAGTGTTTGGGAAATACTGCGTCCCCTTCATCGGATTCCTTTTGGAAGAAATGCCCATTTTTAATGGCGGCTTCAGCTTCTCCCGTCGGTAGTCGCTTCTTTCCCACAATGGTTTGTCGGTCCCTTTCCCCTTCCCCCTGAACCTGATCTTTTTTGGGACTTGTAAGAACGTTTTTTTCGTGCACCCCACCACCTTAATCTTTCCTTTTTTCCCTTCTCTGATTCAGCGTCCCGTTGGCAGCTTCATGTTGTACTCCCGCGGGACTTTGCCCGTTTTTTTACACTTTATTTATAACCCGGCTTTTCCCCACGTCGCTCCACCTTTTTTCCTGTGGGGCGATCCCGCTTTTTGGCGTATCAGCCATCGGATTCTTCTCTCCGTGTCCTTGTTAGCCAGGAGGTCCCCCCCACTTTCACTGTCTTTTTTTCAGTGCTTTTTTCTCAGCGGGGATTTATTGGGTGATGTTTCCCCCTCAGAGGTTTTTTTCCCCCCCCA
>Ga0179593_1524830_pt1 | contig 13096 bp, 20 predicted proteins | sample CZODoug2_1_08_16_FD_185931 | JGI IMG/M metagenome (GOLD analysis project Ga0179593, IMG submission 185931) | Vadose zone soil fungal communities from Angelo Coast Range Reserve, California, USA - CZODoug2_1_08_16fungal (PacBio error correction) | ecosystem: Environmental > Terrestrial > Soil >... | reverse complement strand
TGCTATCTTCCCTTTCCTTTGAAATCTTTTGTGCTCCTTCTTTTTCCCCCACGCTTTCTTCTTTCCATGATATCAAAAAGCTTCATCGAATCCAATTTTTCCTTTACTGCCCAAAGAATCCGATAGGATGAGAGAGCGTACCTTCTCTTTCTTCCCTAGATCTTCCCCCAGCGAAATGACCCCCCTCTCCTTTGGTTCGGATCGCACCAAGTCCGCTTTCCCCTCTCGCGCCGGGTTTGAGAAGGCGACGCTTTTTCCTCCTCTTCTTCCCAAAGATGCTCCTCCCCGCCAGGCGTGTACACGTGGTTTTTTTTTCCTCCAGGACAAACGACGCCTTCCTCCCTTGTTTCCTCAATTCCCCCTTCTCTCCCCAACGAATCCAATAAGAATGTCGCGACCCTCTTGAGACTTTCAACCTTCCCTCGTGGAAGTGTCAGTCCCCCCTCTCCCCCCACGAATCGCATTGATATAGACTCGTTCGCTTTATCCCCCTCCCCCCCTCTTATGACGGTTTTTTTTTTCGCCCCCGATTTCCTCTGCCTTTTTCCCCCTCCTCCATCGAGCAAGAAATAAAGTTTACTGACGGAAACCATTTTCTTTCCTCCCTGGTTATCTGATTGTCTGCTTCCCCTCGCCAGTATCGGAAGAGACGCCTAGCACGTCTTCTTTTATTTTCCCCTCTTAGTGACAAGAGCTGCGCGCGCTATTTTTTCCTCTTTCTGGCCATCCCCCCCCCTCTTGTCCACAAAAATGCTGAATCGTAGCCACTTCCCCTCATGAGACAAACCGGAACTTCAGGAGATTACTTCTCCTTCCCTGCGAATCTTTCGCCTTTTTTTTTTTCAACTATTTTTCGCCCAAGCAGTACGAGTCAGGCGGCATTTTCCTCCCTCTCCTCTCGTCTAGCACTGAGAAAGCAAAGTCCCTATTTCCGCGCAAAACCCCTCTTTCACCTTCCTTCGAGCTGGGAAAGTACCTTTGTCGAGCGTTAGCAAAAAGTCTCCCTCCCTCCCATGCGTGAATGGTCGTTAATGGAGTCTTCGACGATATTCCCCTCTCTTTATCCCTATGAATCAACAACGCAATGCTGTGAAATACCCTTCCTTTTTTTTGGTTCCGTTCCCCCCCCCCCCCCTTTCTTTCAAAGCATAGATGTTTCTCGGATTCATCCCCTTCATCATCGACAGTACTGAGCTGAATTTGCCTCAGGCTTTACCCTCCCCTTTCAAGAGTTTCGCCTTCCTTCCCAGCCATGATTCTGAAGATTCGAACCTTCCCCTTCCCTTCTTGTATCGCGAGAGTTTTCGATAGAACCATCTCTACCTTTAACTTTCCTTTTTCTGATCGAGAAAGTATTGGATTTGGAGGTAGGATCTTGTGGACCTTCTTCCCTTCTTCCTCCCGTTCTGCGTTTATGAATAATGATCGACTTAATCCATTCTCCCTTTTCTTAGGTCGATCCCTTTCCCTATTTCGATGAGGTCAGCGATGAAAGGAGTAGGAATGCCGACCTCTTTTCTCCCTTCCTTTCTGTACAAGTTGGGATTGGTATTGCTACCGCCCCATCTCTTTTCCTTTTTCACGTCCTCTCTTCCTTCCTCTTTTTCTAAGAGGTTTGCAAGAGCATGTTATGGAGGCTTCCCCCTTTCTCCCCCCCTCTTTTCCTCGAAAAGGAATCTGCGCTCGATACTACCCCTCCTATTGTGTTCGAATCTTCCTCCCCCTTTGCTCCCATCGGGGAGATCAAAGAAGAGTTCTTTACCAATCTTTTCCTCCTTCTCCCCATTCATGACATTGATCCAAGACGGCGACGCCACTTTCCTCTTTCTTTCCTCAATCTGCCCCTTCCTCTTTCACAGCGCTATCAAAGGCAAGCAGTGCGCTCATTCGCCTCCTCTTCCGTGAACGCAGTGAGAAGGTCCCCCTCACTCTTCTTTCCAGAAATGTGTTCTCCCCCCTTTCTCTTATCCAAACCTCGATTCATGAATAGAAGGCTAGGGAGCCCCTCCTTTTTCCCTTCCCGATTGATGCGAGTTAGTGTCACTGGGACTCTCTCCTTGTCTTTTTTTCCCCCTCTTCAAGCTTTTCCTTCTCTGTCCTTTCACTTCAAAAAAATTGAAATACAAACTTTTCATACCCTCCCTCCGGTAGTAGCTCATTGAAAGCCCCGGTGTCGTTCCCCCTCCCTTTTTTTTTTTTCAGCGCAGTCCCCCTTTCCTCGTTTTTAACGTGACAATAGAAACATGGGTAACAACGGGTCTCATTTGTTTTGGTGATCGCAAGAGAACAGGTCTGAAAAACCTCCTCTTTCCTTTTTTTTCCTCACTTGTCATTTCTCTCTTCCCCCCCTTCAGTTCACGGACGAAGGATCATATGCTTTCCTCGTCACTGTCTTCCTTTTTCCCCGACCAGAATGGTCAGCTTTTGGAGCATTACGACACCACTTTCTTCCCCTTTACTGCCAGGTGTAATTCTTTCTTCCTTGTTCTTTATACTCGCAGCCACATCCCAATGGTCGTGACAGGTGAGAAATAGGACCTCCTCCCTTTCCCTCTTTCCTCCTACTCATATGAACTGTCGCGCAATGTGTTAGAGCCATTTCCCCTTTTTCCCCCCCCTCTTTTTTCCTTTCCTCTTCAAAGTCTTATTCCTTCCTTCCTCCCTATCTCTATCTTTACGACGACTCAGTATGTTGTCTTTTTCTCCTCCGTCTTTACAGCAAGATGCCGAAAAAACAAGAGCGCATAACGTGGTTGACCATTCATGTCCCCCTTCCCTCGCGTCGCGGTCCACCCTTTTCCGTCCTCCCGCGAGATCCATGTTAGTTACTTCTCACCGTCAGACCATTGGGTCTTTTTTTCCCCCCTTTCTCCCCGTTCTCCACCTTGCCGGAAAATCAAGAGAAAAAGTCAAGGCATCCTTTCTCTTCCTTCTTTTTTTTTCCAATTCATGTTAGTTCCCCTTCCCCCCCCCCCTCCCTTGCAATAAAAGAGAACGGTGAAGGGAAATATGATCATGCGTCGGACCTCCCCTTCTTACCCATACCCCCCCTCCTTCTCTTCTTTTCCTCTCCCCTGTATCCTGCGGAGTCAACGCGCAATGATCAAAATCCACTCCTTTTCTCCTTCCCCCCGTTCCAAATCGGACAAAAGTGCCCTCTCTTTGTCTCCGCAAACTTCCCTCCCCTCTTTGCCCGACACCGGATTTCATGAGCTACGACCTCGTTCCGTTTCCTCTTCTGTATTTCATTTTTTTGAAGTGAAACCCCATTCCCTTTCTAACCTGTGCCGGCCCCCCCCCCCTCCTTCTCCCTTTCCCAGTGACAAAATAGCATCATGGATGCGAGGAAACGACGTCATTTTCTTTTCCCCTCTTTTTCTCTCCTTCTTCAAGCATTGCTGTCCATTTTGAGGCCCCCCCAGCCTTTCTTCCCTGTGGACTGGTTCCCCCCTTCCTCCCCCTCTCCTTCGGCGAATGCGCAGGTTAAGTCGCCATTTTCTTCTCTTTTTTCTCTCGACTCTCTCGAAGGCAGTAACTTGCTGGCAAACCAAATCTCCCCCCCTCTTCCTTTCCCTTCTTGCCACTTTCCCCCCCCCTTCATTGAAGAGCAGTAATTTAACATGACGGCACTCTTTCCCCGTTTCTCCCTCTACAAGAATTCGATTACCACCCCACTAGGATGACCCCCTCTTTCCCTTCCTTCTTCTCTCATCTTCGTTCGAGATCACAGATTGAGACACATCTCCTTCCCCCCCCCTCCTCCTTCACCGCTGAAGCCAAACCTTTTCCTTTTTTTTCGACCTTTTCCTGAAGAAGTATGATCCTTCGGCCCCCCCCCTGCCCTGGATAGAAGAACCCACCACCTGTAACCTTTTCCCAAATGAGATTAATCCCAATGCCCCTCCTTTAAAGTCAGTAGTAATCCTACCCTCTTCCCTGACATAACTTTCCCTCCGTTAGAGATTTCTATTAATGTCGCTCCCTCTCCCCCCCCCCTTTTCTCGCGGGCCCACAACCTTCCTTCGATGTCCACAAGAATTCGAAATCATCCAAATCCAATCCTTTCTTCCCGCGTATCTGTGAGATACGAAAATATCGATAAGCCGAAGTCTACATTTTTTAATTTTTCTCAGAATCCTTTCTCCCCCCTTTTCCTTCAATGCAATAGCTCTGTGAAATTCACAAATCCCTGATCAACCTTCTCCCCTTCCCCCAGGTGATGTCTATGAATGAGAAAAATCTATGCGCCTCCTCCTACTGTAACACTTCCCCCCGATCAGGCCCACGGAGTAAGGGTAGGTTCCCTTTTTTTCTTCTCCTTTCGAATGTACCGGAATGGAATAATATCGTCTACTTACGCCCCCCCTTTTTTTGCTGATTTGTCTCCCTTTTGCCTAAACGTCGCCAACGTATTTTCCAAGTCTTCCCTTCTAGCTTCTTGCCGGCCAGAGGATCGAATCTTGCTTTCTCCTTTCTCTCCTTCTTTCAGCCTGACTTCTCCCCCTCTTCACCAGCTTCTCCAGCCAAGGAATATTAGGCATCTTTCCTTATCTCCTATTTCCCCTTTCCCCCCCCTTTCTCAGTGGCGACGAGCAGCATTTTGTGGACAAGAGTTCCTTCCCCCTCTTCTTTCCCCCGCCGAGCTTTTCCCCACTAGTATTAATAAGGCGTGACAAATAGACATCTGCCCGTTCTCGGTCTTCTCCTCCTTTATCGCAGACAATCAAGATAAACTCAAGGAGAGTCATTCCCCTCCCCCTTTCCCCCTTCCAGGAAGTCTGACTCTCCCTCTATCGCCCACAAGGCTAAGAGGCAAGGCGTCAGCTCGTTGCCTCCCTCCCACCTTTCTCGTACTAAGCTGAACACGAGCGAGAGCAACGATGCGTTTCCTCCCTTCAGAGCCACCTCCCCCCTTTTTAAAGTAGAAAAGGAGGTAGCCGCATATGTCGCGTACATCCTCCTCTTCCCGCTTAGCGTCCGGCGGAGTTAATGGAGCACACACCAGCTTCCTTTTCTGGACATTGACTTTCTTCTTCCTAACTTTGGTGTGATAAGCACGGATAAGAGTTAAGGTCCCGTCTCTCCTGTCTCTTTTTTCTCCAACGAAAGATGGACAAGCTTGTGCGATCCCCCCCCTACTTTCTCCGCTGACTTATTTCCTCCTCTTCCCCCTCTTAAATAAGTTAAATGGGGAGCAGTCCAACTAGGTAAACTCGTTTTTGAAACGTTTCTACCTCTTGCCAACATTGTCAGATACGAGAAGATGAAGATGTTTTTCCTAGTCCTTTCCCCCTTGCGTGCGTCCTCTTCCCCCTGTTGCCGGAGAAAGATATCCTTAGCGCATTTCCCCTCCCAAACGCGAGGAAGAGCCGCGAGTTATTTCCTCCTTCTCCCCTTTCCCCTTTTCGATTCAACAGCGAGATCAAGCCCCCTCCCTTCTCCCCTCTCGCAATTTAATCCCCCCCTTCAGAGGTTTCTGCCCCTTCCCCCTTTTCTCTATTTTTTGGTTTTAGCATCGGCTGGCGGGCAGCCCCTTCTTTTTTCTCATCGAGAGGCATACGCCAATTCTTTGTTTTCCCCTCCTCTTCTTCACCTGCACTCCCCTTCCTTTTTCTCTTCGGCGTCAAGGGGATCGAAAATCCAACCTCCCTCTGCAACACCCGAAAGAACGGCGCTGTTGCCCCCTGGCAGTTTTTTTACAAAATGCGGCAATTGCTTCATGATCTCACCACCTCCCCCCCCCCCCCGTTCTTGTCCCCAATAACAGACGGCGTGGTATCCTTTGCTTTTTTCCTTTTGGCGGTTCTGCTCTCTTTCCCCCTCCAAAGATTAGAACTGATTAGAGTTTCTGCCGCGGTACTTTCCCCCTCCTTCTTCAATTACACAGAAAGTTTGAGGCCTCCTAGTCCTTCCCCCCCCCTTCATCGCCATCCCTCTTCCTCTTTTTTCATCTTGATACGAGTGATTGCGCTTTGGCCTTCTCCTTCCCCTCTAAGAAGGACAGATGCAAAAGGTAGACCCGTTCCATACATCTCCTCCTTTCCTTCTTATGACACCCCCCCCCCCCCAAACGAAGAGTGAGGGATGAGGGCTATCCCCCTTTTCTCTCGATAATAGCCCTCATCATCGAAATCTTCATATTTGGCTGTTTTCCTCTTACGCTCTTTCTCCCCCCGTTCTCTCTTGCCGGGGCCTAAATGGTGATCGGTATAGTCACGGTTCCCCCCTTCCCCCTCCTTTCCCAACTCGTAATTCAAGATTAAAAAAAAGCGTTCTCTCTTTTCTCTCTCTCTTTTCTGAATAATTGCCCCCTTTCCTTAAGAGCAAGGAGGGGATTTTCCCTGGCTTTTTCCCTTTTCCCCCTCCTCCCAGAAATAGGCCTTCACCGCCAGGTTTCTTCTCCCCCCCTGAGACCCCCCTCTCTTATATTTGGAAAACAGTATTCGCTTCCTTGGTGGTGAGATCAGTAACAAGCACCGGCTCCCCTTTCCTTTCGACCACTGAGATTTTCCGACATACGGCCGTTCTTCCCTTTTCCCTTCACCACCTTTGGATTTAGATACAACTTGAACTCCCCCTCCTCTCGGACGTCATCTTCCCCCCCCCTTAGGCGGAAGGGCTTTGACCCCGACTGTCCCCCCCTCCTTTTTCCTTCTGAATAGAACAGCACGGATGAGAACACCACCCCCCGTCGATTGCTTAATATGCATGAAAGAAAACCTCTGAAGTATTTTTCTTAAATTCCTCCCTCTTCCCCTTAATCAGTCTTGATAGAAGGTGATTTCTATCTTCCCCCCCCCCGTTAAGCCCTTTTCAAAACTCGAGGATATTCATCGCGTTTTCTCCTTCTCCCTTTTCACCGGGGTATAATCTGCGGACAAGAGTCCCCTTCTTCCTTCAAACCGCTTTCTCTCTCTTCTTCTGCAAGGGGGCAGCTTATCGACCTTCCTTTACCTAGTTGGCAATGTACAATTGAAATGAGTGCATCTCTGCTTCCTTTTTCCCCGCGAAAAGGCCCAACCCTTGTTTTCTCCGACCAAAGATGGAACATCGGCGTTGTGTCGGGTTTGAGATTCTCTCCTGCGGTCCCTTCTTCTCTCCCCCCTGTCAGGATGTCAAAATGGGCAGTAAAGCTCCGCTGGTTTTTTTTTTCCCCCCTCCGCTGCTCTATTTTCCCCTCCTGACAAATTAAAGAGCGCCAACGAATCCCCTTCCCTCTCTTAACGAAAGGGTATACTTTTCCACACCTTCCCTTCTTTCCTGAATTTTCCCTCCCCCCCTCCTAGTGATCTCGACTCGTTAGCTTAGTACTCGACCTATTCAATCTCCCCTCTTCCTCCCTTGACTCTGAGAAGTGTGGGCTCTCTCCTTTTTTCCCTCTCCCTTTTTCCTGAAGGCCACCTTTCCGTCATGAATACTCATTGAGTTTATATTGATTGTTTCTCCTCCCCTCCCCCCAGTTATATTACAATAAGCCCTAGACTCCTCTTCCCTCGGTATTAATTTATTTTTTGTCCCCCCCCTTCTCATGCGAGAGCGATTTGGAGAAGCGATAGCGCTGGGGCCTCTTCCTTTCTCCCCCTGCTCCAGAGGAGGCGAGGAACCTTCTTCACCTTCCCCGTTTTTTCCACTTAAGAGTAATCGATTTCCCCTTTTTCTTGCGAAGCGGTGTGGTGAAAATCTTTTCGCTCCCCTTTTTCATCATTAGAGATAGGCTCGCCATGAGAAAGCAATCTCTCTCCCTCTTCCCAGATCCTCAAATAGCTAGATAAGGCCTTTCGCTCGTTTTCTATCCTTTTCGACAAGATAGGCAAACACTCTTCATGGGCGTTCCTTTTCTCTCTCTAGATCCAGTACGTAATTACTACATGCTGAGCGCTCTCCCCCCCCTCTGCCTTTCAAGGATTTTGAGGTTTGTTCCAGGTTCCCCTCCTCGTTCGCTTCCCCCTCTGTTTCGACGATTAGAAGAAATCAGCTGAGTTCCCCTCTTCCTCCAGTCCGAGCTGCATTGACTCAGTGGATTTGGGAATTTCCACCTCTCCTTCTCTTCGCTAGGACGATTCCATTATTTCTAAGAGCGAAATGATAGGGATCAACACAAAGTTCTTTCTTATTCCTCCCTCACCATCTGATCAGGTAAAGGAAGAGATCCTTCCTTTTATCTCCTCCTTTTTTCTTCTTTGTGTTTTTCTTCCTCCGAAGCCATTCGGTTTCCAATGCCGCCTTCTTTTTTCGGTTCTGGACACTGCTCGCCTTATATCCAGTGTTTATTTTTTTCAGCGGAACTAGACCCTCCCCTTATTGAGATGATGTAATAGCTGAAAGGAGTAAGGACTCCCCTTTTTCCCATCTCCTGTCAAGGGAGGGACAAGTGGGGATTGGTCTCTCTACCTCCACATCTCTTTAAGGACTCCGTCTTCCCCCCTTTCTTCGGCGCGAGAGAAGGAGTGGGCTTCCTGTCTTCTCCTTCCACCGGAGGTGGAAAGGAGGATGTGTATAACATCTGTGATCTCTCCCCTCTCCTATAAGCACGAGCCTCTTTTTCGCGAATGCTGGGACCAGAAAAATAGTGCGCCTCGGGAGATCCCCTCCCCTTTTCTCCCACTTTCAAAGGAATGCTATTAAACGTACCCCATTCATTGATTGTCCCCCTTTCCCGACATTGGCATAGTGCATCGTGGTTGCAGCAAGGTATCCCCTCCTCCCCCCCCTTCCTCGGAGCTACATTCGACCCTCCATGGTTCGACTTCCTTCTCTTCCGATCGCGTGAACGCCGTGTCCCCCCCTCCTAGGAAATGGGACCGAAAGATTGAAGATGATTCCAACCCTTCCTCTTTCCCCCTTGGGAGCCCTCTGATCTCCCTCCACCTCTTTCTCGCTCCGATGATAGAGTTGATGTCCAATGGGACCGAGCATCTTTTCCCCCTCCTCCCCTCACGAAGAATGGAAATGTCACTTCAAAAACATTACATTCCCCCGTCTTCCCTCCCACGACTTCTTTTCGTAGATTCATTGAAAGCCGGTTTCTCTTGCTTCCTTTTTTCCCATTCGAGGGCCACTTTGCAGAGTTTGAACAGTTGATCATCCCTCCTTTTCAAAAACCTCATTTTATGGATCAGGGAGCGGTGATCCGCAAGGAGACAGGTCCCCTTTTGCTTTTCTTCACCACTTGTCATGAAGGAGAGTCCCCTTTTAGAATTTCAGATCCCTTTCTTCCGATGGATGAGCGGGAAGATGGCGTGCATTTGTCCCGGACAGACCCCCCCCCTTTGGTCAGCTTTTATGGAGCCTTACGAAAAACACGGATTCCCGTTTTTTCCTCCACCCTTCCGGGCGATTCCCCTTCTTTTTTACTGAGTAGACTAGCAGAAAAATACAAATGGTATCCCTCCTTTTCTCCCTTCCCCCCCCCCCCTCCCCGACGCTGGTCCGAGACGCGATTGAACCTTTCGCCACTTGTTTCTCTCCCCCCCCCTTCACAAGTGCTGCTTTTCTTTTTTTTTACTTTCAAGACGGCTGAGGTAGCCGGAAGCTGAACTTATCTCTCTCTTTTCTCCTCCCCTTCTCTCTCTCCTTTTCCCCCGCTTCCCTGCTTACTACAGGCGTCTTTGAAAGCAAGATGCCTAACAACCAATAATCTCCCCCCGTCCCCCTTCTTCCTCTAAACTGCGTCTCCCTCCTTTTTCCAGAGCTGGTCAGTACTTGATTACATGAGAGATCAATGTCGACCTGTCTCACGTATCCCCTTTTTTCCTTTTTCCCCTTGTACACCTTGGCGTACAATTACCGAGAACCTTTCAAGGCACTTTCCCCTAACTCTGACCCCTTATGTTTCCCTCCCCCTCCCCTCGGCAGCTAATACACAGAAGAAAGGTGACGGGCTCTTCTTTCTTTCTACAGTGGATTGCGATAAACCCCCCTCTTCTTCGGTCTTCTCTCCCCCTCTGGATAACGCAGAAAAACCACCCCCCCCCCCCCCCCCCTCCCCCACTCTCCCCGTTACCAATGTTGCGATTGATAAACTGTTTTCCAACTCTTCCCCTTTCTTGCACTTTTGGCCCTCCCCCCCAACGAGGCAGATCGAGTTTGCCCGACCCCTCCCCTCCTTTTCCCTTCTTTCCCTTTCGTTAAGCTGAAGAGTGTAATTCATTTTTGTTGCCCTTTCCCCATTAATTTTCTTCCGCCTTCTCTATACCTGGGCGAAACCACAATAAAAGAAAGCTAGGTCCAGTGCCCTTCCCCCCCTCCCTTCCCTTTTCTTCCCTCTCTTTCGCGCGGGAACGAGGTTGGAGATCATCTTCAATCTTGCTTTTTCCCCCCTCCTCTCTTAGACAACGGAGTATAGGGGAACCTGACTCACGTCTTTTTTTTAGACTTGCAGCTCTGTGGCGGGCGAATAGCGCACGGCGGCCTTGGTAGTCTGTACTTCCTTTCCCCAGTCACTGATTTCAACTCTATCTTACATGGAGGCGCCGTATTTGAGCAATGTACCTCTCTCTTTCCCCCTTTTCACATTGACGTCAAAATATTGAGTCAAAGAACTCTTGTATCCCCCCCTCTTTGCTGCCCCGGTCCAAGACTTAAGAACACACCCCACCTCCCCTCCCCTTTTTTCCTCCCTGGACACAGATTTGAGACACATCTACTTGCACTACGTACTCCTCCTCCCTCTTTCCCAACTCCTTCTTTTTTCTTTCCTTCCTCTCGGCCACGAACGCGCCTTTGAGGTAGCAAGACCAATCCACTTGTCCCGCCTTTTGGACCCCGTCGCCCTCTTCTTTAACACTTTCCCCCGTCTGTCGTATTATTAATAATTTCAGCATTTCCATCATCGCCAATCACGTTCTGAGCTTTCTCGACCCCACTCTTCCCCTCCTTCTTTGAATGAACCGAGATACTTCGTAATCGCGGGCCTCTCTCCCCCCCCCGATAGACCTCCTCAAATCCAAAAGGTCTGATCTCCCGTTTATATCGGCTCTCCCTCGATGGTGAGATCCCCTCCTCCCCTAAGTCGAACTTTGGTGAATCACGACTCCCCTCCTCTTCTTTCACCCAATTGATTCTGACTAATAAGCGACCTCTTCCAGATGCCACCCTTCCCTTCCCGATACAGGAATGTCGATGCTGCCGAATCCATCAGCTTCTCTACTCCCTAGAAACATCCCCGTTCCCCTCCGACTTGGAAAAATGGAAACAACGATCCGTGACTTTTTCCCCCTCTTTCCGTTGGTGGAGATGCTGCTCAGAATGTAGGAATACGGACTGTAATCCCTCCCCCTCCTACGACACCCCTTCTTCTACGTGATTTTGCCGACTTGGCGAAACGCTCGCCACCTCATCGTATCTGAGCGATTGCGACTTATTGCCTGCCATCTTTCTCCTATGGCCTCTTCTCTCCCCCCCTCTCTTCGAAGGCGTATACTGACGCCTTCCCGCCCTCTTTCCCCCTGCTATAAAGCCAAGGCATATTAGCATCTGACACGAACTCTTCTGGCTTCTTCCCTTATAATGTCCTCTCCTGGGAAGCAGTTGGCGACTCTTTTCTTCCCCCTGTCTTGTGCCGCCAAAATAGCGCGCGAGTATCTTGTCACTCACTTCTTCTCCCTTTCCCGAATAGCGCTCCTTTCTTTTCTCCTCGATACTGGCGGCAGGGTGTTGGATGAAGGTCCCCTCTCCCTCCCCTCTTACTTCAAGCCACAAAGTCCAAAACTGTTTCCTTCCCCCTGTAACCTTACCCCTCTCTAAAGCTATCGCACACTGCTTCAGAGGCAAGGCGTCAAGCCCCCCTTCAATAGTTGGGATCTTCCTTCCCTTCCCTCTTCTCCTTTCCCCACGAGTCGAGATAAACGATGCGTTGATCCTCTACTTCCTTTTTGAAAGAGAAAAGGACGTTAGCCGACTCTTTTCCTTCCCCCCCCTCTTACTGGCCTTTTTCCTCTTTAATGGTCGAATTTCCAGAAGCTTTAGGCCTTTCCTCACCCCCCTCTGGCTGCTTGACTGCCCAAGTGGACAAGCCTGACCTTCCTTCTCCCCAGAATGTTTTTTTTTTTTCCTCCGCGGACGGTACCGCGAGTAGCCGAACTCAAACCGGGCCTTTTCCCTTTTTTCGATCCAACAGGACGCAGGTGTTCCGGTTCGCTCTTTCTTTCCCCCCTTCCCTCTGCACTCATTTTCAATGGGGAGCAGGCCCCCCTTCCCCCCTTCTTATTCCCCCCTGTGGTCGATCAGCTTGCCCCATTTTAGGAATATTCTCTGCAGCTGGTTTAGCATTTCCTCTTTTTCCCTCGTGTCCGCAGATATAACACGAGTGCCGTCTCCCTCTCTTTTTCCCCCCACAAAAACCGCGATGAAGAGCCGCGAAGTTATTACCGTCCTTTCCCGTTGGACCAAGCTTAGATCACGGATGATCACTCCCCCTTCCCCCTCGGGACGCAATCTCGCATTTAAAGAAAAATACTCATATTTTCTTTTTTATCACTCCCCCCTTTTTCGCATCGGCTGTCGTGACGAATCACACCTCTCCTCTCCTTTCCCCCCGCAGTCGGGGGGCAAACCTGCCTCCCCTACTCTTTTCCCCCTCCACAAAGGGAAAGATTTTCCTCCCCTTCCTGTGGATCGAAATCCAAACGTTTTATGGGCTGTCTCCTCCCTCCGGCGTATGTCGGGAAAATCTCACTTTTTCCTCGGCCCCCCCCCCCCCCCCCCGGAAATTGACTTCATGATCTTCACCCCCTCTCCCCTCCTTTTTGTGTCAAATATCACAGAAGGCAGTGTTTTCCCTTTTTTCCTTTACTGGAGCCATCCCTTTAGGCCGATTGCGTGGCGCTAAAAGATCTTTTCTTCTTCAGGCTGAGGCCAAAGACAAGCGGAAAAGCCCCTCCTTTCCCCCCCCCTAAAGTTTCTTCTCCCCCTTGAGTCAATGAAGAAATATAATTCCTTTTTCCCTCAAGAAGCGACCCTCTGGTTTCTCTTTGATTCGATTTGGCATTGTGGGAGGCCTTCTTCATACGATCAACAGGTAGACCCCTTCCATTTTCCCCTTCTCCGCAGTTCCTGTCCCCCCTCCAAGTAAAATCCAAAATACGAAGAGTGCGCT
>Ga0179593_1400913_pt1 | contig 13096 bp, 10 predicted proteins | sample CZODoug2_1_08_16_FD_185931 | JGI IMG/M metagenome (GOLD analysis project Ga0179593, IMG submission 185931) | Vadose zone soil fungal communities from Angelo Coast Range Reserve, California, USA - CZODoug2_1_08_16fungal (PacBio error correction) | ecosystem: Environmental > Terrestrial > Soil >... | reverse complement strand
GCCCTCCTTTCAATCTGGGTTTAAAGATGTCCTCCTCGCTTCGGTTTACCTTACAGCAGAAATCAGTGGCGCCGGGGAGGACTGCGCCGCGTTCTTCCTTTGTGCATATTTTACTGCATCAACTCCTCCCCTCTGAGAGATGATCCTTCGCTAGGTTTTCTACGTGTTTTCGACCTCCCTACTTAGATTACATGTCGGCACTCCGGGTGGAACGGAATTTACGTGCTCACTCTGCGCGCGGTTAGGCTTGTTCTCCCTGGCCTCTCCTTTTATCTCTCATGTCTGTCATATCGGCCTCGGGATTCGTCCCGTCTTCTGAATTCGGGACCGCGATGCCCTAAATCGCTTACTCGCCGCCCTTTTCGCTCGACGCTTCCAGAGCTGCTAGTCTGATTCCCGGAATGGGAGATTTTGCCCCCCCTCATGTTTTCCTCCTCCGGCGAAGTTCAGGCCTCGGAGCTCCATGATGGGGTTCTGCGATTGTCCGAATGGCCGCTAGTGGTTTCTAGTTGCCGTCTAGACTCGAAACTTATTCTCCGCGGCGTCCTCGAAGATCGGCGTCACTGCTTGCTCGCGTCTGCTTCCCGTCGCCTCTTCCCCCCCAGATTCCGTCTAACAGCTCCCTTTTTTGCGGAATCGTCTCTTTGTTCCCGGAAGGCCCGCTTCCTCATGCGCCGTCGACTTACGTTCGGGACTTCTCCGCCAGTCCCCGTGAATTTTATTTAGGAGATCCCCGGGAGCAAATTAGACACAGCTCGTCCGCCTGTGTAAGAGCCTCGTTTCTCCATACAATTAGGTCCTTCTGCTTGTCGCCGGCGGCCTGGCCTGCTTACCTGCTTCCTAAGGCCTTTTTCCTCTGAATTCCGGATCAAAGGGGTCTTCCGGCGGCTCGGGCCCCTCCTTCTTTCCTACCGTTCTGGTCCTTAGTGTTTGATTAGAAGGCTAAGTATTCAGACCCGGGCGTAACGTGATTTCCGTGCTCCGGGTTTCCTCCAGGCACACTAAAGCAGTTTTTGCTCCCGGCTCCTCGATCAGCTGTACCTATTATTAAGGTTGGGTGTAGCCTCGAGACGTTGCCCACCGAGATCAATGAGTCTTTTGCTCTTCTTTACGGTGCTGAGTGCCACCTTTTTTCCTTGACCATGGTGGCTTGTTGGTTTGCCGCCGGTTTTCGGGTACGACGAAACCAAGCCGTTTCCGCGCCCCAACGAGCTGCCAACCGAGCTCGCTCCTAGCGTCGGTGATTGTTCGACCTGCGAGAGGGGTCCCCTATTTTTTCCCTGGCACGAGTGTAGCGGCTGTCCCCTAGAAGTGGATCGGGTGGCCAGGGGTTCGAAATCTCCCAGAAATCGAGCCGGGTCGATTGAGACGATGGACCACAATTTGTTGCATTCTTTCGTGATAGACTTCCTTGTGATACCCCATCTTTCGCTCCTACTGGAAAGCCTTCCCTCAATTCCTGCGTTCCGTGTCGTCCTCTGGCGCTGCTCGTCTTCTAGGCGATACGAGCAGCCCCTCACTCACCGGATCCGACCATCGACACCTCGGAGAACTAGCTCCGCTCTTTTTCCAAGGGGGATCCCGACTGGCCGCGGATTACTTGAGTTGTTATCAAGGGGCGAAATTATCTTCGTTAGGATGGCGGTGAAGTTCTCTCACCGGATCGTCCTCGTCTCTGTTCTGGCTGAGAAATCGGCAAGAGTGATTGACATCCCGGTTTTAAGACGCGCTCGTCGTGGCTCCTCATACGAGCGGCTCCTAAGGGGGATGCGACCCAACAACCGCTTTTACCCTCTTTGCCAACTTACGAGCTCGTTCACACCCACCTCTTCTGTCCTTTGACAGAGCCCCCAGCTTCATTCCACCCATAGTTGACTCAGTGATACCCCGTTCTCACATGACGGTTGATGCTTGAGCGCAGGCTCGCCTACATATGACCCCACCGCGACCACTGATAGCCGTGCATATACTCGGCTTGCCGATCGCCAGCTCCTCGCAGTCATCCCTTCTCGAGGGCTCTTCCGTCTGGGAACCGCCCCGAAAGGGCCCCCCCCCTCCGCGGATTTCTTAAGCCAGCGGTCACGGCCTACGGTGTTATGACAAGATTCCGACGCTTGCCGTGAAACAGTATGCCCCTTCCTCTCTCTGTTGCCTCGTTTCTGCGCCCCTTCGGAACGCTCGGTCACATCGAATGGCGTCGTTCCTCATCGGATTCCTTTCATGGAACGCACGGGTCTCTTCGATTTTTTTTGATCTCCTTTAAGCAAACCGTACTCTCCGACGTGCTAGCTGAGCCTCCGTACCTCCCTGCTGCACTTTTTCGTTTTCGTCCTTAACTCGTAGGAGCTCTGCCGTTATCCCCCCAGTCGAGCAGCACGTTGCTGCCAATTCACGCTCTTCCTCCTTTCAAGTCCCTTCAACGTTTTTCCTCCGATTCTCGACCTCGGGAGGAACTACGTTGGAACCCTTCCTTGGACTAATGGGATCGGAACCCTCAGTATGCACCGGCGGCTTTCGGAAAATTTAAAAGTACCCTCATGAGGTTCCACCTCTGAGATTTGCAGAGCTTTTGGTGGGACATGAGCCCCCGAGCAGACAGTTTGCGACCTTGTGGAACTTTTTATTTCTGTCCTTCCGGTTTCCCCTTCACGACGGCTCGTCTAGCAGCTGCCAGGCCGATCGGCGAGATTCCTCTTTCGCGTCTCTCTCCGGAGTTTTTTACTCACCATCGAGTGAGATTGGCGTCCAGCCAATGACACGCCCCTTTTGACAAAGGGAGGGAACACTGACGCTACTTCACCCTCTCACGACTCCTCCTTGTAACCTGACAGACCTTCCCGTGAGATAGGGGTTTGAGCCTTGAATTTCTGAAGGACGATAGATAGCCTCTTCCTTTTCAGATCCGGCGCACCGCAGTTTAAGGGAAGTGCTCCATCGACTTCCTCCCCTCTTCCCCATCCAATATCCTAACCCGCCTCTAGAGCACGTCTTCAGTAATGAAGGACCTTAAGAGTCATATTAAGGGCCCGCCTCAGCGGTCCGCTAGTTTCTCTGTTAACTGCTTCGACGTAGAAGGTTCCTAGAGAGGCCGTTACCTTCTTTCGCTGTCCCTGAACGCGTTTTTTAATCTTTTCCCTCGCCCCGCTCGTAGCCGGGTTCGTTTTCTTTTCCCTCTCGCGTAGCCTTGTATACCCTTTTGGCAGAAATACTCTTCTACACTCCGTGACCGGAACATCACTTCCCCCCCATAACCGAGAACAAGTTCACTTTTCAACCCATTGTTTTTGTGGAGAGCTCCTTGTTTCTCTCTTCTGCCTTCGATGTTGCTCAGGTGGTCTTTTAGACGATGCTGCCTATTTTCCATGGATCAATCTAGCGCTCCGCGGGACAAGTTTGAAGTCCCTGACCTCGTCTCCTAGGTTGTTACCCGTGTTCTTGGAGGCAGAGTGCCATACCGGAACGTCCGGTGGACCGTCACTTTGGAACGGCGACGTCGTGCCCCCCTATTAGTAATGCCTGACGAGCGCCGTCTCCTCTGTACCGGGATGCTCCGATTCCTCGATGTAGGTCTGCTCGGAGCTCGGGTTCTGTAATGTCTTTCTTCAGCTTCGCTGATTAGTCTCACGTACCGTCTGGGCGTCCGATCTGGAGCCTCCTTCTCTCCATCTCGGCTCCTATTGCCTCCCCTGTCAACCGATCCGTGAATTAGTTCGCCGTTCGGCGTAGTCGTGAAGCAGGAGGAAGTGGTCTTTTCGGGTCCCTCCCGGCAAGACCCCCCAACCTCGTCGTCGGCCTGTCCCCACTTCCCCTCGTATAAGCCGCTTGCTCTAAAGAAGGAAGACTACGTAGCTCTTCTCCTCCTCTGTCAAGCTGCTGCGCCGCTGAGTTTACGTGGTGACCGGATTTCTACCCCCCGAAATCAGGCAAAGGTCGCACGACCGGGTTATTCGAGGGGCGCCATGCCACAAAAAACTGCACGAATATTTGAAAGATCGTAAGCGGCTGGACGCTTTTTCGGGATTCATGGACGGTCCGCCAGGCGCATGGGATCCATCGGGTCGACTTCTCAGGTTGCGCTTTTCCACTGTTGAAGTAGTAGCCCTCTCTCGTCAGATGGTCTGTTCACCCCGTACGGGAGTTTGGTTCTACGGCGTACTTTTGCAAGTTTTTTCCTTTCGAGCTGGGAACGTGAATCGCTTAGGGTGCTATAATAATGGCCACGAGCTGTCTCACCAGAGGTCTTGCTCAGCGCGCCAGCACTCTGTCTCTCCTGCGGTCGAACTCTCCCAGCTTGAGGGACTGAGTCCCGGCCTGATCCTTGCAGTAACTTTCTGATGTCCTCTGAAGTGTCGTCTGAGCATTTCTTCTCTGTTGTTTGAACTCCTTTTCTTTTTCGTTCCGTAGTTTTTTTCAACCCCTTCTCCTGACCCTATTCAGACCATCGCGATCTTTGGGGAGCAATTTTTCCCTTTCCCCCTAACAGCGCCGCGATTCGTTAGGTTTTTGATGGTTCTTTAAATATGCCGTTGGAACAGGAGCACACGAGCGCCGAGGTTTCGGCGATCCTTCATGCGGGTAATTCGTCTCCTCAAATCCGATGCATCATAAAGTCGAATTCGCCCGTTCTCTCTCCCAGACTTGAGGATGCTGATTTTTATTCGCGACAGAGTGGTTTAAGCTTAGGGAGTCTCCCTTTGGGAAGATGCCCGTTTTTGGTCGCGAACCAGTTCGCGCGCTAAGCGCGATCACCCTCACGTGACGCTTCGTACGCACCCGGGGATTGTTTCTCTGTAAATAATCTTTTCCTCTTTTTTTCTAAGGTGCCCCCTCTTCCGATCGTTGAGCGCGTGGCGCCATCCGACATTTTCTAATTTGGATCGCCAACTTGTTAGAACGATCGTTTACCCGCCCTTCCTCTTTTTTGTATTCCACACTGTACACTCGGCGACTATGATCGCGTTTAGCTCTGATGATGAGTGAGTGATAGAGGTCCCACTAAGTCCTAGAGAGCTCCGAGATGTCTTTACGCAGTTCTTTCGGTTATAGGTTTTGTGTGTCGGGCCCTTCTATCCCCAAAAGCATAAGCCAACCCTCAAGTCTGCCCGACTCAGCTGTTGGGGAGTGGATCTCTGCTCGATTTCGTGTTTAGACGTTCGTCCGCCATTCCATGCTTAGCATAGTTGCCACGCAGTTAATTGGACATGCATTCATGGCCCCTCAGAGCTGCTTTTTTATCCCCCTTTTTTTCTCCTCCTTTCGATACGCTCGGTTTTGCTAGAGTTTTTTTGTCCTCTCGTAGCGCTTTTTTTTCCCCTTGCCCCGGCGCAAACACCTAAGAGCGCAACGGGTTGCGACCTGCAGCATTCTCGAGTAATCATCCCCAGTCTTATCATGGCGCTGTAGCGGACCTTTTAGAAGAGTCCAGAACTCCCAGGCGCCCCAGCGGGCTCCTTTTCTCTCCGTTTCGTGCTTTTTTTTTATCCCCACAAGCAGCTTGGGCGTCGTTTGAAGAGGCACCTTTTGTCGTCCCGACGTCCGGTTTGCTGGGACGCGTCCGTATCGGCCTCTTTTGCTCCACTACGACTTACAAGCGTTTTACGAAGACTTCTCGTAGGACCGGCTGCTACGCGTCGAGGACGTCGAGAAGTCTCTCCTTTCTGGCCTCCCCCTTCTCAGCCTCTCCACGAGTGGCGCTCTCCGCTGCCTCAGGGCCCCGACGAAACCCAACTTTTCAGAAGTTTCGAGTACGCTCTCACGCGCTCCCTTACGATATTTTGTTGTGATTTATTTGTTTTTAATGAGGCTACGTCCGCTCGCTGTTAGAGGGTGATTATTAATTCGGGCTCTTGATTCCCTAGTCTTAATCAGATTGCCTCCAGGAGCTGGGCTCTCTTTTGAGACTGTCCCTTCCCCCATGAAGAGACCTAATGTAGTCTCTCTTCTCCTGCGGCGTCTCGTTATGACGTTCAGTCCGCACCTTTTGAGGTCCCGCCCGACCCGAGCTGACCTCCCCGGCCATTACGTAAATTGGCGTCGAAACCCGGCGTGGGGCTCTATTTCCTTTTCTTTTCTTCTAACAGAGAAGGCCACATTTTAGTACCTTGGGTCTTTCCCCCCTCCGAGTCCTTTCGCAGGACCCTTCGGTCTCAAGGAATCTATTGACTTTGCTCGCCGCTCGATGTCCCGTTCCCGACTTCTGTCCGGTCCCTTTTTCTCCTCACGAGGCCTTCTACGAGATACATTTTCCAGCCGGCACTTTCCCCCTTTCTGAATGGCGACATTCCGTCCTAGGAGCGCAGCTAAATTCATTTAATTCTCCAGTGTCGCAGATGGACATCGCCCCCCTGGGTGAGGTCTCTCGCACTCAGAAAAGTCCTATACTTTTTCCTCCGCGACCCAGGCTTAAGTCACCGATCTAGAAACGGAAGCCTGAGCCGCCATCAGCCGGCCCGAATTTCAAGTGGCTTTGGGGCCCCCGAAAAGAGCGGCGGCCTTCCATGCTGACCTATTTTGCGCGGAGTGTTCATCTATCTTTCATCCTTCCATAGTTGTTTTTTTTATATCTGACCTCATGCGAAAATATTTTCCGGTAACATTGATTTTCCGGCCGCTCTCCTTTTCCCCCAGCCCGAAGAAGACATTTTTCTACCTTCTTTCTGTTTGCGCAAGATTTCTCCTCTTTCCTTTACGTCGCCTCCTTTTTTCCTCTTTCTGCCTGTAGCGCACTTTTTCTGCTTTCCCGATGACTCCCTTACACCTTGGCCAGAGGAGGCTTCTCCAATTCTTTTGAGTGACATCCTTTTTCTTCTACTGGCGCCAGCCGATCTCGGATGTCTAGACCTCGCGACTTTTTTTAGTTCGCTGCGTCAGCTCTCCCTGCTGAGGTGTGCAGTCCTTCGTCTTCAGTACGGCTGCAGATTCGACCGCAGGCTGTGGTACTCGTTTCTGCGCCTTTTTCAAATCGATTCTTTCTTTTCCCCTCCCGGTCACTTCTTTCTAGAAGCCGGCTTGTCCTTTCTCTTTTTTAACAGGCGAGTCGCCGCGCGAAGCCCAGTAGGTTTTCTGTTGAACCCGTCGTACATTGGCTCTGTGCAGCCGTTCTCGGTTTTTAGCCCTTTCCCCCATTTCAGAAACGTCATCATCCGCTCCTCGGTGCGAGATGAGGCGGGAGCGCCTTTTTAGAAAGGGAAGTAGAGCTTTCAACCAGCCCTTCTACGCGCACAGCCCTTGTTGGATGGACAATCTTTAGATCTTGAGTTTCTCACCAGAGAAGCAATACCACAAGCGCTCTTAGCTGTTGCTATTAGATCCATCTGGCCAGGGTAGGTTCTCTGTCTTGCGCGGTGAGCCTCTAAAGATTTGCGGCTTTTATTCACCAATGGCAAGATCCCCGAGCGCGTAAGCGAAAATATTTATCGATTCGTGCTGAAGGACGGCAGGGAAGTCGTTCTAGACCCACCTCCGGGCCCTGTTGCGCAGCACCTGCCTCCGCTGGGACTACCCTTTTCGGGTAGTGTCGATGGCCAGTCGATTAGCGGTTGCATTCTCTAGTAAGATTTGAGTTCCTTACTTCTTAGTGTCCCCCCGACCAAACGGTTCAGGGGTCCAGGCCCGGCCCCCCCCTTTTTTTCTTTTGAGACGCCTTTCCTATTCAGCGTGCTAGTTTTGCGCGCTGTCTTTTGATCGACTTTTAGGAACCCTAGATATGAGCTCGTAGATGATGGCGCGCTAGGCCTCCCAGTCGCCCCATTTTTCGGCCTCGGGTCTGAGTTCTTTTTTTGCGGAACTGGCGGCCTTTTAGCAATCTCTACATCGGCACCCCAGCTGCGCTCCCCCCTATGTCTGCTCATCGAGTCGGTTCCTCACTGCATCGCGGGTTCCATAGTAAAGGACCTAGGTTCCTCGGTTGTTTCGTCCTAGCAATAGTTTCTTGCCTGTTCGAAAGTATCCACGATCGAGCGGCTTCCCAGATCTCGCAAAAAGTCGTGATCGGTTTGCACTGTCGTTTGGGCTCCCCCTTTTAATTGGTCCCCCCTCCATGGCTCGAGATATCGCTCTACCGTGCACCTCAAGTGACACCTTTTTACCGGAGTGACTCGGACGGGCGAAGTTAAGTTGGAGCGGCAAGTCAGCAGCGCTCCTCCGGACCCCACTAGATAATTAGGCGCATGTTTTCCCAAGTGGTTTATAGCTGGAAAGGACCTAGGGATGGAGAGATAGTGACTAACGTTATCTTCTATCCCTATGTGATTTCTCTTCAAAGTTAGGATTTTTGGTCAGCCGATCTCCTCTGCAACATATTTGGAGACGAAATCGGCCCGATTATTTATCCATTCCCCCTAATGGTTTAGTCCGTCCCTTTCGAGGAGTGGTACGTAGAGTTTGGGAATTCAAGTTCTAGCCCCCGCATCTGTCTGCGGTCCATCCGGTCCTCTCCCGGGCTCGGTCCACCCCTCCTCCCTAATCTGAAGATTTTGCAACAAGCTAATCCGCATTCTGGTATTTCGCTTCCGGGCGCTTCGTCCGGATTCTCTTATTCTGGGAAGGTTGGGATAGCATTCCCCCCGCACTTCTCGCCGCCCGTACTTGAGAGGCGTTGCTCCTTCTGCAATCCCCCCTGCCGGTGACCGTTCAGCAGTCCCTCGACCTCGTGCTCTCGCTTCTGGCAAATTAATAAGGCGGTCCAACACCCCTATTCGCGATTTCGAAGGGAACGGACTACTTGTTTTTCGCCACGAACTACTGCTGGCCCCTTCTCCCCTGTTCCTGCTCCGCGCAGGAAATGATAGAGGCGCTGACAACTCGGACCATCGAATTGGCGGCTTGACTCGATCGGAAATGGGTCCCCTTAAGGGTTCTGCGAGTTCGGGTGAGGAAGGGACTTTAACGAAACCGGCCGCTCCGACGTTGTCACCTCCCGCCATGATGCCGTTTCGCTCTAGGGCCATCTTCGACGAGCGAGCCTTCAATACTTCCCTTCTCCCTATATGAGAAGTGAACTTCTCACCGGTCTTCGACAGTTAGGATAAGCATTAACTTTCTTTCTCCCGATCGCTACGTGAACCATCCGTGGCCTTCCACTGTTGCATGAGCATGTAAGATTTCCGACTAATGCCCGTTCCTGTGAGGGAAAGGTTGAAAGTTCATCCCACGCGGTTCCTCCTCTCCTCATAAGCCTTTTCAATCATTCGAGTTCTTGGGACATTCCTTAGAACGAGAAACCCTTTGCGAACCCTTAGCAGATTTTCTTCTTTTGTCCGCACTTAACTTAGCTAAACGCGGAGCTTCATTTGAGCCGAAGTTTCTTGCAGGCATTGAGCTCCTATTTCTGTTCGGAAGATTAATTCTTTCTCTTCCACCACGGGCCCGATAGGCTATTTAACAGGTGGCGCATGGACATGGACGGACTGCAGGGTTTGGACGTTTTGTGCTTGCGGGATGAGGGCCACCGCCTCTCCTATTAGCTGACGTGCACGGACTTCCAAACCTTCACGCGAATGAGGTGTGTGATGTCGGTGAACTGCGATTGTGGTTTCGAACCTTTAGCAGACTCGGCCGCACCAATTGGTCTTTTTCCTTATCTCATCTCTCCAGCTGAAGCTCGGAAATGCACTTATTTCAACCTGCTCCGAGCCGCTCCACCGAAGATGAATTCCACGAAGGACTTCCATGATGAGCGTGCGCCGCGGTGCTGCTATTCCTATAAGCCGGCCTACTCCTCATATTTGCGCGTTCGTTTTAGTAGTTCAGACGAGTTGAACGCGGCAGACTCCCCCGTCCTGGCAGGCTATTGTAAGGGTCCACGCGGGCGTCGGCGTTTTCCCACGGCCTTTCCCATTTTTCTCCAGAGTCCTCCAGACTTTTTTTCTTTCCACCGCGCTGCAGACCAGCCCAAGCATCTCTCCTTTATACAATTTATTTTTTTTTAGGAGAGAGCCTTGTTCTCGGTTGCATGACTGTGGAAATTTTCTTCCCCCTTAGGTCTCGTGGTGACGATTTGAAGGAGCACTGGTCATCATACGCGCGCGGTCATGTCCGTCCCGTGCGGCTCCCGTACCTGCTGGGAAAGTGTACTGTTTATGGCTCTCGAGGACCTCCGCGGACAGGCCTCGACGACCATGCTCCTTGATATCGAAGAGGCATCCCGTAGAGAAGATAAGTGGATTATTGCCGTTCGATGGTCCTTCTATTTTTGACTTCTTAGGAGTAGGGTTCGGATTGCTGTGCGCTCTCAGCTTCGACCCTTGATTTCCTTAACCGCCTGTGGTTAGAAGATCTGTCAAGCATGCGCTAAATACTATCTTCGAGGGTGCTCCTCAACCGCTCTCCTGAATTTCGTTCGAAGTAAGGGCGTTTAGGAATTAGGACTAGGTCTTTAGGCGTAGGTCCACCTAACGTCGCCGTCAACAACCCTTGCGGGTCGTTTTGGAAGAGGCCACCTGTCCTAGAGCAGCTCGATGTTCTCGGAACTTTTGATCCTTTATTAGAAGAGACAATCTTCTAGTGTCTGATGTTCCGCGCGCCGGTTGTGCCTGTTGCGGGGCCTATGGTCCGCTGGTCGCCACGGGTTTTTGCGCGGGGCCTTCACGAACCAATCTTTTCAGATCGTAAGCGGCGATGATGACGCGTTTCGATGAAATTCTCGACAGTCCGGCCCCTTACTGTCGACTCGTTCATTCATTGCACCTCGGGGAATGTAGGCCGGGTTTGTACTGTATAAGAGTATCTCTCGTTTTGCCCGTACGGCGTTGGATCGTTCATGTCCTAATCTTGTTTGTCGCAGTTGACCTTGATCTTAGGGCCCGTTAATTTAGAGGGTGATCCTCCTATAGTGCGCCCTGCCGACTTGCCACTGACGGGTTCTGGTCGGCTTCTCCGAAGAGCGGGCCGTTGAGGTTCGACATTGCGCCCCATTCTGACGGGGAGTTTGTTAAAGACGGATCGATGGACGCAACGGTCCCGCGGCTTCCTCTGACTTCTTTTCCTTCTCCGTGACCTAACCGGTTCGCCTGCTGCTTAGCTTCCTTTTCGAAAATTCTTTTCCGTGGCCCCGTGTAATGAAACCTCGTTCGGGGTTCTGAGCCCGAAGCGACCCGTTGAGTCGATTTTTTGATTTTATTTCCCCTATGGCCTCTGGCTCTGTGCGCCCTCAGCGCGCCAGACGGCGGCGTCTCCCTATCTTTTCATGCGTACCTCACCCTTGTCCCGAGAATGAATTTGCCATCGAAGCGACCTTCTACTAATTCTTTCCAGAGGAGTAGCTTTTTTTTCCCTTCAGCGGTCCTGTGGACATGAGCTCAGTCTGCCCCGGTGTCCATTGCGATGCTTTGTTTTCTCCTATATGCGCTTCTCTTTATCTCTTCTCCCCGCCTCGAACCGCGTCGTTCGCGTAGGCCAATCCCTTTTCCGAATTTCCGCGCCTAACTTATTTCCCGTAGGAGATAGTTGAGCGAAGTCGTCAGCCAGCCGAAACTGTGTCGATCCGCAGGTCTTTTGACCCTACCTTTTCGTCGAACTGAGCTTTTTTCCCACCGCTTTTGCCGCTATAGTATTCCCCCTTTCACATAGGCTCCTCTTATCGATTTTTTCTTTTTTTATAGCTGCTTTCGATTGTTTCCATTCCGTCGATAGATAAGACGCCGAGTAGTTCACGTTAGGGAGGTAGAGAGAGCTCTTTTGTGATTCCCCTCCCCTCATAGCCCCACCGTGAAGCTCCACTCTGTCTTTTTTTTTTCTGCCGGTACCGCCTCGATTCGGATTTCGAACCCCTCCTGGCACGCTAATTTTTCGTCACTCCTGCTGCCCCACTAATTGCATGTTCATTTTCGATGTCCCCTCTACTTGCTTAGTTCGATCGTCTCCGCTGCGTTGCTCGATACTGCCTCGGTGCGTCGACGTTCTTTCTCCCATTCCATGCGCAAACCAAACCCGTTCCCAGTCACACCTGTTTCGACGAACTTAAAGAGCGTTCTGCCCATCCTTCGAAGAATGACGGGGCCCCGGTGAATCAAGACGAGCTACAGGCCAAAAAGGGAACTCCTTTCTCTTACACCTAAATCTTATCGCGGAGAAGATGTAACCCCCCCAAGCTTTCGCTTGCTTCAAAAGTTTCCCTGACAATCTTACTGGTTCGTCCTCTAATTTGGACTACCTCACTAGACTTCAAAGCGACCTACGGAATTGTTCCTGAGGAATAGTCTTGATGCTCAATTTGAACGATTTCCTTCTTTCGCAGACTATTACTCCTCCCTGGACTCCCTGTTTTCCCCACGTTTGAATCTAAACGGTCTGTTTCCCCCACGCGTTTTTCTTGCGAGTAGACAAGGTCTCCCCCCCCTCAGTGGCTCTTGTACAATCGCTCCGCACCCCCGTCCGCTTTTGGCTGCGGGATTCTCGGTATTTGCTTTCGAGGGTGAGGCTCTCCAGCTTCTTCGGGAACCTCGAAAGACATTTTCCTCCACAAGGAGAGTGTATTTGTTTGAACTGGCTGCTTGGAAAGGTTTTTCAACCTGGTCCCCCTTTAGTCTCCTCTCTCTCGCTTCCTCTGGTCCGATGTGGTCCGTTGCTAAGGCTCGAAACCGAGCTTCCAAGAGGCCAACGGTCCCATTTGCGCCGACCCGCAGCTTTCTCTCTCTCCGGCTTCTCCTCTTCTATGAACCCCACCAACGAGAAAAGGCCCCCGTCCTTCTTTTCTTCTCCGACTCCTGCTGAAAGAGCTAGGCCGGGAGACGAAGCATTGCAGGCTCCTCCGTGAAACGGCATCTGCAGTCCGCTTTTTTGGCTATCCCTTGACGCCCCCCTATTTTGTTCTTTTCCCCCGAGTGTCTCCCGGACGTTCCCCACCCTTTCGCTTAAGGAGTCTCGCATCAGACTCGCGCGGCAAGGCGCCAAAATCGTCAAACCGCGGCGACGTCGGGTTTGCCCTAGCTCCCTGGTCTGGAAGTCGTGCGCACGCAGCCCTTTTTTATCTACTCTCTCCTCCTAAATCCCCGTTTCACCGATCGCCCGTGCACTCGGCGTTTCATATTTTCCTAAGGTCGCCCCCTTTTCTTTTCTTCTTTGCCCCGAATGCTCGGCGGGCCCCCCCCCTGAACCT
>Ga0179593_1702779_pt1 | contig 13097 bp, 22 predicted proteins | sample CZODoug2_1_08_16_FD_185931 | JGI IMG/M metagenome (GOLD analysis project Ga0179593, IMG submission 185931) | Vadose zone soil fungal communities from Angelo Coast Range Reserve, California, USA - CZODoug2_1_08_16fungal (PacBio error correction) | ecosystem: Environmental > Terrestrial > Soil >... | reverse complement strand
CAATCCCAGGTGAACACCTTTAATGTGCAGTGCTTTTACTTTTCCTTTTTTTTTGACAACACCCCCCCTTTTTTTTAGGGCCGAAAGAGTTCAAAAACACCCCAACCCAAAACCCAAAAACCCAACCCCAACCCCCCCCAAAATCTTGTTGATTGTTTCACAAAAAAAAAATCCCCCCCTCTGATAGAGACTGTTGCTTGGATTTGTCAAGGTTGTTTTCTTTTAGGGCGAATTTGGCTCCGTTTCAATTGGTTGCTCTTTCGGGGGTTTAAAAATGTTGGCCCCTTTTGGAAAATTTGTTTCCCGGGTTTAAATTTTTTTTGTTACCACACCAAACAAGGGGGGTGCCCCCGGACACTCCCTCTTTCTTTTCACAAACAACAAAAAACCCTCCCTCCGTTACGGTTTTTCTGGAAGCCCACGTCCTTTTTTTGTGGGGGGGACACCCCGGATCCCCTGGTTTTTTGTCATTTTTCTCCCCCCTTTCCGGACCTGCCGTCCCCCCATAAGGAACGAGATTCCTTTTTCACCCCTTTGGGGAACCCTTTACCCTCTCTTCCTTCATCTCATGTTTTTGGGTTCCCTTCCTTACCCAGACTTCCTTTCCAGTGAGGATTTGTTGTTTTTTCCAGGTTCTCCCCCTTTTTTCTTGGTGGACCCTTTTGACTGTAAAAACCCATCCCCTTTCCCCATTCGTTGCCCCCCCCTTTTTTCTTTTTGGGATTCGCCAAACTTTCCGGTCGGGGACCTTTTTTGCAAAATTACGTCCCTTTCACCCATTGGGGCCGCGGCACTCTTCCTCTTCCCGAAATTAACGTACCCCCTCCTCTTTTGGTGTTTTTTTCTTTTTAAGCTTTGTTTTTTTCTTACACTTTGCGGTGCCTTTCCCCCAAGAAGGAACCAAATCCGTTCCCCCCCCCCTTTCCCATTTTTTGACTGGTTCCTGGTTTATGGGCCATTAACTGCTTGCTCTTTTCAAAAATTTCGACTAACCCTGTACACCCATTCCAACGGTTTATACGGTCAAATTACGGTAAATGGGGACCCCCCACCCCCCTTTTTCTTTAATTGGTGGTTCCCTTCTCTGTGCCAAGGGGGGGTCCCACCACCCAAACTATTTAGCCTTGTGTTCCCCCCTTCCTCACCCTTTTTTTGCACAACCCCCTCTCTTTTCCTTAACCCTGCCCCTTTTTTCCCCCCCAAGGGCCTCCGGGTGTCCAATCAATCTGGGACCCCGTGCTTTCGTTTCCCCAGTTTGGGCCCCCCCTCGGCCCAGAATTGGTTGATTAGGGACGTTGTTTTTGACCGATGGGGTGTCAACCTTTTTTGACGTGCGGGAAATTTTTTGGTGGCCTTTCGATAAAAGAATCCTTTTTGTTTTTTGACTTCATGGCCCCGGTTTCCAACTTTGCCCTTTGGGACCTTCTATTGGGGCTTTGCTTTTTTTTAGGCCTGTTCCTTCCCCCGGCACCTCTAAATCACCAAAACCCAAGTATTCAGCCCTGGCCTTTTCCTCCCCCGTAAGCGTTAACCTTTTTTTTCATGGGGTTTTTTTTTTTTCACTGACCCCCTGTCCCCACCTCCCCCAAAAATGGTTTGTTACCCCCTTTTTTCCCATGTCCCCCCCTCTTGGTTCCCTCTCCCTTTTAAGATCTTTTTTTTCAAAGTTAAATTTTGTTCTGGTCTTTTCCTAAAAAACCCAAACATGAGCCCCGTACACCCCCCTCTTTCGCCCCCCTTCCCTTTTGGAAAGCCTTCAACCCCCACCCCGAAAACCACAAAAAAGAGTAAATTTTTTCCCCCTTTTTTTTCAACTATGTGTCCCTTTTTTTACCTTTCCTCGGTTCAACCGGCGTTCCCCCTTTTCAATCAAGTGGAGGGCCCTTCCTCTCCTTCGCTCGGCCGGGCTTTGGTCCGTTCTTTGGACACTACTCAAAAAAAAAAAACCAAAAAAACAAACAAAAAAAAAACAATATACTTGTCCTTTTTTTTTTTAATCCCCTGGATTTTTGGGTCACCCCCCAAAAAGTAGGGTGGTTGGAACAGGTGTTTGTGCCCTTTTTGTGCCCATTTTCCCACCTTTCTTTTGTCGCCTTTGTGACCTTTGGAAATTTGACCCAGACACCCGGTGTCTTTTTTTTTGAATGACGCTCACAAAAAAAAAACCGGTTGTTTCTTTCATTTAACCAATTTGCGTGTTTTTTCCTCATTTTTCTCCCTTCCCAAACCAACGGTCCCGCCCGTTTTTTCTGCCGGACGTCACTGACCGGGCCCCTGGGTATTTAACCCCACTGACCGACACCTACAACTATTTAACTTTTGCACAAGTTCAACAGCCCCCACGTCCTTTTTGGCCCTTTTGAGTTTTTTTAACCCCAGGCCCCATTTACGCTCCTTCCACCGGTTTTTTTCCATTGGTCCCCCCCCCCCCCTTTTCCCTCCTTTTGCCCATTCTTGGAGCCCCTTCGGCGGCATTTGTGATTTTGTTGCGCCCCCCAGAGGGGGAGGGGGGTACCACCAGGATGTCTTGCCTTAGGGTGGAGTTTGAAAACAACAAAACGACAACAAAAATCTCAAAAACAAGGGGACCAGAACAAAAACTTGTGTCTTTTCCCCTTTGGACCTTGGGGGGATGTCGGACCTGTTCAGTTTTCCCTGGCTGGGGGTTTTCGTCCCCACACCAACCCCCCCGTTTTTCCTGCCCCTTCCCCTTCCTCCGGACTTAACGGGACAACACCCCAAAACTTTTCGTTTGTTTTTTTCCTATAATCAAAACTTTTTTTCTACCGTTGAATTTTCCACCCCCAAGCAAACTCCCTTTCTTTTTTTTTTTTCCCTATCGCAAAACAAATGCTCCGTTCTCCGTGGGGACCCCACTTCCCTCTTTGGCTTGCGAAAACATTATTCCGAAAGCCCCCCAAAACTGTTTGGTCCCCAGTTTGTGGGGCGTCTTGTTTTTTCTTTGGGCACTTTTGTTCTTTTTTTTTTCCTGTTGGTCCCCCCCCCTTTTTTTAAGGTTAAAAGTGATAGGGTCACCCGGGCACCCCCCACCCCATCATGGGACAAGCCTCCTAACTGTTTCAAAAGTGTGGGGAATCTTTTTCCGGGGGTCAAACACGTTTTTTGTAGGTCCTTTCAACGCAGCGGTCCCCCAAGTTGATCAACACAGGCCTGGAAACCCCCAAAAACAAACACCCCCCTTCCCCCAAAAAACCCACACCAACCGTTAAAACAAACCTTTCTGTCTGTTCCCCCTCCTCCTTCCGGACCCTTTTTCGGTGGCCCCGTTACCTTTTCTGGACCTTATCCACCCCCCAGCAACCCCCTGAACAAGGTTTTGCCTTGAAATTGGGGGGGGGCATAATTCTCTTTTTCACCTTGCCACCTTGGACCAATAAAGCCCCCCGGTTTTTTTTAAACCAACACCAGACCTTGCCCCAAATAAAAAAGAGGCAAAGTTCCACAAAACCCCCCTCAGGACTGCCATTTTCTGTGGTCATCCATCCCCTTTTCGCAAACGGAAGGTAACAATAAACAATATTTTTCCGTTTACCTGTTTTTTTTTTTTTTTTTTTTTTTCTTTTGTGTGTCCCGCATGGTAGCCCCCAGACTTGTTACAATTCGCGTTGGTCCACAGGCCAAACGTCCCAAACCACACCACCCGTTTGTTTACCCAATTCAAAATCCCCCGTCCAAATATTTTTAAGTTCACCATTGACTCCCCTTCCCCCCAAAACAACCGAATTTGTCCCCCCCGGCCCCGCCCCATGCATTTTCACTTTTGGATTTTTTTCACCCTTTGCCCCCCCCCCTTGATCCCCCCAGCCCCCAAATCCAACAGACTTTTAGGGCACACCGTTTCTTTTCACCCCCCCAAAACCTCCCCCTTCTCTCAAACATTCCTTTTAACCAAAAAAAAACCGGTTTTTTAAAAATACTCAATTTAAGTAAAACTTTTGCCTACCGGAATTCTTTTCTTTTTGGATGTTTTGTCAAAGATTGCCGGGGCTTTTTTCTTTGGGGGCACCCACTGATCTTTCTCCCGTTTGTTCACCCCTTGTGGGGGGAATTGGGGGGTTTCAAAAGGGGCACCCCCTTTACTCCCCCCTCCTCCTCATTTTAACCCCGGGTAGTCTTCCCCCGGTCGGGACAACTCACTTTTCCATCCCCCTCCCCTCTAATACTACCTCCGTTTGTTTTTTGGGCTCACAGTCTACTTCCACCTCCCTTTTCGAAAATCCAGGGGTCCGGGAACAACAAATGTCCCTTGTTAACGTTTTTCTTCATTCTGGCTTTTTTTGCTCCTAGACTTTTTCCCTTTAAATTCACACTTCCAACCCACATTGTTTTTTCTCCTTTTCATCTTCTTTTTCAGAGGGGGGTTTGGCCCCCCAACTTCCCCCCGAGAGGGGAACTGAGAAAGCAACCCACCCAAAACTTTGTCACCCCCCACCTTCCACCCACCCCTACTCTTCCATCCCCCACTCATGGAGAAAAGTGTAACTTCCCCCTGTTCGATTGGTTTTTTTTCAAAAAAGTTGGGGAAAGTTCCATGCATTGATCTTTTTTTGGGTTGGTCTTCGTTTTTTTTCCCTTTTTTCTATTTCTTTAAATTGGGATTGTTCCTTTTTTTTGGGCCAGTGGTTGGACGTAAGGCCTACCAAACCTCCCCCTTTTTCAATTTTCCGGCCGCCACAGACCCCCCTCAGAGAGTAAAAAAAAACCAAAAGACACACAAAAGTTGTTTTGTTTTGTTGGGGGGAGGCCCCACAACTAATACAAAACCAAGGGTGTTTTTTTTGGTTTTTTTTTTTTTTTTTTTTTCTTTTTTTGTGTTGTTAAATCCCAGTTGGTTTGTAGCCTTTCCGTTAAGTTTTTTTTTTACCCCCATTTCTTTTCTTGTTTTTTTGCCCGGGGACTTTTTGCCAAGGGTGACGTGTCTGTTAAAATCCCTAAACCCCCCTTTTTTTTTTGTGCTTTGGAAGCTTTTTTTGGAGCCCCCCCCCCCTTCCCTTTTTTTTATGGTGGGGTACTGAAAGTTTGCCTTATTAGCCCAAAAGACTCTTAACCCAACAAAAAAAGGGACCTTTTTCACACATGTCTTTTCAAAAGGGAGTGGTTTTTTTTCCCGACTTTACACCTTTATCTACTTATCTTTTCTTTCTTTGGGGGTGAATTTTTTCTCAAAAATTTGCGTGGTGCGGGGTGTGCTTAAAAAACACATAATATGGTTTTCGTCGTTTGGGGGGGGGGAACAGTAAGGAGATATTTACCACTGGCGTTTTTTGGTTTTTTTCGGGTTTTTCGATTGGTGTCAATTTCAGGAGGCCCCCAAACAATGGATTTTTTTTTTCAAACAGTTTTGTTTTTTCGACCCCTTTTATTGTTTCGCCACCGCACCAACTTTTTTACATGTTTTTTTTGGGGCTTGCATCCCTTTTTCGTTGAGGTCCTTTGATAAAGTTGGTTTTTTTTTTAAAGTGGTTGTTTTTTTTCTTTTTTTTTTTTTTTTTTCCGGCTTTGGCTTTGTGTTCTCGGATGAAAATATGGAATTCTCTTTCCCACCCCACACCGGTCCTGATCCCCCTCTTTTCCGTTCCTGTTGTTTATTTTTTTCCCCTCGCTGTTTTTTTTTTTTTTTGCCCTTGTGATTTTTTTGATGGACTTCCCCCCCCACTCACAACGGGACCCCAAAAACTCACCCCCCTAAAGCGCCCCCGAAACATTCCTATCTGCTTCCACCTTACCGCAACCTCGCAAGAAACACCTCCAAAAAGCCGGAGAAACACACCAAACAAACGGTTTCTCGGGGTTGACTTTTTACTTTTTTTGAAAACTCTTTCTTCCACGTCTGGAAATGGTGTCAACATTAATTTGTGAACGGTATTTTTTACCACCCTTCCCCACGTTTGTTACCTCTACAATTTTCCTTGGTCATATTTTGTTGCTGGAGGGGACTTTCCCGGAGGGAAAAATTCATTTTGAGCCTTTCCTCCCTGGGTTGCTTGTTTCTCGGTTTCGGATCGGAAGGGTGGACAACACAAATAATGGAAGGTTTATTTTTGGGGCGAACCCAGGCCTTTGATCCCCCAACCCAATTGCAAAATTTGGGCTCCAGGGAAACCACCCCCTTTATTGTGGTTCTGGCCGTTGTGGGTTTTTTCAGGGCACTCAATGGGGGGGGGGGTGGGGGATGCGGGAGTGGTGTGTTCTTGTGGTTGTTTTTTTTGAGCCACACTCGTCCCAAAAACTTCTTAAGGGGGCTGACTCAAAAAGGGGGGGTAATCCGGGGTTTTTCAAAGGCAAAAGGGATGGCCACACAGGCCTTGCCTTTTTTTTTTTTTGGACAAATTTAGTGTTCCAACTGTCCTTGGTCTTCATCGTTGACAAACGGGTAAAACGGGGGTGGTTTCTTGTCCCCCGCTGCAGGGGCGTTCTATTCTTGGCTGGGCATCCTCCCCCCTGTATTTGGCTAAAGGGTTCCGCAAGGCCCAACAAACCTTTTCCCCCCCCCGATGATTTTTTATTGGCTTCTTTAAGAAACTCCCCTACTGGGTACACCACAACCTGCCCACAACCGGTTTGGTAAAAAGGTTTTGACCTGAACCCAAACTGTTGGTGGTTTTTGGCTTCCCCAGGGGACGGGCCCTCGGTTTTTTTTTTTTTTTATTGTGGCAAGGGAAAGGGGTTGGGGTTTTAAAATTTTGGCCGAAGACAAGTTCAGAATGGCGCTGGCCCCCAACCCCACCCCACCCAGCTGGTCTCCAAAAGAAAAAACACAACACCACCACCTCTGGGAAAGCCAATAAGGGTTTCCCACTTTTTTTTGTTTTCCCCCGACAGCCCCGCAGGGTGCCACATTACTTGAAATCCCAAATACCTAGGTCCCCCCCCCCGTCCCCCGCAATGCAAAACGGGGGGGCCACTCGGTCCCAACGTGCATTTGCCCAACCCCCACCAAATGGCAAAAAATTGGCCAACGTTCTTTCCGGGCGTCCGGTCTTGGCCCGTTCCCCAACCGACATTGCTTTTTGCCCCCAACATGTCAGTTTTTACAAAGTTGCGGGGTCCTACAATCTTTCTTTCCAAAGCCACCCCGACCTTTGGGGCTTACTTTTTTCCCCCTTTCCTACTAATGCATTCCGCTGCCGGGGGGACATCAATTATGGCACAACACCCAAAACCCCCCCACCAAATTTGTTTTTTTTTGGCTTTGCGCGAGCTTCGGGAGTCGCTTCATGAAGGAAGACTGGGTTTCCAATGCAACGGGGGGGGATTCCTTGTTTTTTCATCAGAAAGGTATGGCCATGTGTGTTTGTTCTGTGATTTTGGGGGGGTTTTCCTTAACAAGGAAGTTTTTCCACGCGTTGCTTCATGTTTTCACTTGTGCCCCCCGCACCTGCTTTTTTTCAAAACCACGGGTTGTTTTGTGAGGTGGTTTGTCCCCTGTTTGGCGGCCCGGCCCCAATTTTTTCATCCTCCGGCGGAGGTTCCTTTGAATGTTTTAAAGGTTTGGTTAACGGACAAATTTGGTTTGTTGTTGCAGTTTCCCACTTTCCACAGGGTTAGGAAACCTGCCCCTCCATTCGGGATCTTTTGGTTTTTTAACTTAAAAAGTTGGCGGTGGTCTTCTCTTCGTCCGGGGGGGCAAGTGAATTGGGGGATGAGGGCAGAGGTGCGGAAATTCGGGCGTTTTCGGGTGAAGGGGGTTCCAGGGGGGATCGAGGTTGAGGGACGGGGGGGGGGACTGCTTGGGGAAATTTTTTTCTTGTGGAGGAGAGGACTTACCAAGTCAGGGGACGAAAAAACTACCTCCAAAACATAAACAACAAAACAACCAAATTACCAAAACCAAAAACAAACAAAAAACACCAAAAAAAACAAGGGGACAGTGAAGTTGCTCAACAAAAAAAACCCCAACGGACCCCACCAACAAAAAACCTTAAGTGGGGCTTTTCTTGTGGAACAAAACAACTGCTCTTACTTGACCGGAAGGGAGAATAGTTTTTTCTGCCCCACTTACACACAACCATAAAACGGAGTACCCAAAGGGGGACTCCCGTGGGGCCGTCGTCAGGGGGGGAGCGTGCCTTCGGGGCGGAGAGCTCCGGGGGAGGTGCCTGAATTGGGACCCCTGACCGGGGGCGCTACCCCCCCCCTCTACCCGCCTAACCTCCCTCACCTATCCTCCCTGGATCACGGTACATTAACCACTTCATCCCTGCTTCCCTCAACTCTAAGACGATCCCACTCTTTCCCCCAACTCTCAAATTAAACTCCCAGAACCAGCTGGGCCTTAAAAAACACCCTAAACCCACCACCCCACCCCTCAACCCGCCCCTCCCTACCAACCATAAACACACTCCAACCACACAAACAAACCCACACTTGTGGGAAGGAGTCACCCTTCTGCCGTGATGGGGACCCCTTTGGTGGGGTAATTTTTTCTTTCGTGTCCGGGCCGGCCCCGAGTACTGGGGCGATTTCCCCCCTTCCTTTTTAACCCTATTTGATTCTGTTTTCTTTTTTGGGTTTCATATTCTGCTTTTGTTTGGTTTTTTTTTTTTTTTGCATTCCCCCCACTTTTAAGATTCGGAAGGTGGGGTAAATTTCCGACGAGGACCCAAACCCCAAATTAACTCCCGGTGGGGCAAAACCTCGATCCATGGTCCTCCTTGCTGGCTCAAGACAAAGGGAGAAGGGCTCCCCCACTCGGAGTGGGGAGGAGGTGTTTGCATGCCATGCCCCGGGCTACCATTCTCCCGCACCTGCAATGCTGTAAAGACCTGGACCCCAACTTACTCCCCGTTCCCCTGTAGGTAAAAAAAGGTGAACAATAAATCAAATTATTTCCCAAAAAAAAAAAATACGACCCCCCATACCGTGTGTTCGGCTCCCCCCCCACCCTGTTTTGCAAATTTTTCCAACAAAAAAAAAATGGTTCGGTTTAGGTTTCCAAGTTCATTTTGGCTGGGGGGGTGAATTTGAATGGGGGATTATTGCGTCGGTGATCTTTTTTAACTATTTTTTTATTGTTGGTCTCCGATTCGTTCCAGGGGGGGCAGTCTGGTTTGTGGACAACCAGTCCGGCAATGGGTTAATAGTGTTTTTTTGCCCACCCTGGGCAGTGCGGGGGGCCCCAACCGGCTGTTGATTTATTCCAAAAAGTCTTTCCTCTTTCTTTTTTCTTCGGGTAGTTCCTTATTGTATTTTCTTTCCTCCACCGAACCGGTTCCCTGGCCGCGTCCCTTTAGGTGGGGGCCCTTTGTTTTCTCGTTTTGTTTTTTTTTTTCAATTGGTCCCCGAAACAAAAAGTGGTTTCTTTACATTTGTTTCCTGTCTGCGAAAAAACCGTTTCAACGGGGGCGACCGACCCACGCGTTCCCTTGTTACAAAAATCCCCAGCCAAGTTCTCAACTGGGGGTTTCGGGCAAATCCTTTCTTGGCTTTTTTTTTTTTTTTTGACCAAACCTAATAACATTGGAACTTCTTTCCGGACCCTGACCCCTTTTTTCCCTTTAAATTGACGGTTAGGGTCGTTCAACTTCCTTGAAAACATGCTTTCCCCTCTTTTTTCTTTTTTTTTTTTCCTTTCTTTCCCGTTGTTGTTTGGAAGGGGGGGGGGTCTGGTTCTCATTTTTTTTTTCAAAGGGGGTTGGTCCTTCCAGGTCCTGGGGAAAGTAAAGCACCTTGTGAAAAATTGGATGTGGTCTCCAAAATCTTGTTCCCCAAAAATTTTGCCACTTTTTCCCCCCCTTAGTATTCTTTGCTTTCTTAAAACCAAAACGGTGAAGAGGTGCTGCCCCATTCCAAAAACCGCCCCCGAGACCGGCTTTTTTAGAGTTTCCTGAAATTACTTCCCCAAAAACAGATAAGTTTGTAATAAAACCAAAAGTTCCGGCGTTCGGCTCACCTGGAACCCCCTTTGACCAACAAATTGGTCCTCTATTTTTTTGGGAAACACCGTGGCGTAGGGTTTCCGGTCCTCACCCTGGGCCAACCCCGTCGGGGCGGTACATTTTTCGATTATCCATTTTTGAAACTTTGTTTCTTCCCCCAGGGCCCCCCCATTTTTTTTTTCATCCCCCCTTGGTTCACAGGGTTTAATTTTTTTTTTTGGTGTGGTTTCTTACTTGGACCGGGCCCTCCCTTATCCGGGGGAATCCTGAGTGTCAGCTTTTTGGTCTGGGCTATCACCCGGGGGGCCAACCCTGCCTTTGTTTCTGACCCCGTACCTGTTACCCAAGGGAGCAAATTTGGGGGGCAGATTTCATAATCTCGGCCCCCCACCAAAAACCGCCGACCGACAACCCACATGCTGAAACAATTTTTTGACCGGGTCCCCTCTTGTTCTCCCTGTCGGGGGACCCACTTACGGGGTTGGGCTGTTTCGAGGCTCCTTCGAAAACATCTTGGGATTCTTAGCGTTTTAGCCTGGTGGAAAAACTTGTAAATTAAACAATCCCCTTTCGCCGGGGGGCAGAGTTTTTTTCTTTTCCATTCCCCCCTCCCATTTTTTAGCCTGCGTGTTCCAAAACCCTCCGTGAGCCTTACAAGCCAAGCCCCCCCCAAGAGGCGCCACTTTGGCTTCATGATGCCCCGTGGGGTGACCCCCTTAACTAACTCCAGCCTTGCACCTCGGGGTGGCAAAATCACACAAAAACCCAGCGCCGTCCGAAAGCCCTCCCCCCGTCAGTCCAACCCCTTCAAAGTTTTTTGGGTCGGAATTGTTTTGTAAAAAAACCCTGCCTGACTTTTTAAAAAACTGTGCCCACTTTTTGTCTTGCGCCACAGCACCCAGTTGTGAAGAACCCCATTGTCCCCCCCCCCCAAGTTTTTCCGTTCCCGGGGGAATGGTCAGGTTAGGTAACCGCAACCGTGGCCACTTACAGTTTGTCATGAAAGGGACCACCCACCCGGTGAGAAGACTCAGGATGGGCGAACCATTGCGATGAAATGAACATCATAAAAGGAAAAGGGGGGAAAAACTGGGGGGAACCTAAAAACTAAAAAAAACTCACAAAAAACAAATAAAACAAACCAAAACCAAAAAAACTCAAAAGTCCGTACGCCGGGGCGAGCGAGGCTTTTTACAAAAAAAGGTGAACTGGTGTTAATCCCCGTGGCGTGGTGTTTCTCCAGATTCCCCCCGCACTCCCAACAGTTCGTAGGTTGCATTGGCCACAGTGCAACAATTACCTCTAAGGCGTGCGGTGGGTGTTTGGGGTGCGGTTTTTCCACAGGAAGTCCCCCCCTGCCCAGACAAAAACCATTAAGAGGGGAACCGGAGTAAATAAAGAACAAAAAACTGCGCGGACCCCTTCCTCTAAGTATTTCGGTGCGAGGAAAAACAACAAGGAGGGTTGGTCCAGGAAGTATTCGTGCACGCCCCTGGTACGTCGGGGGGGTGGATTTCCTTGCAACCATTAAACCAAACACCACAAACTGGATTGTGGTTGCCCTTTTTCGTTGCTATAAACCCCGAAATTTTTTTCCCCACCAACCCAAAACAAATTCCGTGTTGCACGATCAACCCCCTTCGATAACCTTTTTTCTAACCCTCTCCGCTTGGTATTGGATGGGGGCGTGCCGAGTACATGCATGAAAAGTCATGTGACTTTGGGAAGCATTTTGGGTGGTTTCATCCCCCTTTGTTTGGTCAAGTAAGGGGGGGGACACATGGGACTGCTTTTTTACCCCTTCCAATGGGGACAAACAATTCTGAAGACCGGGGCCCCCAAAACCACCCGCGTGACTCCGGCCCCGAAGAGAGCACAAAAACTTCATGTGTGTTTCGACACAACTTTTTTTAGTCCATTTTTTCTTTCCTTTTTCAACTCAATCGCCCCCCCGGAGTTCATTTAGTAGACGAAAACACAACCCAACATTGATCGCCCGGGGGACGCCTGACCAAGCAACTTGAGGCGACCAAAAATTCCCCCCCCCCGTTGCAAAAACCCCAAAAACAGTGTTTGGACCTTCAATTTCGGGAATGCCCATTTTACCTTCCTTCCCCCCCTTCGGGGGTTTTTTTCCCGGTAGGGAAGGGTGACTTCGGAACCCTGTCAACCCAACCAAGCAGGTCCCCCCAACCAAAACCCCAATCCCGCTCCCCCCATTGGCACCAAAAGTTGGACGTGGCAGGGCCCTGGATGTTTCCCCTGAAAAGTATCTTTTGCACATGCGCCATCGTTTTTGGGGTGGGCCCCCAAGGAACAAAAAGTGGAAAAAAAAAAAAAAAAAAAAAAGTTCAAAAACTTGGGCAAAATTCCGACGGGGGGCCATGGCAAAATCACCAGGTAGCCCCCCCCAAACAGGTCCGTGAGTGTGCAAGCCCACCAAAGACAGCCTTTGAACCCTAAAGATTAATGCCCTCATTTGGACACAACTGACAATAACATTTCCATTTCAAATTACGATACTGAATCGAAGAATGATACCTCCCCTTAACCAAATGTCTTGCCCCTTAGAATGGCCTGGGGAGAAGCTGAATCCGTGTAAAGGCCCCCCCCGGACATCCCCCGAAACCAGTGGGATGTGGCTAAACACCTTTTCTTAGGGGTTTACCCAACAAAGTGGTTATGCCACACAAAGCCGGGACACTTGAAGCACAAAGGCCAACTAATTCCCTTTTTGGTTTGGGCACATAGGAGGGGAGGAACGGGGGGACAGGTCCCACCCTCCTAAAAACAAAAAAACACCGCACTTGGCCGGACTTTAGCTGAATAGGAGTCCAGGTTGACCAGTGGACGAAGTGGTACAAAAAACCCACCAGACTAAAGTCCAAAAACAAAAAAAAACAGAGCAGGGGGTTTGGGGGAGGGCCACACCAAAACCACTGAGAAACGCGTCCACAAAAAACTTCCCCTTTCCCCCCGTTGGTGGACAACAAGTTGCTTTAATTGCCCGATCTGCAAGCATACTGGTTGGTTGGAGGGTGGACAAGGGGGGGAGGGTCTTAGGCCCCCTACTTTTCCCTAAATTAAGATCACTGGGCGACATAAAATTGCCGGAAAAAATTGGGGCCTTTGGGGGGGGGCCGGTGGGGGGGTCTTTGGGCTGATTAAAAAAGTTCTGGGCCGGACGAGCTCCCACTC
>Ga0179593_1664561_pt1 | contig 13097 bp, 27 predicted proteins | sample CZODoug2_1_08_16_FD_185931 | JGI IMG/M metagenome (GOLD analysis project Ga0179593, IMG submission 185931) | Vadose zone soil fungal communities from Angelo Coast Range Reserve, California, USA - CZODoug2_1_08_16fungal (PacBio error correction) | ecosystem: Environmental > Terrestrial > Soil >... | reverse complement strand
GCTTGAGTCCTTGACTGCCGTTGGTGGCGACAGTCCTCCTTTTTTCTATTTTTCTTCCACCCGGAACGTGGTGACGACCGGACTGCTTCCCGTTTTTTTTTTCTCCCTTTTTTTTTCCCTATTTGAAAGCGCGTGGTGTTGTGGGTCCTCGTCCTCCTTGTCCTCCGCCAGGCTATCTTTCCTTTTTTTTTTCCTTTTTTTTTCTGTGGCGATCGCTTGCCCGCGTCTTTTCCCTCTTTTTTTTTTTCTTCCCGCGGTATGTATCTTTTTGTTTCCCTCCTTTCCTTTCTTCTTCCTGTGATGACCTTGCGGCACTGGCCTTTTCCTTTGTTTTTTTTTTTTATTTTCCCCTGCGAGACGGGCCACGTTGGGCGCCCCCAAAGCAGCTGCTTTTCGCACGGGGGTTTGTTTTTTTTTTTTTTTTTTTTTCTTTTTCTCCTTTCGTGCGGCATTGAGTGATTTTTCTTTTTTCCCCTTTTTCCTGACCGAGTTCTCGACCGGGATATACACTGGCCTTTTTTCTCGGCTCACCGGCGCTTCCTTAAACGCATCTTCGAAGTTCTTTTTTTTTTTTTTTTCCCTCCCTCGTCGATGCGAGGGGTGTGAATTTCCTATGAGTTCCCTGAAGAAAGACTCCTTCCTTTTTCACGTTATTCATGACCCTTCACTGTAGTGGTGGGGCGAAAATATTTTTTATTTTACTCTTTTTTTTTTTCCCACGGCGGTTCCGGGCCGCGTGGACATCTACTTGGGCAAGGCGCACGCTCCCCCCCCCCTTTCTTTTTTCCTTTGTGTTCGCGGGCTCCATTTCTCCCCCTTTTTTTTTTGTTGCCCATGCTCGTCTCCCGTAACGCCTTTTGACAGGCCACAGTCCCCGGGCCCCTTTTTTTTCTCTTTTTCTTCGGGGCGTGTAGACGCCGTTCTCTTTCCTTTTTTTTCTTTTCTATTTTGCTGGAGTCGTGCGGCATTGCCGTTTTTAGAGCGGCCCGTTTTTTTTTTTTTCTTTTTTTTTCTTTCGAGCGGCGAGGGGGGCCCCTTCTTCCCTCAGAAACGAGCGCCCTGCGCGGGTTGATAGCGTAGATTTTCCGAGCGGCCATCGTTCTTTTTCCCCTCGCGGGTTGGAAATAGCTCTTTTGGCGAGCAACTTTTTCCCCCTTCTCTCGGGGTGCCCACGCCCCCCCTTTTTTTTTTGCGCTCGTCCTGTCAGTTTTTTCATTTGCTGCGGAGCGTGCCCTTCTTTTTTTTTCCTACTGACGGACGGCCCATCCTTTTTTTTTTTTTTTTCCCCCTTCCCCGCGACGTCGGATGGTTCGCGAGCGTTTGAGATTCGCCCTGGCCGTTGCTTTTTTTTTTTTCTTTTTTCCCTCTCGAAAATGCGGGTCGTCTTTTTTTCTTTTTTTTTTTTTTCCCTCCGCACAAACAGGACTTCTACACGCCCCAGCGCTTTTATTCCTCGGAATTACGGTCTCCCCCCCCCCCTCTTTTCCCTTTCTTCTGCGCCGGCGCATGACTTTTTCCCCTTCCTTTCCTTTCCAGCGGCTTTGACGGAGACAGGCACTGGTCCCGAGGCCCGTTGCTTGGCCCCGAGCGGTATTTTCGACATAAAACCCTAAAGCTTCCCTTGTCTATGGAGCCGATTGCGGGCTTACAGAAGGCAGCGGCGCCTATTTCCCCCCTTTTTCGTGGGTTTGCCGGTTCATTACGGGTTGCCACGGGGGCGAGGCCCCAAACGCGGACTATTTGGTTTATTTACTAAACCTGACCCCGCTCCAAAATTTCCTTTCTGGCGCGGCGCTTGGGCCCTCCCATTTTTTTTTTTTTTCCTCTTTGAACGAACAAAGATCGTTTGGCGCCCCGATACTGTGTCCTTTGTTTTTTTTTTTTCCTTCCCCTCCGCGGGCGCTATTTAACCTTTCCCTTTTGAGATCGGAAAAGGCTTAGAAGTCCGATTTTTTTTTTCCCCCTCCTTGCTACGAAATCAGTGTTTTTTTTGAGCCTGGGAAAAGGATGGAGGGCGGCTCCTGCCCCCCCCTAACCAGACAAACGCCTCCAGTTTTATTTTTTTTTCAGGAGCAGAAACTGATTAGGGGATCCTTTTTCCCTCTGATTACGTAGGGCCAGCATGGCTCGCCAACGGCTGGTGTTCCCTTTTTTTTTTTTTTCTTGAATTCGGCGAAGGTTTGCAAGCTGTTAAGATAGTGATTAGTTAAAAACCTAATCATCAAGGAGCGATGGAGACAGGATTCTCCCCTCCCCCCTTTTAGGCAGGCCACTGGTCTGGTCCAATCTGTGTTTTTTTTTTTCCTTTTTTCTCCTTTCTTCGTCGCCCTTTGCTTTTTCGGCGGAAACTGCCTTTTAAGGGTGGCAACTTTTTTTTTTTCCCCCTTGTTTGAGATCAAACCAGTTCCCCTCACTTTCCTCTTCTTCCCGGTACACAAAATATGACTTTGCGGGCACCCCCGCGCGGGGTCTTCCCTTTTTTTTCTCCCTATCTCAACAGCCTCTCCGACAATTCCTTTTTTTTTTTTCCCCTTTTTTTCTTCCGAGGCGCGGCCGAAGGTCCGCAGTGCCCCTAGCGCTTGGTGTTTTTTTCCTTTTTTTTTTTTTTTCTTGAATTGACGTTGGAACCCCCCTTTCCCCTCTCCTCCCTTCACAGCCGAAAGCCGCGGTTAGTGTTTTTTTGCCTGTAGCCCTCCCCCCTTTTCCCCTTTATGGCTGACCGCAACCCCCTTTTTTTTTTCAATCCAAAATGGCATAATTCCTGTCTGCACCGGTTTTCCCTCTTTTTTTTTTCTTTCCTTCCCTCTTCACCCGTCGATCATCATCTCCCCTTTTTTTTTCTTCCCTTCTTTCCTCGATTCGTTTTGGTGCGTATTCAGCCGTCCGTAATGCCTGCTTTTTTTTTTCTTTCCCCCTTGGGCCTGTAGTTGTGTCGGAGAGCTTTTCCTCTCCCTTTTTCCTCCTTTTCCTTACGTCAACCGAGCGTGCGGCCGAAAGGTTTGCCCGTGCGCATGATCGCTTTTTTCCCCCCCCCCCCTCGGTCGTGGCCCGGGCTACCTTTTTTTTTTTTTTTTTTTTTTTTCTTTGCTCTCCGCCACCTGATTTGCGCACCCTCGTTGCTCATGAAGTTGTCTTTTCTTTCCCTCCTTTTTTTTTTTCCCTCATCCGCCCGATTCCCCTTTTTTTTCCTTTTTTCCCGCGGCCACCATTACGGCAAGCCGTTTTTTACCGTAGGGACGTCCTTCTTTCTTTCCTCCTCCCCCCCAGCCATCTCTCTCTTTTCCTCCCCCCCCCCCCCTTTTTTTTTCTCCTGGATGGGATGTTGCTTCTTGAACGCCTCTCGAGAATCTGACTTTTTTTTTTTTCCCTGGTTGGCGCGCCCCCTTTTTCTTCCCCCTTTTTGGCCGACGCAAATTCGGGTTTTATTGCTGGACCGGCTTCCCCCCCTTTTTTCCCTTTTCCCTTGGACACTTCCATTCGAGCTTTGACGATTTTTTTTTTCCTTTTTCCCTTCGATCATGCTGGCGGCCCTCCTCCCTTCAGCCCGGCCACGACCTCTTTTCCCAAGTTTTTCCTTTTTTTTTTCTTTCTCGTCAGTTGCGCACCCCTTTTTTTTTTTCCCCCGCTCGGGTTTTGCCCGTAGTCGAACCTTTTTGGAAGCAGGCGGGCTCTTTTTTTCTTTTCCCCTCTTGCCGCCCAGTCCCTTCCTCTTTTTTTTTTTCTTTTTCCGAGCGGCGCGCGAATCCTTGCCCAAACGATCGAGGTCTTGATGAGGCTGCGATTTCCTTTTTTGCATCGATCGGGTCAGCACAAGAACCTCCCGGGATTTTTTTCTTTTTTTTCCTACCTGATTACAGGAATTATGTTTCTCTTTTTTTTTGATGAGCACAGCACTAGGCGCTAATGTTTTCGGTCAGGCCATCCCCCTTCTTTTCCCCTTTGGACGGGCGGACTTTCTTCTTTTTTTTCTTTGGCTTTGCTTGTTCATTACGACAATCTTTAAAGTTGAGAGAACTTTCCGGTTCCCCCTTTCCTTTTTTTCTTTTTTTTTTCCTCCCCCAAGCCGCTCCCCCCCCCCCCCCTTCCCTGCACTTAGGCGCGCCTCCGGCCTCCCGCTTTCGGCATTTTTTTGATTTTTGCTCGATCTTTTTTTTTTTTTTTTTTCTTGATTAGGGCGATTTGATTCCGGCCCGGTTCTTCCCCCTTTTCTTCCCCCCCCGCAAAGGTCATATTGGTTCCTTTCTCCTTTTTTTCTTTCCTTCACTGGTTGAGCTCGGCGATGGTCCAGGTTGCCACTTTGCTTTTTTTACGCCCCGCCCTCCCTCTTTCCTTTCCCCTCGCTGCGACGCCTTCGGTTCCTCCCCCTCTCCCCCCCCAACAGATGGGTGACCGACCACACCCCAGTTTTTTTGTTGAAGGCTTTCTCTTCTCCCCTTCTTTTCTCCCGAATTTCTACGAAGGTTTTTTTTGTTTTTTTTGCCCGCAAGTTTTTTTCCTTCCCCTTTTTTTCTGCATGGTGCTTTTTCTCCTGCCCCGGGTTTTTTCTCTTTCTTCTGCTCCGGCACAGACGATTTTTCCTTGTTTTCCCGGCGTGGAAAAATAGTCCCCGGCGGCGTTGGTTTTCTTCTGCCGGTGCCCAGGATTAGCGCCCATTTTTCCCTTTTTTTTTTTTTTCCCCTCCCCTTCCGGAGGCTCGCAAACAGGACAGTTTTTGGGCTCCCACACGCGCTTTTTTCTTTTCTTACGGCGGCGACCAACCTTCCCCTTTTCTTTTTTTTTTCCCCCCCCTTTCTAAAACGGACAACCCACGAAGTTTCGGGGTCGCAGGCCCCCTTTTCCTTTCTTTCTTTTCCCTCGACGGAACCATGGCCCCGTCTTTTCTTCCTCGGCAAGGTGCAACACGGAAAGCCGTTTGCTTCCTGCAGTACCGAGCCGATTTTTTTCCCTTTTTTTCTTTTTCGGCGCCAGGGCCGCGGGCTTTTTTTTTTTTTTTTCTTTTTCGAACGATCCGAGGCGATCTTTTTTTCCTTTTCTGGGGCGGGCGGTTTTCTTCTTCCCCGATCACGTCTTCGTTTCCTTTTTCTTTTTGCAGGCGGCAGACGTGTGATGGGTCCCGCGGGCAATCATCGTCAAAACGTCCCCTTTTTCTTTTTTTTCCCCCCTCCCGTCGCTTTTTCCTTTTTTTTCCTTTCCCCCAGTTCGCATTTTCGGGCACTTTTTTTCGAGCCACGGATTCCCCCCCCTTTTTTTTTTTTTACGATTTTTTTTTTCCCCCTTCCCACCAACAACCCGAAACGTAGGGCGGTCTTTGGCACAAAGATCCGGCTTCCCCTTTTTGGATGCGGGGTGCGCTTTATTTTAACCCCCCCTTTTTTTTATTTTTTCCATTCGGAGAGGGACCAGACCCCCCCCCTCTTATCGGCCGGTCGTTGCTTTTTTTCTCCCCCCTTTTTTTCGTTTCGCGCTGCCCCCTTTTTTTTCCTTTTTCTCTGAAGAAAAAAAGACGGATTTTAAAAGGCTCGGCTTTTCCCTTTTTTTTTTTTTTTTTCCGCCCGGCCCCCCCTTTTAGTCAGCATTCGTCTCCAACCAGCAGTGCGACTCGGCCCCCCCCTGCACACCAGGGAATCCTTTTTTCTTTTTTTTTGTGGTTTTTTTTTTTTTTTTTTCCTTGGCTGTCACGCCTTTCTTTCCCCTTTTTCACCAGCGAAACATGTAGGGGGGCCCACTTGCGGCCCTTTTCCCCTCTTGACCGCCGTGCACAATCTGGGTCCCCCTTTTCCCTTCCCCACGCGGTAGATTTCGCGGCCGTCGAAAGCGTGTGGCAAACCCTTTCTTCCTTTTTCTTTTTTTTTTTCCGCCTTTGACCACCAATACATTCCGTGGATGTTTTGAACGGCCAGAGCCCCCTCCCTTCCTTTTCTCTCCGGGCGCGAATTTTTTCCCCCCCCTTCCTCAGGTCCTATCCGGATTACTGAGGCCGGTTTTTTTTTTCTTTTTTTTCGGCAGAGCGTTTTGATGCGTATTTCTTTTTTTTTCGGCTCGGAATGATCCCGGTCGAGGTTTCCCTGGTCGCCGCCGTTTTTTCCCTTTCCCCCTTTCCGGGCCTCCACATCGTTTCGCGCCCTCTCTTTTTTTTTTTTTTTTTTTCCCCTTTTCTTGCTGCCCAAACAGGTTTCACCCGCGGGACATCAAGCCCTTTTTTTTTTTCCCTCGCTCGGCCAGTTTTTTGACAGAAAGGTCATCCCGAATTTCGGCATCAATTGGGTCGTTTCCCCCTTTTCCTTTTTTTTTTTTTCTGAGCGAGTCTTTTTCCCTTTTCCCCCTACGCGGCCAGCGATCGCCCACGCGGCTGGTTGCCGGAGGGGAGATCTACCTTTTTTTTTCCCTCTTTTTCCCCCCTGTGAGGACGAGGAAACACAAACACCCTTTTCCTTTTTTTTTTTTTTTCGGCCAAATGGGCGAAGACGGCACAGTTCCGTATTCACAGTTCATGTTCGGTTCCCCTTTTCCCTTTTTTTGTCTTTCTTACAAGGCGCTGGGCGGCTTTCTTTCCCTTTTTTTTTTTTTTTTTTTTCACATGACCCAAGCATTCTCCCTCTCTTTCCCCCCCCCTCATCCCGTTGTTGTTGTTTTCCTTTTTCTCTTTCTTCTTTGGTGGCGAAGCCGCCAGCGCCTTTCCTTTTTCTTTTTTTTTTTTTTTTTTTCACATGGAACGTGGTGACGACGGATGTTGCGTTTTCGCCCATTTGGGCCTCGCTTCTTTTTTTTTGTCCTCGTCCTCGATGTCCTCCGCCTTTTCCTCTTCTTCTTCTCCCCCAGCCGGTGGCGATGCTGCCCCCCCGCCCCCTGTCTTGTCTTTTGCTCCGCGAACCTTTTTTTTTCTTTTTCGGTGGTCGGCGGTGCTCCTTTTTTTTTTTTTTCTTTCACCTTGCGGCACTGGACGAAGCGCTGCACGTGGGATCTCGTGTCTTGATGTCCGAGATGCTTGTCCTTTTTTTTTTTTTCTCCCTCCCCCCCGGCATGAAATGCTCGTTTCCCTTTTCTTTTTTTTTTTTTTTTTTCTGAGGTGAGGGATGTTTCCGGTTGACGGCGGTTTGCGTCCACAGAGTTCTAGACCTTTCTTTTTTTCTTTCTCTCACCGGCGTGATCGTCCCTCCTTTTCTTTCCCTGCGCACGGAAACGGCTTCGTAATCCGGTATTGGCATAGTGCGATGCCTCTTTTTTTTCCTTTTCTTCAAAAAAGACGACTTCTTCTTTTTCTTTTTTTTCCCTCCCTTCATGTAGGGTGGCAAAGGCTTGCGCTATTGCGACGCCGTGGCCCCCCCCTCTTTTTTCCTTTGGGCACGGCGCCGCTCTTTCTTTTTTTTTTCCTCCCCTTTTTCGCGGGCGCCTTTGCCCCACCCTAAATGTTCCCCGTTGCCCATGCTCGTTCCCCCTTTCTTCTTTTTTTTTCTTTTCCCGGGGAAAGCATTTTTTTTTTTTTTTTTTTTTTTCCTTTCGGGGGGGAGTGTCGGCCGCCGAGCGTGTCCACGCTGTCGACGATGCCTTTTTCTCTTTTTTTCGCGACCGCAAGTTTTCCTTTTCCCTTTTTTTTCCCCCCGCGCTGCTCGAGCCGCGATTTGTCAGGCGCGACTCCTTCCCCTTCCTCCGCGAGGATAGGCTGTCCTCTCCCCCTTTTTTTTTCTGATAGAGAGGTGCCATCTCGAAAATGGCTTTTCCCCTTCCCCTTCGATGAGCGATGCAGTGCCTTTCCCCCTTTTCTCTTCGGGGTGCCCACGACTTTCCACTCTTTTTTTTTTTTTTCCCTTTTCCGTTGATTCTCGGCTGCGAGCCTTTTTTTTTTCTTTTTTTCTCCCTCGGGGACGATTAGGCGCGCGACGTCGGAGTTTGCACGAGACGTGGGGAGAGTTCGCCTTTTCTTCCTTTCCCTCCCTCGTGCGCCTGCAAAGCTCGAAACTGCTTTCTTTCTCTTTTTCTTCCCTTCGCGAGTCATCCACCGCCCGCCCAACGTCCCTTTCACACGGCAGGGCCTGCTCCCAAATTTTTTTTTTTTTTTTTCCCCCCCTTGACCGCACCGCAGAGGCATGCTCCCGGCGAATCTTGACGATCATCTTTTCCTCCCTTCCCTCCCTCGGATGACGGGCAGGCCTTCTCTTTTTTTTTTTTTTTTTTTTCCCCGAGGACGTGGGCCATTGTCCGGCGAGCGGATTGACGGACGTCTTTTTTTTTTTTTCCCTTTTTTCTTGGGGTTTGCCGGTTATACGGTTGCCTTTTTCCCCCTTTTTTTTTTTTTCCCCCTCCGCCGTATCCTGCTGCGTGCGTTCACCAAGTTAAGCGCGAGTGTTCCCCCCCCCCTTCCCCCCTTTTTTTCCCCCTCGGCGATGGACTCCTTGACCCCTCCCCTTTTTTTTTTTTTTTTGACCTGCCTGGGCGTGTTGCCTTTTCCCCCCCACCATCGCCGCCGTGGTTTCTTTTTTTTTTCCTTCCCGGTACGAAATGTCTTTTTTTTCTTTTTTTTTTTTCGCCGCCCAACCCTTTTCGCAGGAGAAGCAGCCTTTCTTTGCAATTTGCTTCGCCACCCCTTTTTTTTCCCTTTGAGAATTCGGCGAAGAATGTGCGCCCGCCTTGCCACTTCAACAAGGTCCCTTTTTTCCTTTTTCTTTGGGGGGACGTAGTTGGCGGCCCCCCTTTTTTCTTTTTTTTTCCCTTCAACTTATTCGGGCGGCGGGAAAACCGGGCGAAGTTTCCCCCATCGACTCTTTTTTCCCTCCCTTTCTGGGCCTATATTCCCGCGATACCCAATATGACCTTTTTTTGCTTCCGCGCGGGGGAGAACTTTTCCCCTTTCCCCCACAGCCTCTCCGACAATCCTGCGCCCTCCTCCGAGGGACGGAGGCGGCAGCCCGAAGGACTCGTGAATCAGCGCCTTTTTTTTTTTTTTTTTTTTTTTTTTCTTGGAATGCCGTTGGACCCCCCCCCCTTCCCTCCTTTTTCCTTTTTAATAAACAGCCGGTAAAGCCGCCGTTTTCGGTGGGCGGTTTTTTTTTTTTTTTCCCCCCCCCTCCTACCGTAAAGTGATGGCCTTTCTTTCCCTTCTTTTCTGTGCTTGTGCATCCAAAAATCTTTTTCATCACCTGAAAGCAGGTCCGTCTTTTTCTTGCTTTCCCTTTCTTTTCCTATACATCATCTCCAGCGGTCCTTTTTTCTCCTCGTGTTTTGGCGTTATTCTCCGCTCGTCCTCCTTCCCGGCGCTCAAGGGAAACGCCCCCTCCTCTTTTTTTTTCCCTGAGAGCCTCAAGTATCTTCTTTCCCCCCCCCCGAGCGCGCGAATGCCCGGCACCCTCGTGCCTTCTTTTTCCCCTCCCTTTTTTTTTTTTTCCCCCCCCTTTCAACGAGGTCGTGGCCGCGTTTTTCCCTTTTTTCCCTTTTTTTTTTTCCCCCCCCCCCCGCATTGATCTCCGACACCCCCGATGCGCACCTCTCCCCCTTTTTCCCTTGATTATGGGCTAATTGCCTTCCTCCTTCCCCCCCCTCCCGACTCTCGCGTCCCCGGCCCCATTACGTATGCGCTTTCCCCTCCCCTCCTGACGGCAAGCCGTGACACCCCTTCCCTTGAGGGACGTCATCTTTCTGGTGCGATTCAGAAGCACCGCCCTTCCTCTTTTTTTTGTTGTGCTCTCTCTTCTTTTTTTTTTTTTTCTTCTTGAACGCCCCCCCCATCTTTGTAAGCTTCCCCTCGAAGGTCACCTTTTCCCTTTTTTTTGCGCGCCGGCGAATCCCTCAGAGACGTTCTCCCTTTTCTTTCAGTCGGGCGGGAGCTTCCCTTTTTTTCGCCCAATAATGACGGGCCCACTTCATCCGCTTGCAGACCCTTTTTCTCCTGCATTTTCGATCATGCTGGCGCATGGCCTCTTTTGAGCACCTTCCCTCTTTCCCCCTTTTTTTTTTTTCCCGAAGGTCCCGGAAAGAGATCATTTTTCCCCCCTTTTTTTTTTTTCCTTGCGCGCTCGGGTTTGGACCGTAGTAGTCGAAATGCCTTTGGAGTCCCTTCTCCCCTTCCCACCTGACAGGGCACAGTTGCCGCCCCCCTTTTTCCTTTTTTTTTTTTTTTTCTTCTTGCAGCATTACAGAGCTGGGGGGGCTCCCCACGCCCCAAAAAAACGATCCGTCTTCTTTGATGAGGCTTGCGAGGATCCCTCTTCAATTTTCTCCATCGACGGGGTAAGTGGGGCTCAAAGGAAACCTTTAGTTCTTTCTTCCAGTAGATTCCTTCCCTTTCCTTTTTCTTTCCCCTTTCCGATTTTTGGATGGCCCAGGCACCTTAGTTTTTGCGATAATGTGTGCGTTTTCCCCTCTTTTCCCTCCCTGGTAAGTGAGCGGGCGAACCCCCTTTCCACCGTCGGATTTCGGCTTTGTTTCCTCCCCGTTTCTCCCTTTCCTTCCCCCTTGGGAAAGCCCCGTTCCGCAGCCGCCCAACAACCAAGCGCTGATCCCCCTTTTTTTTTTCTCCCTCCCCTGCCCTAAGGCATAGGCCGCTTTTCCGTCCTTTTTTTTTTTTCTTTTTCTAGGTGTTGAGATAGCGATGTTTTCGCCCGTAGCACCACTCTCCTTCCCGGTGTCTCCCCAAGAGGTTTAATATTGCGTCCGGGGGAATTTCTCTGCCCTCTCGGATTGTTTCCCCTTTCTTTCGTCAGATGGTCCGTTCCCCCCCCCCCCCCCCCCCCCCTTTTTTTTCCCTACGCCGAATAGTTTTGACCTTTCCCCATCTGAGACGCCTTTCCCCTTCCCCCCCCCCCCAGATTGGGACCGTCCCCCTTTCTCTTTCCTTTATTAGGGCAGGCTCCGCCAATTCGTCGCCGACCCTTTCCTGGCCGACGTCCCCCCCCCTTTTCGTTGGCGGAGCAATTCCTCGATCGGGGCTGGTTTTTTTTCCGCTTCCTTTTTTTTTCCCCCCCCTCCTTCTGCTCCGGCACGACTCGTTTTCGTAGCGGCTTGCCCTTTCTTTCCACATAGCCCCGGGGACGGCTCCCTCTTTCATTCCACCTCCCATTCCCCCCCCAGTCCCTCAGTCTAGCTCATCTTTTCTCTTCATCTCCCTGTTCGTTCCTGCTCCTCCTTCGTAACACGCCCAGGGCAGTTGCAAAGGATCCCTCCCCCCCCCCTTTTCCCCGTTTTTCGGGTCCCCTTTTTTTCCTTTTTTTCCCCCTTTTTTTGTTGACACAGCGCGCCTCTTGGTGCACGAGCAGGCCTTCTTTTTTTTTTTTTCCGCACCAAAATAGACGGTTTTTTCTCCCCCCTTTCCCCAATAACCGGCAAAACCCACGGAGACATCCGGATTGGGTTCGCCCCCCTCCCCCCCCCTTTTTTTTTCCTCCAATCGGCGCCTCGCCGGATGTGCAAACGTTCCTCCCCTTTTTTTTTTTCTTTCTTTTCCCTTCCAGAAGGATGCAGGGTCCCAAAGCCTTTTCTTTTTTTCGGCGATGATGTTTCACGTCATGCGCAGTTATGGCCGCGGCGGTCGGTTTCTTTTGGTTTTTTTTTTTTCCTCACCGATCCGAGGCCTTTTTTTCTCTTCCTTTTTTTTTTTTGGGCGGGGCGGTTTTTTCCCTTCTCAAGTCAGTCTCGGGCCTCCCGAATTTTCGATTTTCCTCTTTTTTTCTTTCTTTTCACAGCGGGCATCAATCCTTCCCCCCCCTCCCCCCCGCTCGCGCCCCTTCCGCACCCACCCTTTTTTTTTTTTTCCCCTCCTTTTCCTCCGATCGTCCCGCTTGTCCCCCCCTCCTTCTTCACGCTCGCAGCGCCGTCCCGATCAAACGGTCACCTTCCCTTTTTCGAGCGCAACAAACCCCTCCTTTCTTCTTTTTTTTCGTGGGCCCCCCCTCTTTTCTCTTCCCCCTTTTTTTCTTTTCTCTTTCACCCGCGCGCATCGCATTCGGGGCTTCTTTTTTTTTCATCACATTCGGGGCTCTCCTCTTTCCTTTCGCTCGCGCTTCTTCGCGCTGCCCCCTCCTTTTTTTTCCTCGAGAAAAGCTCGCTCCCCCCCCCTTTTTTTTTTTTTTTCCTTTTCCGAGCCGGACTAGATCTTGCCGTCAGACGCCATCCCTTTTTCTTTTTTTCCCGCTTCGGCTGTCGAACACTCCCCTTTCCCCACGGGCTTGCGCAAATGCTTGCACGTTGACTTGTTCTTTTTTCCCTTTTTGACGTACCGGAACGAGCATTTGGGCAACAGCGCCCATTTTGTAGCGGTGGGCCCTTCTTTTTTTTTTCACCCGGGATAGGACTCCTCCTCACCCTTTTCCCCAGATGCCCACGCGATATTGTCGCGGTCCTGTCCCCCTCGCTTTTTCCCCCTTTTTATAATTCCCTGTTCTGCTTTCACTTCCGTGGATTCCCCGTTCCTTGGAGCAAGAAAGGGGGGAAAAGTTTTCCTTTTAAGGGAGAAGCCCCTTCTTTTCTTCCCCACATTCGAACGCACCCCTCGGTCTATCCTGAATTATCGCTGGTGAATTTTTCCCCCGCTTCACCCCTTCTTTCTCTCCTTTGCGAATCAGCGCCGGTTCTTTCCCTCCTTTTCTCTTCTTTCCTGTTCGAGAAAAAACTCGTTTGAAGGCCCGCTTTTCCCCTTTTCCATAACATCATGCCGCCTTTCCCTTTCTCCGAGGCATTTAATGCCGGTGCGCCATAGCTTGCTTTTTCCCCCCTTTTTTTTACCATAAAGACAGCGTAGAGAGGCCTTTTTCCTTCTTTTTTTTTCCCAGGTCATTTCAAGAGGGAGGACTCCCCCCCATTTTCATTCTTTTTTTAGGTAGGTTCCTTTTTTTGTTTTCCCTCTTCCTTTTTCTTTTCCAAGGGCCGATTCTCCCCCCCCTTTTTTTTTTTTCTGATTCTAACGCGCGATTTTCCTATCCTGAGGAGGACATGGAGTTCCCCTTTTTCCCCCCCCTTTCTCTTCTTTTCGCTAGCGGCTCTCTTCCCCCCCCCTCTCAGCAGTCCGGTCGTCACCACGTTCTGTTCGGTTTTTCCACCGTGCCGGCGGCGCTCTACCCCCCTTTCTCTTTTCCTTTTCCCCCTTCCCCCGTCAAATGGACCAAGAATTT
>Ga0179593_1643096_pt1 | contig 13097 bp, 16 predicted proteins | sample CZODoug2_1_08_16_FD_185931 | JGI IMG/M metagenome (GOLD analysis project Ga0179593, IMG submission 185931) | Vadose zone soil fungal communities from Angelo Coast Range Reserve, California, USA - CZODoug2_1_08_16fungal (PacBio error correction) | ecosystem: Environmental > Terrestrial > Soil >... | reverse complement strand
CCAACCCGCCCCTTTATACTTTGCTCCGTTTTTCCGGCCTCTCCCCTCTTTGAAAAGTTGATGCCCCCCCCCCCAGTCCCCCCCCCTCCCACTCCCCTTCCCACAATCCCGCACAGCACAGGCCCTTTTCCACTCCCCCCAAAGGAATCAGTACTTCCCAGCTTCCTCCGGGTCACTTTCAATATTCTGTCTGGTGCGACCCACGTTTAGGCCCTTTTCGCCTCTCTTTTTTTCTTATTTTGATCAGTGCTCCGACCTTCTCATTGTCTCCCCCCTTATTTCTTCCATACCCTAAGTTTTGTTTTTAGAATTTAATCAATGAAATCTTCCCCTTCCTCTTGACCCCCTTGCAAATCCGAACCGCTCCCGTCTTTCTGTCATTCCCTCCTTTACTCCAAGTAGTTCCTCACATTGTCATTTATCACTTGTCTTCGTCTGAGTCCAGGTCTTCTTGGTAGAGTGAACACGGCTTTTTTTTTTCGTTCGACTTTTTTGTGGCATGATTGTCTCTTGGTCTTTTGATTTGTGGACCCTCACTTCCTCCAAAAATTGTTCCCTCCCTTTCCCCCCCGTTTCCCTCCTCTTTGAAAAATCCAAAGTAGTTTTTTGGCGTTTGTTTTTATTTTCGTCAAACGACGCGGATAGTTTTTTTTCTTTTTTACCTTTTCTTTTTCTTCCTTCTTGATGAGAGTCTCTGGGCTCTGGTTTTCTCAGGTTCTTGAATATTTCCCCTCTTGTCGGTTATGTGTGCGGGAAACTTTTCGTGCCTGCCTATTATGTGCCCCCCCCCCCCCATTCCCTTGATTTTGGAATTTCCCCCCCCTTGATTTTCGTCTAATTTGAGGTAGAGAAATGGACCCTTTTCTTCCCCCCCCCCCTGACATTTTTTGCAATACCATGAGTTATGCTCTTCCCCCCACTCTAAGCCCAGAATCGGGCCAGACGCGCCTAGCAATAGTGCTCTCCCCAATCGTTTCCGTCGGTGCTCCCTGACCCTTATTTTACGTGAACCTTAAACTTTTCTTTGCACATTTTCGCCGCACGCTTTATTTTATCTCTCTTGGTTCCCCTACCCTTTCTTAAAAGTGATTGGTTCGAAGGGATAGTTTGCTCCCTCCTGGTATACTCCCTTTGCGATAGGAATGTTTCTTTTTTTTCCTTAAGTCCCCTTTTTCCCACTCCTAGGCACTCTATTTGCCTTCCTTAAGCAGTACTGGGTTGTGAAGTTCATCTCTCCTCTCGAACGAGTCCTCTTTTGGCCCCTTTTTTCCTATGTCTTCATTTAGTCGCGCTTCGAATCTTCGATCCGTGATTGACGTCTTTTTCTTTTCTTCCTCAAATTTACTCTTTCATACGGGAATACTCTTTTTTGCTATTGTTCGATTTAGCCTTCCCTCGTTTTTTACAGAAGTCCCCCCTCCTTTGACTGGCCATCATATGATTCCCCCTTTTTTTGTCCGGCATTTCTTTTCCCAGATAGAATTTTTCTTTAATCCCTCAGTACGCCTGATCTTACTATTGGAAATCGTCCTCGCTTTTGCGGCCCATATTCTCACTCCCCTGACTCTTGGCGTCCTTATTTGAGTTCTATGTTGTGACCTTTTTCAATATAAAGTCCCTTCCTCCCTCCGTCTTGATTTTTTTCTGTGTTTCGGAGCCCCCGTTGTTAGAGAGAAACATGTTTTGCGTTTTTTCCGTCGTGCCCCCCACCCCTCCTGAGTTAATTTTTAACACTCAAGTCTTTACTTCTCTTTTGTGACCTCCTTCCTCTAGCGAATGGCCGACCCACATTGATCCTCTTAGTTTCTAGTTCCCTTTCTTTTGCGCGATTTTTTTATTGTTTTCTCCTTCTTTGCCCCCACGACTCGTTTATGTTCTGAAAGTTTCCTTCTTCCTTTCCCCCCCTTTTGAACAGTTTGCGCGGCTTTCTTTTCCCTTCCCTAAGCTTGCATTTTTTTCCTTTGGTTTCGCAGAGCGTCAATCACTCCAGGTTCCATATCGTTGAACTTCTCCCTTGCAGTCAAGCTGGGGAAGTAGCCTCTTTTTTTTGAGACTTTTGGGAATTCTTCTTATTCCATGTCCATTACTTTCCCTTCCCTTCCTAGTGACATTTTTCTTCGATAGGGTTCAGGTTGGACCAAGACCCCATCAAGAGACTTAACCCGGTTGTGTAGTCTTTTACGCTTCCCCTTTTTCTTTTTGAGGGTCCGAACGTAGCGTCTGTTGAGGTTGCTTCAACCGGAGTGATGTCGTGGACGTGTATGTACTTTTCCTTCCCCCTACCCAGGGGGGCGAGGATTTTCGATTTTTTTTTTTTTTTTTTTTTCCACGACTACTGCCTTTCTGCCCCGTGTTAATCAAAAAGCCAGATATTCATGTTTGAGCTGGCTTCTCCCCTTTCATATTATTCTCCTCCTAGTTGTTTTGATCCTCTCTAGATGGGTTCCCCCCCCCCCCCCCACATGTCACCCCAATTAGATCTTCCCTTGTTGGTGTTTTAAGTTTTTCCTGCCAGTCCTTTCCTTAACCCGAAATCACCTTCCCCCTTGAACCTGGAGGAGGGACTAGAACTCACCCCAGGAAAAACTCCCAATAACAGTTTTGAGACTTATTCCCCCCCGCCCTTACATTCCCCCCCTAGACGGCGAGAACCCCCCCTCCATTGACCGCGTCCCACCCCAAACTTTTTCAGGAAATCTTCCTTGGTTCAAATCCCCCTATTTCCCCCCCTTAAAATCAGATTTCCTGCCTTCCAATTACTTTAGCTCATTCCTTCCCCCACAAACTTGGCTACAGCAATGAGGAGAACGTCCCTCCTCTAGAGAGAGGATTGTACCCCCCTCTCTTCCTTCACCTGAGTCTTTCCAAAGTGATGATCTTGTCGACGGAACCGTCCCCCAACTAGTGATAGCTTGGCCCCCTCCAAATATCGCTTTAGTACGAGATTTTCCCTCCCCTCCCCTTCCAACAATTGATCATCTTGTGTCTCTCCAGTCCTTCACAAATCTCCTGGATAGACGCCCTCCGAAAGATGTTCGCCCCCCTTTCCTACGATTGTTGCGGAAAATGCGTCAGTCTTGGAGCCTTCCGGTACCCCCCCCCCCCCACAGGTGCTACTTGCATTTTTCCCCGACCACAAATGTTGCCAAACCGTTCAGCTTTTTGGAGGTTGACCGATGCCCAGTCACGGGTATCTGTAAAGGATTGCTTTTGAAGCCCTAACAAAAATGATTTCCAGCCTCCTGAGAGACTTTTGCTCCATTTTCTTTTTTTGATCCCCCCCTACGCCCCCCATCTTCCCGAAATAGCCGCGGAACTTCTTGCCTTAAACCACCCTCCAGAACTTTATCCTCTCCCCTGCACTTCACACCTCGCTTAGTTTCAGATTCTAATTTGACATTCTTCCTCTTCCGAGACTTATTGATCTTTTCATTCCCCCTTTTTTGCGCTATGCGTCCGTCCCCTTTGAATTGATCTTCACAGTTTCCCCTTTACTGACCCCTCTACCTCCGTCCCCCCCCGGTCCGCTCCCCCCATCGATTAAACGCGGATCCCCTTTGTACTTTTAATGGTCGAAGACCCCCCCCCCCTTACCCTTTTCCCCCCCTTTTCCCGCTATGGTAACTTTCTCCGTCTGCGCTACAGCAGTTGACCCCCCCCGCGAGGAAAATTCTCTCCCCTCTTCCCCAAAGCTCTTCATTTTTGCTTCTGCGCCAACCAAGAAATTCCCCCTTCCCCCTGGATTTTGCGCAATCCATTCCTCCTCTACTAGGGGAAGCATCTTACGTACCGCTTACCACAATTCACAGATTCCGATTATCTTTTTTTTTTCCTTATCTCTAGCCCCCATTTACTTTCCCTTTGACACGCATTCAACTTTCAACTCACTGGCCACTGGTTCTCATTTCCACCTGACGATGAATTTTATTCCTGAGGTTCCCTTTATTTTCCAAATCATCTTCAACCGTTGCCCCAATGACCCCAGTATTCGTACCTATCTGGTCGCCTTCCTCCTGGATTTTATTAATTCGGCCCCCTTCCGTTTTCCCTCTTCCCCAGTAGGCAACCCCTTCTCTTTTTTTCCCCTGGTCCTTCTACTCCAAAGACACTTCCCCCAGTGTTTTCCCACCACTATCTTTTACGCTCCCCCCCCCAACTCTGGGGCACCCTCCTACTTACCCCCTTTTTTCCCCGAAAAAAACGAAACCCGACCCCCTTTACTGCCGCCCTGCCCCTTTTCCGAGGTCAGGTCTTTCCTCGCCGGGTTCAAAAAGTCGAATTTCTAAATCCCTCTCTCCCCAGTAAGCCCCCTATTAGAGTAGTTTCTTTTCTCTTCTTAAATCCCCCCATTCAACCCCTGCCACCTTAAGTTGTACCTTTTTTTTCAGGTCCCTTTTTCGCCTCAAATAGTAGGAAAAATTTACCGGAAAAAAGTCCCCCCAATCCCACCACCCCTTGCCCCCTCTGCCCACCCCCCCCAAGCCACCGCAAGGAATCCAAGCATATAACTTCCTTCCCCTCTCTTGGTTTAGTGTCTTCCCTCGCAACCCCTCCTTCTTACTTTTTCTGCTCTACACGCTGGACTCCCCTTCTCCTCCTTTTTTCGGTTTTTGCCACTTTGATCGACGCCGATTGCCTTCTTCCCATCTCTCTTTTTTTTTCCCCTACTTTTTTTTTTTTGTCTGATCTCTTGACAACTTTTCCTTTTATTCACATTTTCCACCCCTTTCACCCCAAGCCTCTGTCCTTCTTCCTTCCCCAACCCAACACTCCTTTTTTTTTTTTCGCCCCCCGACTTTCGCTTTTGTCTATACCCCCCCGCCTACGGGCAGTTAGGATTTGGGTAGATTTCCCCCCCTGTCCTTGGGATGGGAGTATTTTTTTTTTTCCACTTTATTTTTGGTTTTTCCCTGTGTTCGTCCCTTTGGTCCCGCGTAGTGAGTTACTCCCCTGATCCAGTACCTTTTCCCTTCCCAGCTTTATTTTCCTTCCAAACCCCTTTTTTCGTCGTGGAACCTCGAGAACCCATCTCCTTTTCTGCCAGTGACCAACATAGGGGCCCTCTCTTCGTACCTTTTTTGGACCCCCCCCTCTCAAGTTCTCCTTTTGCAGGTTGCGATGGGACCCCCCTTTTTTTCTTTGTCGCTATTCTGGTAACCCCTTCTTCTTTTTTCTTTCCTGGAATTGTAGGGGAAGTCCCCTTTGATTCTTCCTTAGTTGGAACGCTTTTGAACAGGAGTTCCCAACCCCTGAAATTTTTTCCCTCCATTGATTTTTTCCTTTTGCGCTTTTTACCTTTTTGAGCAGCCCCTACCTCTTCAGCGATAGGAGACATTTGAGTTTCAACTATTTATTCCTTCGAAAAGTTACTTTCTTTTTCTTTACCATCTCGTCCTTTATTTTTTTGGTTCCACTCTTTTTTAGAGAAAGATGATGAATTTCCTTCTTGCGGTTACTCTAAATTTCTTTCAATTTTTTTTTTTTTCTTCGTTTCAGTTCCCTCGAGATGTCCCTGTGATTGGTCTCCGGTCGTCAGTCCCCACACAGCTATTTTGCTTTCTCTCCTAGCCAGAGTTTTTCTTTTTTTTGTTGGCTTTTTTTCCGACTTCGTTTTTTTTTTCTGCTTTTTGATTACTTGTGACTTTGGCCACTTGCCCTTTAGTCTCGGTAATCTTCTATAGAGTTCTTCCTTTTTTGTTTCCTTGACCATCCTGATTTCCTCTATGCATTGATCGTAGTGTCTTTCCCTCAGCCTGTTAGGACTTTCTTTTTTCCATCTTTGTCTTCATTTTGTACGTGATAGAACCCCAAAGAGATTCTTCCCTGTGTTGTTTCACTTCTCCGACGTCTTTCCTCTTCTTTAAGGGCCTTACCCCCGCCCTTTTCGTCTCTCTTTACAGATTATTTTTTCCCCGCACGTAAGTCTGTTTTCCCTCTAGTCGAGTCCATGTCCTACATGAAGACAATTAGACACTCCCCGTCCTCTCGTTGTGTCGAGTGTTTTGTATTCTTTCCCACGACTATAGTCTGAACGAAAGGTCTTTGACAGAGCGTGTTCCTTTCACTTCTTGTTTGTCTTTCCTTCCCCTGACAGTCTTCCCCAAGACCCCCCTAAGCGTTTTATTCCCCCGAGCTTTTAGTGCTGTTCGACTTCGTTATAAGATTTTGTTTTGCTCTTTTCCACCGGTCTGAGATCTTGATTTGTTCCTCGGTCTCCCCTCTCACCTGCTCTCCCTTTTCCCTGATGGCCCCTCTAACTATCCAAGTTTTTTCCTGCCTGATAAAGAGCGCCCTTCTTCCCTGTCCTTTTCTCCTTGGTTACCAATCCCCTTGAGGATCCCCCCCGCCCGACACTTTGGCATCTGTCGTGGCTAGTTTTTCATTGCCTTGAAGCTCCTCTATTTAGCCCTTCGTCCCGGCTCCCATAGTTCCTTTCTGTTTCACCTGATCTCTGTGGTTTTTGATGTTCCCCCCCCCCTTGCCCGCTTTCAATCTTCATTGCCTCTGTGTGTGTGTTTGGACGTCCCTGTTCCCTCTTGACAGCACGTCTTCTTTACTAGTTTTTCGTCCTATACCATGTTTTTCTTTTTGTTTGTGCAAAGTCCTCCAGGGTCGTGAGGTCTGGGAGTTCTTTGGGAAGTCAGAACAATTTCCCGAACCTTTTCACCCCCTTTTCTAGCCATATGCGACTTTTTTCCCCCCCCCCTCTCATAATAATCCCTTGTTTTTTGTGTCTTTCGATGTTTTTAGAAATGCAACCCCTCTCCTTCTTCCTCTGTTTTGCCCCTTTTCCAATGCTTCCTACCCCCAAATCGACCATAATAAGATCTTATGTTCCCTCATCCCCCCCCTCCCCCCCCCAAGTCCACGAACTCCCCATCCTTTTTTTCCCATTTCTTTCGAACTGTCCCCATCCTAGATTCTTCCCAGTATCTCTTCCCCCTTCTTCACACACCCACCATAGCCTCTCTCTTCGATGGCTTTGGTCCCATCAACCTTATTTTCCACACCCGCTACTGCTCTGCAAATGGGAAGCCGTTTTCTGGAAGACGGTATTTCCCCCCCCCCCCCCCCACCAACGCGTTTCAGCCCTCCCCTCGCACCTGGATCTTGCTCTTCTTTATCCCTTTCCCCCCACCCGATCCCTCCACAGCGCCGCTTTTCCCCTTGGTCTCAAGGACCACCTTTTTTTTCCTACTTCCCCAATATCACTACTCCCCGATACGTTCCCTGAGATCAGTCCGATTGCCCCATTTATGCCCCCTGTTCCCTGACACAGCTAAGACCCAACCTAGACTCTGCCCCATGGTACCCCCGCCAGCCAACTCGAATTTATTGTTGGTTTTTCCCCCCCAATTCCTTCTTCCGTTCCCACGGCGCCTTTGTAGTGGACCTTTTCAGTCCACACACTTCAACTTCTCTTCGTTTTACCGCCTGCATTTTCCATTTTTTTCTTCGTTCCCCATAACGCGGCTCTCCGTGCTCATCATCACATCCTCCCACAGGCACCAGAACCCTTCTTGCCCTAGACGAGTACGACCTGGTTCCACCTCTGTCGGAGAGGGGATTAGATGACGCCATCGCCGAGAACGCCCGTCGCTACAGGTATCCCCCCTACCCTTTTCCATCTCGGGGACCTTTATTGACCAAAAGATTACTTCTTACAAGCCTGTAGACGCCTTGTGCCCGTCGCTCCCCCTAGAAAATACAATATTCGGAGATTGAGAGGCATATTTCAGAAGAGGCCTCCCGCTCCCGGCGTTCTCAAGCCAAACTTCCTTGTGTTCGAAGATATTTTTCCCCCCCCTCCGAGGACCATTTTTACAACCCCCTTGCAGAGTGTAAAGTAAAAATTTACGGCTCCTACCTCCTGGTCCTCAAATCGCCCCCTCGAACTGTTCCGGCACTATTCCCTGAACTGGAAGCCCCGCCCCTCCCCCCCCCCCCCCCTTTTCCCAACTCTCTCCCAAGAAGATCCGCAGAATCCTCACCTTCAAGGGAACAAAAGCGCTTTCCCCCCCCAACGGTATCCTACACCAGACACCAATCGGAACGGCATATCTTCCTCTGTGGCCCCCCACCCCCCCCCCAGGACAACCCCCGGACGTTCTGGACCTTTAATCCCTGTCTTGGGCCTCTTCCTTGTATGATGAAGAGACCCCCCCCCCACCTTTCTGCTTGAATCCCTCTCTCCCGGGAGACTCACGAAAAAACTTCACGCCCGGTCTTTCCCCCTCCCATGCCAGGTTATTCTCACTCTTTGGCTCTCATTTTGAAACCAATCCTGAGAGGTTTTTCCCCCCTCCCCCCGCACTCAGCCTTCCCATGCCCCCGATTTTTTCTACGTATGTTTAGGATAAGGTTGCGATTTCATTGAAGTCTTTTCTACCTTCCTTTTCTTCCCCTCTCATTTAATTGTTGTCAACCCCACACCTGTCTAGGTTTGTTCCCCATGGTCCAATTTCCTACAACTGAAAACTCCTGCCCTTCCCCCCCAAGGACCATACGGTTCCATTTAATTTGCAAGACGTTGTCATCACCCCCAACTTTTCCCCACCCCTGACAACCGTACTACCTCCTCCCTCCTTCACTTCACCCTCGCTCCTTCGTCCCCCCTCTTAACCGTTAGGATAAGCTTCCCTAGCATCCCTCTTCCCCTTTTACAGACACTATACGATCTTGTCCTTGTTTTTCTGACCCTCCTCCCAAAACTTCCGCCTTTTTTCCCTTTCCTCTTTTCAAGTTTTTCCAGCGACCACCCCTTTTCTGGAAAATCGGAAACACCTTCCCCCCGACCCCCCCATCGACCCCATACAGTTCCCCCACAAATCAAAGACCATTCCCCCTGCCTTTTCCTCACCCAACCTAACGAAGTTCCCCTGACGATTTATTAAATAGACCCCACTTTCTTCTGTACCCTTCTTTATGTGGTTGCGTAAACGCCGTATCTAGTCCCCTCCCCCCCGCCCTTTTTGCGGCTTTCCGATCACCCTCTTTTTATTCCCTTCTTCTTTCATTCCTCCACGTCTTTTAGATTATTGGTTTTTTTTTTTAGATTCCGCCCTCTGCCTTAAATTTGAACCACTCACCTCCTAGGTATGAGTGTTAGACGTTGGATTTCTCCCTCCCAGTCAAACTTTTTGGGCCTATTCCCCCCCCTTTTCCGCTTCGGGATTTTTTACACGTCCCTTGGCTTTTTTCCTTCATGGTTGCCTTTCGGGCGATTGTTTTCCTTTTTTTTTTTGGGTCCCTCCCTTTCCATGACCGCTTTTTTGTCCGTTCCCTGATACATTCGCCTGTTTTTCCTTTTATTTTTTTTCTCCCAGAAGCGCCCTGGCTAGAGTGCGTGACTTTTTTTCTTTTCGAATTGACCTCTCTACGCTATCACAGCTTCCGCGTCCTTTTGGTACCCTCCTCCGTTTTTTCTTTTTATTTCGGTTTTTTATTAGGTTTTGCCCTGGTGAGTGCCGTCTGCCCGATTTTTCCCCCCTCATGAGTACTCTAGTCTTTTCCTTCCCTTTGACACTTTTCGTTGTTCCCTTGAAATTGGACCCTTCTCCCACCCATCTTTTTTTTTCCTCCGAGTGATGTGATAAACCATCAGCGGCCTCCCCCCTTAACCCTCCATCTTCGTTCTGAGTTTTTTTTCTTTCGGCTGATCGTTGTTTTAGCTACCCATCCCCAAAGATGCCTCTCATCCTCGGCCACACTTTTTACCCCCCTTCTTCGCTCTTGGAATGATCCTGTCCTTTGTTTCTTTTTAACGTCTCAACGTTTTATTCCACAGTGCTTGTGTCAGTTGTCCCCTTTTGATAGAAGGATTTATATGTCATTCTTAATCCGTTTATTTCCCTCACGTCTTTTTTTTTAAATTCCATTCGCTTGCTTCTCGATTCATATTTTTCTTTTCTTTGTTGACGACTTAGCGATCTTCCTTTTGATTTTCGCTTTGGTCTTTTTTACCTTTTTCCCCCTCGCGTTTTCAATTTTCATGTTTCTCTTCTCGTACTCTTCGGGAAGCTTTTCTTCCCGTCGGGTTCTTCCTACCCCCTCCGAAGGAGTAGGAGAAGAGGTGGGTCGTATGGTCTGAGCCCGTGAACTCCTTCTGCCGGAGTTCGCTACCAGACCTTTGACTTTGAACCCCTCCCGTCCCCCTGTGGTAGAAGATCCACAACGATCATACTCGGTTGCTGATAATTCCTACAGTCTTGATCTTCTGTCTCTTTTTCCCGGGACCTCCTCTGTTTCGTTGTGAGCCCGCCCGTTCTTTTTTTCCCCGAAGCCTTTTCTTTCGAGGTAGCGAGGATTTTCAGCCCCGTACCCCTCGACCCAATGTTTCGTTCGCTCCCTTGCTCAGCAGGTTTTTCTTTTCTCGGATCGCTCCCTTCTGTACCTAAGACACACTGGGAGTTGCATATGAGTGTATCCATCCAACACGAGTTTCCTCTTTCCTCTCCATCTTCCCTTCCGCCTTTTGACGTTCGCCCTTTTTCCTCCCCTTTTTTTCCGACCCACTATTTTTATAACTTTTCTTCTTGAGATGCCCTTTTATGCGCTCGGCGTTGTTTGTTCTTTTAATCCACGATGATCTTTGGCTATTTTTCGACTGGAACTTTATTTGTTTTTTTAGGGCTTTCCAGTAGTAGAAGTCTTTGTTTTCCCGGCTTTTGTGCCCATTTTCCGCTTTTCTCAGCCTCTGCCTCCTCCCTTAGATGCTCTCAGTTTCTTCTTTTATGCCGGATTTTGTCTCAGTCTCCTTCTTCGGGTCCCCTTCCAGGCGGCCATACTTCTGTTTTATCTTACACCAGGCCTTTCCTGATCCAATGTATTCAGTCGCTAGGGACCATGTCTGTTTGCCTCGGCTTCCATTTCAAAGTCTGTTTTTTTGCGGGCTGGGGGACACTGCCCTCCAGGGGAGGTTTCTTTGTATATGTTTCATAAGCCTCCGGCATTTAGACACGTTTCCAACACAAGCTCACCTGTTGAGCAACGTTGGCCTCATTAAACGTTTTGCTCTTGTTACCTTCCTTGTTTTTTTGTGAGAGACGAAATGTTCCAACATTTAAATGCCCCTTTTTTCTTCCCATTTTTCTCAATGAAGGAATTGTTCAACTATCTTGATCCTCCCCCCCCTTTAACACTTTTTTTCGTCGTTCACTTCCAACTAATCCCCGCCCATTCACTTGATAGTTTCCTCCCCTCGGTCCCCTTACGTTTTTGCCGTCTCCATTGACCGCGTCACCACCCCAAACATATTCTTCTTCTTTCCTTTTCTTTTTTTTTCCACCAGAGCACCAAGTTCCGTATGGCCGCCTGTCACTCCACTCTCCTTCCTGGTGGAGCGACTTCTTCCCAATGGTGTCACTTCACTTCCCTCGCTTCCCCCGCCTCTCCCTATCCTTTTCTTTCTTCCGCACCTTCGGCTTGGCCACCATCTTTTCGATCCTTCAGTCCCCCCTTCTATACTGGTCCCCCCAAAACCCCACCATCCACTCTCACGAGTAATTTTTTTCACGTTCTAGTCCGCTCCTTCCAAATGGATCTCGTGGCTTCTTCTACCCCCTTCTTTTTAGCCACCCTCCCCGCCTTCCCCCTTTTCTCCCTCAGTCTTATCAAATCGAATATTGGGTCTGGAAGCCCTTCTCTTTCGAAGTCCCCCGGTCCCAACTTCCGCCAGCCTTCGACCAGTCCCAAATCGCCCAACTTCGAGGCCCCAGGTCCCCGCTTGGCCCTACCGTTTTTTTTTTTTCTCGTACATTCCGGTGAGTGTCGATCCCCCAAACTTGCTTAGTCACGATCCTGAGTCCCGGTAGTGCAATTTCTTGTTATTCAGCATTCCCCCGGAACTACTTGCTTGCGGTTTGCAAGTTCCGTTTGCCCGTCACCAAAAAGAAGCGCGCGTCCCAGCCCCCTAACGATTCTTCGCATCATTTTTCATTAGGACTGCGGACGGCCGGCCCTATCGATCCCAAACCCACTTGTCGAATCTTTTTTTCTTCGACCCCCCTCACCCCCAAATGCCGGATGATGACCTTCCAAAATGCCGTTCCAGGCCCGCAGCCTCCTCCTCCCGAAATTCCATCGCCCCTACTCCCCAAAAAACTCTTCTCCCCTTCGATAATAAAGGAGCAGACCCCCCTCAGTGCAGAAAGCTTGCCCCCCTGATTACCTCCCCACGCCGCGCCTTCATGGGCCACTCCCTTCCCCCCCCCCCAAGTATCCTTTAACCCGCGGTCCTATCTCGCGTTCCCCCCATCCCCTCTTCTCGGACGACCAGTGGCGTCTTCTTTCTGGGCTTTGAAGCCTTAGGACCCCCCACACACTGCTTATTCTCTTGTATCTGAGACTATAAAGCGAGTCCCCGCCCACAATCCCGGAAAGACCTGATAGGCTAACCGCAAATTCTCCCGGCATTTTTCATCTGCAACTCTGCCGCGGCGTCCCCAACTTTAAGATTGACTTTTTCCCCCGCAAATCATATTTCTGGTTAAAGTTCCCATGCCCACTGATTTTTTGACCGCATCTCCTTCTTGCTCTCTTTCCTGCTCGAGGAGCCCCCCTCGTTTTTATCACTCCTAGCCGTGGGGCAAACCCAAAGGTCGTGGTCCCGTTCCCCACCAACAATCCACCTTCCACTCCCCTATCGGAACGCATTTCCATCCCAATTCTCGAATGGGTCAAGATCGGCTTTTCCCCGGACTCCCCAAATTAACAAGACCCTCCGGAATCTCCAACACTTTCCTCCGTCCACGCCCCTTGATTCAATGTCTTTAGTCCCTCGCGCTCGAACAGCTGGATCCGCGTTGTCGAAGCAAACCCGACCAACCCGCCCAATCTCTTTGCAGGAAATTTCTGGTACCCACAGTTTTATCTCCCGAAACCATGCAATTTTTATCCACTACACCCCTGACCCCAATACTTCCCCCCCGTGCCCCCACCACAATCGAGAAAAAGACCCGAGTTTTTTCACTCATAATAACTACCGAGGTACGATTTACGACAAAAAGTATGGTTTTTTTTCCCCTTCTTTCTTTGCGAGTCAAATATGAACCTTCGCTCGCGTTTTGTAACTTTCAGACCAGTCCGGATTGATTTCC
>Ga0179593_1502004_pt1 | contig 13100 bp, 17 predicted proteins | sample CZODoug2_1_08_16_FD_185931 | JGI IMG/M metagenome (GOLD analysis project Ga0179593, IMG submission 185931) | Vadose zone soil fungal communities from Angelo Coast Range Reserve, California, USA - CZODoug2_1_08_16fungal (PacBio error correction) | ecosystem: Environmental > Terrestrial > Soil >... | reverse complement strand
TTCTCGGATACCTCCCAAATGCACGGTTTTCGTTTTGAACTCAACATAGCCGGTTTTTTTTTTTTCAGTGCCGTGCCTTCTGAGCCGAACCTTTGACGGTGCTTGTCGCTCCGAGTGTCCCCTCCTGGTTTCGTACCCCCACATGTATAAGACCCCGCCTACGCCTTTAGTCTTTTCCTTGATAGCCTTCATTCACGGGCTCCGACTTCCCGACGTCCTCTGGTAGCCCCCTCTGATTACATCCCACTCGTTTTTAACGGCACCCCGACTTCCCTTATGAATTAATGTTCAACCTCTATTCGGTCCCCTCCCAACCCACGTTCCCCCTCTTCTCTTTCTGTCTATTCTTACCCAGGCCCCAAGACTACTCCCGCTCATTTTGTTTTTCTGGGAACAGGGTCCGGTCCCCCCCACCACCCCTTCTCCCCGATCTACGGGGCTGTTACAAGAACCACGACCATACTTGGCCCCGGTCTCCTACGCCCGCGCCCTTCGCCTGTTTATCCTTCCAGCCCCAAAAACCCTTTTTATTAGTCCTTCTTCCTTGTACCCGCTGTGACCACCTCTCTTCACAATCACAAATCCAGTTTACAAGCCCGCCCCGACAGGGCCCATTCTTTGAGGTCTCTCTCCAAGACACCTCCTATTCTGATTCTGGACGATTATCGACCCCTCCCGTTTCTTCCTCGACTGTTGTACGTGCAAGACTACCTTTTCTACAGAACCCACCTATTTTCATCTTAAACGTGGGCTTTTGCCGGACCAGACCATGACTTGTACAGAGACCCTACTTTATGCGCCCGAAGCCCACCGATCTTCTTAAGTCCCCCGCTCAGGACCCGCGTTTCAAGTACCCATAGGGCCGTTTTTAACTAATATGCACGCCCAAGTCTGTACTCTCTTGCTCCTACTCTCCTTTCCTCTAATTTCTACCCTTTATCCCCACACCGCCCTAAAATATTTTTTTCACTGCCCCTCCGTTCGTACGCCCTTTTCCTACATAATATGAAACCTGCGGATACCTTTTACTTTCGCTTTTACCACGCCTCCACGCGCCCCTCCCTCGCCAATGACCACAACCTTACCCCCCCCCCCCTCCCCCCGGGCTCACCTTCCTGTCTCCACCAGCTTGTCCCCACGTTGCCCTGCTCCCTCCTAATCTTCTGCACGTATTTCTTTTTGTCTTTCTTCTTTCTTTTTTTTCGTGTTTTTCCCTCCTTTTTCCCCTCTTCGTGCTTTTCTTTCCGTCTTTTTCCTTTTTTTTCTCTGTTAGCAAGTACTTTTCCCATGAAAGACCCACCCCCCCTTTTTTCGCTGTTGTCATCTTCGGTCACTGCTTTATTCATGGCCGAACCATGGTTCCTGTAGCGGGGGATTTCTACGTACATGTGGATGTCCTGTGGATGCTTGTCAGGACGTCCCCGCCTTCCCTTTTTTTTCGTGGTTCCCCCTCTGTGGCCCTGTGACATGTTTTAAGAAGCACTTGGCTCCACTTAGAGTCCCCCCCTGGAGGGACTCCTCTTTGAGGGTTTGATGTTATTCTTAGTGTTGATGTCTTTCCGTTGAAAAACGTTGCGGTCGTCCCTCCTCTTCCCTTTTATTTTCCAGCGTACTCTTTGTAGGCCTTCAGCCAGGCCGCCAATGTACTGACCCCCTGAGATGGCATCCCTTCGGTTTCTCTCCTTTCTCCCATCCCTCTTTCTGGCTCCTACGGCATTGGACTCCCGGGAGTACTGTCAGGTAGCAGTAGGGTTTCTAGGTTAACCGTGCTTTCGTGCCTCGCGGATATGGCTGAGTTTCTTTCCCGGGCCTATGGGTACCGCTCATTCTTTTCCATTTTTTCAGTTGCCTGTGTCCAGTTTTCACGGGATTTTTTTTTTCTTTTTTGTTCCACTATGTCCCGTGCACTCTCGCAGACCATTTTTGCCTCTTGGTTAACGTCCCATGATTTTCCAAATCCTCCTTTTTGCCGTGTTCTGCGACCTGGGAAATTTCCTTTTTAATTTCCCCTACCGCGTCCCTTCTGTGTCGTTCTTGGTCCCCGCAACCCCCCCCCATCCCCTTTCCGTGACTTTATTAAGAAGCCCCTCGGCAAGTTTTACCCCCTGGTCACACTACTTGCGCTTCTACCCGGCCAGTTTTCCCGGCTCCCCTATCCCGCAATAACACGTTCCTCGGCGAAAGCACCTCACGCCTAGTCCCAGCATCCTCTGAACCCCAAAGACCCCGGTTCGCCCCCCGCTTCACTCTCATCCGACTTCATATTGATCCTGACTGTCCCATGGACACCGACCGACGTCCGCCACGCCTGGCCCACCCCGTCTGGTCAAAGACAGAACACCGCCCCTGCCACTAAAAACACGTTAACCGAAACAGCACGCAAGCCTCGGTCTTACGTCAAACTTTTCCACCCACAATCCATTCCTCGACCAGGCCAGACCAGTTGTTTATAGAACGTAGGTCTAATCCCAGGGCTTCCCGCAGCCAAAGCTATGTAGCTGGTCACGTTCTTCTTTATTGGTCTTATTCGAATACCTTTCTTTACTCGTCTACACCCCCTTGTATCTCTTCATTCGTAGCCCTGGCAACTTAGCGTGACACTCCCGCCTCATGTCCTATGTCTAGGAAGCCGACGAGACTTGTCGATCATTGGATATTCTGACTTGTTTTAAAGGTCTGACGTTTCTGAAGCAGCCTCATTAGGCTTGTTAGCTCCCCCTTCTCGGAATGAATAGGAATTATACGTACGGAAGAGCTTGCCGGAAGATGAGGCCCCCGGTGCCAGCGTAGTCCCTTATTGATGTTGCGTTCCCACCATATTATGTTCCCATTCTCCTTCCTTTTCTCTGTCACTTATTCTGGGAGATTGAATGACCCAATGCTCGGTTTCCAGTCGTGTTCTAAGCCCTGGACTATCCCGTGCTTCTTTTGACCAGTCCACAGACTCTCCTTGCTGTTCTTTTTATTTTTTTGATTTTTGGGTCAAATCCAGTAACCCCCCCTCTTAAGTTTTTGCCCTTCTGTTTTTTCACGCTCGATCGCGTCTATTCTGGATCATAGAGTTAGGTTCGTCATGTTCTGCCTCTTTTTACTATGGTTTCGCCTGGTGGCATTTTACATGTCGTCAAACATACAAAAATTCCTCTTCCGTCTGCCCTACTTACTCCCTGAAGAATGTCTTTTTAATGCTAGTGGGGTTCCCCTTGTAAGCCTGATCTTGGTTCCATCTTACATTCTCGGGACCCAATTCATTTCCCTTTTTTTCTTTCTGACGATGTCGGTGTGCTGGTGCCACTCACTGCGTGTAAGTGTTTTTTACACGTGTCTATTGCCGCCTTGTTTCGGCCTCTCGTGGGATGCCCGACAGGGGTATTGCCCTCCCCATGGTCCCTGACCCGCTACCACTCTTCTTCTCCCCTTTAAGCCTGTCTTCCGTTTTGAGCTGCACGTTCGGAGAGCCTAGGTTACTACTCATCGACACGTGCGTAGATTGCACTCCCACAGCCTTTGTTTTTTTGTATTTCCTTGCATTTACTCAATTTCCTTTTTCCCACCTTTTCTTATCTCCAGCAGCGTGTTTGTGTTCCCTTGCCCCGCCATTTCACCCTTTTGATAAGGTGCCCCTCCCTTTCACCTTTAATCCTTTAGGCTATTGTCCCGAGCTTGCGATACGACCCTTACCCTCTCGTAGATGATCCTCCCTTCCCCCGTGCTGGTTCTTGTCAGTCTCTTGATTCCTTCTTTATTTACTAAGTTTTTGCTTCACTTTTTGCTCGACTTACTTGTCTCTACCTGTCCCGCCTGTTTCCCGCAAGCTCGGTGTTTCCCTGCTCCCTTTTTCCCCCCCTTTTCCGTCGTACTGAGATCGCTACGCTATTCGACCTCCACCCCCCCCCCCCCTTTGTCCTAAGGTCCGAGACCTTTCTTCGCCTCTGGATTTTTCACGAATTCCTTTTGTTTTTTCGTATCTTTTGCCTGGCCTTTACCTAGACCAGTCCTGCCCCCCCCCTCCGCACTTGTTGGAACCCCCTCTCTTCACATGGATTTCCCGGCGACTCCCACTTACTAGACTAGTCTCGAACTGTTAGAGCTCTTCTTCTTTTTTAGCTCTTTCAACGATTTCTTACATGCCAGTTGTGTTTTCTTGTCTCTGCTTTTATCTCTTTCCACTCTCTTTCGCCGTCTTCCGATTCTCTTGGTTGATCTTTGTGTCCGCTGTCTATACCGTTCTCCAAGGAGGCCTCTCTTTTGCGCCATCCTTATTCCCGCCAGCCCCTACGTTCTCTCCGACTCAAGTCCCAGTCTATCTACAGGGCCCTTCCCCCTTCTTCTTCTGTATTTGGGTGACCCGGTGTTCGAAACTCCTCTCCCCCCCTTCCCCTTGGCAGGACTCAGGTTTCTTTTTTGCTTCAGCCTGTTTTCTTGTTCCGTTAGCGCCCACTAGTTGCCGATCCTGCTCCGATTTCTTCACCGTTCCTTCGAATCCATTTCCGTTTTCTCGCCGAATATGCAATACCCGTTTCAAGGGTCCTCCTCATGCGGAGTTTATCCTCAGGTCTCGCTCTTGTTTGATTGTACCTTTCTCGTTGACGCGTATTTTTCCTCTGAGCTACTCTACTGACCCCCCCTTGTTGCTGTTTACCCCCGGTCCGATGTTCTCTGTGTCCTTGAGCGCGGCGGGTTTTTCCCATGTAAGGTTGTTGTTTTCCACTAGACGTTTTGAACAATACGGCCCCCCGGTTCCAGTCTCTTTAGCAGCTTCTTACTTTTTTCCTCCGTTAATTCTTAAGCTGGATATATCTTTACCCATCGCCCCAGGACTGGTCTGAAATGACCGAGACCTTCCCCAACGCCCTTCGCCCCGAACGCTCTCTTCTCTACCTCTTACTTCATATCCCCTTCGTTGTTTTTTTGACCGTTCCGAGTGACTGCTTTGCCCGTATTACCTTTTTGTGCCCTACGGAGGACTTAAGGGGTTCCCCCTGGAACTCCGCCAAAAATTTTTAGTATCCGGTTATACCCGGCATCCAACACGACTTCACGCGTACACACCTGTCACAGCCACGTCCATATTTTTTTTCCCCCCACGAGTAGCTGCCCATTTTTTTTTGGATAGCCACCCTCGCCCTGGCCCCCTGTGTATCTTTCCTGGCGATCCTCACCCTCCCTGCCTGTCTGAAATTGTTCCCTCTCCTGTCCCATGCGTTAACCGCTCATTTTCCGGTCCGGACCCCAAGAAGTTGCGTACTGCGTTATCCACGTAAATTCCCCCTTCTAACCTGAAATCCCTGGACCCGGCTGCTTCTTAAACAGCATTTCCCCTTATGCTTCGCCTTGTCTGGTCCCCGTTACCAAGCCCGTCCCGGTCCTCGCTTGACCTTTCGTTAAGAGTCTCCCCCCTTGCACACACCCTCTAACACTACGGTTAGGAGGTCCCCCTCCGGGGCGACCTCACCTATCCCGGACTAAACAGCCCTCTTGCGGGTACCCCTCTCTTTACTAGCTCTGCCACCATTTTTCATTACCAGCCTTTTTCATTAGATTACATTTTGGCGGTGAGACCTCATGCGGTGAAAAGTAAACATTTCGAGGTTTTCAAAAACTTCCGCCCTCCTCTCAGTAATTCTTTGCGTCTTTTTCTTACTTAGCTACCTTATTTTTTTTGCTGGTCCTTCCGTGGCTCTGTAGATGTGGAGAGGTAGGCTGTGTACTTTGTCTTTCTTGATACCCCCTAGCATTTTCCCTCTTCACCCACCCCTAAAACTGGCCTTCCATGACTCCTTCTCGTCCCGGGCCCCCTAGACAGGTTATATGTGATTCCGACGTTCCCTCTCCAAGCCACCGACAGCCCACCTTTTACCCATCCCATCTTTTGCCTATTTCCTTTTCCCAGTTTCCCCCCCCTCTTTCCTGGCCACTCCCCCCGGATCGACACTCGCCCTCCCGGAGTCGCTCCCTGCCCTTCTCTTCTCTCACCCCCGACGACCCCCCTCCCACTAACAGTCGATGCAAGTACCCCTTTTTCCTTCCCTTCGCTCTTGGTGGCGCCTCACCCCCTATCATCTACGTCTTTCCTTGCTCTTGAGTCTGTCCATTCTTTGTTTGATACAGGCGACAGCTCCCCCCCCTCGGCAATCTCCCCCCCTTTGCCTTTCCTTATGCTCTGCGCTATCTTGCCCCTCTTCCTTTTTTTCTCTTTCCCCCTTTTTTTTTTCTCCCTTCTTTCTCCCTCTTTTCCTTCCCCTTCTTTTATTTATCTTTCCCCCTCGCTACGCCATCCAGATGTATTCTCAGCCCCCCGCCACACAAACCCTTCCCATAGACCCTGTCCCCCACCCTCCTCCCGCCCCTCCCCCCCCACCCAACCCCGTGCCTGTCCCACCTCCCACCGACCAGGCACCTCCCCTACCCTGAAACGGACAGACCTTCCCTTTCCGCACACTCACTGTCCCCCTTCTTTCGCATTTCCTCCCCATTCTTTATCCCCGTTCTTCCCCCCTCCTCCCCCTCCCCACCTTCCCTCCCTCATCCCCCCCTTCCCGCCCTTAACCCCCCTTATCTTCAACATCTGCAGTCTCTCCGGATCTCCGCCTTTCAAAACCTCCACTCCCTTCTCTTATACCGATATTACTTGGTTCGGACAACTCCCCCTATTCTTCTATTCACCCGCCATTCCTTCCTCCCTCCCCCCTTCTCCTCTCTCCCCATCTCTCTCTCTTCTTTTCTTCTCCCCTCCTTTTCTCCTTCTTCCTTCTACCCTTTCCCCCTCCCCTCCCCCCCCCCTTCAGCCCGCCTTTTCTCTTTCTTCTCCACTTTCACTGATTTCTTTTCCCCCCCCCTTTGAGCTCCTCTAACGACATTTCATGTCCACACTCCCCCACTCCCGCCCACATCTTTGTTCACAACTCTTCCCCTTCTTGCTCTCTCTTCACTCCCCCCGCCTCCTCTTTTCCCACCCTCCTGGGCCGTTAACTTCTTTCCCCGTTCGCACCCACCTTCTTTTGGAGTATTCTCCCCCCCCGAAACGTGGCTTGTAAGTCCAGGACCCGGGATGGCTCTCGCCCACTCTGCCGCCACACCGATGTACCCACGGGTTCCTTTTCTCTTCCCCTCTCTTCTTTTTCCCTCTCTCTCCCCCTTTCTTTTCCCCCCTCCTCTTCTTTGTTCTATTGTAAGGGACGTGGGAGAACCCGAACAAGGAGACGAGGTGATTTGTGAAAAAGAGCAGGGTTCGGAAAGTCCACTCTTTTCGAAGTCCGCAGGGTCCTGGTTAGTAATTTCTTACTAGGAACCACGCGGGCCAAGTTATACCTTTTTTTCGCCCTTTCTCTCGATTTTGTCCGTCTCTCGAGCCCTCTCTCGTTGCGGTTCCGCCCTCATTTGAATAATGTTTTTTCTGTCCTCCCACTTCCTTTCCCCGCGCCTGCCTGCCACAATGCTCTTCCGACATGATCCACCCCCCCCTCCCCTTCCTTCCGGCCTCTCCCCTGCCCCCCCTTGCTTCCACCGGCAATCTCATCGAGTTTGTCGTACATTCAAGGCCAACAGTACACTTGCTTGCTTGTCACCCTATGCCCCCCCCTTTCCCATCCGTCTGCCCAGTACCAGACCCCTAGCGGATTCGTTCCCCCTTCCAATCGAGTCCTTTTCCTTTTTGTCGCTGGCCTCGCCCAAACATAAGTACCAGCTGCCAAGGTCTTACTTTCTTGCTTCCTTCTCCGCAAGACGCGATTCCTGATTCTGGATATGCCCTTCACCCATCTTGTTTCACTACGTCCCCCCCGTACTGCATCATGAATTCTTCCGACCCCCCCCATTGAATGGTGTGGCTTGCCCCTTAAGCCGGTGCCCACTAACAAGTGCTTAACGCGGAAATTCCCCCCGATGTTTCCTGTCGACAGGCCCCCATCCTTGAGTCCTGATTCCCAATCTGACATCTTATGCTCCAAATCTTCCCGTTCGTATAACCGTCTCCCCCACTAGAGACTTTTTATCGTACCCTAAATCAGCTCCCAGGCGGGACCTCTGCCTGTATTTCTTCCCCGGTTTTACTGTAAATGATAAGCTCTTTTGTCACGGACGACCATTTCCCCTGGTCAACCGCCCTCCGGTATTCCACCTCTTCCCGAACACCCCCTTGCCACCCCGACAAGAACCCCAACACCTCAGAGGCTACCTAGAGATGGCAGACCTCTCGAGGCCAGCAAGTATTTCTCGGGTTTCGTTCTTAGCATCGTGTCCTGCAGTTCGATTCTGTTCCCCAGTGTCTTTTCGGATTTTGTGGGCGTCCTTTTGCCTTTTTCTCCCTTTTTTTCAACCCTCCTTCTAGCGGGTGGGGAGGTTTTTCAACGGGTTAGGATTGCGTGCTTAGATACTGGCTTAATTAGTTTCTTTGGTGTCGTTTTTTTTTTGTTATTTTTACCCTTCTCCGTCTTCTTCTGTCGTAACACCTGGGTCCGGTGTTAGCGGGCTTTTTGAATAGGGAAGAAGGCTCACTTATGCTTTGCGCTCTTACCCCCTTTCTTTGGCGTCTAGGACGTCCTTTGGTTCTGTTCCGTGAGGCGCCATCCTTGTGCGTGGGCCCCTCCTCGGGAACCTTTACCTCTTTTTGTTCACTGGCCGGCCCCGGCTGCTGATGTATTCGCCTTCTTCAGTTCCCTTCCCCTTTCTTTTTCTGGGTGACTTGAGGATGGTGCGGGACAGCGGCCCCCGCTGCCCAGGTGTCCTCTTTTGGCCATTTCTTTCCATTTCAGGATTCCCCCCCGTTTGTTGTTTCCCGTTGTCAATGCGACACGACGATCTTCCCCACCCCAGCGGCACGTTCGTGGCTTTGTCCCCGCAACGCACCGTTCCGTCCCTACCGGTAAGCACCCCCCGAACGGGTAATCAAACCCGGGACCACCTCCCTGCGGGCCCGTATAGGCACCGGTTGCCGCAGGGCGAATCGGTTTTAAAGACAATTTTACTCTGCGAAACGCCCCCCGTCCCGCATAGCCCCCGTCCCGCGCGGACCCTTCTCCACAGCCCTTGGTGTTGACACCGCCAATTCCAATCTAACCCATCTCTTCACCTGACGTTTTCCGCCCCCCCCTACTTCCCCCCTGAACGCTCTGCACCGCCCTTTGGTCCCCCCCGCAGCACTACACTGAACACCCCCCCCCCCCCCCCCTGACCGACAACCCACAGTCCGCCAGTCGAAGACTCCGGCTTCCCCCGTTCCCCCTCACCACCTCCGCTTTTACCAAGTCAAGACCACCCCTTCCACCGGCCTTAGCCCCGCAACGCCTTCGCCGGTCTGCTGCGACCGGGAGGGTGGTTCTTCCCCGGGACAGTTTTCTGCTGGGCCACCCTTTTCACCCCCCTTGTTGGCCGCTTCAACCACCGCCTTTTTGCCGGACTTTGTCCCCTCCGATTTCCCCCCCTCCCCCGTTAACTACTTGCTCTCTCTTCCTATGGTTTTCCCCCTTGTGGATCGGTTTGATCTGACTGTGATGATGATGTAATCCTTCGGCTTTACTCTTAGGTCTTCGCTTAGCCATCTCTTTTTCCTGCACGATTATGCCCGCGTGACGCGATGAGAGGATGTCCCGGCATTTCCCCGGTCTATTTTTATATGCTGATGGTTTTCTGTAACCATCTTAATTCCCCGGTGCCGATCCATTTATGTAACTTTTGGGACTATTTATTACCGCACACCCCCTTGTGTTTTCTGTGGGTCTTTTCATCTTTTCGTAAAGATAAGAACCTCTGTTTCTGCTCCTCTGAAGCCACAATCTTCATTTGTCGGGACTTTTCATTTCTTCTGTTGTGTTCCTGTCGTGCCAGCCGACACAGCCGCCGTTCCTCCTTGTTATTTTCTTTTTCTCAACTACTCCGCATCTTTTTGTTTTTGGAGACGGTGGTGTTCATCCGGAGTTAAAAAGTGGCTTTTAGTCTTTTTTTGTTGGCCATGAACTTGTTTACCCAAAAACTTAGCTTGCTCTTGCCCATTTTTTTACCGAGACTGAAGTTTGCCTTAATGATATGTCGCTTCATTCCATGACTTTAGCTTGGACTTCGGCCAGCGCTGTTTGACCGGGTTCTGTCCCCTCCCCCTGTTCCTGATCCCGTTTGAACCTCCTATTGACATCGCGTAGCCCTTGGACGAAGGTTAGCCCTCTTTCTTCGTTTTGGACGGATTTATTCTTGTGACGCCCCATCCCCCCTGTCTGACACGCGCTCGGCACTCTTTTTGTCCTCCCTTTACAATTCCCCCCCCTTTTACACCTGCTATTTCACCCATCCCGCCCTTTTTGTAGGTTTCTAATGCCGAACTATTGCCCACCCAATTTTGTATCATGTGGCTCCCCCCTTTCCTGAACTATCTAGCTTCTGCCACTTTCCTGCAACCTTCAATTTGTTGATCGTATTTCCCCAAAATTCCAGGGCTATGTCAGGTATTTTCAGCATTGCATCCCGACAAGCAGTTTTTTTGTTGACTGTCTTTCTTTTTCCCAATGCTCATCGGTTGGCGATGAGCGGTGTCTGCGAGTAGCCATTCACTGCGTCGTTTCCTCTTATCACTCTCACTTGGAGGCTCCTTTTTTCTGTTTGAGATATCGCTTTTGTTTTCGTTTTCAGTCAGTATGTGATGCTTCTTTCCCACCCTTGCTCGATCCTTAGAACCGCGAAAACTTTTGCATTCCCCCCCTTTCTTGACCATCGCTTCCGAGCGCTGCTTTCCCGACCCATTGTCGGATTCCCTCGTCGCTTCATCCATCCTCGGTCGTCCTCAGTTTTCCTTCCGGAACGGTAGTTCTAATGACCTTTTCCGCCGGCTCCGCTCCTTTGCCCGCTTTGATTATTTTTGTGTCTTCGATTTGTATGCTCTTATTCTACGTCACAAGTAAATGTTTTACTGCCGGCCTTCCCATTAATCGCCCCTCCCCACCCCTTTGCGCTTTTTCCCTACGAACAAGTATTTGCTCCCACCTCCCCTTTCTCCCCTGTTTTTTGTGACTCAGTTGCTTTTAGTTTGCGTGTCACCTTTCCCCATTTTCTTCGCCCACCTGAGGTACTACCCGTTTCTTTTCCCTTAAGAGGTTTTCGTGTGGACTAGTTGTGCTAACCTCCGGGGCAGTTTCCTCGGACGCTTTATGTGGCACCTTTAGTTGGCACTACTATAAGCCTTTCCTGTCGGCGACTTCGCACCCCCCCCGGCCATTCTCACTTGTTACTCCCGCGTCTATTTACCGGAAGGGAGTGGCACTGGTTGATGAGAAGCGCGCTTCTTTGCCCCGGATATCACGGGGTCCTCCTTGTAGTAACCCTGCCCCAACATGTAAAAGGCCTTCCTTTTTTTTTACCAGGACGAGCTTCCTACGGTGACCTGTTTAAGCCTTCGTTCATCGTTCGAATGACTCTGTGCCTTAGCCCTACTTCCCGGTTTTCACCGGATGTTTTAAACTTCGGCTCCGCTCGATTGATGTTAGCACGCTGAGCGGCATTTTGGAGGGCCGTTCTGGGCCTTCTGATCAATGGACTCTCCTGCCTCGAGTGGTATGGCACTGATTGGATCCGCCTGTGGGACGCCTGTTCAGTCTCTCCTCTCTCCTTACATCATGTTTACGATGTCGTTTTCCTTAGCGAGCCGGCTCCCTGGACCTCCCGTGCGTATCCTTTTGTTATACAGGATCCCCAGTACCTACAGGTAGGATGCTCCCCTGCCCCCTCCTTCACCTCTCATTCCGTGCCCTACCTCTGCTGCACCTGCGCCTTTTTCCGCTTTACCGCCAGCATATTATTTGGTCTGTTCTGTAGCAAACGCTCCGCCGTACGTTCTGTTCACCTTTCCTCTGCACCTCAATTCCCGATCAGATCTGTTGTACCAAAAGAACTGACTGTTCTTGTCACCAGGTCCTCTGACCCTCTCCATTTGGCCCCCCGCTTTGTCCTTCTCATACCCCCCCTCCCCCACCCTTTTTTCCTTAAACTCGCCTTTCCCCGTTCTGTGATAAGCGTTAGCTTCGGTGCAGATGCCGAAAAAATATGTCCTTGATTCACTTCATGTTTCCCGAACCTTACCGCTACGCCAAGCTCCCAGGTATCCGGTAAAGATTTTTTCCATATCTGACCCCTCACCTGCTTGATGTCCCTTCGCGACTCTCTTGTCGACGTCGCCTGACTTAGCAGATATTTTACACTTCCCACTCCATTTCGTTTTTTCCTTCCCTTCAGCCGGGTACTGCAACGCTTTTCCTATTGTCGCTACTTTTTCCCATTTTTCTCCGTAGTTGCGTCTCGTTTAACGGCCAGGATTTTTTCTGTTTGCTTTTATAAGACTTCCCACAACTGACTTCGACCCCCAAACCCCCCTCACCACTCTCCCCCCCCGCCCGCCCCTTCTTGCCGACTCATTTCTCCTTTAGAAGACTTGCTATTCCATCCTCGTGCTTGCACTCCCCTAACCAGCCTAGCCATCCCCTTTTCCCCCCTTTCCCTTCCCTCTTTTTCACCCTTTCCAATTCAAGCTGCACTTTTCGCGTTTCCCCTTTTCCAAGGTCCTCCTTCCCGCTAAGTTGCTTTTTCTGACACTCCTGGCAATCCTGTCTTCCGCCTTTGAACCCCCTTTTCCTGCCCGTCTCGAGCTGAACCTCGTTTGATGTCCCTGACTCCTAAATGTTCCGAGGCCTTCATTCGCAAGTGGATTCATGCTATTTTACCCCCTCAACACTGCCGATCATCCTCCACTCGACAGCCACTTCCGTATTCTTAGCATGCCATCTGCCCACCAACCCCGCTATCCCCTGCCTCCTATTCAGTTTTCCTGATTTTTTATTAGTCTTTCACTCTCTAGGTTGTATGGTTTGCCCTATTAGCCAACCTTTCAAATAATCCTGTCACCGGTATTTGCGTTCAGTCTTCTTAGTTTCCGAGGATATATTGGTTACTTTAGTCCTCATTTTTCATTTTTCATTTCCGTTTTTGTCCTTCGTTTGACTCAGCTCATGAATCTCAAACGGTCGTGGGCTTTCTTAATGGGATTACACCCCCCCCAGTTGCCGGTCTCCTGGGGTGGAAAATTAGTACCTTTTGGTTTTCTTGCCTCTTTGATGTGGTCT
>Ga0179593_1493123_pt1 | contig 13100 bp, 9 predicted proteins | sample CZODoug2_1_08_16_FD_185931 | JGI IMG/M metagenome (GOLD analysis project Ga0179593, IMG submission 185931) | Vadose zone soil fungal communities from Angelo Coast Range Reserve, California, USA - CZODoug2_1_08_16fungal (PacBio error correction) | ecosystem: Environmental > Terrestrial > Soil >... | reverse complement strand
CCAAGACGGTCCACCTACTTCCCCGATCGGCTTGTAACCTTGTCCAGAAGCGTGTGTTGTGTTTAGTTTTTGGGCGTTGTTTTCTTCTTCGTCCGTGACCTCTCATCCGTTTCCTCCCACTGTCAGTGTCTTTTCTCCTCAGGCAATAGACTTCCCTTGTTTAAACAGGATCGTCGGCCCCACTTTCTCTCGCCTTCCCCGGTATTCCTCTACCCTTTTGTTATAGTTGTTTTTTCCGTCCCTCTCCTGATGGTGGCTCTTTTCACCTAACGCCTCCTCTAGTTTGATCCAGTTCCAGTCTTACTTCTCCTCTTTCGTCCATTTGCTCTTTTTCCAGGGATGTTTGTGCCCAATGTCTTTCTTTCCCACAGCCATCAACGTGGTACTCGTCCCCACCGTGTTAGGTTCTTTCGTTTCTTTTTCTTTTCTCCACACTCCTTCCTCCGCTTCCTCTCCCTCTGGCCTATGGCTTTTGTTTTTTCTTCTTCCCTAATTCGCTGGGCCGGGGTATCCCGCCGGGGGTGAAAGAGCTTCTGAGGGCCAACTGGGGGTTTGCCATACTCCCTTTTTTTTTATTCTTCTTTTCGTTTCGACCCTGTTTCTTTTTTCTTTGATCAGTCTGGAGATGTAGGCTGCCATTCCTAGGCTTATTGGTCCCACTGGGTAAGAAACAAATTTCCTTTGCTTCCGGCGGTCTTGTTTTTCTTCCCCCCTTAATGTTTGTTTGTCTATTCGTTTCTCTTCCGTTGCGGTTCTGTGATGAGGTTCTTTATCGAAAAATGCCTTGTTTTGCTTTTTCCTTTCCCCCTTTGGCCTCAGAGTTTTCTGGTCTCGGCCATTTTCTTTGTTTTCCCTTTATCTTTTTCGCCAGTGGTCATCGGTTATCGCGCTTTGGGTTGAAATTATTTTTCCCGCTTCCCTTCCCCTGAAGTTTTTCTGTTCCTTTCGTTTGGGACTTTATTCCCCGAGTCGCCTGCCTTTCTTCTTTTTTGAGCCCCCGTTGACATTCCGCAATTTGTCTTTCCTCTCCCCCGGTGGTCAGTCATCGCCATGGTACCAAGCTTCTTTTCACAAACCTTTTTTTTTTTTTCTTAATTGGTCTCCGAGTCGAGTCCTGTGACTTCCATCATTTGCTTTTTCTTTTTCGTTTGGCATAAAAGAGTTTGTGCCCCCGTTTTTAGCGGCCTTGGATCACGCCAAAAAGGTGTTACGAACGAAGTTCCAAGAGTTAAATTGTTCCCCAGTTCCCCCTCTTCTTCCTCTTTTTCTTCTTTGTTATAGAGATGTTTTGTTCCCCTTCCCCCCCCCATGTTTTTTGGTCCACACTTTTTTTATCCCTGCCGTCTTTTCAGCCTGGCTTCCCAAACACGCTTGCTTACGCCCATTCAGGCCAAGGGAAACGATTCACCCGCAACGTGGTATACTTTCCCCTCCTGGTCAGCTTCGAGGCTCCCCCCCTTCCTTTAAGACTGCCTGCCCTCTAAATCCGACTTTCGGAATTTTTTTCCTTCTTTGACTTTAACCGTTTCGCTGACCATTCAAACAAACTATCATCTTCACCCATCAGTGATAACCAGCCTGGAACCCCCTTTTTTTCCCGTTCCCCCCACTTACGTTACCACGATCGGTTAACCCCTCCTCCCCTTCGTAGTCCAGAAGACCCCATCCGTCGTGACCCCGGATCAACTCTGGCGGTCAGGATTGCCAGGGCACCCCCAGGATCTTTGATCCTGTTCGTCTTTCCATCGGGCAGATGGTCCGCTTCCTCCTATTCTCCGCCTCCCTTATCATACGAACCATAGTCCCCGCACCGCTTCCTGGAAATTCCCGCAAAACAACGGCACCCTGGTTGTAGCTCATCGTAACTTTTCTCCTCTAACCCACCCCAATCTTTCTTTGACTGGATGAGGCCCCCCATCCCTCTCCCATTCAAACCTCTTTTTTTTTTTCATTGGTTACGTAGTGGCTCGACGCTCTGGTTGACCAGATTGGCCCGATTACCGCCTACTAAAAATTTTCCCCCCCCCACTTTTTCGCCCCCCACCTTGCCCTGCTTTGCAAGCTTAGTTAAGTTTTTCCAGGCCTCCATAGTCCATGATCCCCCCCTGCCTTGGTTTTTCTACCTCCTGCCATCCGAACACGGTGGTCATGGGATCTTACCAACGTGTTGTGCATCTAATCACCGACTTCTTTCCCCCGTCCCCCCCCCCCCCACCGCTTTTTTTGGAAACTAATCGATAATTTTTTCACCTCTTCCTTTTTACAGTCTATGTGAGTCTTTTCCGGTCCTTCATAATCTCTTTGGCTTAGTCCACACGACAAAAGAACTTAATTATTATGCTTTACCTTTCAAGTCTGGCACCTTTTTGTGCCGACTCTTACCCGAAGATTTGCCTTTTTCAAGCCAGACGGTCCCTTATTCGTATTCGTTGATTACGCAAGAAAGGTCAAAGCCACCAAACACACCCTCTTTGAAAAAAACCCCTTTTATGACCTCCCTTTACCATAGGCCTCCTTTTCCTTCCTTTTTTTTTATGCTCCAACTTCTCATTCCCCATTGCCGATCCCCGCGGCGGGTCCGTCTACTTAAGCAAAGGCAACTCTTAATCCTAGATTGTTGCCTTTCCCACTTCCGTTTTCTTTTGTTTTCCCTCCTCCCGATTCCTTCCCCCCGCATCAGAACCTTCCGTCAGTTTGCTTCTTTGTGACATCCTCTGGTAATCCTTTCACTTATTTCCCCCCCCTTCAGTTCTGCTTGACAAAATTGCAAGACCGCTTTTTTAAGCTGGGGGAGTCCCCCGCCCTCTCCCCTTTCTCTCTGGCCTAGAATTCGGTGGAGATCATCTTTTGCGTTTTTGTAAGCTTCCTCCTCCATTCACTTCATTGGTGATCTGGATATGACCTGCGTCGTATTCGTACGTATCCTTTGCCCTTCTCACCCCACTCTTTCCCGGTCCAGTCTTCCCCCCAAGTCTGCTTCCAGCGTTTTTTTTGTTCGGACTCTCCCCTGCAGAGAAAGGACTCTAAAGCTCCCACTCCTTTCGAGCGAAAAGCAGTTCCGTAACCTCCCCGAAAATCCCCCCTCCTCTCCTTGCATGATTTTGTTTGTTATTTGAGTCACAGTTCCCTTTCGTGCTGCCACACAGGCTCTTTCTGCTTATCAGGTCGCTTGCCCCTTTGATCCCAAACCTTCCTCCTGTCCTAATTCGCATCCTTCCTGGGGAGTTTACCGCGGTTTTCAAACCTCATTCCACATGGTTCTGGATACGAATTCCTTTTGTTCCTTCCTTTTTAGTTTTTTTTTCGAGAGTTCCAGATGCGTATCTCACAAACTTTATGTGCCACCTCCCCCTTTTTTGATACCGTTTTATTTGCAATCAAATTACCTTTTTTGCGCTGCGGGCGACTTGTTTTTTCCCGGGTCTCTCTTCTGACGAGTCCGACGGCAGTGATTTGACTTGTTTTTTTTGCAACTTTTTTTTCTTTTGTCACTTCCCGGCTAAGTTCCTCCTCCCCTGAAATGCAGCGCGTCTTTGGCTAGAGGTAAATATTCGGCGGCCGCCTAAGCGGATCTTGCTCTCTTTCCCTTTATTTTTTTCCCCCTTTTGAGCGGAGTTCCTTCTGCTTTCTTCTTCTTTCGCGAAGAAACTCGGTCTTTTCCTCCCTCTTGTATGACCGTTTTTCTTTTATGGCGCCCCTGTTTTTGGCGTTTAAGTGAGAAAAAGGGTAGACGCCGCAGTTAATATCCGATCACCCCCACTCCCCTTTCACCTGCGTCTTCTCTCTCGTGATGGCAGAGATACCCCCATCCAGTGGTTAGTTCCTCCTTCACTTGCCCAGAGCCTCCCTCTGAAGGAATCACGCGATGCAGTTCGCTGTCTGTGTGAAAGGAATAACTCCGCTTTTGCACGGCCCTTCTTTTTTATTTCGCTCTCCACGATTCTGTGGTTACCTAAATTGGACCCTTTCTCTTAAGCGTAACATCGCGCCTGGATTTTTTTTCTCACACTTGTGGTTTTCTGGCATGATTTGCTTCCCCCCCCCGTGAAACCTTTCTTTTTTTCCTTTCTGTCTCCCTCTCCTAGCGCTGATTGTCTCCCTTTTCCCCTCAATCTGGGGCTGAGGTCGCCACCCACCCCGTCTGATCGAGCTAAATGGGCCCCCTTTTATGTTCTCCTGCAATTATCTCGTTTGCACCGATGCTGATTGGTCTGTAATTTTTCCTTTTTTTTGGTTTGTTAGTTGCTGAGCTTCGTATCCCGCTACTTAGTCCGCCGCAAGGCCTCTCCCGTGTCCGATTGAGGATAATTAGCTTTTCCATCTCTCTTCTTCCGCTGTCCCTTTCGAGTCGGCCCCCCATAGCAAGATTAATATCCAGTATAGGTGTCTTTGTCGCCATGGCAAGACCCCCAATTTAGGAATTTGGATTCCTTTTCCCGTTCCCCCTTCCAGATGTCGGATAAAGGGTACCAGGATTTTCTTTGCAACCTTGCCTCCTTTCCCAGTGGATGTATCCTCTGTATTCTACCGTGCATAAAAGTTGGATAATCCGTACCCCCCTTGTTCCGGATTTCCCTTTTTTCTTCCGTTCTCCCACCCGTTTTAATTGGGGTTGTCTCTTGGTTTTCCCTTCAGCTTCATCCAGGGCTTTTTGGCATTCAGTGGGTTTACGATGTTTTTTTGACACTGAGATATGGCAAATCGCGTTTTCTTATATCCAGTTTCCTTTCCCCGCCCTTCCTTCCTACTCCCAGCCAGATTGTCATGTCGTCGCGTTGGGTTCCTCTTTAAAACACGGCTTAGAAACTTTCGATGATTTCAGACTTCTTCGCCGTTGTGCAGGACCAACGGACATTTGGGAATGAAGTTTCAGGTTCGGGTCCGCCGTTGTGATGTGTTGTGTTTTTTTTTATCCGGTAGTTGACCTCCCCTTCTTTTTTGACTCGCCGGCTCCCCCTCGGCAGAATCGCTACCTGTTTCTCTAGGACATGGATTTTTGTTTTCCTCTTGATAATAGTAAACGCAAGATTGCCATACGGTTGCATCTGTTGAGTCAGTGGGCCTGGAAGTTCATTTTTTTTCTTGGATGGAGAATTGCCCCGAGGGGCGTCCGAAGTGGATCTTTGGTTTCCTTCCGCACATCGTTTTTCCTTGGCATTTCTTTCCCAGTTGGTCCCTTCCTCTATTGGACCCCGTGCCTCTTTCCACCTCGGTGTTGGCTGCTCTAATTCCTGTTCCTTTAGCACAATTTCGCAGTTTCCCCTTTGGTTGAATAGTACTTCCCCCTTTTGTTTGTATGGTGACATCTTAAACTGTTTCTTTCCATCCTTTTTTTAGACCAGGGCTAGCCCCCCCTCGGCGTGTCCCATGGTTCGTATGAAACGAATTTCTCGTCCAACGGTGCAGTCCATATCCTTCCTTCCTCTTTTTGTTGAGCTTCTAAGATGTTAACCGCACTGTCCCCCCTAGTTCGTTCCCTTTTTTTCTTTCTTACGTCCTGGGTCTTTACTTTGGACAACACGCTGCTTACGCTCCGGCCCCCATGGAACCGATAAAAACTTGTTTTATTTAACCTCTTTTTCCACCTCCTTTGCTCCCGTTTCCTTTTGCAGCCCTCCCAGTGACGATCTGCACGCGTTCAATGTCTTCCTTCCACCGGTTCGAGGACATCCCCTCAACGATCAACTGAGTCTCTTGATAAACAGAGTCCCTTATCCATCTGGTGCGTGCTAATTCACCACGATTCTTTTTTAACTTCCTCATTTTGAAGAAGCCTTCCTTTTTTCATCCAGAAAGCTGACAAACTTAGTTACGAGATGACAGGGCACCACAAAATGGGCAGAGATGTTTAGTCTCTCTTCAACGGGAATCTGGTTTCCATCCCCAGTCAGCATCGATTCCCCCCTTACATTATCAAACGGGCCTCCCGCTTCCAACCTCCTCTTTCCCCCATTCCATTTCCTTAAACGCCGCAGTCTGGCATCATCTTCCCCCGTTACAAAGAAACCAACTGCCTAGGGACTGGAGTTGCCCTCAGCTTTTTTTTTCCACCGCTGTCCTCGTTTCTCAAGAGAACCTTCGACCCCTCGTTTGGCAGCTCCCTTTTAAAACACGTCTTCCCCCCAAGGAGGCATGGAACCCCGGCCCTTCTTGCCCTTGGTCCTTCAGTTTCTACCTTCCTTCCATTCTTTCTTGATTTACCACACCTTCCCCGGAAACCTGCCAATTCCGAACCCGGTCACCATGATGCTGTTGGTATCTTTTTCTTACATTGAGGAACCCATCAAGATTGTGGCACCTCCTTGTCTTCCACTATCCTCCAACTCCTCCAGATTCTTTTCTTGGGAAGACTGTTCCTCCCCGTTTTTTTTGGTTGGGGTGGGGTGTGGTGGGGTGTGGGGGTGGATGGCTCCAAACGACAACCTCACCTGAAGGGATCGATGACTGTTTCCGGCGGCTATTTTTGGCGCCCTTTTTTTCCTGAGAGTTTATTTCCTCTTCTCTCATCCCAATTCCGTGAGTTCCTCTATTTACGCCGCTATTAAACGAAAACCCTGCTGCGCAGCCCCCTCTTTTCCAATCAAATAGGTTCCGTTCCTTTTTTCCTTGGGACTCCTTTCTCCCCCTTACCAATACACGTCTGCAAATTTTAGATCGATCTCCTTCAAACTATCTCTTTTGGCTTATAGCAGCTTTAGCGTTCTCCTTCTCTCTTCCGTAGAGTGTGTTTTGCCCTTAACCAGATATTTCCCCCCTCCACCTTTTTTAGACTATACATGAGATAATGGATTTTTCCGCCGTCGTATTTTTTTTCTTCCCCTTTCTTTGAGTGACCCCATTCATTTTTCTCACAAATTGCCACGATGCTTCCGGTGTCCACTCTCTCCCCTCTTGAAGTCTTGGGGAGGCTTCCCACCCCGCCGACTTTAGCTGATCTTGCAACGGGCGGGAGTCTCTTTTGCGTCGCGGACTGCCCCCCCTTATCGATCCCTGAACTCCTTATCAGCAGATTTCAGGGATTTTTAGGTTTGACCTGACTTATTTAACTCTTCAACTTCTCAACTTCTTTCCATGGCCCGCGGATCATCCCTCTTCCCCCCAAGTATTCACCGCATGCGTTCTTTCCTCTTATAGCGGCCTCCGTGACCCCAGCGCCATCGTAAGAACAGATAAGAGTCGTTTACGCCGAAGTATTCCTCTACTCGTCTCCTTGCTCTTTCGCCGTATCGGACTGCAGACCAATTTTCTTTCTTTTCTCCAAGTCATCGTACATTGTCCGCCTTCACTCCAAGAACCATCCTTTCCGGCAGCTCCCCCCCTTGCCTCCCTTGTCTGTTCACGCCCATGAAAATTTCAAACGGGGCATTTTTCCCTCGTTCTCCACGCGCTCTTCCAGGTTTGTCCCACACGTTTCATCTCGTATTCATCCTGTTGTTTTGAGAGGACAAAGGTGTTTTTCTTTCTTCTTCGACCTTTAAATGAGGCTTTCACCACCCCTCTTTCCTTTCCCGTGGGGATTTCATTTCGTTCGAATTAATGCGTCCTTGCCGGGAGGATATTGTTTTTCTCTCTGGTCTCCATTGAAGCGGCGTCCCCTCTCTTTTTTTCTTGCTTTCTGATTTTCTCCTCCTTGGTGTCTTCGGCCCGTTGCAAGGCTGCCTTAATGCGTGTGCTTCTACTGGCAAGGCGCGGGCGTTGTCTTCGTTGGAGGAGGTATGGCGTTCTCCCCTCGAGGTCCTTCTTCTCCCTTGTGTCGCCTGGCTTCTGCCGAATTCGCGTTCCTCGAAATCAGACTGACGTGCTTTCCCCGACCTACTTTGTTCTGGCCGCGGGTCTTCTTTTCTCATTGGTCTGTTTTAGAAGTTCTCAAGCGGGAACGGGTAATGAATCCCTCCCCCCGTCTTTTCTCTCCGATCCACAACATACTCTGCGTTTCCTACGCGCGTGAGTCTAGTTCGCTTAAGTTGTTTTGTTTTTTTTATTCCCAAAGCCCAATTAGACTTAATCTTGCCATCAATCGAGAGAAGTCATTTCGCTGTTGCCTTTTTTAATGCACGTAATAAATCTTTTTTTTTTGGCCGTAGCCGTTTCCCTTTTGTTTTAGCGAAAGTTTGTGGCACTTTCACGTTTCCCTATCCCAGTACGGACTCTGATCCACATATTCTGCGCCGACGGTCTTGGATTCTCCACCGGGGGTTTTTTGCTTTCGGAATGTTGAATCGTGCGCTTCCCCACTTTTTAAAACGAATTAAGTGCAGTCTGGGAGCTACGATCTTTGTCTTTCCTCGCTCCTCCCATCCGTGACCGGGAACCCCTTGGTCAGATAATGTCCCCCAGCTTTGTGATTGTCTCCTTTTCCAGGGTCCGAGGGCAACCTGAGGAGGTAACGATTTGATCTGTGCTGCTCCTCCCTTGGTTTGTTTTTTTTTTCGCGTCGAGTCTCCCCGTCTGATTTACCTGCCGTTCTGGACAGTGTTTTCCTTTTCGTTTCCCAGAGCTTTGCTCTCCGCTGGAACGGCCCTCCTCAACCTGGAGCCCTTACAGGTAAACATCAGAGATTTTCTAGTTTTTTGTTTGTGCCCCCCTGATTGGTGGTCCTTTCCTAACGGCATCCACTCGTTTCCTTTCCAGGTCGGATTTGAAGGATCATCCACTTGAGCGGTTCCAATTTATTTTGGTTCTTGTAGTGATCAGCATGGTATCCCTCCTGCTCCCACCGGGTTAGGATCTCCGTTTTTCCGGTATACTCCTCTTCTTGGAACATCATTTGGATTCTTTCGGGTTCGCTCCTTTTCCCCAGTTAGTTTGGTGCCAGGCACGCAGGGGTTGTTACAGAGTTTTTTAGTGAGGGGCTTAAGATGTCCCCAATCTGGTCGCTCGTACTCAAGGTTGTACCGACTCCGTGCTTTTTTGTAGCCAGATTGGGATTCTCTTCAGCAAGTTTTTATTTTGTTCGTTTGCAAAAAACAAACTGGGCGGGTTCGTCTTTTTTTTGGTTTTTTTTTTTTCTTCATACTTCGTCTTGAAGTTTGCCTGAATGTTTTTAGTCCTGTTTAGTCTTCTTCTTTTTTGCGTTCTTTTCTGGAGTTACCGTGCATTGTTGAGCGCGCGCCCCATCTGCCCGATCTCCGACGGATGGATATAGGCATCCTTTTTGACCCATGGGGTTTTCCTGTGCCCTCCCTAGTGGTCTGGAGTTGCGGTTCAATTATCTGTCCCCTCCTGTCGCCGGCCTGTCTTTTCATGGAACTCGTGGACTGGATCTTTTGTTTCACGGTTGCCTCCTGCCGTGGATTGGTTGAGCCGGCGTTCATTTTATTTGTTTTTGGTCAGCTACTGTTGATCGCCCTTTTTCCAACGTGCGCTTCCCCACTGGTTCGGGGTGTGGGCTCTTAAGCCCTGGTAGCCAATTTTTTCTCTTTGACCTATTAGGGAATAGTAACCACCACTCCTTCTTTATCGGGCCGCAAAATGAGGCGTCCTGCGTGTTTTAAGTCCCAGGCTTTGTACACGTTGATCACTCCACAACTGGTGTTCGTCTCCAAGCAGGTTTTTATTTTCAACCAGCTCCTTTTTCCTCTCTCGTTTTCTTCGCGATAAGGTGACCCCTCTGGCCTTTACGACACATTTTGGGTCCTGTCCCAACTGGTTTCTGAAAAAAGATCCGCTTCCCCGCCCCTGTGCCCGACACATGATTACCCCGAGTTCAAATCTCTTTCTACGTCCCGGGCCTTACACCTTCCGCCCTCCCCCGCTGACTTGCCACGTTCCCCACTGGCCGTCCTGGCCCACCGTGTTCTATGCCTCAAAGCAACTCTTTTTTCAAAGAGGGTCAAACCGGCTCAACCAGCTCCCCTTAAGGCCCTCTGGTTCACTCCTTCTCCGTTCCCCCGATTTCTCCATAGTTCCGTCCAGCTCGGCAGATAATTCCCCCCCTCCGACCTATTGCCACACTCTTGCGGTGTAGATTTGGCTTTTGGCCACCCCTGGCCAAAATGCTGGCCTCCATTATCTATTATTCCATGGGCAGCTTTCTTTTCCACGAAGGCCTCCCCTTATATACGAAACAAAGTTTATCCGATCGACCGACCGTCTTCTTCCATTCCGGCACCAACAGACCGACCGTCTGGAATCATGCCTTTTACCCCGCCAGTGTAAAATAACTGGCCTTTCTGGATGAGGACTTCCAGCTTCTGGACTGGCCATTCAAGCCCTACGGCCCTTTGAACCCAGAGGCCCTATTTTGCTCTAGGCTCCACCCGCTCCTTTAACCCCACAGGCGTTGTATCCCCCCTTCCCCTGCTGCAAGCTTCGGTTCCTTTCCTTCGAACAGAGTTTGCTCCCCGACATTTTCTTTTTTTTCCCAACTACGAGTGGTTTATTTGACCCTGAAAGATCCCAGCCAACAGTTGGTCCTGATGCTACCCGTGATCTTTTGTATCGATCCCGACATGCTTTTCCGCCCCTCACAGCTTTTTCCCCACTTCCCCCTTTGATGAATCTCCCCCGCTCATCCCTGACCCCTGGACCTGTGTAATCGGAGGCCTTTCTAATTAGCCAGTCATAACAGATCTTGCTTGAACACAAATTTCCCCAAGACCGAAACTAAGGCCTCCCCTCAATTCACCTGAATTCCCCGGGGCTTTTTCCCGGAAGTTTTGCCCTCTTCTCTCATCCCCCGGTACTTATCCCTCCTTTCCCTCCGCTTTCGCCAAGACCAAACCCCCACAAACCGCGGGCTGCAGCACGTCCCCCCACCGGTCTTCCGTTGCCACCCCATGGACTATGCTTTTTAATTTCTTTTACAGCCAGTGCCCCTTAGCTGGTTCCTGGAGACATTACTTCGTCTTCTTTTTCTTCCAATTCTCGAATTTTTTGCGTCGTTATCCAGTCGCTTCCCTTCCGGTCGCGGCAACCTCTCTTCCTAAGCCATCCCCCTTTTTTCCCTCTCCCCCCCCCCCCCCCCCCCCCCCCGGCGCGACTTTGTCCTTGCAGTCTTCGTACTTTATTTTCCTTTGTGCCACCCGTTCTTGACACCCGCCTCGCCTCTCCCAGCTTTTGGGTTCACCACCGGCATCAAATTACTTTCCTCTTGGATTTTTCCGAATTGGCGGAGTCTTGCGTTGAGCGGTTACGCATTTTTCCCACTTATCTTTTCCTTCCCTTTTCCCCCCCCGTCCGCGTCTTGCCGGATCTGCTAGGAACTGCGCTACCTTGTCTCAACTTCTCCACGCCTATTTATATCACGCGTCATCCACCCAATTTCCTTCCAGCACGTCCGCTGTTTCGTTCAACGCGAATAGCGTCCACCGTTCAACCAGCGCACACTCCCTGCACCTCCCTCCGCTATTCGTTCCGCCAGAGTTCCCCTAAAAGCACCGCCCAGTAGCTGGCCTTAGAGGCATGCTCCAGTCCCTGCCTACAACGTTCGACAATTGTGCACGCCTTGCCTTTTCTGAGCACGCTTACCTCCCCCACCCATCTCCGCCACACATTTAGTTGTTCACTTCATCCACTTCCCAACGGTATACGAACGAGGTTTTTGCCTTTTGCCCCACAGTTTCGATTCCTGCTCTTTTCCTTCCTCCTCTGTGTGGACAAAAGTTGTTGAGGTATTTCCTCTCTAACTGATGACCCCCGGCGTGCCCCTATGCTCACAGTTCCCTTTATTCTTTGCCGTTTTTCCTGTTTGAATCGGGGAGCAAGCGCGGACAATGAGTTTTGTCCGCTTTCCGGCTTCTAATTTGTCCCTAAACCATGAGTCCGGTTCTTTCTCTTTTTTGCAGTTCTGCGCGGGGGCTTTCGGAGTTATCTTCGTTCCTTGTCCCACGACTAGCGGTGGTTCTTGCAGTATGATCCGGGTCCTTTTCTTCGTATTCGCCGTTCGGTTTGAAACGTTTTTTTCCCCTCCGACCTTTTTTAGGCAGATTTTGACCTTTCCATTCTTGTTCCATTCTAGTTTTTGAGCCTTTGCAAGCGGCGTCCCCCCTGTGGTACTCCCCCGGTCGGCTCCTCACCCCCCACTCTCTTCCAGCGCGTTGGAATGAAGTCTCCTTCCTTTTCTTTAAGCGAAACGCCCATGTCGACGAATTCCCAACCATCGCGTCCTGCCGGTGGTGAATGACCCCCCTAGGCGGTAGCTCTCTCTTCTTTGCCCTTTTGTAGCATCAGCACCTCCCCGGTTTTTTCCTTCGGTTCCAGACTTCCCGTCCGGATACGGTCGTTGAACCCCATTCTTCCGGACGGACAACTGTTGTTCGGGCTTCTTGCGTGATTTTTTCCTTCCGGTCATTGAGCAGGCGTGGACCGCTACGCCAAGCGATGATTCCGTCTCCTTTTACTCCCATCGGGGCTTTGGTTCCCTTTTCCCCCCGCGAGGGAGTTTTCCTTTCAGCCGTGATTTTGAAGCGTCCCGCCCTCCGAGTACTCCTTGCTTTCACTTTTTTGTTCTTTTTTTTTTGGGCGTGGGCGCCGAGGTTTTCGCAGCATTACGAGAAGCCTTTATTTGGCCGTTGACTGAGAGCTAGCTTTCAGAGGCCTGCTCTTCCGTCTGTAAACTTTTCTGCCAAAGGGATTCAAGTTAAACATTCGCCTTCAGTTCGGGCCTGTGTTGTCGCCCGCAAGTATGTTTAGGCCCCCTGGTTTTCCTTCTCCCCCCCACTTCGAGCGTCGGACCCGGTCCAGGCTTTTTCCTTCCTTAGTGCGCAACTTGAGCGGTTCACAATGTGTGGTCTGGTGCGGTCATCCCTGTTCCCCCCTCCAACAGCATCACGATTCTCAACATGGTACCACTTGTTCTGATTGCTTTTTCAGGTTTCCCCCCTTTCCTCTACCCCCCGTAGTTTGGACCCTCGCTTTCTTCTCTTTCTTGCCCGGTCGCCCCTTCTGCAGCGGGTGCTGGGTGCTCCGGCCTCCAAGAGTTCGGGGTTTGAAGGAGTTTAGAGGACCGGTCGGCCTTTCGGCTTTTTACCCTTCATCGGTGGACCTCCCTCTTTTTTGTCTTTTTTTTGTCCTAAGACAGTCCGCGGTTGTCCTTATGGTTTCGTTGTACCGGCTCCAAATTCGCAGCGTCGTGCCGTTTTTTGCCGTTTAACTGTTTA
>Ga0179593_1442503_pt1 | contig 13100 bp, 17 predicted proteins | sample CZODoug2_1_08_16_FD_185931 | JGI IMG/M metagenome (GOLD analysis project Ga0179593, IMG submission 185931) | Vadose zone soil fungal communities from Angelo Coast Range Reserve, California, USA - CZODoug2_1_08_16fungal (PacBio error correction) | ecosystem: Environmental > Terrestrial > Soil >... | reverse complement strand
CCTTATCTTCCAGTTTTTACCTGTCCCTCTGTTTTATCCATTTTTTTTTTCCTCAGTCCACATGGTTTTCTTCCCTCTTCACTCCTTTTTTTCCTGTTTTCCGATCGTGACTTTCCTTGAGGGCGCGCTGGAGCGTAGTTTATTGATTTTCCTCGTCCTCTTTTTTTACCCAGACGGCGAATGTCGTGAATTTTCTCATCATCTGCCCATGATGACTGACCAGTCTCCACGGGGCCCCCCCGCGAAGCTGACTCTCCCTTTTTCTCCCGCCGTTTTTATTTTTGTGATTTCCTCCTTTGGATTATTTTTATATTCCCGCTTTTGATGTCCCCGCTTCGTCCAAATCATTAAATGAAACGTGCCGCTCCAGGGTTGCCCTGCTATCCTTCTCAACCTTTTACCCGGCATTTCCGCGAAGCGCCGCCGTTCCTTTTCTTTTCTGCCCACAAGCAGTAGTTCCATCCTTTCTTGGTCTAACGACCGTTTTTTTCCCTTGTTACTCCCTGCAGGGTTTTCCCGACGCGTCCGGCGTTTGCCGCTGATCCGCCGAACTAGGGGATGTATTTCGCAACCCATCAGTATCGGCGGTGTTCCCTTATTCTTTTTCCTCCTTCTCCGCACTTCGTAGATGAGTTGATTTTCCTGTTGTTTTTCACAGGATTACGCAGGTTTCCTTTCTCTTTCACTTCACTATTTTTGATGCCGTAGCCTCCCTCTTCTTCTGGTCTTTTTTTGTCCTGTTCGCAGAGCAAATTTTTAGTGCACCCCTTTATTCCCTCCTTAGTTCCAATAAAGCGAAGTGAGTTTGTCTTCTTCAGCTTCTTTTCGCCGTTTCCCTCTGTTTTCATATGTGACTTTTCTGGTGCCTTGCCGCCGTGTTGCTGCGCTCATTTTCCTGTCGGCACGGAACTTGCTTCCTTCCCCTCTGCCTCCCTTCGCCCAAACAGGAGTTCGCGTTCAATTTATTCGCTGCTCAGATGGACCGTTCCGGAATGTGTCCTGTCCCCGCGATTTTGACTTAGCCCAGCTCCCTTAGTTTCCTCTTCTGTACATAAGCTTTTGTCCCGACACCGTCGGGAGGCTCTCTTCTTCTTTTTTTCTCTTCCCTTTCTGTGTATATTCATTTCCATTACATCCGTGCTGATACTCTATCCTTCTGGTAGTCTTTATGGCGTATCTCTTTTGCCCTCCCTGTTTTTATCCCGGTGTCGGCGTGGCGGCGTTGGCTTCTTTCCCCGGGTTCGTGGTGCGTTGTCCCTCGGATCTTTTCCTTCCCCCACTCTTTCTTTCTTGTCATTGAACGCGACGTTTTTGATTGTCCCTTCCCTTTATCGTTTTATGACCCTTATCCTGACTGTTTCTACCTTGAATCCCGGCATGTGTCCTCCCTATGGCATCCCCTCCCTTCTGAATATCTGCAATACCCGCCTTATCCGTGGACTTTTTCTTGGGCCTTTCCCCAGCCTCTTTTTTCGGACCATAAGGTTTTTGCAGCACTTTTTCCCTCTTCGAACTTTCTCCCAGCGGTTACGTAGTCGTCCTTCATATTTTAGAACGCTGCACATCCATGGTCCGCTTAGCTTTTTCCATGTTGGTGCCTCCCCTTTTCATTTCACACATGACGATAGTCATTTTACAATTTTTTACCCACCTTGGTCTTCTGTTGCCTGGCATTGACTGATGCCGCGTGGCTTGACCATTTCTCCGTTGACCCCGCCCGCCCCGGGAAGCGTGCTTTCGTTGATCTTTCTTTTCCTTTTCCCTCCTGTTCGTGAGGATAGCGGTCCCCTTATTTCGACTTTGTTTTTTTAGTCCCCCGGGCCAGCTCGTTGCGCTTTGATTTTCCTTGACGTGTGAGCCTGCTTTTTTCGTGCTGGTTGGTCCTATTTGGTTTTATTTATTGTACTGAGATTACTCGCGGATGGATTCAGGTCCCTTCTTTTCCTTTACTCTCCGTTCACACTTTTGGTCCTTTTCCCACTCGACCCGTCCCCCCCCTGACCGCCGTTTCTTGGTTTTTCCTTTACTCTTCTTTTCTCGCCGCATAATCCCTTTCATATGCTTTGCTGCCCTTGATGAAGCTATAAGCTTTTCTAAGTTCGCCATCGGTCCACCCCTCACCCCTACCTCCCCCTTCCCTTTTTTCCCCCCCCCCCCTTGATTGAGAAATGGGATTGTACAGCAGAATGTTACCCCCCCAATACCACACCTATTCTGTTTTCTCTGATTGTCTCTGGCAAACGGGTGGTTTCAGTTTACCTTCTTGAATTGTGAAATACCGTCAGTTTCTTCTTGAGGCTTTCGGATTTCGTGGTTTGCCTTCCCCTCTTTCACTGGATTACCCTTTTTGGTTCCTATTCGCCGGGTACGCCCTACACGTGAAGGTTGCGCCTCCCTCCCTTACCTGCTGTTGCATTTGCCGCATCTCGGCCTGATGTACCCTGTGTGCATCTTAAACGTTGCACAGTGCTTTTTTTCACCCTTTACGCCTGAATTTACAGACGGCTTCTTTCCCACATCCTAGCGGTTCGAGCTGGGCTCCCCTCAGCATGTCCTCTAGGCCCGTGCCCCACAATCGTCTACCGTCCGCACAAACCCTCTGTCTCGAATGTCGACTTTTTCTCTGGCGGGTTATTTTTCAGGTACTTTTTTCCGTCTTTTTGTTTGTTTTGAGTTCAGTGATACCTTTGAACCCCTACCCTCCCTCGCCTTTCGGCTTAGTTCGCTCAACTGGTCTTTCTCGGTAGGACGATTCTTTCTTGCTTGGCCTGGGAGGAATCTCACAGTCTCCCGTGCTGTAAGTTTGGGCGACTTGTAACTTGCCGCGCTGGTTACCCCCCCCCCTCAGCTTTGCTCCCTCGTTGAAACTTTAACACTTTCAGCCGCTCGAGGCATCCTTGAATGTCGTTTTCTCTCTTTCGCTTAATTTTTTAAGCCAACTTTCCTCCAAAGGTTTTGCCCTCCCTTCCTTGTTTTATATTCAAGTGTTGGTCCACGGAAACTTAATACTTCGTACCTCAAGGACCAATCGCCCGTCCTTTTCTTTTACTCCCTGAATCTGGCCCCGTCGTGTTATATTGAGAGACCTTTCCTACTCCGTTTCTCTTGCCCAATCCCTTTTTATGCAACCGTCCTTTACATTCCAGTAGCAGTGAGGGGGGGGTAGGTGCGTGGATCTCCCAGGCGCACTATTGACATATATTCATCTGGTCCTCACCATCTGGCACATACATTCTCCCTTTTGCCACCTCGGCGCCTTGGTTCGGTAGTCGACACCTGCAAACGTTTTCTTTATGACGGACCAGCGTTTTCCTTTTTTCCTTCCACTTGTCAAACTCTGTGAATCGTTTCAACTATGCGGCCCCTCACACCCTCTTCCGACACTCATCAGTGCAAAATATGTCCGCCCGCATCCCCTTCTTTATCCTCCCCCTTCCAAAACAACCTTTCTCCCATTTTTCCGGCTATTTTTCGTATACCTGCTAAATTCCGCGTAGCGCCCTTGCCACTGCTGTCTCCCGGCGGTTCTGGCCCTGCTGTTCAGCTTCCATCCACGCCGTCGGAAGGTCCCCCTACAATACTCGTCGTAACACAAATACGCTTCCCTAGCTTTCTCTTTCCCTCTTCATACGGCGAGCTCCTTGTAATGTTTATTTTTACGCGCCCGTCCATCTGCCATTGGAGTCTTACACGTTATCCGCGCCACTTTCGCGAATTATTTGACTGCATATATGATTGACTTAACTTTTCTCCGCCTTTCTAACGATCAATTCTTGTCTTCCATCTTCAATGTTAGTCGCTTTAGTTGCCTTCTTTTGCTTCAGTCCCACTTTTTTGTCCATAGACTATCATAATAGGTTTCGATCCCGTCGAGTCCGGTGCCTCCGACTTTTGTAACCGCCCCCGCCCGCCATTGTTTCGTTCACCTACGTGTATTTGTACCGTGATTTAGCGACGGTGTTTTCCGGCAAATTGCGATGTCCCAATCAGATTTTTCTTCGCGCGACACACTTTTTATCGAACCTGCCGTCTTTTCCCACCTGCTCCCCCATTGAACTAGTTTTTAGCGACCTTCTTTCGACGCATCTTTTCCTTTGATTTTTAAGCAGCACGCCGCCTGCACCTCCTTATCGCCCCCAGCCCAGATCTTTCTACGCGCTCGCCCAGGTGCCATCCTGATCTCGTGTCCCTCACGTATTGTGTGTATTTATTATCTTGCTTTGAGCGAAATTCGACGGAGAGTTGGTTGGCTCCGCGCCGTCTTAGTGAGGTCCACAAAATTATTTGTCCTTAAAGTCCCCTTGCCCTGGACTGTTGTTTCCTTTTTTTCCTGTTTCCCGTCCCCGATTTCCCTGGATAAGCGTTCCCCCGCGCACTTGTTGTGATGTTCCCCTCCCCACTCCCCCCCCTTACTTCCCATTCTTGTCCATGTCCGCCGTTATCAACAGCAAGAGATAGGCACCAGCCAGGCAACTTTTAGTCCCCTATCCTATTGTCCCGAGCGAACCTTTCCCATTACGCTCCACCAATCGTGTCGATCTACTCCTCGCCTATTCGCACTTTGCCTTGCTCCAAATCCACATGTTTCCTGCGCCATTGAAATCTTAGCCGCGTCCCGCAAATTCCTCGGGACGCACTGCCTACCCCTTCTCGATCTCGCCCGTGCTCGAAAATTCCTCGTCCATCTTCGTACGCTCTCGAACTCTTCGCCTTCTTGGTCCTTTTCTTCTCGTTCGTCCCCTCGATAGATGTTTTAGATCACTTAAGCATCCTCTGAATGCTCAACTCGCCACCTGTAGTCGACCACCCGATTCTCATGGTCGCGATATTCTGTTACCCCCGATCTTGGGCTCCGTCACCCCTCCTTTTTCTCCCCCCCGCCCCTTTTTCTGATCTTTGTCGGACAGCCCTGCCCGCGTGATTCGGCTTTGCAGTTTTTCACGCGCATCGCTTTCCGGACCAGCACCAGTCCGAACAGGCCCGACCCCCACGTCCTCGCGCAACCCGTTGACCGCCGTGCCTGTTTTTCTTATCCTTCTCGAAAGAATTTCGATTTCAGTCGAGCACGCTTCCCCGCCTTGCACTCACGCCCATTTCACCTGCCCCCCCCCATGTTGTTGCTACCAACTACGCCTGATCATTCTTCTGCTACCCCACCCCCTACCATCAGTTCCCCGTTAATGATTACCTCATGCACACCGTTTGTACGGGGTGCGCCTTTGGAATCTGATCAGCCTGTGGCGCAAAGTTTTGTGAAACATATACGCTTTCACCAGCGTGCAGTTTGACCTGGCTCTTCGTATTCTCCATCTCCGACCTCCCCCTCCGTCTGTGTTGGTGCGGCCCGTTGTCGATGTCCAGCGTTCAAACTGAAAGAGCTGTTTTTTGAATCGTAATGATTCCACCGCCGTTCTGGCTGTGCACTCCCTAGTGCGCGTCACCCGTACCTGTTTTTTGCTCTCGTGCTTTTGAGCCATTGTGGCGGTGGACCTCGCCGGACATCATGTTATTTTCACTCGGGAATTTTTTTTTCCCCATTTCCGCGCTCAGACGCACGCGAAGATTTCGCACATATTTCTCGACGGCGGGACTCCTTAAGCTCTGCGCGAAGCGGCTTCTTTCAGCTTGTGAGCCCAGCCGTTATTTCGTTCTCACACGCTTTCCGTGTAATGTATCGGACGGTTTGTCGAGTTTGACCACCATACATGATAGTTCCGTCCCAAGTGCCTTTATATACTTTTTGACTTCTGCAAGTCCACCCCTCACCCGAACTTTTACTTACCCCTTTCTCGGCGCAAACAGCCGCAACCGCATTGAGCGCTTTGACCCGGTATTTTTATCGCCACCCACCCCAACGAATTGGTCCTTTATGGTTCTGTGAACCGCCATCATTCCGTTTGTTGCGCGGCGGCGAATTGGCCGGGATTCCTTCAGAGTTGATCGAACTATATGGGGTGCCCTATCCTGCTTTACTAATCTGGCTATTACGAATTTTTTTTATTGCTGACAGGTTGGCCTCACCCAGTCTGTTTATGCGAGACGTAGTAGAGTCCTCTAACCTCCGAGTCCTCGCGGCATGCGGGGACACTACCCGCTGGAGCTCGGTATTTTCGTGCAGATGCCTCTCCAAACGTGTTTGCGTGCACCAATTGTCGGTCTACGACTGGATTGTATATTTTTTTCATTTCCGCCGACATAGGCCCAGCTTTGTCGTAATGTCTCGGGTCCTCATACTTTTTTCCTTGTCGTTGTTTGTTGAGTTGGTTTGGGAACGTGCTCTGAGCGCTCTTCGTGCATCTGCCCCACCACTGCCCGTTTTAGGCCTTCCTTCACCATGGTTATGGCGCCTTTCACCACCCTTCCTCGGTCCACCCTTGTTCCCTCCCCGGTTGACTGGAAACCTTGAATGTGCCAATGGCTTTCCGACCGACAGTCTTATAGCTTCTACTTGTGTACTAATCCTTTGTGACCATTCGTCTCGCGGAGCTGTAGCTCTTTCTCCGCGGATCCTTCTCTCATACCGCACTTTCCGGTTTCTACCCACAATCCCACCCCTCTTGTCGGGTCAGGGGTTGGTCACACCCGATGGCTGGTATCATTTTCTCTTCTTGTCTTGCGTTTTTGCGCTCTTATCCTTGTGTCGTTCCGTTTCTTCGGTCTTCCCAGCCCCCTCGGTCAATTCACGGTTTTTCCCTGGATTTGCGTCCTCAATTGATGACACCTTTCCCAGTCTCGAAACATTTGTTTGATTTTCCACATGTCAGGCTGTGTTCGCATCGCACCATCCCCCCCAGTATTTTCCGGGCGAAGAACAAATGGTATGCGCCTTTCTTAAATTGCCCCCCCGGCGGCCTTCAAGCGGAACGTCCCTGCACCTGAAAGCATCCTGGTGGTATGCTGGGCAGCACCTTACTTGTCTAACCGGGAGCGATTGTCCCGTTACGAAGCGCCTCGCCTACCACCCATCGCTTTCTGATCTGTATTCCCCTTCCTTTTTCACATAGCCTGTTCGCGTGTATAGGTGTTGAATTGCTCAGTTTGCCTTCCACTTGCGTTTTCGCTGAAAGCATTTTTGCGTTATGTTGCTTCGTTCGAATCGGCAATGTCTCTTCTCCGCTTTGGATTTTACATTTGTTGAAAATGTCGTCCGGTGTTACTTATCACCATTTTTCCGCTGCCACTGTCATCTTTTTGGTGGCGTTTGTCGTTACTTCGTTCTTTACCGTTCATCCGACCAGGTCTGTTATCCGCTTCCACGTGACGGGCTACCTTATTCCAACGGCCCGCCGGGGTCCTTTCTCTCCCTTGCCTCGTGAGAGAAGTTTCCCACGGTCCTTCGTCTTGCCACATTTCACGTTTGATCGGGCATTTTTGCATTTGTGTAGCCGTGCATGGCTTCACTCCCGGATCTGAACCTTTTTCCAGTCTTTCTTCCTTATCGTTCGAAACCTTTTTTTGCCCCGCCTGAGACCGATATCTGTCCTTTTTCCCAGCCGCGCCTTTCGTCTTGACAGAACTGCAAGTTTATTGCTCCTTTGCTGACAGCATGTGGCCGCTTAATTTTCCGTCTGAGTTCCCACCCTACTTTCCCCCCGCATCCCCTGAACGTTTAACTGTTGACTGCTGCGATTGGAATTTTTCATCTCCTGCCCCCACGCCCGTTTTCGAGGAACACTGGCTTTTTTCGTAAGTTGAATTTAGCTGCGATTTTTCCCTTGTTGACTTTTTCCAGTAAGTTTTGTGATATCGCAATTGTCCCAACTTAGACCCTCTTGTGTGTTCCCACTGACAGGTCATCGCAGGGCCTTTTTTCAGCGACCCTCTCATATTTTAATCTCAGCGGCTGGCCGTAGAGCTTCTGCGTCTGTACCCTCTTTGTTCAATATCCAATCTGTCTGGTGTTTGGCACAGAGTTTTTTTTCGTTTTTTCTGACTAGGCACGATTTCCTTCCATTAGATGATTACCCCCCTCTGAAGGTTCCTCTGTCGGTTGAAGTTGCCTCCGGCCTAGCACGCGAGTCTATATCCGTAAGTTTCCCAACCCGTTTCCTCGACCATGTAGCATATTACTGCTCGGAGTTTCATTGTGTACCATGTATAATTATTCCTCTTTCCCCCCCTCTGTTCTGTGGGTGACTTCGAGATCACCTGTGTTGACATAACAACCTACCTCTACTCATTTCATATCGGCTTCGCTTGCCTCTGTTGCTCTTTGTTTCCGTTGGACCGACTGTCATTGACTTTTCTTTCTGTCCCTTGTTCACTTCTCTTCCCCTCTCCCCCGACGTTTCGCTGCTTGTCATGCTTTTCGCAGGGTACACGCTCCTCTCTCCCCTCGGTGCCCTCCTTTTCAACTGTTTCTTCTTTTTCCAACGATAGTGTGACTTTTATTTGCACTCTGCAGTCTTTCTCCCTTCTCCTAGGCACGTGTTGCGCTTTTTTTTGGTCCTTGTCCCCCCCTGGACACTCCACTTCCCCCTTTTTCCTCACCTCTTCTTCTTTTTTAATCCCTTTCCACTTTTGTCCTCCCTTATGTTAATCTCGACCCCCCCCTCCCTTTTCTTTTTCCCCCGCGTTACTATATTCTTGACCCTTTTAAGTATTTTTTTCTTTGCCCCCATTTCCTTGTCTTTGCCGGTGTGGTGCTTGTTCGTGTCGTGCAGACCCTGGCTACTAGAGACAACCACCTTTTCTTCACCGTTGCCAGGGCCTCCTGTCCTTTCCCATTTTCCATCTTTCTTCTATGTTGCACAGTATGCGTGTACTTCCTGGGCACCACTTTTTTGTATTCTTTCCCTGCCTTTACCCCCCTCTTCAACTTTTTCACTTGTTTCCCCTTTTCCGCCCCCACCCCTGCCACCTTTCATCAGATCACGTGCCTCCTCCCCCTGGGGTAACACCTTCACCCCCACCCGTATCTTTTTCTTGCTCTCCTTCCTCGTCTAGCGTAACCACGCCACGCCATCCCCCGGCCGTGACTCAACATGACGCAGTCGCCCCTGCCCTTTTCTTTCTCCGTCGGGAAACAGGAAAGAACGCGTTCCTCGCCACCCCGCTTTCCTGTAGTTGCTACTTTTTCTTAATCCACTTCTTTCCCTTTCCTTTTGCACCACTTTTTATCAATTTATGCACTCTCTCTCTTGAAAGGTTTGCTGCAATTCTTTTTTTCACGACTCCTTCCCGTCTTGTAATTCACTCTTTTTGTCTCCTTCCTTTTTTCCCCCTCTCCTTTTAACAGAGAATGGTTGTCATCTTTTATGTAGTTATCACGGCGCGCTCATCCCTTGTCGTTTGTTTTTCAAATCGCTCATCCGTATTTTCCTCTGGTGTTGACCACTCATCCACTCCTCGTTTAGTCTTTTCTTTTTACTTCGTTTATGCTGTTCTTATTGATTCCCTCCATTTGCTCAATGAGTCCCCTCTTGAGGTCTATTCTACTTAAACCACTACCATTTTTTCTATTTTTCCTTAACCGGCCCTTTCCCTTTCCCCCCTCTTTTGTTTCTCTCCCCCTTTCCTTTTCGCGCTCCTCTCTAACAGCACCCATCTTTTGTGCACGCCAGCCACCCCTGTTCCGTCCCTTCTACTCCCCCTTTTTTTCACGCCAGCGTCCTTTCCTTCTCTCGCGTCTCAGTTTTTCCGCCCTCTTATTGCGGATTTTTTTTCTGGTTCTCACGCTTTCTCCCCCCTTCCATTGTACCTCGTTCGTATGGTTTCGTATTCCTATGTAGATTTTACCCCAATTTTATTGTCCCGAATTTTGATAATTTTTTCCCTCTTCTTCTTCGCACTCCTCCCATTTCCTTCCTTTTTTTATGACTCTTTCCACCTTCACTACTCTTCTTTCGAGTCTTTCCTGCATTAGACCCGCCCCCCCTCCATCATCTTTGTGTCGCGCTCTCCCCCTCATTTCTTCTTTGCACGCACCGGTCTTTCCCCTTGTCTCCCTCGCTCTGTTTCCACTTTCTCCCTCTTTTCTCCCCTTCTTCCCCATTCTCCATTTCTCTCAAAATATTAACCTTTTTCTCGACCAAGCTTCTCGTTACTCCCCTCCCTTTTTTTTCCCTCCTTCCTTTTTCTTGACTTTTTTTTCCTCTCGCCTCCTGTTTCTCCTTAATATCATCTTTCACAAACCGTCCTTTTCTCCCTTTTCGCTTTGACTTGCCTTTCCCCGTCCTTTCTTCTTTCCTCGATGTGTTTAGTCTCTCCTCTCACCACTTTTTTTTTCCTCTTCCGCCTTCTCCGCCTTTGCGCCTTTCCCCCCGGATATCACCCCCTACCTCTCTTAGTTTTTTCCCTTTTCCCGCTTTCCCTTTTCCCCTTCTTTTTCGTCCGGAACATTCCTCTCTGCCTTAGGTTATCCCTTTTTCTGACCTCTGTTCCCTTCCTTCCAAGCCAGTACCCCCCCGCCCAAGAACAATGTCGCCGACGCTGCCTCCCGCTCCGTTCAGCAAGCCCTCCGCGTCCCGCCTTTCTTTTCTCCATCCTTTCCGCCTTTTTCTTTTCTTCGCGCCCCAGTCCTCTCTAATTTTCCCTTTCTTCATTTCCATTACCAAATCCCCTTGGTCTAAGAGACTCCTCGCTCCACGCCATAATTAGTCGACATTCTCCCCCTCGACTTTACGGGGTGCGCCTCCTCTTCGGGGAAGGGCTTCTTTCATACCCATCTTTTCCCTTCTTATCCTTTTCTTGCTGCCGTTGAAGGACTTAGACTTTCGATTTCCCCTCATAGTCTCCTCCTTTTTTGCTTTTTGAGAGAGACAAACGGCATTCTGAATCAGGTTTTCCCTTCCTCTCTGTTTCATTAGTATCCCTCTTCCACTCAGGTTCTTTTCCCTCTTCTCTCCGGCCTCCCATTGTTTTTCTCTCTTATTGAGGAGCGAACCCACGCGATGTGTGTCTGCGCGCCCTTTTTTCCTTATATCGTTCATCGTTTGAATAGTACGACAGATTGATCCCTCAGTCGTCTTCTCCTACCATGTGTCCCCTTGCTTCTTCCCTTCAACTTTTTTTTTCCTCTTTTTCCCTCCTTTTTCCGTGTTCATTTTAACCAGGTGATAGTGTTATGTCCCTCTAGGCATTTCGAGTTACAGCCCTAAGACCTTTGCCACCTTCGGCCCTGCTTTCTCTACCGCCTGATCTTCTCCCCTGCCTCTGCTCGTTTCTTCTAATGGGACTCTACCGAATCACTCTATTTTTTTTTTTTACTTCTTCCCCGTTTTTTGAGGCGATTGGCGGCGACGGCTGTCTTCCCTTTACTCTCTTCTTTAACCCCCCTCTCCCGTATTTCAGTTTCTTTCCCTCTGTTCCCCCCTCGTCTTTCATTTTATCGAGCTTTTTAGGTTTTACAGATTTAATTTGATTTCGAGCGGTATGTCCCGTTACCACGTCTCTGCGAGACAAGCCTCTTCCTACGTGTTTTTCTGTCTGGCTCTCCTTTTTTTCAATTTTTTTTTGTCCTTGTATTTCCCCACCAAAGATGGAGTCTTTCGGCCGCGTTTGCCTTTTTTTATTACCTGGTCTGAGGAGGTGCTGCCGGCTTTTTCTTTTTCTCTTTCGGCCAGGTTCTTCCTGGTACGGTCACGTCCATTTAATTGGGCATGTACCGTTCCAGCTTTTTCCCTGGAAACGCGATTGACACTGGCCCGGCTTCTCCAAGCCTTTCAGGGCCTTCTTTCGTAACCCCCTACTTTTTTTTTCCCTCGAGCGGCGCTGTCTTTTCTTCCTCCGTTTCTCGATTCGGCGGTTGCCCAAGCCCACAATCGTGCGGGTTCCTCTCTTAGGCCCCTGACCCCCACGGTCTAGGCGTCCCCTTCCTTTGCTGTGCGATTTTTTCACCTTCGTTAGGCGGCGTTGTCGTTCCATTTGATCTTCGACCGCGGATTCTGCCCTGCGAAAATCTCTTCGTTTCATCGCTCCCTTGGGTCTCTGCCAAAATCAAAGGTTTTTTTCTTCCCCAGACCATGAGGAGTCTTCCTTGCCCCCCGTTTGAGGCCTCAACTTTACCGCTTAACTGCCTGAAACCGATCCTCTTCGGGCTGTTTGCGCACTGCCGGATTTTCGAAATCCTTTGTTCCCGTCATGCGCACCGTTGACGCCGTTTCCGCAGGACATGCGTTAACTCACATTTTCTCTGGGAAGGTTTTTACCTTAGTTTTTTTTAGCCAATGCGATAGTCCTTCTCGAGTGTCGAAACTCCCTGTCCTTGGAGTCACGGTATTTTTTAGCCATGAGATTGGGCTTACGTGATAAATCGTCCGCGATGACCTGCGCCACACATCGCGCTCTAGCTGGAAGCGTCTCTTGGCTCGTTGTGTTGCTCTAGTCACTTGTCCGACGGTCTTGTTCCTTTTCGGCTCTGGCCGAGCCTTTGAGGATGATCCGATTCGCCGGGTTGCCCGCAAGGTGTTTTGACTGCGGTTCGCAGCCGGCGTGACCGGTCTTCATGGTGTTTATCGGTTTTGATGCGCTTCCCCCCAGTTCACTGTTGTCGGTGTTCCGGATTAGGAATTTTGACAGTTACATGTCCGTAGACTTTAAAGTGCCCGGGATTAATCCGCGTCCCTGCCCACTTTGGCCTTCAGCCGTCTTTTTGCCCCTGCAATGATGGATCCTGGTGTTTGTTCAGTTAAGCTGGTCCACCCATCCTACATGAATGTCCCAACAAATACTTGAAATGGGCAATTGTAATGAGCTTCCAACAATTTGTTTTTTCGCAGACGGCCCAGGGGTGGCCGTCGTAGTTTGTTAAACTGAACAAGTTCAAACGAGCTGGATTCTTGCAGTGACGGATTCAGGGACTGCCTCCCTTGAAATTTAGACCGCCGGGATTCTTTACTTGCCTTGACCAGGTGTCACCAGTTGTGACCATATGCTTCCTCACGGAAATTTTTTTCCCGTCGAGTTTCCTGATTCATGTCAACGAGGGCGTCCACAGAGTTTCCTGTTTTTGTTTCACTGCGAGTAAACCGGGCTCCTCGACCCCTCTGTGATCTGTGGTTTAAGATTCATCACGGCTTTTTCATAAATCGACATATCATTCGACACCTCCAAATCCCATGATATCGCTCGATGACAGGCGACGGAGTTGTTTTTAAGGT
>Ga0179593_1639090_pt1 | contig 13101 bp, 21 predicted proteins | sample CZODoug2_1_08_16_FD_185931 | JGI IMG/M metagenome (GOLD analysis project Ga0179593, IMG submission 185931) | Vadose zone soil fungal communities from Angelo Coast Range Reserve, California, USA - CZODoug2_1_08_16fungal (PacBio error correction) | ecosystem: Environmental > Terrestrial > Soil >... | reverse complement strand
TTCTTTTTTTTTTTTTTTTTTTTCTTTTTTCTCTACCGCGTGCTATTGTTCGCGGGTTCTTTCCTTTTCTGACCGTATTTTTGGTAAATTTGCCCCTTTCTTATATTCGAGCCCTGAAATAAACGCGTACAATGAGGCCCCCGATTCCCCCCGCCGCATTCCTTAAACTCTGAAATGTGGTCCCTTCAAGATAGATCAACGGAATGGTGGACTCGGACCCCGATTTCCTTCTTTTTTTGACCCCTTTTTCAAGGATCCATCTCTTTTAAACTCTCCTCCCGGGAGTCCCTTCTTAACGCTGCGCGTTAGTAAGATAAGAATGGTTTTTTTCCCCCGAAGGCAGCCCTTGCTTTTTTGCTCCCTCCCTTTCAACATCCTGTCTTCCTTCAAGATTTCCCCCCCCTCCCTGGATCTCTTCCCCCTCCAGATGAATATGAGAGAAAGGCGCGCGGAGTTCCTCTCTCTTTTAATACCTAATCCGTCAGAAGTTTCTCCCCTTTCGGTCCTCCTTTTTTTTTCTGTTCCGGGAGCTCCTCTCTCCTTTTCCAATACTGGGTGTTTTTGCTGCCTGGAATGGCCTTTCTCCTTCCGATGAAGGATTCTTATCACAGAGGATCGGCTGACAAGCGGCCAGTTTTGCACTACTTTTTCTGTGCCACTCCCCTTTCTTCCAGTCCCACTTTCCCTTTCTCCGATGGAGACCTCCTCATTCCCTTGCTGGGTTCCTCTATGTACACCATGCCTTTGATCGAGTCTTTGCGCCCAAAAACTGCCTTTTTAGACTTTGTTTTTGGTTCTCTGTTCACCTTTTTATTCTCACCTTTTTTTCTCCCTTCAAGGCCCCTTTCTCCCACCTAGCGGTTCTTCGCCGCAGGCCCCTAGGCAATAGCCTCTTAGGAATTCCCATCTTTTTGTACCACACCCCTCCTTCACTAGTACTCACTTGTCCCTGCGTCGAACTTTTTTCGCCGTTTCCTCTCATGACGAAACCAAAGCACGCCGCGCAACTTCAGTTTTCCCTGTTTTTTCTCGGATCTCCCTCCCTATCCCGATATTTCTCCTTCTAAAGTAACTCCAACGAAAACGGGCAGGGCTTGAGGCTCTCCGGACAATTGCTGGCCCTGCCTCCCCCTTCACGTGTTTCCCGCTTAGCTTTTTTGCGTTCCTTTCTGTTCATCTTTTCTTCTCATAGACCCCTTTTTTCGTCTGCAGGATGATAGAAAATTCGACGGCCTTTCTATTTCTGCTCATCTTTCCTTCCCTCTCCCTTTCCCGAACCCTTTTTTTCTTGCAAGGGTCTCTCCCTCTCACCCGAAGAAGGTTATGCCCGTGACACTTGGGTCGACGACCGGCTTTCGGCTTGTTTTTCTCGCTCTTTCCGTCTTTCCTCTCCCCGCATATTGGGGAGTCCTTCTTGCTAGAGCCCCGGCCATGAAGGCCCGAGTTTCCAAACTCTGTCTCGTGGTTATTCGTCTTCTTTCCGGTCCTCCCCTCTCGACGGTCTCTCCGGCAGAGATCCTCTCTCGCCGAGGTAATACCTTGGGCCTCAAACGCCCCGTGAGTTTTTCGTTGTCTTCCCTTAGGGTCACTCTCCCGACCCCACAGGTCTTTCATTCTCCCTGAGAAAGTCCTCTTATCGAAAGACTTTCCCGGTGTTCTTTTTCTTCATCGGATCCTCCCCCCTTCGCACCCGTCTTAGATTCTCCCGGCATGCCTCCCGGCTGACCACGAAGATCCCAGGACTGCTCCTTCTCTTAGAGCACCCCCTTCTATGTATTCCTCTCCGAGGTCTCGTCGTCTTCCGCTCCAGAAACTTTCTCTGGGCGAGGGCCCTTCTTTTAGGCGGTGATGGGGGTGTTTCTCCCCCTCCTCGTATAACCGTCTTTCTAGGCAACAGGCCCCCTTCACTTCATGCCCTCTTGCGAAATGACTTCCTGAAAATCAGAGCCGGTTTTGCATTTGAACTTCTTCCATCTCGTTCCTTTAGCGGTTCCTTCGTGATATTTTTCCTGTTTTTCCCCTCTCCCCCCCATCTTTCTTCACCTGATCGACGAGCCTCTCTAAGCGGCCCGATGTGCTTGTCCTCTGGCGCCCCCCCCCCACAGTTTGATATTACGTTCTCTCCTTTTCTCTCATGGGGGTTTTTTTTTACAACTGCCTCGATTTTCGAGCCACGACCTTGGCACAAGGAGCTGCATAAGTGATAACGACCCACCTCCCGAGTTCCTCGCTCCCTGCCCCTTCTTCTTCCATGGGGCCTTCTTTTCCTTTTCTTATCTTTCCCCCCCTTCCCCCCGATTAGGCTTGAACCGTAGGCCCGACGAAGGATCTCGCTCTCCCGTTTCTTCTCCAGGACTGCGAGGTTCCTCTACTTGCGTCCTCTTCTTTTACCCTGAAGCCTCCCTGCCGAACTAGCGCTGGATCAAGCTTTCGCAAGCTATTGCGCTTTCTTTTTTGGCTTTTCTTTGTCAGTTTCTCAGCTGTTACCGGAAGCATACCTATCGCCAGATGTCGCCCTTGGCTTTCTTTTTCGTTGTCCCTTTCTTTGATATGATATTTCCCTTCCCCTTGTATACAGAGTGATCTTTTTGGTGGGGTGGGGTGGGGGGCGGGGTGGTACTCTCTTGACTTGGCCGGCCCTTTTTTTTCTGGGCTCTTTTCTCTTTTTTTCTTTTTGGCGATTCCCATTTACAATGATTTACCTTTCATACGGAGACCTCGCATGGACTGATACCATGGTGTGGAAGGTGATCCGTGAACCTAAACTTTTATTGCGTCCTTGTTTTCTCGCCCAGCCCCCTTAAGTGTTTCTCGGTAAGTTTCTCCTTTTGACCCTCAGATGGCTTTCCCCCCCCCCCCCCCCTTTTTTTCGATGCCATCGAGACCTCTTTCCTCTGGCGGGGGAAAGGCCTTAGGCACATTGCTGCAAGCTTTTCCTTCTTTCTTCCAACTTTTATGATCTCGGCGTTTTTTTTTTTCTCCTTTCGGAAACGCCGCATGACTCTATTTCCTTGTTGTCGACGTGATGAGATTCGCGGTTTTTATCTCCCTGGTCCCTGCACCTTTTTTTTTTTTTTTTCACGTCTTTCCCCCTCCTTTTGCTTCTTCCCCCTCTTTGTGTCTCTCGGTCCTTTGAAAGTCTTCAGTGAGTGAAGACGAGCCCATCTTCGGGTTGTTTTGTTGGTCCCCCCCCCGACCCCTTCTGTTTCTTTCCCCTCCTCAATCTTGATTCCTTCCTCGCCGAGGACCAGTAGGAGTGGTGCTTTGCCTGGTCCGCCCTCCCTTTGTCTTTCCTCGTTTTTTCCTTCCATCCTTAACTAAGTCATTTTTTGGCCTATGAAGCCAGCTGCTGACAGGTGAGCCCCGTCGTCCCCTTTCGTTTTTCCTTTCGGTTTATCCCTACCTTCGTGTCAGGTTCAAAGAGATATCCTTATTGTCCCTTTCTGCTCGTCTCACTCCCGGATTTCCCAGAGGCTTTGCCAGATCTTCTTCCTCTACTTTCCCGCCGCTCAAGGACCCCTTTCCTGCCTTGTCCTTTTTCTCCCAAAGTTTCCCGAGCGTGGCTTCCTCCCTGTTGTTTTCATTAACTCCTCTGCAGGATTGAGGGGAGGTCGTCACGTATGAGCCTAATTTTTCCCACCTCATGTTCACTCTCTTCTTTCTTCTTCTTTATGTTAACTCACGGATTACGCATGCAGTGGAAGAGCTATGGCCCGATCTTTTTTTGATTTTTTTCTCTGAGCCTTTTTCCTCTCCTTTCTCTCCCCGAAGAACTCCCCGGGCGGCGGATCTTGACGAAGAACCTACATCCGATTCCCCCTTTTGAGCACTTTCGTTTCCCAACTCCCTATAAACCCTCACCCGTTCTTTTTCCTGAATGGTGCAAGCGCAGAAACGTAGCTTTCGTCCTTGGGTCTATTTTCGGACGTCTCTTTTTTTTTTTTCGGGATTCTCGGCGGCGGCTGGAACAAAGGAAGTACCCCTACCGATACTTCCTTGTTGTTCTCCCCTCTACCTATTCCATCCTCGATGGCCCCCCTTCATTTCCCTTCCTGCCGAGCCCATGGTGTCAAACTTCTCAGTCTCTCTGTATTTCGTTCGAGATGGCTTCCCCTCTTCCCCGACTTTTTTTTTCGAGTGGTGCTTCTTGGTAAGAAGAAGCAGCCCTTACAAATTTTCCCTTTGTATTTTCCTTTCTCTGCCGCAAAGGGAAAGGTTTCTTCTGGTCTTGGATATGCGACTCTATGTCTTTAATTTCGCTTTCCGGTGTTTGGCCCTGATTGCTTACAAAGGTCTCTCGTATACGGGAATGAAAATCAAGAAGAAGATCCCGATTCTCCTTGACAGTTTCCTTTTTTTTCGAATCTATTAGGAACGTGCATGTTGTAGACTACAACGTAAGGTATGATTGATTCCGTCCCCCGGTCTTAGTGTTCGCTTCCTACAGACCCCCCTTCCCCAATAAGGCCTTTTTTCTTCGGCGTTAAATTCGACGTCCGGCCGAAGAAGAGCAGCTGGAGGGCAATTCGCCCTTTCCCGAGCTTTCCCTTCCCTTACGAAATTTCTACGTTGATTTCCTACCCCACGAAGGGTCTCCGAGAACCCTCTCTGGAGGCCCGAACCCCAACCCCTTTCGCGGACCCTTTCGCTTCTCCCGTCCGGGTGGGCTGAAGTTAAGAGGATGACGCGATCGAGTGTCTCTGGTTTTCTTAGGCCGTCCTTTTCAGCTGTCCACCCCTCATCTCTTGAGATCCCTCGAAAGCTGCGGTGTACTCACCGAACCGTTTCGGGTTGTGTCTGTTTTTTTTTTTTTCCCGGCTTTTGGCATCTTTTTTTTCCGGCGACGGTTTCCTCTTAGAACCCTCCCTTCTCCGCAGAGCCCCCCCTTGTAATTGACGTAGAACGGTGAATCCCGGGTGCGGGTCGACCACTGGACTCCATGAACCGATCACGCAAGGCCCTTCTTTCCAGAAATCTTTTTTCCTGAAGTTTTTTCCTTATGGTGCTTCGGTCGGAACGGGACTTCCTCTCCAGGAATCCCTCTCTCGGTTCACGGCTCGCTCTTCCTTCTTTTTTACTCTTTCCCGAGATGCCGTCCTCAGAAATATAGAGATGCGATAATTGCCGACCTCGACCTTGGTTTTTCCCTAGCTTTTCGTTCCTGATCTCTGTTCGTGACTGATTTCCTCCCTCTTTCAAAGAATCCCCCCCCCTTCCCCCGAGGTTGAAGGTGAGAGTGAAAGAGACCCATGGTAGTGACATTCCTCCTGAATGTAAGCTTTTCCTCTTCCTTTCTACCAGTATCCTTTCCTTTTTTTTTCCCCCATTAAAATTCCCCCCTCCGGAAGTGGTCGACCAATCCCTCGGCGTAATATGGCCTCCCGTGTGTCCCCTACCCTCCCCCCTTCTCTGACCAGTCCACTCCACCCAGCCCCCCCTCCCTTTCTTTTCAGGAGTTTTCCCCTCTGCTGAGAGGATTTCCCTGACAGTTCTTCCAGAAAATTCGTCCCCTCCCAAGCGAACTTCGCGACCTTCCGCCCCCCTCGCCATCCCTTCCGATTCCTCCCTTCCTTCTAGCAAAGTCCCTGGCCGGTCGGCCTGGCGGCTCTTACCGATTCCGCCCCATCCCTTTTTTTTCCCTTCTTCTCTGAGCTCCTTTTCTTCCTCCCCCTTCTCGGTCGCAAGCATAAAGGCGGCTGAATACGACAGAAGAGACGTTTTCGAGTCTCGTTTTAGATCTTCCTTTCCTTTTTATCATATCTTTTGTTCAGCGTGCACTGATCCTTCAATGGGGAAACGGGTCTAGATCGTGGTTTACAATTCCCCTCCCAGCCGTTCTCTTTAGCCTTTCATCTCCTAAGACACCCCTTCTTGGTTCCCTCTCTGTGCGCACCAGATTGAAGGAAAATAGTTTCCCCTTTAGGATATGACCATGTGCCCTATGTCTGACTCTCCCAAAAGCATTTTCCACCGGTATAACTTTTTTTCCCCCCCGCTAAGGTTCCTTCGTTTTTTCCCCTTTCTAGTTAAATTTCCCCCATCCCTTCTTTTTCAATAGTGCGGATGTCCGGGAAGTTGATCGCTTGTCTTCTTATCTTTCCCCCCCCCCAACGTGGCAGAGTCCCCCCTAACTAACCCCCTTCCGTGGAACTGACCCCGATTGAAATTGCGCAGATGAAGACAGAATCGGCCCAATCCCCCCTTTCACTCTTCTTCGACCCCTTTTTTTCTCCCTAGTTAAGTTGCCGTAAGTGCTAGTAGGAGTCAGAAGTTCTTTTGCCTGTCGCTCCCCCGCCTTCGTCTTTTTAAAGCTCTCCCCGAACCCCCTTTGATGTCATGCGATGCGATCCGCTTGCTGGATCATGAGCATTTTCATATTTCTTTTTTTTTTTTTTCTTTTGACAAGCCCGTCGTACGACTCCAACCTCCGGCCTGAAAGACACAGCAAGGACTTTTTTTACTGACACCCTTTCTTTGAGAGCCCTCATCGATGAAGGGAGAATCTCACATGTCTTATTTTTGCGCGTCCGACTTGATTTTTTGTGACTTTCCTTCAGCCTCCCCCTGTTCAACCGATGTGAACATAGAATGATCTCTGAATCAGTTCTTTATAGATACTCTTTTAGTAGTTCTGGTCTGCCCCCAGATATTGCTCACGACAACCCCATCATACTTGATCTCCTCCCAGGTCCTTTCTGGCCCCTTCCTTTCTTTTCTAGTGTTTGACCGAACCGCGCCAAATTGGTGATGTTATAATTGTGGCCCCCCCCCATTTTGCCTACCCTTCCCTTTCTTTTGCCGAGTTCGGCGAATTTCTTCCCCCTCTTCCGAAAAACTCTTTTTCTACGAAACTCGCCCTGGTGGAAAGCCAAAAGTCGCCTACCTTGACGACTCCTTTTCCCATCCTCCATACTTCAGGAGATCCTTTCTGAAGAGGACCTTTTTTTTTTCTGAAGGTATCTCGAGGTCGCTAACGAGAACTCGCCGGAGAAGACGATGCCTCCAGAAAGCATTTCCTTCCTTTTGCTCGGGTTTCAGGAAATTTTTCTTTTAGCAAGAATCCCCCCCTTTTTCCTATATTTTCCGTCGCCTGATACGGATGTGTGTAGCCGAAGGATCATCCGCTCAGCACTTCTTCTTCTTCTGGCTTCCAGCCTCATGTTTTTTTTCCTTTCGAGCCTGTCCCCCCTTCCCTCGTAACCTTTTTTTTTTTTTCTGTGAGCCGAGCCGTAGATCGAAGCTAGCCTCCTCCCTCCCCCCTTCCAGGGTGTTTTTTTTTTTTCCCCCGATCTATTGGAATTTCCCCCTTCTCGGAAACCCTCGATCTGACTATGGACGGGCGGCGGCTGAACAGGCTCGCTTTTCTTCCCCCCGAGTTGAGTACCTTCCCAAGAAAGTTTTTTATGAGTTTTTTTTTTCACCGGAGGCCTCTTTTCCTTCCCCCTCCCGATCCGCTGGGAATGGTCCGTCATCGCGATGAGGTCGCCGGTCAACAGATCTGTTTCCTTTGCCTTCTCAACCGCAAGCCTTATCCACTCTTCTTAGAGACTTTCTTTTTCTTCCCGATACCTTTTCATTCCCCTGTGTTGAGAGAGAGCTTGCCGCCGCGAAGCTCTCAGATAGGCGGTTCTTTTGAGGTTAGATTTTTTCTTTTTGACCCCATCTTTTTTCATTAGGACTGGACTTCTTTTGAAGTCTTTCCCCCCTCCCCCTCTGATATGTGATCCGAAAAGCTCGTCCGCGACCAAGTGCGTCGAATAGGAGTTTTCCACTCTCTTTTCTGAGCACTGCTTTCCAGAAGCCTTCCTCAGAGATTTCCTCATGTAAATCTTTTTCTCTCTTTTGAACGAACCCCCCCTTTCCGCTGTTGGATGTATCTGCTGCGTGCCTCAGCGATCATTCGGGGATCCACTCTACCCCTTTTGAAGCGGTCTTGTCCCTCCTGCTCGCCGGACCCCCCCCCCCCGGTTTATTCGTTTTTCCGTGAGTCAAATTATCCTTATCCTTTCCTTAGAGATGATCTGCGACCAACAGAAGGAAGCTCGGCCGAAGGAACAATAGTATAAGTCTTCCCGAAATGTGGCGCCTAATGACCCAACCCACTCCCTCCCCCTCCATCTTTCTCCCTGACTAGATTTTTGAGGGGTCTGCAAATCCAGATGAGAAGGAACTTCTCTGTTCTCTACTATACGCCCCCCCCACAGTTTTTTTTAAGATTCAGACCCCCCCCCCTCGTGATCCCCTCTACCTCAGGCATGGGAAACGTCTTTTTAGTCTCTGAACCTTGAGACCGTTGAAAATTTTTTCGTAGCTCCCTTGTAGTCCTCCTTGAACTCCGGAAGCCTCCTTCCGGATTTTTAGAACATTAGCAGAGGATAATCACTTACTGATAACAGCATTCGCACTCCCCCCCTTGTTGATCGGCTATCCAAGGGACCCTCCCCCTCTCCTGAAGAAGTACCCTCTAGGGTTTCTCCCAAAGGAGGTAGAGATAGGTTTTTCTTTTCCATGATTACAACCCTTCTCTTTCCAGTAGACGCCTCGCGGGCTTCCCTTTTTCGCTTTTTTTTTTCTGAGCCTCCATTTAGAGTTCCCCCTCAGCGGTGAAGCAGTGGTCCTTTTTTACGAAGAAAGGACCCCCCCTTCCTTTTGCGACTCCCTCGGTTCCCGGAATATCTCTCTTCTTCGACGTTCCATAAGTGATGAACGCAATCAGGAAGTGTTTTCCTAGCGGTTTTAGTGCTCCTCGACTTCCCTAATCCTCCTAATGCTCAGGATCCCCCCCCCCTCCTCTCCATCGAGTCTCTCCCTTTTTTATGGAGAATATCATCGGCTTGCGCAAGACGTGCGAACAGACAGGATTTTTGTTTCCCTAGTTTGAGCACTTTCCCTGTCACCACGTCTTTCTTTTTTTTTTCTCAAAGATTCCTTTAGGTCCTCCTCTTTTTCCCTCGAAGATGTTTTTCAAGCACTATGCTTCATCTGCACCCGATTCTTCGGTTTAGTTTTCTTTTTTTTTATGCCCCCTGTTCAAGCGCTCACGATTCTCCCCTCAGCGAGATAGAACGGCCGGAATACTGCCATGCTTCTTTTTACAAGAGTCCCGACAAGATTTTCCTTCCCTCCCTCCTTTTTTTCGCCTCCTTCCTTTGTTGATATTCTTTCCTAAGAACACGCGTTAAGTATCGACCAGAGCAGCAGATTTCCGCGACTTCCGTGTCCTTCAACATTTTTTCCCCTCCCTCCACTTTTTTCTTCTTCTATTGAGTCTTTTTTGCGAAGGTTGACTGGTTCAGCATGAGTTTGTCCCACTGAGATCATCTCTCTTTCTCACTGACCCCCCTTTCCCCCCTGATTTTACGACCCCCGATGAACCCACTCTCTACCGTCCCCTTTTTCCGCATCGCCCGCGCCACTGGTTTTTTGTCGAGTAAATTTTTTTCTTTGATTTGATCCCAGTTTCCGCCTCTCCTTTTTTTTCCTCTCCCGGTCCCGTGGATCTTCCTTCTTTGCGAGTTTCCTCTTTTCCGACCTTCTTCAACCTCTTCTTTGAGCTCTCCAGAATAGTCTTTTTCTTTTTGATGTAGGGTTTTTCCCTCCTGTCGCTTTGCTGTTATCTTTGTCGAGAGCTGTAAAAGATGACTTCGGAGAGCCCCTTCTCCCTCTTTTCTGCGTTGTTCCTTTCTTACATGGTCTTGATACCTTCCCCTTATAAACTTCCTCTTCGGGAGTTGTAGAAACTCGGGCCTGGATGGGTGGGAAGGTGGATTCCGGGCTCAAGTGAGAATGTAGGGTTCCTTTGGACCCTGTCAAATTTTTATCCTTTTCTTTTTTCCATCGTTTTTTTTAATAGTGACTTTTTTCGTGTCCTAGTTCCCCCCCCCCCTCGTCATAGGGTCAGTTTCTCCCTTTCTTGATCGTGAGTGTAATTCACAGGTACACTAGCCAGGAAAGTCCCTCGAACGATAGAGTACTGATTCTTGTGGCGGTTCCCCATCCCTCCCTTCTGGGTGATTCCTCCTTTCCTATGATTCCCCTTTAATGGAGACCGTCGACACCGGAAAGATGGCTTCTGAGTTAGGATTGAGAAGGGCTTTTTTAAACAACGTCGGACCCTTTCCTCTGCAGCATCCTTGGAGCTTCGGCATTTCTCTTTTTTTTTTTCTCATGTATCTTTCTCCCTAGGATTCTCCCAGACACACGCATGCAAAGTAGAAGTACCTCGTGAGTGTTCCCCTGATCCTTTTCGGATCTTTTTTTCTTTTCTCCAATTTTTCCGATTTCTTCTGCGGCCGGCGGTTTTTTTGCAAAAGAACGACCGTTCTTTTTGTTATCGATCTCCTTTTCCTCTTTCCGGTTCCGCTCCCGTTTTCGAAGGTTTTTCTTTTTTTTTTTCACTTTTCTACTCGTCCATCCCTTTCCTTTTGGGCCTGAAAGCCAAAGATATAGATGCCCCCTTCTTTCCCCTTGAACAAGCCGTTTCTCCGGCACGCTCTCCTCAACCCGTTTCTACTTTCTCTTTTCCCCTTCCCCTGTACGAAGTATCTGCTCGCGCCCGAGAGCTCTTTCCCCTATGGAAGACATAATGTTTCTTGAAGAATCTTTCTCTTTTCCGCACGCCTCCCCTCCCTAAGTCCTTCCTTTTTCGTTGTTGGCGCTCTCCCCCAAGGGGGTAGTCCTCAAATTGACGTAGATGGCTGACCCTCCCCTTTTCCAAGAATTTTTTTTTCTGCGACCTCTAGAATAACTTTTCAATCGTAGAAAACCGGGTCCCCAATCAGGAGGAAGAGCAGGGTTTCGGGGAGTAGTGTGTTAAGTTCTTTCAGAGATGGGTTTCGTCTATCGATTTTCTCTTTGCGCACTCTTCTGTCCCCCCATATCTCCTCCCACTCTCCCCCCCTTTTCCTCCCCTCTCCCCCCCCTCAAGTTTTTCGCAATATGATCCGCAAGACGACTCCTTTTTCCCGGCGTTAGATGCCTACTCCCATTCCTTCCCCACTGCACTCCCGCCCCCTCCCCGCCCCCTTCGCGGCCCTTCCTACCAGTGCATCCCTTCTCGTTCATCAGACTCTGATTTAAGGATCACTCTCCCCCCTCCCTCCTCCTTTATGGACATTTGCAAGCCGCACAGCGGATACTTACCACACCGGCCTTACGCTGTCTTCCCTCCGACGCTCGCTCGGCTTGCCCGTCTGCTAGAGGAGCCTCATGATGCCACTCGGAACTCTCCCCCCCATCTCCATCTCTACGCAACCCCTCACTTCCAAAAGACCACAATGGCCGTAGAACTGGCTAATACAAGTATAAGTTGGAATGTCCCTTCCCCCTTCTTCAACAACTAGGCAATGCTCCTCAACTTGCGCTTCGATTCCTCTCACATCCCTTCCCCCCTAGATCCCCTCCCCCTTCCTCCCCCCCCCCCTCCCCCCCCTCACCCCTCACCCTATCCCTCCCACCCCCCCCAACCCACCCCCCCCCCCCCACCCCCCCCCCACACCCGCCGAAGCAACCCACGACGAAGAGTCCCTCCTTTCTTCCGGCTCTTGAGACACCCCCCCTCCGAGTAAAAGAGAAAGCGTTCCAATTTTTCTCAGGCCCTCCTCTTTCGAATTTTCCCTAATGGTGAGTGCGGAAGGGTTCATGTTAGGCCTCCCGGATGTTTGACCCTTATACCGTTGTTTTTTTTCGAGATTTTCCTAAGACTCCCCCTCGCCGAACCACAGTCCTCCTTAACGCCACGAGGACCCCCATTCCCCCAAGAACTCTCTTTTCGCATCTCCTCCGAAGCTCCCCGGGCAGGATCCTCTTGAGATTTTCCCTCCCTCTGATGTCAAGCTACACCCTTGTAAATAGGTAAAAAGTCCCCTTGATCTTGGCAGCCTCCCTCAGCGGTTCCCTTTGCTCTCCCCTCTCTCTATGCGAATTCTTTATCAAACCTCTTCCCTCCCGCTTGATATTACATGGAATCGGGAATCCCCCCCGGCTGGTACTCCCCTCCCCCTTGATCCGGACCTCCCTCAGTCCGTGGAGGTTCAGCGCCGCGGTGCTTTCTAGTGAGGCTTCTTTTTTCTTTTTTCTTTCCCCCCGGCTTCCGGCTTCATTTTATTCCCGGCTCCCTTTCTCACGCTCGTTTTCGTGACCCCCCCCTTTTTTCCAGGCCTAATTCGTCCGTAGAAATCTCGCAAGAATCGGACTTCAGACTCGCGCAGGATGTAGTTTTTCTTCCCTTTCCCCTCCCCCCTTTTCTACTCTTTCGACTCCATGGCTCTATCTTAAATTTAGAGGCCCAAGAAAGGGTTTAGACTAACTTTTTTTGACCCTCGTTTCCTTTTATTACGGTTTCTCTTTCTTTACAATGCCACTTTTCCGGATGAAGGTATGACTGCCAGATGTTTCTTTTTCCCTCCCTAGCCATTTGTGGGTTCCAGACCCCTCCTCCGCGACGCTCCCCGATCCAGGAGCAGATGCGGGTACTCGAACAGCAACGTGACTCCCTTTTTTGTTTCTTGCTTTTTTCGGCCCCCTCTTCCTTCTCGGCTTTTTTTAAGGCTGTCCTTCTGCCTGAGATCGCACCGAATACCGCCTCCGGAGCACAGAGTTTTGAAGTGTTTTTTTCCTGGGGTTTTTCGACCTTTTGACCCTCCTCCCCGCCGACCTCGGCCGAAGTAATAACCTTCCCACCACAGGTCCGCCCCTCTTTCTTTTGTGCTCTCGGGTTTTTCGCATTTCCCCTACATTCATACGAGAGTCCGGGTGGTCAGAAGGGAATGAATGGACCAATATCATGGCATTCTTCCCAGCCTCTCCTTCTTCGATGGAGACCTTCCGAATTTCCGGATGGTACTTTCTCATGTTCGAGTACATGAAGGTGGATGCTTTGGAGGTGAACAATTCTCTCCCCTTTCTTGCCGCCCGTGGTTGGTGCACGATTCCATTTTTTCGTCGCCTCTTCTTTTCTTTTCTTGGCGTCCCTTCCCCCCACGACCGTTTTTCTGAGCGCCCTCTCCGGCCGCCTTTGGAGAATTTTTAAAAGATCCTTTTTTTTGCCGGCTTTGCGACATTCATTCGGGATTCCGGTTAGTGGCGTCTGTCTTCTTTTGC
>Ga0179593_1600602_pt1 | contig 13101 bp, 14 predicted proteins | sample CZODoug2_1_08_16_FD_185931 | JGI IMG/M metagenome (GOLD analysis project Ga0179593, IMG submission 185931) | Vadose zone soil fungal communities from Angelo Coast Range Reserve, California, USA - CZODoug2_1_08_16fungal (PacBio error correction) | ecosystem: Environmental > Terrestrial > Soil >... | reverse complement strand
GGCGCTTGGGAAATTCGCATCCTTTCCGAATCGTTTGTGATTTGGCCCAAGCCCCCCACTAGTCCCCTGGAGCAATCACCCTGGATTCAATGGTTTTTTTTTTTTGTCTTTTTTTTTTTTTTTTTTTAGTTGTTATATTTGGCCTCCAATCCAAGGCCTGACCTCTCTTACTAAAAAAGGGATCCATTTATCTCCTCCCGGACTCCGGCAGAATTTTTCTTTCAACCGACGATCATCACGTCCGGCTTCCCATGGGCATCGCCTTCTTCCAATGCAGACATTTATGTCGCCCCCCCCCCCCCCCACAGTGGAAACTTCGCCTTTCACCCCCTCCCCCATAGCGCAGGTCTTCGCTTTTCCCTTCCGCTGCATTGGGCCCCCCCTGGACCATGCGGCTTTCCCCCAGCTCTTTTTCTCCTCTTTGAAAGGGGTCCTGGTAAACCCAACCCACCCCTCTTCAACAAGTAACCACCCTTTTTCTACGGCGCGCCCTTAGCGCAGTGATCTCCAGAGAACGTTGGAGAACATTGTGACTTGCGTCGAATTACTTGCCCCCTCGCCGTCGCTCTTCCAACATTCTTTACGTCTTCATCACGCGCACACATTTTTTGAACGAATTTGCTTCCACTGCTCTCAGGGCCAGTCCACCCTTCGCTTGCCCCTTTCGCCGTTCCCGATCCTTCACGCTTTATTAGCACTCCCCCCCCTTATGGCTTCCAGTCAGTTTTCCTTATATGACCGCGAGACCTTTCCCTTCAGAGTTCCCCTCCGGCGACCCGTAAACTTAGCACAGAGGAATTTCCGTCGCGCCCTTTTCCGTGAAGAGGGCTCCCTTCCTCCGATCCCGAGACGGCGTCCCACCTGGAACAAAAATGCACTCCCCTTCCTCCGGTTCCATTTTCTTGGCAATTAGACGCCGGCCACAATCTCCTCCCCCCCCCCCTTCAATCGATTACGCCTCCCTGAAGCCTCCCCCCCCCCCTCTACCGCACAAGCTACTCCCTCACGGGAACCCCCCCCGTTTTCAAGATCCGCGCGCCCTTTTCTGTTCTTGCTCGGACCCCAAGATGGCGATTCCTGGCAGCCCCCCCCCCTGAACCTTGCCCGAATCCCTCTCCCGGAGACGATATATTTGTCCCCCTACCTCCAGTCCCCTCGACTTCTCAAGCCTATTCTCCGATGCAAAAATTTCCTTCCCCCCCCCTTTTCCCCTTCCTGTAAAGACTTGCGTGTCCCCCCTGATACACCGCTGCTTAGGACTTCCCTTCTCCCCGAAGGATGGAGCCACCTTTCCCTACTTTCCCTTGCCGCCTCCTCCGGTCAAGCTAGAAGTATTTTTCTCCAGGATGAAAACTGTGTTCCATCGCGTCCGGTGTCCTTTTTTTTCGAGCATCAGATCCCTCTATGAATGGGTTAGGATACGCAGCCGTCTCACCCTTTCGTGTGGGAATTGCACCTTCTTCTCACATGAAATTCCCCCCCCCCCCCTCACGCATGATTTCCACTGTTTCCCCCTGCCCGGAAAATACACGGGCAAGCAATCATTCGTACAGTTAAAAAATGTCCCCCCCCCCCGCCGCTCTCTGCCTTCAATCCCCAAGCCTTGTTAGCGGACTCTTCCCCCTCTCTCCTGAAGCGATCACCGTGCGCCCCGTCCCTTCGTCAAAGACCCCTTTGTGATTCGCTCCCCTCCTATCTCGACTTTCGGGCGACCCGCAACCAAAGTCATTTCTCCTTGCAAGCAACCCGCCCCCCCCTCCACCTAACCAGCACCCCGCAATCGCTCCAGACTCCCTTCAAACTGCCCCTCTCCCTTTTTCTCCTCTGACGTGTTTTTCCCCCCCATAATGAAGAGCATGGAATTCCCCTCAGAGGTCCCCCCCCCCACAACCACAAAAAAACCCCTCATCCGCGAAAATCCGCATCGATGCCAGACCTCCTCTCGAGCAAGAGTCTTCGCTTTACGACCCTCTCCCCTTTCTTTTACCATCTCCCTTTTTTCTCATTGAATACCCATAGACGTGGTTCTTCCCCCCCATAGTCAGGACCTCCCCTTCCCAAGTTCCTTTCTCTCCCGGAGAACCGTGCCTCTCCCTCGAAATCTCTCCCTTCTCCCTCTTTTCGCGAAGTCAGGACATCTGTAATGATCACTTGTTTTGTCCCCCACACACCCTCCGACCACCTGCTATGTTTTTTTCCCCCGTTTTGGCTGGCCCTCAAAATCTTGTTGCCCTTTATCAACTATATATCTGATGGACGTTCCCGGACAAAGACTCTTCTTCTCTCTCTTTGAGGTGGGATGCGACCCCCGCCACAAACTAGGTTTTCTCCCCCCTCGCAAAACCCGTCTCTATCTTTTTTTCTGTCCCCAATTCGTGAGACGGAAGATCCCCTACACGGGGTAAAAGGTTCCTTGACTTCCTTCCATTGAGAGAGGTTCTTTGATTATTGAAGATTGTCCCCCCCCCAAATCACAAAGAACCGAGTCTTTTTTTCCACAGCCTCGGCGCTATGTCCTTTCTTTCTTCCAGAAATTGACGCCTTCACTTCCTCCCCTCACCGTTTGACTCCAAAGGACGATTCTTGAAAGTATTTATGAACTCATCCCCCTTCCCTGCTGGCCGGCAATCCTCAAGAGGCTTTTTTTGTATTCTCACCCGCGTATTCTTTTCTTTTTTGAGAGGAGATTACGCGTTTCAGTACTCCCCCAAGCACTGGTTATTTAGTCCCGATTCCCTTGTATCTCAGGATTATTCATACCCCACTGCGCCTTGCGGAATCGCAGAGGTTCTCCCTTTGGGCCGGGTCCCGACCCATCTAATCATATCGAAGTCTATGGTTCCCTCCCTTCAGCGGTCGGACGGGTCTTCCCCGAATCTCATAAGTGTGCCCCCCAACTGCGGAAAAATCTCTCACCCCTCCCAGATGGCTAAGTCCCTTTCCTTCGACCTTGCGAGATTTTTCCCAGAGACTTCTTTTCCCGAAATCGATCAGTTCTCTGGACTTCAGCACTTTGTGCTGTTAGTTCCCTATAGAGTGTCATTAATTTTTCACTACCCTCTTATCCCAGCGTTCACAACTCTTTTTCTTATACTATGTTTTTAACAATGCGCCAGTGCCAATTCCCCCCTCCTCTCGGGGTAGGACTTACTTCCGATTTATCTTTCAGGTATTATGTACCCTTGACAGCGAGGCAATGTCTCTTCTGGAGATTTTCTTCCATGGCTTTTTCTTTCTGTTGAGGAGGATAGGCACGAACTTGTCCTCTGACTAGGTCCTTTTTTCCCACTCCCTTTTCAATTCATTACAGGATCGACTTTGTTCCCTCCTTCTGGCTATGGCATCTCCGTTAAAAGCTCGTGTCGAGAGTCCGATGGCTGGGCAGGCAGACTCGTTTGGGGCCCCCCTCTTTCTGCCTTCATATCGGGAGTCTAGTATTTGACCCACCTAGACCTGCTGTTGCATTGGCAGGGGTTACCCCGCGATGGCCGAGGGATTTGACTGTCCCCCCCTTTTGAGGGTGGCTTCTTGCCGCGGGTTGACATTCCTCTGCAAGAAAGATAGGGCTTTTGTCGAAGATTTCTGAAGCAGATAAGCCCCTTTCTGTGGGATCCTTGAGTTGTCGCTCTCCCCCCTTTTCCCTGGTCCCTGAGGCGTCGTAGATATGCTTTTCTCGCAGTCTTTCTTGACTTAAGATCGATTCTCCATTTTTAAGGTGGCGGCTCCTTTGTCAGTCCACTGTTTCAGTTAAGGGCAGGGCCCATCCCCCCCAGTGGAAGCAAGTGGCGGTCGGTGTGTCTGGGCTTTGAGCTTTTCCCACACGAGAGGTTCATGCCTTTTTGCAGTTGGACAGAAATCCGCCAGTACATCGGGATGGATTCCCCCCAATTTTGTCCATGGCCTCTTTGTAACTCCCTTTCCGTTTTCCTCTTTTTTTGACCGGAATGCTCCGCGGTTCTTAAAACCCCCACCCCCCCCCCCCCCCCCCACACAAAAAAAAACCCCCCCCCCAACAACCCCAAACAACCCCCCCCCCAAAACCAAACCCCCAAAAACCCCCCCCCAAAAAACCCCCCACAAAAAACCCACCCCCCATTTTTCTTAGATGAGGTCCCTTTTTTTTTCCCCCTTCCGTCGGGAGTTATGTCCTTTGATGGCGGCCAGCCCCTCAAGGATTCCGGAGGCTTTTTTCTTTTTTCCCTCCCGGATCTGCCTTTTTTTCAGATACTGCGAGTATCCAGATCGCCTTAGTGAGTGTCCATGGATGGGCAGATCTGTCCTCATGCGGCAGGTCAGTGCAATTTTTCGCCCTTTGCTGTTTTCCCGAAACGGTTAGACGACTTCCAAAGCAGACCTTGTCCTCTCTTTATCTTCACGAATCCCGGGTCTCACTATCAGTCTATTTCCTGTCCCCCCCTGCGCCGAAATAGAGTGTCCTGCTTACGGTCTTTGCCCGGCATCGCCCTTTTTCCGGCTTCTAAGTTCGCCCCAATGGAACCTGCTCAAGGACTTTCCATGTTTTCCAAGTTGGTTCCTTTGGGTGATCTGAATCCTTACCGTTCCGCAACGTTTTTCCTTTTAACGAAGGCGCGATTCATCAATCGTGCAGCCGGGTCGCCGGCGGAGAACTTCCTATCTCTGAATTTCCAGGCGATTAGAGCTTTCCCCCCCTTCCCTTCTCGCATGGTCCCCCCACAACGCGGACGAAATAATTCTTTCTGGATCGAACGGCTAAAAAAATAGGAGAAGGTTGTAGCGATCCTTTTTTTTTACGGCTCCCCCCTTTTCGAACCTATTTTAGTCGTGATTAGGAATCCGATAACTCATTTGGCCTAGCGCGGGTCTGTAGCCGTAACTCTTATCCCTCCAGACTCCATTAAAGACCGCACCCCTTTTTCACTTGCTGTTCGCTGAAAATATATGCTTTCTCCTCCTTTCCCAGTAAGGAAAAAGATTTCAGTGGTAGAATTGCTTTTTGCTAATTTTCCCCCGTTCACCTGTGTTACAATTAGATGGAAAGAGACCTTTTCGTGCGTTGTTGTCCGATGATTTAGTCGCCTCTTGAGAATTTTCATTTTTTCCGTTAGTTGTTTCGTGGTGGCCGACATATCCTTCTTCATTGTAAGTCCGGCGATTTTCTTCCGGTTCAGATGCGTTTCCTTTTCCCTTTGGACGCGTTAAGCTCGTCTTCCGATAAATGACCTTGTTCAGATCCCTGCGATTTATTCCCAAGAAGATTACTTCCCAACGTCTTCCGACAAGGCTTTGGTGATTTGCCGCCAGGTGGTCATCGGTGGACTTGTAGCCCCCCAAACCTTTCTTCGTCTTTTAACGGGGCGTTTTCCATCTCTCTCTTTTACTCTCGGTGTGATTCATGGCGTCTCGTAGAACGTTGTTTTCTCAGCTCGAACTGTTATCCAGGCGGCGTGCATATACAAGTCCCCTTGCAAACCTGGCGGCAACCTTGGACTTACCTTTGGACAGTATCGTCCTTGCCATGTCCGGAATCCTTCCTCGTAGGCGTCTTTAATTTATCAGCTTTTCTCATTTCTGACCTTGTCTCCTCCAAGGACAGGATCATCCGCGGAAGTGTTTTTTCGCAGTAGTTTCTCCTTCCTTCGACGTGATTTTCCCCCCCCGACCCCATTCCCCATTGACAAAATTTAAAGGCTTACCAGGCGCGTTTCACTCCGCTCCGCATTCTGCGGTACACTCAGGACCATCGCACTGAGAGGTTCACGGGGGCCAGACATTTAGTCCGTTTTTAAAAAAAGACCCACGTCCGACCCACCGGTCCCTTCTCTGAAGAAGTCTTGGCCGCGCAGCTTGCAAGAGACGTTTTCCAACATTTCGGTGATGGATTCCGAGTCCTGCTCACCGCGAATTTTTTCCCAACATATGTACGGCCTTCCCCAAATCAGGCCTTACCTCTTTGCGAAAGTTTCTCTCCTTGCATTACCCCCCTTTCCTTTTTTTCGAAGATTCGATCCCTTCACGATTTCTTTTTTGTTTTGTTCAAAACCCCTTTCTTCGCTCTGGCGGTTTTTTCCTCGCCTGACATTACTTGGTCGTTCAAGGGAGGCCCCCCGAGGTCCCCGATATTTCCTGAGCGGGCACGCTGTGGGCCTTACGGACGACGGCTTGATTCAGAATCACCGCGACCCCCGGACCCACCTTTTTAAATTGTCATCCCTTTTTCTGGCAAGGTTTCCATTTTGTGACTCTTCGGGCCTTTTCTACGAAGTTCCGTCAATCGTATTTGCCTAGACGAACTCCCGCACCCCGCTGTTCGGAACTGGCAGGAGTCCACCCGGGATTGCTGCCGGGTCACGCGTTCTTCTCTTCCGCGCGAAGGGTATTTTTAACCCTTTTCCTTAGTCTTCTTTTATCCCTGATTCCTGGCGGCCTTTCCTTTCCCCACTCCATGCGCGATTTTTTATGGAGACTATCTGATTGTCTCCCTTTTCGGTACTCCGAAGCTTAGCACCAGCCTCCTATCCCCTCTTGTCAAATATACCCTAGCCTTTCTTTCTTTTGGAAAAGACCTTTCCCGTTCCCGGCCCCTCCCGGATGGCGCCATATTCTCCACTACCTTTGCCGCCGCCTCTTCTCGAAGTATTGGAACCTCAGTTTTTACACCCCTCCTTGCGTGATTTCCCGGAAAAAAATTGCCGTCACTTCCTCTCCCCGATCCCTGGGGTGTCCCTCGCGGCTTTTAAAAGTGATGCGATTTTTTCTCGAAAAACGAAATCGCCCCCTTGCATTTCCTACACGACACGCCACTGCATTTTTTTTTCCCCTTCCCGGAAAATAAACCGCCCCCCGCCCTTCACTCCATCCCCCTCCCCCGAACTTTTTCATAAAAAAGAAGCTTTGACCCCCTTCCCCCCCCCCCCTGCGCTGCAGTAAGGCCTAGCGAATGACTTCCTCTCCTCCGCGCTCGCGCCCTTTTCGCCATCCCTTCTTACCACCTAACAAGGGAAGTTGGTTTCTTCCTCCCTCAGACTCGAACCCCTGAGGGCGAAACCCCCCCCCTTCGGACCCGTCCAGATGCCTGAACTCCCCCAACCCCAGAAAGTAAGTCAACGGCATCTCTCGACGGCCCCCCCCTGCCCAGGGCCAGTTTCCCCAAGCTTTCCCCAACTGCCTTCTGGAATATTCTTGCCCCCCGAACGCCAGACAGCGAAACTTCCTGCTGGCCTGGCCCCCCCCTTTCCTTTTCCCGATCTGGACGATTCTCCCTCGCGATTCTAGCCAGACTTTTCTTTCCCCGTAATGAATTCAAATGCATCGGTTTACTTGTGACCATAGTAAGACCATGTCTTTTCCCATTGCTTACAGCCAGGATTCCGCCCCCCTGTAAGAACTCTAACTTCAACTTCCCAATGCTGTCTCCTTTTTCCAGAAGAACGGACCCCCACCCCCTTCCATGATCAAGCGATTATAACCCCTCCGACTTTTTTCTTTGTTCCAAAGTTGGGCACTTTCGCCCCCCTCTGTCTCCATAAAAGATATCTCTGATTTTTTTTCCCCTTGCAATCTTTGACAAGAACGTGTCTCTATAGGGCTGTGGGCTGCGACTACCTCACAAACTATGTTTCCCACTCCTCATAACACCTTCTTTCGGTAAAAAAGTCAAGTCTCTGAACTCTCCGTTTCCTGGTTGAGAAGAGCTCTTTCGAAGTAGGGGTACAAGTTCTCTTTCAACTCCCTCTGAGAGAGTTTCTATCAGTGGTTCTTTGTTTCCATTCTCAATCACAAAGGGTCGGCAAAAGAAATCGACCTTCCTCTTCTCCCGTCGATCAGAAATTTTTTTCTCAAAGTTATTGCAAACTTTTTTCCTGCGTTCCGCCAAAGGGCCCTTTCTTCCCTTCTACGATATATTTCCTTCCCTTTGGAAGATACCCCTGCTTGTTATGGATTCTATTCCTCCCCTTCTTTCCTCCCCTGAGAGGATAGCGTTTCAGCTTTCCCCCTAACAAGCAGGGTTATCGTAACGTCCTTTTTTTCTCTCAGTGCTTCAGAATATTTCGCGGGCGAGTACAAAACGTTTGACCCCCTTCTCCTGGAAGGCCGATCAATTAATCATATCGAAGGCGATGGCTTTTTCCCCTCCCCTTCCGCTTCGGCCGGGTCATTTGTGATTCAAGCACGCCCCCCTCCAAACTCCCTTTTTTCTAGAAACTTGTACCCCCCTTCCCTCCTTCTTCGTTAAGGGGCGCCCCCCTCCTGAGAGTTCAAGCTTTTCTCTGGGGGACCAGAAAATATATCCTTTCTTAACTGTACTCCTCACTAGTTTTCCTTTTCTCAAGACAACAGCCCCTTAGTGTCCAGGAGGAATCGTCTTTTGATTGCTCCAGCGTCCCCCCTCTTCTCGGTGATGATTAATAATCTCTCAAGTGCCAATTTGACCCCCCTTTTCTTTGGCAAACTGGACGGCCCCGCTTCTTCCTTCCGGGGTGTCCCTTGAGGACAGCGCCTTCAGGGGCTTTTCCTTTCTTTCTTCATTGGATTCTTCCCATTTTGTTCGGATAGCACGCACCTCCATAGGTCCCCGGTTCTGACTATGGTTCATATCGGGTTTTCTGTCCGAACTTCATACAGGATACTCTCACAGCAAGTTTCCGTCGTCGCCATCGCCCCATCTTACCAGATAGTTTTTTTGACGACTTGAGGTTTTCTTTGAGTTAGAGGCTGAGTTTTGTTTCCCCGCGTCTTTTCAGATAATTTTTGGGAGTCTAAGTCTTTGCCCCCTTATCTTCGAACCATGGATGATGTTCCTTCGTCTTCATCACGCTTTTTTCCCAGTGCTGGTTGAGGGTTTCCTCGTTTTCGGGTTGATCTCCGCTGCCGGGGTTCCGAAAACGTCCCCCCCCTTTTTTCGCCCGAAATTTATCTCTGTTATTCCCCCTTTAGTTGGATGTGACTCCTTGGTTTTTTCTCTTTCTCGCTTCGTAGATATGATTTCCCCTTGAATGCAGCGCAGCTGTTTAGAGAGCGGCGTTTTTCATGAGCGGATAACATTTTTTTTCTCTTTTGCCTTCCTTTTTGACTTTATTTTATTTTTTCCCCCCAGTGGAAGCATTTTCCTTTTTCTATGGTAAATTCTTTTGGCGCGTGTTGCCCCCCCACCTAAGCGGGGCTTTGGAAAGTTTCCCCCTCGCTGGGCCAGTACATAGGGATTTTCTGTCTCGCCTCCCCCAGGCCATGTTCTTCCCCGCGCTGTGTAAAGCCTCTTTTCCTTCACGTGCTGATTCTGGCGGGAAAGTTTCTTTCTTCTGGCGAATCCGTTCTTTTTGGGTCTCCTTTTTCAGCGGTTTCGGTCTTCTTCACCCTGCGCCCAATTTCCCTTCAAAAATAGGTGGAGATTTTGACTCGTTGAGCTTGCGAAGCTTAGCACGAAAGGGCCGTGAGTTTCCCCCAAGATGGTCCTCTTTTCCGCTCTGTGTTTATGCGGTCTTTTTCCCCCCCCTGGCTGAAAGAATAGGCCCTCCCCTTGTACACGTAGACTTTCCGCGACCCTTTCTGTCTCTTCAAGAAAAGGAGTTTCCCTCCAACTTTTACGATTTACTTCTTTTTGAAATAGCGTGTCGATGTTTTCTTTCCTCTTTCTTGGTGTAAGATGTCCGTTCTCCGTGCGACGCTTACAACCCTTGCGAAGTCAGCTGCGGTTTAGTGACATTTTTCCAGTTGGGTTCCCCTTGGAGCTTCCGCCTGGAAAAAAGCTTCTTCCTTGACGGCGCGACGGCCTAAATAGGGTTGTTTCGCCTTCGCACCTTATTTTGGGGATTTCCGTTCTTCGCGGTCAGATCCCCGGCAATGAGCGGCCCTCCCTTTGTTTTGAAAAAAACCCCTTCTTCCCCCCCCCCCACTGCGTGGCTTTGAAAAAAACCTATTGGACCCTTCTGATAATGCAGGAGCTTATTTTCTGCGCCCAAGTTAGCCTTTTGTGCTCTTCTTCCGACGTACCTTTTTTTTTCTCGCTGGGTAGACGGAGATGTAGCTTCCCCCCCTCCTCCGGTACAGAATCAGTCGCAACTTCCCCTCTTCCAAGGCGGAGATTCCTACCCCTTTCCACTCTGTTTTTTTTAGAAAGGGGAGGTTGGCTTTTACAATTATTCACTCCAGTTAAAACTTTCCTGCCTGAATCGATGGACCCTCCTGTCCTTGTTGTCACAAAGAGAGCTGATAGTGTCGCTCCTTTTTTCCTCATTTGTTTTTCTTTTTAAGGAGTACTTCGTTAAATTTTTCGCCATTCCCCTCCCGCCCGTTAAAGAGATGACATTCTGGGGTTTCCGATGCGGTTGATCGTCTTTTCCTGCCAACTTCGCAGCGCTCCATGCCCTTGCCCTTTAAGAGGTTTACTCATGGCTTGGGATGGCTTCCCTGGAAATGCCTTTCCGACATACCCTTTGTCCATCGTCCAGGTGGCGCCGCCTTTGCTTGTAGAGGTTTCTTCAAAAAGATTCTCCCCTCTCGAATTTCAAAGGTATCTCTCTTCTTACTTAATTTTTTTTTTTTTGTTAGAGAGTAGCCCTGGGACCCATTAGAAGTTGTGATTAACGGATTTGCCTCTCCCCGTACACAGATGGCTGGCGGCCCAGTCCACCCCTTTTAGGAAGACAAAGCTTGTCGCGTAGCTCAGGTCCCCCCCCCGCCTCTGATACTATTCTTCCCTTCACATGGCATTGCCCCTCCTTTACGACGCCTCCGAAAGTTGTCCCTCCTCAACTCCGCCTTTTTTCTGCGCAATGTTTCCCTGACAATGCCGACGTTGATTCTCCCCCCCTCCACATGGAAATTCCCCTTTCCCTTTACCCCAAACCCGACTTTTCCCTCTGGCGGAGAAGGACTCCTTCCTTTTCCTCAACACCCCCCCCCATCGCGGTTACAGAGTCCCAGGGCCGGTAATACTTTCCCTTCTCATTTTTTGCCTCCCAGAACAGTTCGACCCCCACCACCTGCACCCTAGGTTTCCCCTTTCAGAGGAGAGTGGCCTCGTCTCCCCCGTGATAAGAAGTCTCCATCACACTTGGATCTTTTCGAGAGTAAGGCACCCTTTTTTTTGGACCCGTTCTTTCTGACGGCGGACTCCCCCGGAATCACCTCTTGTGCCCTTGACCTTTCATAAGATAAGAGGCACTCCACAAAAGTTCGCTCGTTAGAAACATTTTTCCCCCCCCCCCTCTTTTTATTCCGACGAGTATTCCCCTTGCTTCCCCTTCTTGGACGTTTTCTCTCTTTTCTCAGAGAAAGCTCCCCTTTTCCCTCCCATCGTTCTCCGCCGGCGTACCCTTCAAAGGGGAATAAAAGCGTTTCTTCAGCCTTCCCTTTTCTGCCTTTTTTTTTCCCTAGTGTTCCCTCACGGACCTTAAGATACAAAGTCCGGAACCAAACTGGGACCCCCCCCCACAAGAACTGAATTCTTTTCTCACATTTTCCCATTTTGGATTCAGGAACAGCTTCATCCCCCCCCGTCAATCTATTACTCTTTCTCCCCTTCCCCCTTTTCGGAGCTACCTGTCCTGGAACTCGGGATTCCCCCGCCCAGGTAAACGCCTTTTTCCCCTTGCAAGTTTCCCCGGAAAATTCCGTCTACTTTTTCACTCTTCGTTTTTTGAAACTGAATTTTTCTCCCCCTGCGCGTCGCTTTTTTTCTGTCAATTTATAATAGAAGATCTCACGCGCCTTCCCTCTCCGATAACGTTTTCCCCCCCCACATATTTGTTCCAGCCTCCTTCTCCCTCTTTTCTCCTGGAACCCCCGCCAATCCCTCTTACCTCGAGCCTCCTCTGGATGGAGCAATCACTACCTCACCTTGCTCTAAGTACTGTCCTTCCGCATATTGGACACGCCTGCCGGTTCCTCTCTTTCCCATGTTCCCGCGAGCATCCCTCTCTGTACTGAGGTTCGTTCCTTTCCCCTGGAATGCCCGTTTACGGCGAAACACCACGCCCTTCCCCCCAAGGACATTTCCATCCCAACGACACGGCCACTTACTTTCCCCTTGGCCGTTCCCTGACCGGACCCTCGTCATCTTCCAGTAGCATTCCCCCCCTTTTCCCCAACGTAAAATGGATTCTTTTTTCCCCCACGCCGCTCTCCTGCAAGCCCCTCCTTTTTGGATCATCTCTTTTAGGCAAGGTGCAATCTTTTTCTCTCCCCCCCCGGAGTCCCCTCAACTTTGGCGGAATCCTCTCCTTCCATTTCTTCCTGTTGTAGAAACCCTTTCACCCTTCCCGCAACCCGAAAACTTCCACCCTAAACCATCCTCCTCTTCTCGGATCTCTCTCCGAAAACGGCCCCCCCAGCCTTTCCCCTCTTACTGCGTCCCCCCCGACTGAAGCCCTGCTCTTCTCCTTACACCTTTTTCCCAGAAGGCTGGCCTTTTAGATCCCCTTCGCCTATAGTACCGCGCTGACTGTTCCCCCCCGGCCCCCCTTTTCCTCTTTCTCCTTCATAGCCAGCACTTTTTCTTTCCTTAATGAATTGATTTTACAGAATGAATAGTCCTTCTCCCCCATAGTCATGCTCTTTTCCCCCTCAGCCTCAACTGGTTCGCACCCCCCCCTTTCCTTTAAATTCAAAGCCAATTTCCTTTTCCCTCTCCAGGGTCAAGCTTTTTTTCCTCATCTTGTTCCCTTGCCAAAAAACCCCCGACCCCCCTTTTTTTTCCAAAGTTGGAACTGGTCTTTTAAATTATGAGGTTCCCCATCTACATCCCAGAAAAGATAGATCTTTTTCTTTTCAAAGAATCGTGACTATTCTCTAACTTTCCTTCCTTGGATGGGGCTTTTTCACCCTGCCACCTTCTCCCATACCCTCTGAATGATAGAATTTCTGTCCCCCCATCCTCCCCCCTCTTCTTTTGAGGAAGAGCCTTCCTTTCGCAGTCTGGGTACAAAGTTTCTTCCCTTTTTTCCCTCTGGAGAGAGGTTTCTTCTATTTTTTTTCAACCCTCACACTTGCGGCACAGCCTCTTCTTCTCTTTTCTCACCGGAGATCTTTTTTCCCCCTTTCCGGATCAAAGTTTTCTTCCTTTTTCTACCAGTCGATTCCGCTTCTTTTTCCTGAACTCCCCTCCGGCAGAGCTTCGGGACG
>Ga0179593_1455301_pt1 | contig 13101 bp, 17 predicted proteins | sample CZODoug2_1_08_16_FD_185931 | JGI IMG/M metagenome (GOLD analysis project Ga0179593, IMG submission 185931) | Vadose zone soil fungal communities from Angelo Coast Range Reserve, California, USA - CZODoug2_1_08_16fungal (PacBio error correction) | ecosystem: Environmental > Terrestrial > Soil >... | reverse complement strand
ACACATTGAGGTTACCCCACCCGTTCCCAGTTCTTTTTCCTCGCCTGAATCTTTGGCCAGGTTCTGTCTGTTTTTTTCCATACACAGACGGCTCCCTGGTTACACTGTGAAGTTCCCGCTTTTCCGAATTGTGGGTACCTTCCCTCCACCCGGTCTTAGGGAAAGTTTCTGGCCTTTCTGATTAGGGTTTTTATCATCACCCCACACCCACCATTCTCTCTCACGGGGTCTATCCCCCTCGTTTTCCCCCCCCTTTTGGCGCCAAGGTAGGTTCATGGAAGGTGTGCCAACGACCTCACTTCCTGTCCACCCCCCCCAACCATTTTCTTTCTCTCTAACTTTTGGCTTTTGCTTTTCTCTAATTCTACCGGTGGTACCCCCGATTCCCACGGTTTTTCTTCGGACGAACCTCCCAAGCTTGAAATGCAACCGATTCCCTGCTTCGATACTGGACCCTCCGGTCCTGCCCCCTCCGATACTGGACCTCTGTCAAAACGTCGCTTCGCAGCGTTGCGTAAGGTTTCCCTTGACTCTCTTGTCTTCCTTCCGAGGTTTTTTTCCCCCTTCCCCGAGCTGATCGTGCCCTTGACACTGACATGTTATGCCGCATCAAAAGCTCCTCGGACTTTCTTTCCCGTCCCCCGACCATCCTTGGGCACTTGATCGGCAGCTGGATTTCTCTTAGTTGCTCCACTGTATCCGATCCCCGGTGGAATCCTGCTTCTAAGACCATTTCATGAGAGAAGGACTTGGCTCAGCCGATCTCAGTTTCCCACCCCTCGTTGTCTCTGTGTTTTTTTGTCAGAACCTTTCACGACGGACGAGTTACGGCGTTATTTAGTTGAATCCCGCTCAAGCGGTTACCTCCTGGAGCTCTTCTGTGCTTCTTTCTCAGCCCCCTGCTCTTTTTTTTTTCTACACTCACCGCCCACCGGGAGGTTTAACTCACCTTCCTATAAAGAGTCTATTGAAATCTCCTCTGATTTTTTTTTCCCTAATTAGTTTGTGCCCCCCGGGATATCCTCCTTATGAGAAGCGGATTACGGGTTGCAGCTGGAGTCGGTCGCCCCGCCCGTTCTTCCCCCGATGCCCCCCGATGGACTCATAAAGCAGACCCGGGGTCTGTTTTTATTCTTTTGGTTACTTTTCCTCCAGTCGTGCAAGCAGAGAAAGGGAGAGTGACTTTTGACGCGTCTTCGTCCCTGCTTGTTTCTAAAGTACAGGGATTCCGCGGTTTCTTGTGAGTTTCCCCGTCCGTTTTTGAAGACCTGTTGATTCTTTCCCAAAAAGTTCAGGCGTTTTTTAGGTCTGGGGCCCTTTTCAGAAGAAGTTAAGCCAGCATACAGATCGCAGGTCCTCCGTTTAGAATGAGAGTCCTCTCCCACGTTAATGCTTTTTCTTTAGCCTCCCGCCAGTCCTGCCACTCCTTCTGGCGTTCCCGAACGGTGTGCCTCCTTACTAAAAGCACTGTTCCGAGTGACCGTTGCCCAGTTTACTTCACCAGACTTTTATTTCCGTTCTGACCTGTGCGCCTACCCTTTGACACATCTTTTCCTGATCCCCTTCCGCCTCGTTCGATGGACTGGTCGAACCGTCCCCGTTTTTTTGCACGGATCCATTTGTATTGACCAGATTATTACGCTCCTTCCCATCTGTTCCCTTTCTCTTTTCTTGTCCGGAACCGTCACGAAGAGATTTTGAAGAAAGGAGTTTTTCCGAAAGGAGAGTTTTGGGCCCGTTTGCCATTTCCTGAAACGCGTGATGCGGCACCTCGATCTTTCCAAATCCGAGCGGGCCCAAGGATTAAAATGATCCTTTGTTTTTCAAGAGACGTCGCGAATCTTATTCTCCCCGGGAAGGAGGCGGTTGTGAGTTCAAGGCACACGGCCCCAGAACCCCTGAGGAATCCCTTTATACTTCTACGTTGCGGAACTTCTCCCTCTGGCAACGCTTCCCGGCACTCCTTTTTTTTCTGCTGCTTCCTGTCCGGTTCCATTCCTTGTCCCTCCTGACAAGATTCTTTGTCGCCGCCCTTGGTGGCCCGGATGCTGTTGTCCCCATGTCGATTTTTCAGGTCAGTCCGGCTAGGTGCAACCATCGTGGCACCCGGACTCAACGGAATTTGATATTCCGGCACCGGGTCCGACTAGCTTTTTTCTTTTCCCTCCCGAGTTCCTAAGACATTACCGGTACTTACTTTTCGCGGGGAAATTTGGCGCCCTCCTCTTCTCACGCACCCGGGGGGGCAGCGTTTTTTGTCCGCCGTTGCATTTCGTGTGATCTTTTATAAGGCGGGGGAGGCCCTTTGCCAAAGAGTTTTCCCCGACAGCTTACGAGTCTTTTTCCCACCGGATTCATTCTTGCCCCGGACTTTCCGGCCCGCCCCCCCCCCCCGGTGAAGGGGCGGTATTTATAGTTGCTTTTTGCTCCATTTTTTATGATTTCTTTCCGTGGTCCCATGATAGTCTCGTCTCTGCTGAGGTTCTTTCCCTCTGCTCGTACTTTCCCTCTGGCCTCGTGGTTCTCTCGCGTATTGACTGGAAGTAAGATTTCGCTGTACACCCTTTTTTGGCAATTCGGTCGCCACCCCGCCCAACCGGGTGCCTTTTCTTTCTTCGGCCCTGTTTTGCTTCCCCCGGTCTGAAGGTGTAAGGAGGACTGTGCCCTGAGTTTCCCTTTTCGTTGATGTTTCCCCCCTGCGTAATCCCCCTTCTCTTCCTGTCCCCTGGCTGTCATCCGTAGTGGAGTTGTCCGCGACGACGCCTTCTCCGTCTTCTGACCTTGCGTTCCTCCTGGAACTTCTGTGGGTCGAAGGTTTCCCGAATTCCCGTGCATGCGGTTTTTCGTCGCAGTCGTCGCACAAAGGCGGAAGGATCTTTTCGCGTGGCCACCGTGGTCGCCGATCTTTCTGTGCCAGTCTGTTGATCATCTGCCTTCTTTTTTCCTTAACACTTTAGCGAGGGCTTTCCCCGATGCGATGACCCCCCCTGACTACGTCCCCTTTTTGCTTTTTGGACCACGAAAGTCAACGACGCTTGCTGCATCCCCGTTTGGTCCATGCACGCGGCTATTGTCTCTTTTCTTGCCCTTGCCCTCCAACCATGATATCTATTTCCAACCGTGTTTTTCGCTTCCAGAATCCGGGGCGTTTGGTTTACAGAACCCCTGCTCCCCTTTTCCATCCCCTAGATGCTTAAACGCTTCATCCTCTCTTTCTGTACGAGTCCAGCCTTGCGTTCGTGTTCCTCTCAGTGCATCGTCTGATTGAGAGAGAAGGCTTGTCCTCCTTACACACAAACCCCGGTCCGGCCCATTCTCCTTCCCTCTTGCCCAAGCAGCGGCCGGCCTTAAAACATTTGGCCACCCTCTACTGATACTCTTCTTTAGACCATCTCCTCTGCTGAACGTCTCTTGTCAAAAATTCTCAAGAATCTCTTCTTTCCGCGAGGAAAGCCCGGACTTCGTAGTAGGCCCCCCAAGAGATGTCAAGACCCCCCCCTCCCTCCCTTCTCCTCGTTGCCCAGTTTTGATCGAGACGCTCCTCTAACGCCGCCCTTTTCCCACACCCCATTCGACCGCCTTCCTCCGGGGACGACCCGCATCGAAGCACGGTTGGCGGGGGTGCCTGACTAAGCCCCTTTTTAAAGGTTTTCCAGAGATTTTTTCTTTTTTCCTCCCACCCCGAGTCCAGGCCCCGTCTCCGGCCATCACCCTCCCGCGCCTTGTTTCGACGTTCCTTCCCGCAGTACCTCCAGGTGGCCCCTCCCCCACCATATTATTACTGCAAAGCTTTAGACGTCCCTTGCCGTCTTGCGGAAATATCAGGTTTTCCGACGGCGCCATTCTCTGCCATCCACATTTCTCGTTTGTCACCGCGCCCCCCCACTCCTAGGATACCAAGACCCCCTTGCGGGCCCCCCCCCACAGGCCCCTCGATATTTGCTCCGTGTCTAGACCCCTTTTTCCTCTTCCAGTCCGGGATGGCTCGCCCTTTGCGTTTTTCGCTCATTCCGCTTGTGTTGTTGTTTGTTTTGGGGTCCGTCACTTAACAAGATCCAGGGGGATTTTTTTTTGAGCTTTTCCTTACTACACCCAACCACACCCGATCCGGCTTTTCCCCGCCCCTCGGCGGGCCACCCTTTCGCCCGAACCTGTCTTTGTCCGCGTAGGGGCCATTGTAACGCGTACACTTCATCCAGAAGAACCACCCTCTGGCCGGTTTCGGAGAGGTCCTGCCGACGTTTTCCTCCCTTAGCCGTGAGATTACTATTCCCCTCTGTTGCCTTGTTTCCCTGTCTCCCGCCCGGAAGGACGACCCTTTCCTCGAGGTTCTTTTCCGCCTGTCGTTAGCTCCCTTTACAGAGAGGCCGGTCCGCGCAGGTGGCTAAGCTCGGCCGTTCTTGGATCTCTTCGGCCAGGTTTTTTTTTCCTCACTGCACCTCTTCCGCTCTTGCCGTACCAACCGTCCGGCGCCAGGTTCCTTTCAAGATAGTTCGTCGTCAGGTATGAAAGCCTGTTTGTAGCTAGCATTTTGGGACGGCGTCGTCCCGATTTTTCCCTCCACCTTGATCCTGGTGGCGCGGGTCAGTTTCGTCCCTTGAATAGAACTCGTTAGTAGCTTCCGCTGTCTTTTTCCTTTGTTGCACCCTTTTCAGGCCCTTTTTTTCCCGTCCCGCGGTTTGACTGCTACGTAGCCTTTTTCCCCTTGCCTGTTTAGTTAGGAAAAACGGTCGGTGTGACAGTCCCCCAAAAACCAAGGTTTTCCGCCTCTCGGACGGCGAACGACCAGGTTCCCCTGGGTCCCTGCGTCCGCCCTTCCAACCCCGTTTTTGTCTTTCTTGGCAGTCCCTGCCGCGTCGCTGCCCTCCTCAACCGACTTCGGCCCTTCCCGTTTAGGCATCCCGAGTCTTTGGAACGTGCCCCCCCCTTCCTTGAGTCCTCCGGACCACGACCCGCCCCTTTTTCCTCCGTCCCCTCTTCCTGTCTTCCTCTGTCCTCCTTTCCCAGGCCTGAGCCACGTCCCTCAATCGGCCACCCGGTCTTTTTGCCGGTCCTCTTGTGCATATTTCGTGAGTTTTTTTACCTTTCCGGCAAGCGTTCGTTCCGCCGGGAGCCGGTGAGTCATTTTCATTATCTCTGTTCCTTCCGGGTGGCTCAGTTTCGGTCGGTAAGCCCTCCTGAGCGCTTCGTTTCCCCCCCATCTGACGGTCTTGTTTTCTGGGAGAAACCAGTTGAGTGCCTTTTTTTTTTGCTCGCACCACGCTGTTTCAACCGCGTGCTCTTTTGAGCATCGTTTTTTTCCCTTACGACCCCACTTCTTCGTCGGTGAAAGGTCCCAAGCCCCCCCCTCAGTCACGATCGGGTTGGTTTACCAGTCGACGGAGCAAATTTTTCCTTTTGCGCTCAGGACCCTTGGTGTAGTTGAGCGAGGATACCGATTTCTTCATCCTTCTCATTCTCCAGCTTCCTCCTTTTCCCTGCAAACTCCCCCCTCCCTTGTCGAGGGGCCATACTCAGAGTTTTTTGTTGCGACCAAGTACCTCCCTGCAGGGATCATCCTAGGTTTTTGGCCAAGGCTTTCTTCAAGGCTCGCCCTCTCCCAAGATTTTGCCCGGTTCATCTTAGGGCCATTTTTTTTTTTTTTTTTTTTTTTTTTTTTTTTTTTCTTTTTTTTGGGTTAGGAGGCTGTGGAAGACATCGATATCCAAGGTAACCGGATCCGCCCTCCGGGGCTCCTCGGCCATTTTTAGCGGGGTGTTTCCTATCCGTCTGAAAGATGGGATCCCCATGTGTTATCCCCTTTCAGCCTTGACCTGAGATTATAGACGGCCCTGCCCTGCCCCGCAGGGCGTTCCTCAATGTTTGATTTGTTACACTATGTGATTTTTTCACACCTCCATTCTCCCTACCTTTTCTCCGAGTCAGTCTAGTGATAGCCCGTATGACTGCTGCATGGTTAGGTATGTTTTATCCCCCCCGCCCCCCCCCCAGATTCATCCCGTTCTTAGCACCGTTTCTTGACGTCTCCCCCCCCGTTACGTAGCTTTTTAATCTCTGTTGCCGGTGACCGCCCTTTTTGTTTAGTTACTTCAGGCCTTTGCACTACCCTTTGCCTTTCGGGCCCACGAGAGGAATACCCCCCTTGGCAATTTTTTTGGAACCATTCAAAGGTGTATTCTCTTTTCTCCTCGCATTTGTGGTCCTCTTCCCAGATCCCATTTCCTGTTTTTTTCCCCCACCCGTGGTTTTCCTTCGGTGGCCCCTGAAGTCGCTTTTTCAAGTGTTCGTTTGCCTCTTTAAGTTTATAACAGCCGGCGTTCGGCCGCCCTTTTTTTCTTAAAGCCTTTTTTTTCTCCGTCATCCCCCGTATTTCTCTTCCTATCTTTCCTTTGCCGTGGCTGTTCCCCGTGTTTCTTAACCCCCACCACATTATTTTTTTTTTTTTCCAATAACCTTTCCTCTCCCCTAGACCCTAAAACGAGGACAAGGTTTATTTCTTCATAGTTTGACTGTTGTGACTCCCTCAATGACTTTATCACAATCAAACCTTGTGAGTTTCCGCCTCAGTTTCATTTTGCGGATAGCGTTTTTCATTTTCCCCCCCCCTTTATTTACCACAGATAAAGCCGTTGATTTCCCTTCCTGATTTCTTTACCCACCCTTTTTTGTCCTGGACCCTGAGGCTCTTCGGGTCCCCGACGGGTAAAATGACTTTTAGTTTTCTTTTGCAACGACTCTATACCCTTCTTCATTCCCTTCATTAAACCGTACTCTCTGCGCTTTCTCTCCTTGGTTACGGTTCAGCTTGGCGGCCTGGCCTAGGTTCCGTGTTTTGCTCCTGTGACGGAAATGAGGTATTGATCCACCAAGCGCTCTATGACCTTGTATCCTTATGAATTTTTGTTCCCCCTTAAGCGGCCCTGGATATTGAGGAGACCCCCACTGGATGACGATCATGGTTAGACTTCCTTTTTCCCCTTTTTCCGTTAGAAAGGTCTGTGAGTCCGAGGAGTCAGCGAGCTTTTTTTGCTTTTTTGGTAGTTAGTTTTTTTTTCCCCTTTCCGTTCGACTTTTTTCCTATGCGTTCCTTTCAGGTGCTCCCCGAGCACGCTTGTCCCATTCCTTTTTTCCATTTTTTGATTTTATTTTTCGTTCCGCACGGCCGCTGTGGTTCTCACCCTACCCTGCCCGAGGTTTTTCCCTCTCCTTCCCAAGAGGCATTTCGACTCTAACTATGGCCTTTTGCTCCCAACAGGACCTTTCCCTTTCGATCTCATTGCAGGATGCTTCCCGGGCCTCCCGAGCTTTCTTCTGTGCCTCTCTTTCCCTCAAGATGCGCCCTCGGACAAGGTAACTCCGTCAGTGTAGAGTAGATGAGATGTTTTTTTCCCTGAGTTCCTCTTCTCCGGGCCTCCGGGAATTTGAAGAGGTCTTTCCTTCTCTGGTTCCAGTAGTGATTCCGCGATCGGGTTGTGCCAGCTCTTTGACCCTTTCCCCCTTTTGTGGCCACCTAATGAAGGATCCTGGGTATTAGGGAAGCTCTCCTCCAGCGACTGGACGCTTTCTTTTGATCGCCTTGTTTCTGTTCTCGACGGCGGGTTCCGCCGCCCCGGCAGGGATTGGTCTGGTTCGCCTGCAGATGCTGACGGCAATCCGTTTTGTGGTAAACGAAGTTTTCCCCGCCCTCCCTCACCGCCCTTCCCCGGTCCGTGCCCAGAAGGCCCCAGACTCTTTGTTTTTGCGCGTCTTTTGGAGCCCATCGGCCTTCCCCGACTAAGCGTTAGAGGCCTGGTTTCCCGCCCGTCAAGGTTTCCTTCCACTATAATTGAATTTGCGTCACCCTCTTCCGTCGCCCCCCAGCTTGCCCTCCCCCTTTCCCCCCCATGGGCGGGAAGAAACGGGACTCCGCCCCTTTTCATTGGAAAGTCTTTTTTATCCCTGAGGGTTTTGGCGTCTCGTGCCTTTTTCCGTCTGCGGCCACCTCCTCCTTTTCAGAGATATAACCGGCTGAGCGGGAGAACTCCAGATCGTTGAATGAGGGACTTTCTCCCCCCCCCGCCTTCTACTTTTTCGAACCCTTTCCGGGCCGGGCGGGGGAGTCTTTTTCCCTTTTTGAATCCCTGAGTTTGTTTTTCGCCCTTCCCCTTAGTAAGTTGATGCGTCAGCCTCGCTTTCCTCTTCCCCTCCGTTTTTGCTTCTTTTGATTCTCAGTGTAAGGTTCATTGGCCGGCGAGGACCCCAGACGTTGCGATTGGACCCTCCAGTCTTGGGTACTGGTCGAGCGGATCGTCTTTTTTTTTTTCTCCCCCTTCTTCACCCTCTTAAAAGGATCAACAGTTCTTTATGCACCTTTTTGACGCCCCGAGGATCTTCTTGAGATCATCCCGGTTCAGTTCCCTGGCTGGGAAATGCTCCTTTCTGCGCGATTCTCTCACCCCTATAGATAGTTTTTTTGACAGAGTGTTTGTTGGCCCGCCTGACAGGTACTTTTCATTTCTCACGACGGTTGGTGTATCGGGTGCCCCCTATAATCCTGGCGAAAGTCATGTTGCTCGATTTCGACTGCGGTTCCAACCTTATTCCTGTTTCAACCCTCCCCTTCCCCCCGTTTTTCAATGGACGCTAAGCAAGCTTCCCTGGCGTCATACTTGGCTTCCCACCCTTTCTGTGAGCTGTTAAGGGAAAGTATGGCCCCGATGCAGCAGATGCTTCGTTGACTCTGGTGTTTACGCTTTTTTCCCCCCTCGTGGTGTGTCTGCCTGCTTTTCCCTCAGCTATCTTGTGGGGCACTAACGGCTTACCCCGAAAAAGTTTTTTCTTCGATGCTTGTCTTCCAATGAGGCCCCTTTCTTCAGGTTTGCGGCTTTTGGTACGAGTTCGCCCGGTTCGGCTGGGAAACCCTTTTCCCCCCCCTGGTCGTCCCTTTTCTTTTTGATTGCTTGGAGTGTCCGAACTACGGTAGGGCTCTTACATTTTTTTTCCTACTTTTCTTTTGAGTCAGTTTTTCGAGACGACCCCACCTCGCCGCTGCCGAGGTAGACCTGATTGCTATCCTTGGCTTCTTCTCGCGTCCCGGTGTTGCATGGTCTCCGGGGCCTCCTAGCTGGGTTTTTCCAAGTCTTTAATAATATGGCCCCAAGGACCGGTTTGACGGGCAACCCAACCTTCATCGAGTCCTGCGTGAGCGACGACCCCTACTTTGGTTGCCGGCCGCATAGATTTTCTTTCACCTCCTTGTGGACTGCCCGCCTTTTCTTGGTCTGGTCGTTTAGTCGAGTCGTTTCTTTCCACGAACGCCCCGGATATTTTTTTTACCAATACGTGTTTTTTTTTGCGAGGAGATATAAGGGCCTGCTGGGCGAAGACTCGACCTCCAGCCCCCTCGCCCGCTGCGTCTTTCCTTTTCCCCGTGGCAGGGCGTTGCTTTTCCATATGTCAACAGAGGCGGTCGCGCAGGACCCGCAGGCCGTTCGAGCGTTTTATGCCCTTAAGAATTTCACAGGTTCCAAGATATCCTTCCGCTTGCCCAATCCCCCCGAAGTGGCTACCACGTGGCCCAACGAGCCCCTTTTCTCCTTTCTTTCGCCCCTTCGACATAGCGGATTCCTTTATGTACACCCCTTCTAAACGTCGTAAAGTCCAGGATGTTTCCCCTTTGAAGCCTTCCCTCCCCCAGACTTCTACTTGAGTACACTTCCAGCGCTGCAGCCCCTGGCCTCTTAGCCGAGGACTTTGCCCCGCTTTCCCCTCTCCCCCCCTCTCCGCACCCTCCACGTACACAATGCCGACCGCCCGCCCGGGGCCCGCCCTTCATAGAAGCCCTTTTGCGGTTTCCTCCCTTTCCCGTGGCCCACCACGGCGGACCGTCATCCCCCCCTAGGCGCGAGCTTAGTACGTCATCCTTCCCCTCACTTTCCCCTCGATCCCCTCTTTGCAGACTGTGCCTTCCGCCGATATCCCCAGTTGGAAAGGACGTCCACTTAAGCAATCCCCTTCTGTGCGCTTGCCCTGGGTCGGTGTTTCCCCAGATTCGTGGACCGTCCGTCTGCTTGAGCCAGATGCTCCGCCAGCTCTTTCCACTTTTTCCCCAGCCGTCTCCGCTCAACCGACCTCTTTTCAGGGCCACCCCCTTTTCCCCATTTTTGATCGTCTCCTTCCTGCATCTGATTAGAGATCCCTTGCGGGGTGTTTTCCCGCATTGAAACAGTCGGATCTCGCCCTGCGGGAGATTTTCTCCGCTCCCTTTTTCCATGTTCGCACCCGTTTTAAGTTGTGTCCCTGTTGGAATCCTGTTTTCCCCAAATAGTTAAAGATCCCCATCTCTTCTCCCTTTCCTTCCATCTCCGGGTCCCACACGTGAGCGTCACCCATACTTTTTTCGGCCCCGTCCCATGGAAAGGACACGTCTATCAGAAGTGCCCACCCTTTTTTTGCCGTGTGGCAGGGTGCTGAGTTTTGTCGTGTTCATCCCACTTCGCCAGTGATTGAGACTTGAGGCCATGAGTTTGGGAAGTGGTAGTTCCTCCCTCGCTTTTTCTTCCTTTTGCGACTCTTCCCTGTTTTCTTTTTGCCTCTTTTCCTCTGGAACCGAAGAAACGAGAGAAGGGCGTTTAGGTGCTCCGTCCCGTCGGGGATAGATAGGCAGTCGACTTTGCTTTGCAAGAAAAAGGCCCTTCGTGCCACCCTCATTAAGGTTTTCGTTTTTTTCAACTCTTCTCTTCGGTTCCGTGCCCCAAATGGTGAGAGATTTTCCCTGGGAAGTTCACTTCAGGAGCCTGTCCCCCCCCTTTCTTTTTGCCGCCTGGGGCCCTTTCGAACAATTCCTTCTCCTCGGCTTTCGTTTTCCCTTCATGTCGTCCTTTTTTCGCACAGGTAATTAGTACAGACCCTTTCTGTGGCCTCTTCCATTCCCCCACTTTTGGGTGAGCTGTCCTTCTGACCCACCCTGTCACGGTGGTGACGCCTCTTTCCCCCTTGAGTGCCTCCCCGCTGTCGACGAACAATTGCCCCCAGAACGTGTGACCCGTTTGGGCGTTTTGGCCTTGCTTCCTCCCCCCCCGGCCACCCCTTTTGCGGAGTTAGTTGGCGGCGTCGATGCAAAGACTCCTTACCAAGTAGGGTTTGAGTGACGTGTTCCATTCCTTCCCGCGCTCCCAGAATGATTCTTTCGGTGTTCCTACCCCGGACCTGCCCCAGGGACCAAAGGGTTGTTTGGGTGAAAAAGGTGTTTTTATTAACCGGGTTGGTGGTTGGCGTTCCCCTGGGGACGATTCCCGTGGTTCAAACAGTATCGACTTTTTTGTTTGGGATTTTCAACGTTGGTTATAGCAAACCCCCCCCCCACCCCCCTTGGGTTTTTTGTGAACCAAACAGTTCGGGCCATTTTTTTTTTACAGGTTTCGGTTGGGATTTCAGCCACAAAATGGAGTGGGACTGGAACGTAGTTGCGGAACCCCTATGTGTGTTGTCTTTTTTTAGGTCTTTGCAATGACTGGGGGGCCTTGAATCCGAAACCCCCCCTTGTCAAAGGGGTTTTTTTTCCCGTTGTTACCGGGGGGGTTGCACGGGGAGGGCCTTTTGAGTTCTTCCCTTTTTATTCCTTTGCCCCCAACTCCTTTTCCCCTCCCACGGTGGCAACATTTCGCTAACCCGTTTCCGACTTTTGGGGGGGATGTTGTACCAGGGACAAAGTGTTCAAAACACCCACACCCCCGGTAAGACCCCCCCCCCCCCCCCCACCCCGTGGAGTATTTTTTTTTTTTTTTTTTTTTTTTGTGCCCCCCCCCCCCCCCCCCCCCCCCCCCCCCCCCTTTTCATAGTAGGGCCATACCTTCTTATTGCACCGCACCCTATCGGATTTTCCTCCAGATTACTTCGCCCAGACGAAACCTTTTGCGTAGACTCCTGAGTCATTCATGCTCTTCTTCGCTCCAGATGCAATATCCTTCTCCCGTCCCTTTTTTCCCGTTGCCCCCGGGATTTTGAGCAGGTCCAGGGAGAATTATTGCGACGGCTGAGGAGACTTGACCTTCCGTCGGGAAGCGGGCCAGCTTTTCCTCCTTATTTCTCTCTCCCCTTTAAGTCGTGTTTCCACACCCATTTTCTGGTATTTTTTCTTCAGCGCCTTGACGCGCGTCCTAACCTCGCTTTTGTCTTTAGGTGAGCCCCCCCAGAGTTTCTTTTTCTTTCTCTCTCAGATCTCACTTATTACCTCGTTGAGCACCCTCTGATAAGGAAAGCCTCGAACTTCGTAGGCCGTCTCACCCCCCTTTCACCACTCTCTTTTTTCTTTTTCCCCGCGCGTTCCCCTATCACCGTTCCGTTGCCCCCTTTCCCTGGAAACTTTTTTCTTAGATAGAGGCTTACCCCCCCTCGGCATCATTTTCCCCAGATACTCCCCACTTTGATTCATTTCCCCTCAAATTATTGTCGGCGGTTACTCCCCCATCGCGCGCTTGGAGTCCATACCTTCATTGGCCCCACTGAAGAGGACCAGCTCACGTTTCCGAAGCCACTTCTGCCATTGCCTTTTTCCCCCCGGCGGTTCTTTCCGTTTCCCCGTTTGTTCTCCCCTCTATAAACTGTACGGTATCCGGGGCCCGGTTGCGCTTGTCCCCTTTCTCTTTTAGCAAGGTACCCCCCCCTTTTTTTCCCGCCCCCCGTCCGTCCGCTTGTTGGCCGTTTCTCCCCCCGCTGGGAGGGTACCACCGGCTTGACCGCTTTTCGATCCTTCAGTGCCTTGCGCCGGCTTTCCCCATGTTTTGCTGTGCTCAAGGAAGGGGATTTTCAACACCGGCCCTTCGCCCTCCCCTGGCTCCCGCGTTTATCCCCCCCCCCCCCCCCCCCCCCCCCCCCCCCCGTGATCTAACCCCCTTCTGAATGCGATCATTTTAGTTGATGAGTCCGCCTGATCCCTCTTCTACTTGGACTATCTAGCAATGGGGTTTGAAGAATCCCCCCCCCCCGTCTTTACGTTCCCTTTCTCGCCGGTTCAAGTCGGCTGTTTATGCATGTCCGTGCTGCAAGACCCCTCACAGAGCTTCATTTTCCCCCGCTGCTTCCAACCCATGGGCAAGGTTTTTTGAAACCATTCAAAAGGGT
>Ga0179593_1433007_pt1 | contig 13101 bp, 16 predicted proteins | sample CZODoug2_1_08_16_FD_185931 | JGI IMG/M metagenome (GOLD analysis project Ga0179593, IMG submission 185931) | Vadose zone soil fungal communities from Angelo Coast Range Reserve, California, USA - CZODoug2_1_08_16fungal (PacBio error correction) | ecosystem: Environmental > Terrestrial > Soil >... | reverse complement strand
CCTATCGGTCTCCAGCGAGCTGATTTCTTCCTAAGTGACTCGAACCCGCACCCTATTCCCACATTGGCGCTGGTCTCCCTCCTACGTTTCACCGTGCATTCTCCTCTGAGTGTTTCGATCTCCAGACGTCTTAGGACCCTCGCTTTTTTTAAGCGATGCGTTTGCGTCTGTCCCGCTCTTTTCCTCGTTCATTGGCGGTAGCCCATCCGACTTCGAAGACCTCGATTTTTTTTTTTGAAAACTTTTGAGGCGAGACCCTGCCCCACTCCTCTTCTTCTCCCCTTTCCCTCCCACGACACCTCCCCATCCCTTAGAGAATTTTTCATGACTCTTTTCATGGACCAACACTGAGGATCGTAATCTTTGCCATCACTCCTTGTGGTCGTCCCGAGAAACTCCCTCCCCCCCAACTCCCCCCTTTTTCCATTTTCTTTACGTTTCTATCATTAACGGCCCATCTTCTGAAGTGCAACGCGTGAGTTTCCCCCCCTACTGGGAGAAAAGCGATTCCCCTCTTCCCTGCAATTTGTAGGCTAGAACCGGCCCCCAATTTCTACCTTTCCATGTATGTCCCCATGAAGGAGTCTTTCCCTTTTTCCCCGAGGTTTTCTCTTTAAGTAGACGATGACGTTTCGATATTCTTTTGAGTTCGGTGTATGCCGCTACCCGTCGCATCGGTTTTCCGTGCGGATACTCTATTCAGTCCCCCCCACACACCATCGCTCCCGGCAGTATTCCTTTTTTCCCCTTTTATGGCACCGCCCCTTTTCCTCTTAAAGAGTAAATCTATTTCCCCGAGTAGCCACCTGGCACACGCATCCGAAAATCACTCCTTTATTTTGTTTTCCCCAAAAACATAAATCGTTCTCCCTGTCTCTTGCGAGAGTACACCCTATCAACAGCGTTCTTTCTAGCCTTCATATTATCAATGACACCCCTACATGAGATGCGTCTTTTTTCCCGATCCAATTATACTTCGCCATAAGTTAAGAGTCCCTCAGTGAGACGCTCGCTGAGCATATGAAGCAGGTTTTCCCCTTTCTTCGAGGAATTCCGAAGTAGGAGATTCAAGAAATTTCGAAAAGTACCTCTTTCCCTATCTTTCTTTCTTTTTGTATCTTTTTTATCCTGGAGGGCTCCCTCACGTTTGGAATTTCCCTGAATCCGCGCCGCTCCCGATAAGGGAGTGTCTCTCTGAAAGGAGCCCTTGCATCTCCTCCTTAGATGTAAATTCTCCTTCTCGCTATGAAGACCCTTTGCATGTTCTCATTCGGAGCGTCTTCCCCATCTCTTTCCTCGGGATGGGACTTCTTTCGTTTCGTTTCCCAGAATCTTTTCTTCTTTTTAGTGCTTTTTATATTTTTCCGGAGTCAGAGTTTTGACTTCCTAAGGGCCTTCTCCTCCTCTAGAGTGTACTTTAGAGTCAGCACGCTTATGTGCGATACGGCGCGAGACGGGGGGTTGCAAACACACCCAAAAAACAAACCCCCCCCCCCCCCCCCACACAAAACCCCACCCGAAGCCCACCAACCCCCCCCCCCAACAACCCCCCCACACCCACCCCAACCCCCCCCCCCAAAACCCCCCCCCCCCCCAAAACAAAAGCCATTTTTTTGACGTATCTTTTTTACACTTCCCCTGGGTGCCTCTCTCATGCCCCCAACCGATCTTTCTTCCTGAGAGTCCGACAAGATCCTCCTGGAGCAGATGTTCTTTGGCTTTTGATCTTATATAAGTTTTATGCTGCTCGCTGCCCCCTTTTTTCTCTTTTCCCCCAGCGCAGCTTTCCTTTATAGTCCTTTGCTGGACTTCGGCATCCTTTTTTGACAAGGGCGTGGCGCTGGTTTTTACTTCGAGCTTTGTCGGTTCACTCCTTCTTCAGCGGCCTGCCCGGAGTTTTTCTTTTCTGAAGAATGTTTAAGGGACCCACCATCAGTCTTCCCCCTTTTTTGAGTGAACTATCGAATCTAAGGAGTTCTCTCTCTTCCTTCCCCCTTTTTAATGTTGTTGTTTCCTCTTCTCCCTCCATGAGTCAATCGGGTAATCCCCCCCTGGATGAAGCTGTTCTTTGGGTCAATTATTACGTCTCTCTTTTTTCGTTTTTTCGCTTTTCTGCATTTTTGAGTATCCCCCCTTCCATAGCCCCCTTTCTACAAGATCCCACGCATTTCGTCCCTCCATGAGAGTCCTTCATCCATACCCTTCTCTTTTCCACGCCGAACAAGCGACGCCTCGCTCGCCCTCTCCCGTATATCTGCCATGTAGGAATCTTACAAGAACAATCAGGGCTCCCCCCTTTGTTCTAATTACGCCCCGGTGCAGTCGTCGATTTTTTTCTTCCTCAAGACTAGATCTTTCAGAGCCAGTAACAGATACCCATACCGGTGGTTCCAAGTAGAGAGCTGACTCCTCCTTTCCCGGTAAGGCGTCCTCTTCAGGCGCGGCCTCTTAACTTTCCCGTCGCATTACCGTCTCTTACCCCCTTCCTCATCTGCCAATAAAGCTAACCACCACTTTTCCCCCCTTTTTTTTCCTTCCCAATCCCTCCCCCCCAGGGCCCTTCTTTTTGGCCTGAGACGTCTAATTCTAGAACTGCACTTGTTAGTCCGTCTAATCCCCCAAGCTTAGAGCTTCTTTTTCCCAATAAATCCGGCCGCAGGCACTCGAAGTGCCCGCTTTTGCCTTTTTTTCCAGCTGACTCCTCCCACGGTATGTACTCGCTCCCAAAGCTTGATAACCGGCAAAGAAGTCCTATGACGAACCCCTGTTATGTTCTTTCCTTCCTTTCTCTTCCTCCCCCCCCTTTGAAGCACGATTTCCTCCCAAGGATCGTCCGCCCTTTGACCTTTCCTAGCAAGATCTTTTTTTCCCGCGGATTTTTTTTTCCCCTAGACTGACATGATCTACAGAATTCTCCGTAGGGCGTTTGTTTTCTTTCTTCTTGAGCGCCGTCGCTCACGGTTTCTCCTTTTAAGCGCGACCTCTTAAGGGAAACAAAGTAATTTATTTTTTTCACCCCCAACCCTTCTCCAATTCTTACGACTCTTTCTCCGGCCCTGAGTTTTTTTTTGCACCCGCCTTTTTCCCCTGTGGTGCTCACCTTTGGGTCTGTGATGAGACCCTCTCCTCCAGAGGGATTGTTTTGTTTTCTGTTAGACTGCCGTACTTTTTTCGAGCTCTTTCTTTGCATAAACGGCACCGGCACCCCCATCAACCTCTTCAACCTTTGACTTCTAATTCCCCTCGGCTTCAAACCCCCTGCTTTCTTTCCAGGGTCGGCCTCCTCCAGAACCTTCCCCCTTTTGACGCCGACCAAAGTCCCTAGGCATAGACTTCTCTTTTTCCCCTCCTTCAGAACGCTGCTACCGAGGGCTCTCCTTCTCTTGCTCAGCGGAAGTCTCACCTCTTTTACGGTATTGTTTTTTCTTTTGAGACGCGTTCTCGGCTCCCCCCCCTATTGGATGGACAAGATTAGTTCATTTGCCTCGGTCAATCCTTTCCCCCCAAACTTTTTGATGCTCCCTCCTTTCCCCCCTTGTGCGGAATGTATCCTGATCAGATTTCTGTGTCCTTGGTGGTAGCCCTCACAAGTTATCGACCAGGGCTTTTTTCTTCTCAGTCTTTTTCCCCCCCGCAAATTACTCCATATCTTCCTGTTCCTGGCCTCCTGCATCGCTCACCGGCTGCCTGCTTTTTTCTGTTGGCTCGCAACCTTTTTTCTTTTTAAGTGCATCGTATTGTCGATTCCTGAATTGTGGCGAATTCTGCTCTGGGTCTGCTTTGTTTCTAGACGTTCGCACTGGCGTCTTTTCTTTCCCCTGCCGGTAATTGTTGGTTGTTTATCTCTCCTTCCGGGTCCCCCTCTTTTTTCACCCCTCGCTGCTTCTCCTTTCTTAATTTGAGGTCCGTCGCGCGACCGATTCTCTTAGAAACCTTTTTCTCCGGCTAATTACTTCCCCCTTTTTCCCCCCCCCCTAGATTTGCCCTATCCCCTCTCCTTCCCCTTGCCGGGGAGCGATTTTTTTCTTTTTCTTCATTCCGGATCCACGGGTTTTCCCTTTTTTCCCTTTTTTGAGCCCGCAGCATTCGCGCGCCATGCATGGTAGAAGCGTCCCCGGGTTTTCCCAACACCCCCTCCCCCTGAATGCTGATCAGCTTTGCCCTCTCCTTCTCCCCGCATCGGAGCCTCTCGAGACTTTCCATCCTGGAAGATGTGAGGCATGCCGATCTTTTTTCCCTTTCCCCCAAATACATGTGGCGTCCGAGACCCCTCCTTCCCCCCTCCCCACCCTATTTCTTTACGATGGATCAGGTGAGATCACCCCCCTTTCTCATCGATGCCGTTGACCCCGCCCTTCCGCCCTTCTCTCCCCCCCCCTTTTTTGAGAATCTGATTAGTCCGAGAGTACAGGGACGGCTTGTGACCGGTTCCGTTTCCCTCTTCTCTCAGCCCGTCCCTTCCTCCCGCTTTTCTTCGCCGCCTTCTTTTTAGATTGAGCGCCAGGCTCTTTTCTTTATCTTTAGACCCAACCGAGTCCGCGGACATTTTTCCTCTCCTTTACTTGGATCAGGCCCCTTTCCCCTCAACCCCAATCGATAACGCTGAAGATTTAATCCTTTATTGCACTGCCCCTTTCTCCTTCGCGGTCCGGAGCCTTATTGCCGTCTTCTTATTCAGCAAGCAGTCCCCCTCAATTATCTCGTGTTATACCCCCCCAGCGCCTTGTTCATTGATGGGTCGCAGCTCCCCCACGATCACCGAGTGCAAGATCCTACTTTATTTTTTCAAACCCCCCCGTTACCCTGCGGAAGGAATGTTATATGATCTCTCCCCCTTCTTGGTTTCTCATCCCACCCGGGCGCCCTTCCCTAGTGAATTGCCTTGCTCGACGCCATTGCTTTCCCAATGGTTTTAGGCGATATCGGGCTGGAAGGGAGTCTTCTTAGAGACAGCCCCTCCCTTTCTAGTTATAGAGATGAATTTTCTGTCCTTTATCTTAGCCTCTGGAGGCGAGCCTGATCCTTTCCCCATCTCCATCTGCCAGCGCCGCGCTCTCTCTGACTTTTGAGTGAGCCACTGCGAGCCGGAATCTCTTCTCCCAGAGCGAGATCTTCACTTCTCTAGCTCCCGAGTGAATCTTTATTTCTTTCATTGTTCAGAATGTCTCTTTTTTATACAGTCGGATTTGGCAGTCACTTTCCCCTAACGTGTTTTTTTACTTCTTCCCCGTGATGGGAGATCAATGGGAATCCGGGAATTTCCCTCTAGGGACTCTTTTTACCTTCGACAGCCCACTCTCTCCTGAGTTTCCAATTTTTCGTCTGAAGGACCAACTTTTTTTTTGGGACTCCCTGATTTGTCTGTTGTATCGTGGCCTATTTCTTGCTCTTCTTTTAAACTCCTCTCCCTCCTTTCCCCCGAGATCTCCCCCCCGTGTAGCCTTTTTCGTTTGATTTTCTTAAAGTCATCCTCGTCCTGCTGCCTGGCTCGTCTTCTCTTTTCCCCCGTTTTTAAGCGTTCAACCAGCTCCTTTGGCATTCTTCTAGATCTTGCCTCTTTCCCCTCCCTTTCCACCGGTCTGCCGGAAAAGGCGTGATTGTGGTAAGAATTTCGCGAGGGGTCTTTTCTCCCCTCCCCTCGGCTCTTCTTAAACGGACGGTTCCCGACAATGGAAGGGAACCCCTACAGTTTGGTTCTTCAATCATCGATTATTTCTTTCTTCCTTTTGAATCTCTTTCCCTCCCCTCCTCTTTGTTTTCTCTGATTCGCATCGATTCTCGATGTTTCCACCACAACGGATGACCGATTTTATTCTTCGTCGGAACCTCTTTAGACGTGCTCCTTCTTTCGAGGTCTGTATGTCCGTTCAGGCCTTCCCCCCCCCCCCAAGCCACGCCTTTTCTTCTTGCCCCCAATGCTCCAGATTTGAACAAGCTCGAGTAACTTTTTTCCCCCTCGCTTTTTTTGACTCCTCCCGTTGACCGCAGCTGCATGGTCATCTAAAGTATCATCTTGACTCCCCCCCCTCCCAAGTCAACTCGGCCCCCCTTCCATGCATCTGTCATTGGTGGCAAGGCGGGAGATACGGGTTCCTTCCTCCTTGTGCTAGTTGTAAACCTTCCCCACCGGTCACCTTCTCTGAGGTCGACCGTCTTTCGTCTCGGCGATTCGACCCTCCCTGACCCCTTCAGCGTCTCCTTCCACGATCATCCAACATACTTTCCCTCACTTTAAACAACACCATTCTGGGTCTTTCCGACGCAAATACCGATCTCGGGCACCCCCTCGTGCCCATCGTAAGTATTTTCCCCATCGGTTTTCCCCCTTCCCCTCTGTTGAACCGCAGCTTTTCCAGGTCCCCTTGGCCATGAACCCTGGCAGCGGCTCGAGTTCGTCTTTTCCTATGACGGTCTTTTGCTTATTTTTTCCTCCTCCCTCTCCCCCAAATTTACACTCTCCCTCTCCCCCCCCCTGCGAGCATCTAGATGACGACCCAGCTTTTGGTTTGATCCGTTCTTTTTCCCCGACTTCTGAACTAGTGGCCAACGGACCCTCTGTGTTTATTTCTTGAGAACGTCCCGACTTTTTTTTAAGGGAGCTTCGGATATCCTTTCTCAGTCGAGAGCTATTACCATCAAGGCCCGCCCCCCCCCCCCCCCCCAAGAGTTAGCGAGTCTTTTTCTTTTATAAATAGTTCTTTTCCCCTTTCCCGCCTCGGGTTTTCCCGTGGGCATTTTTTTTCAAAGCTGACCGTTGGTAAAAATTCCTGGGTTCTGGGAGAACACAATAGGACACTTTCCCTTCCTTTCCGCCAGAGGCCGGCTAAGGGCAATCAGGGCTCTTTTCCTCGGTCCTTTTATCATTTTTTTTTTCCCCTTCTCCCCCTGTTCCCGCGATCTTAAGATGCTAGAGTGTTTTTTTATCTTTTTTTTTTTTTTTCCTGCCGTATTTCATTAGTCCGCGTCCCTACCATCCCCCCCCTTCACCCTTACCAAATCGATTCCCCCGCTAATTGCACCTCTTCTGCCCCACCTCTCTCCTCGGCATGTTTTCGACAGACTATTCCAAACCTTTCGGTTGAAGGGTGCCCTTCCCCCCTTTCCCCCTTTGCCTCGGCATCTGACTCTTTTCATGGGTTGTTCAGCCTTTTTCTTTTGGAGGTTCCACCTCCCTGTTTGAGATCCGGGAGTTCGTCTTCGTCAGTTATTGGAAATTCTCGAGGTCGAGTTGATCGACGCTTCTTCTTTCCGTCCCCTGGATTTGCAAGATTCCTTTGTGTGACGAATCGTTCCAGTTCATGGAAAAATTTCCTCTCGACCTTTATTTTATGTTCGACTTCTTTTTCGATTATGTTGTAAGGGGTTTCTCTTCTGTGTAAAGATTCCCAGGCTTTCCTCTTTTTCGCTAGAATTTTCTCCTTTCTACTGACGACAAATCCCCTTTTTATCCGTGGATGAGTTTTCCCCTTGCAACGGTGTTTCCTCCCTTTTTCTTTTGGACCGCAACACTGGGGGGCCTTTTCCTTGGGCCTAGGATTGGAACAATTTTTCGAAGTGCTATTGTTAGCCCTGGACTTTTCCTCAGTTAGCAGTTAGATAGATTTAGTTCTTTTTTATAGTACCTTTGGTGTTTTTCCCCTTAAGTTGTGTTGGAGAGAGATCCAGGGCGATGTGGCATCCGTCCTCACTGGACCTCCTTCCCCCCGGAGCCTCAGGCCTTTCCTCCCTCTTCCCCACATTGGCTCAGGCGATCGACAATACTTGCCCCCTTCTTAACAAGAGATTGTGCCAATCTCCCCCCCTCCTTTAATTATCACGCAGCAGGGGGAGAATCTCATTTCCTCCTCTTCCGGATCCCCGATTCCTCCTGTAGTCCCCTCCAGCATCGATGCGACATCTTTTTTCAAGTCTGACACCGGCTGAGTCCCCCTGAACAGAGCTGATCATGCGCACCCTCCTTCCACGCGGCGCCAGCCTCGCCCTTTTTTCCGAACTGGAACTACTTTTGACTCTCTTTGCTGGCATTCTTTCTCCAAACCTTGTTTTCCTCCCCCTCTTATCCAAAAAGCGATTCCCACTGAGGTATTTTTTTCTTTCCCCCTTTACCGGATAACTCTGGTGATCCCCCGCGTAAGCCCCAGGGTCCCCTTTTTCTAACCCCCCGATCGTTATTCCCTCTCTCCCCCTTTCCTTTTCCTGATAGGCAGACTGTAATGTTTTTTTAGTCACTTTTTTCCCTTCTTCCTCAGACTTTTCTTCGCTTATCCTTCAGACGATGAAGCCATGTGCCCTTTTGCTTTGCATTTCCCTTTGTTTGCTCCTCCCCTCCCCTTTTTTCTCTGAATGCGGATACGCCGTGGGTCCCAAACCCTCCCTCTTTCTCAGAGGCTAGGCCTATGCCCCTCCCCAAACCTTCTAACGCTGCGATTACCTGGGCTTAAGCGTCCGGGTTTTTCTTTTCCTTTTTCCCCCCGTGTCCAAGTCTTTCACTCCCTTTTCTTTCACTGGTGAGGTTCGCGATTCCCCAGAGCGAGGGCGGGCCCTTTATTCCTTCTCAGCCCCCCTCCTCTCTCTTCTTGGCTGTAGAGATATCTCCTCCTTTTCGAGTACCCCCCCCCCTTCTTCTCCTAGGTATAGTGAGCGTGAGCTTCCGTGGAGATCATGCCGCCTGGTCATCCCTTTCTTCGGTACCACTTTTCCGGAGTGGCATGGCTTCCGAAGGCGATACCACTTTTAACGAGATTCTTCTGTCTCGTTTATCTTTTCTCTCGCCGCATCCGGGTTGTGGCAAAATTCGTGATATTTTTCTCTCCCTCTTTCCCGAGCCTCTTAATTTGGGCGTTTTTTGGAACTTTGTCCTTTTTGCTATCTGTTTCACTTGTTCAGACTCGACAAAGTTCATTTTGACTTTCTCCTTCTTTTTTGCATTTCCTTTTTCTTTTCCCCTTAAACGTACCTTTTTTAGTAGTCCCTCATTTCTTTTTCCGGTAAAATGTGATGCCGTTTCCTTCGCGTCTGAGTTTCACTCCTTTCAGTCCCTTTTTCTCTCCCTTTCCTGACATCGTCCGGTAGAGCCCCCCCTCTTTTTTTTCCCGTGACCGATGTGTTGAGCGTGAAACGTCTCGCACGGGCTACCTTGATTTGACCCTCCTTTCTTTTTCTCCGACTTTACAACGATTACCTTTTTAGTGGAGCCTTTCTTTTTTTTTCGAATATGGCAATATCGTACGTTTTTTGATTTGTGTTTAGGGCGTCAAGTTTTAGATCTTGGTCCTATTCTTCTCTTGATGTTTTCGAGTAGAGTGCCGTTTTTTTTTTCGTGGCCGGTGAATTTCCCTTTCTCGCAGGAGCGGCGGGCGCCAGCTCGGCGCCGGATTCAACGTTCTTCTTCCTCCTCCTGGAAGGTACACACCTCTCTTTTTTTTTGATGAACTAATCGATACTCGAGAATCTATTTTATTTTTCCACCCCCCCTTTTCTCCTCTGATTAAGTCCGCCCGTCGATTCGTAACCCATCTGCTTCGGGGTTCTTCCCCACCAGTTCTGACTCCTCTTTTTCTTTTTGTGTCCGGAGGCCGTCTTGTTTCAACCCCCCCGCTCTTTACAACAGCGCCACGCCCCTTTTATTCCAACGCCGAAAATGAGCGGCACCGAGGTCCCTCCGAGATCCCCCCTATGCATGTGGTTTCCAACCGACACGTTGCACGTGAATTCTTCCCTTTCCCCCTCTCTGCTGAGGATTTCTCCCCTCCCCTTCTCTGGGTTCTTGACAGATTGTAGGCTTTCGCCGGGGACCCCCCTTTTCCTCTTTTTATCCGCAGATCATGTGCTAGCAGTGTAATAGTCCAACTCCTTTTCTGTCCCCCCGTTCTATTGTCCGACCGTCTTGTTTTTTTTTTTTTTTCAGGCAGTCCCGTTCTTTTTTCCCACTGGACACTCTCCCTCTTCGTAAACCTGCCCGGTATCCCCACATTGCCCCCCCTCCCTGATACCACAACCCTTTTTCCTTTTTTTCCGCGTCAACCTCCGACGCCCCGACATGATGATCTCCTTTTTTCCTTAGAACCAAGCATTTCACAGCGACGCATCTCTCTCTTTCAATTTTTTTCTTGTTTAATCAGGCTGCCTGTCCCCTCTCTCGTCTCGCTCTCGCGGCTGGGCTCCCTTTGGTGCAAACGTCTCCCCCCCTTTCCTTTCGGACAAAGTCTACCCCTCGTCCCGCCCAGATCCCTGAACCCCTGTTCTTTGGTTCTCTTTTCTCCCTCGCCAGACTTATGTTGATTCCGAACGATCCCTTTTTTCCTCCCCTCCCTGAATTAATACTCTCTGTCTCTGACAGGGTATGACTTTTTCTTTTTCATGAACAGTCCAATGCGCTCAGGTAAGTTCGGGTCTTCTCCTTTTCTTTTCGTCCGCGTGGATCTTGTCTATAGAAAATCACGTTTACCCGTTCAGGTTTTTTTCTGTTTTCCCCCCACGAACTTGATTTTTATTCCGTTTCGCGGCTTCTTTTGACCCCTGTTTACCCCTTCTTTTGATGCAAATTGGGGTCTCATCTTTATTAGAAAATCTCTCCTTTTTTCCCCCTTCTTGGTTGTGTTGCTGAAGCCTCTACCGTCATACGAATCCGACGTTCCTCAATCCTTCACCGGCATTTAACTCCCCCCTCTTTAAGGGCTTCCCTCTTCAGGCAACCCCCTTTGTTAGGACGTCGCATGTTTCTCTCAGGACTTCATGGACGTAACAGCAGTTACCCCCTGTCCGTGCTCCCGCGTGCTCTAAAGATTGCTCACCGTTTTTTTAAGTGATCCAGGACGGTCTCAGGAAGATGGAGATACTTTCAACAGTGACCAGGCTATGCCCTCTCTTGGTGAGGTTGTGCGCTTTTTTTCTTCCTTCCTCCACATTTTGGATGGAAACTTTATTCCTGGGCTTTAAGACCCTAGATTGCGTTCATGGAACAAAAATTTATTTGCGACGCTGCGGTTCAATCGTGCTTTGTGGCGATCCTTATTTGTCGTGCGTTTTCCCCTTCTTCTGTGTACACTTTTTTTGCCGTGCTGAGGATCTTTTTTTTTTTTCGATGGACTCCCGCCAACTCTTTCCCTAACTTGGAGACGGAATCGTTTAAGGCTATATTTGCTTTTTCCTCTGCCTTTCTGCTATAGAGGCCCAACTTTTGCTATGGTCCTGGCATCGTTCTCTCTTTGGGGCATTCTTTTTGTTTCCTTTTAAGCGCCCAGGCACTTTTTGAATAGCTCGACTTGGGGATTTTCTCGTCTTTTCTCCTCCCTTTTTTTTTTGTTTAGAGATACGTTTTCGTCTTCTCCCCCCCTCCTATGCCGAACAGGCTAGTTCCTGGCGCCCTTCCTCTTCGAACCAGCGAAGCAGATTCTGCAACCATTGGCTTTCAGCACATTACCATGCCCAACTTACCCTTCCGCTTTCCCCCCAGACAAGATGAAGCCTCCCGTTTTCGCCGCTTTTGGGGAGTACTGAAACTGCTCCGCTGATCAGAGGGAATTTGCTGCTCCCCCCCTTTTTAGAGAGATCCTTTTCTAGACCTTTCCTCTGCGGTGAATTTTGTTTAAATGAACCCTTTCTTTTCCTTCCCTGGAACCCATCCGCCAAGATCCCTTCAAGCGGCCGCCCAGCCTCTTTTTTTCTTAACTGAACGGATGGCGGCAGTCACCCGAACTGCCAATCTTGCCATCCAAGCCAGAACTCTCTCCCCACTCCAAATCCTCTTCCCCTCTCCTCGGATTGATAAAGTCGTCCGGCTCTTCTTGGACCCGAGTCTTCCTTTAAGGCCCCAGGGCGGGGAGCCTGCGCTCGGTTTACTTGGTTTTTCAGAACGGTTACGGTCTGTTTTTTTACATGAAGCTCTGATTTTCTTCCCAGTTTTCTCGCCTCCGGTAGAGTCGATGCCGTTCTTTTGAGTGTTGTTTTCTGATCTGTCCGCCCCGCCACTGTGTTTTCCTTTTGGCTCTCCCAGAGCGTCAGCAACACCCCTCCTCTTCCCTCTTCTGCGGTTTGCTCTCTGCCCAGCCCCGGTGTGCACGCTGACCGCGTCCCAGCCCCCTTCTGCCGAGTATTGAGATGCATGTTGGGCCAAGACCCTGTGTCCGTGTTTTTTTCTCACAAACAGACATGACTTTCCCCGGCTGGCCCTCTTTTTTGGCAATCATGTTTAGTCTCCCTGCATCACTTTCTTTGCCGCGATAATCTCCGGTTTTTTTTTTCTTTTCCTTTGCTCTCGAATCGTCTTTCACTTCTCTTCCGTCTTTTTTTTTTTTAGTTCGCGGGGCCTCTTGTTCGATGAAATCAGGTCATCGCGATTCTTATAGGTTTTTTCCTTTCTCGTTGATAACTGTATTTGGGCCGGCTCTTTTTTGATACATTTGGCTGTCTGGACATTCTCCCTGTTTGGAAACCATTTCTTCCCTGCTCCCCTCCCTCCGAGCTCAGGCCTTCCTTCCCCTTTTCCTTATCAGGGATTGCCTTTTCCCCCCGCCACTCTACTTCCTTCCAGGAGCCCCGATGCCGAACCTCTCTTTTGTCGAGGAATTAGCTCTCTTTCTCTGTCCCCCCTTGACAAGTAGTCATTTCAGTACCCGTTCCCGCATTTTTTGTCCGATGTGATTATTTTCACGGTTCAAGGTTACTAAGGTTGTCCGTCTTCCTAGGCGCATTTTTTTTTCCAAGAGTTACTTTGGGCCTTATCTGTGGGGGTCCCTTTTTTTCTTTTCCGTGTCTCGGGTTACACGTTTTTACTCTTTCGGCTGAAACCTCAGATCTACCCACCGTCATTTTCTGACAGCCTGGCTTTTCTCCCTCGTTCTGGCTGTGCAGACCTTCAGATATCGTAGAGCTCTTTTTTCAAAAACTGGCGCGTCAAACCAGATTTTTTTCTTTCCGAGGATTTCTCGATAGTTTTATGAATCCCTAAGATTGTTCTTGTTCTTTTCCCAGGAGTGCGATGGTGGATTCTTTAGACTTTTTGAGGTCCGCGTTGCCTCCTGTCTCCACGGCCCTTTCTTTTTCTTTCTTTTAGGACTTTTGCCTTCCAGAGGGCCCGTTTTTTGGATTGTATTTCTCGAG
>Ga0179593_1418956_pt1 | contig 13101 bp, 10 predicted proteins | sample CZODoug2_1_08_16_FD_185931 | JGI IMG/M metagenome (GOLD analysis project Ga0179593, IMG submission 185931) | Vadose zone soil fungal communities from Angelo Coast Range Reserve, California, USA - CZODoug2_1_08_16fungal (PacBio error correction) | ecosystem: Environmental > Terrestrial > Soil >... | reverse complement strand
GCCTTTAAGACATGCTCGAGATTCTGGAGTACCTCATTTTCTATCGTCTTTGGCGGTCTGTTGAGCGTGCCAAGATTGACTACCATCTCATCACATCTCACCCTCCTTCCCTTTTTGGCCCCCCTTCTCGACTTCATATTTTTTTCTTTTCCTGCATCATCTGTTCGTCTCTTTAGAACTTTTTTAGACTTTGACATCGTCTTTTTTGTCGCTTTTTTTCGGGTACCAGTCGACAGAGAAAAATCTGAGTTTCTTCTCTCCTCCTTAGTCTCCCAATTCACTAGCGGACCCGTTTTCTCCTTACTACTTCTCCAGCGTCCTTTTAACGTTACCCCGAACTTCTGGCGGCGCATATAAGCCTGAGAGTCTTAGTCCCCATTTCCCTATGTGACAGAAGTCACTCTTTTTCCGCGGAGTTGAAGTCCCCCTCCCTTTCTCTTTCCGTTTTTCCATCTGCCGCACTTAGACTCGGCGTCTAAAGTGAACGGCAATTGGTGCTTTTAAGTTCCGGGCATGTCTTCTCGCGCAGTTTTAGAGATAGAATAGACTGCTTTCTCATCGGGGCTTTCTCCTCCTTTCCTTTTTTTCTCTCCGCGGCGCCATCAGCGCTCCATTTCCTCCCCTTCTGTCACCCTAACGTCCTCCCCTCGGAGGCCTCCCTTCGCGGCCTCGCCTACTCCCCTTTGACGCGCCTTCCCAGTAACTACTTTACCTCCCGTCTGCGCGTTGTCCATTTACTCAGCTGCAGTCCCCTCACTTTTTTTTACGACTACCCCCCGTTTGTCCGGCACCGGAGTCGACGCAGTGGCCTTTTTCAAGAAGGGGTTCTTGCTTTTTCCATAGACTTTCTACCCTGCCTCCTTCCCCCTTTTGCTATCGGCAGCGGCGGACCCTCGATGCCTTGAGACCCGACTCTTCTTCCCGCCCTTTGCACTTGAACCGCAGCCAGGAACATATCTTAGTAACAGTGACGGTGTCTCCCCTTAATTCGAGATCGCTCTTTTTTTTTCTTTTCCGGACGCTCATCGAGGTCGTTGCTCCTCCGTGGTCCATTCCGCGAGGGTCACCGGACTCGGTTGGCGGCTCTCGACGGGGGAAGATAGAACTTAAGCCCTGCCTCTTCCTCTATGTCCTAACCCCTGGCTGGAGTTGCCATCCTTTTCCCTGCCTCAGGCTCTAGACTTCGGGACCCTCCTTCGTATGATTTATAAGTTACGGACCCTTTTATGTTCCTCTCCAATCGCGGGTGAATAAAAGATCCCTTCTTTTTTCTCTACTTCGGGGGTTTCTCTCCCAGTCGATCTCGTGGCCCCTCTTTTTAACACCCTCACCCACCTGGACGCCCCTCAATCGTCTTAGTTCCTCGGCCCTCTTTCTTACTTTCCTTGGCGTTCACCTCTGCTCGGCGAGGAGCTGGCAGGTTTCCTTGGAGTGTTTTTTTTTTTTTTCATCATTATCGACGCTCCACTCTTGAGCCTTCCTAAGAGCGCGCCCCGTAGCAGAGTAAGGTCATTTCGTTTTAGTGGGCTCCTTGCTGAGCGTGCCTCCAGAAAGAGGATGGCATTTTCCTGCATCCGCCGTATTTCTCTTTTTTTCCCAGAGGTCCTGCACCTTGAAACCCTCCTTTTTTTCTTCATTCCCGGACCGTTTAGCTGATGCCAGATAGTTTTTGCTCATGAGTTATCTTTTCCGGTGCGTCTTTCCCCCTTTTTCCCCCACTACAAAGGTTTGGAGGTTTGCTTGTCCCTTTTCGTCGTGGCCAAGGACATAATAAGTTTGTTTTTTTCTCTCTTTTTTTTCTCTTTTTTTCGTGTTAGTGTCATTTTCTTCTTCTATTCTTTTGTCTTTCTCCCCCCCGGAATTGAGCAGCCTGGTCTCCTTCATTGTCTGGAACCGCCCATCCATGAAGCGGTCTTCCTGACCAATTGTTCTTCCCGCCCTTTACCCTCGATCCGCACACATTCCATCTCGTGGTCTCCCGAATTTCTCTTGCTACCGGACATTTGCGCAGATTGCCCGTCATGGACCAACGACGCTTTCCCATCCTCTTCCTGAGATCCGATGGACCCCCCCTTCTTTGTCTAACGATCAAGGTTTCTTTCCCTCTTCCCGTTCTTCGCCGCAGTAGAGTCTCTCGCCGATGTTGTAGCCTTGTAAGTTTCTTTTTTCTAATCCCTCTTTACGATTCGTCGCTCTGAGTGAGACCCTCTGACCGACCCCCCCCTCTCAGATGAACATCCTTTGTTTTCAGGCACAGTGCTGTATTGCTTCGACGATTCTACTTCTTCCGTCCCCCTCCAAAATTTTTTGTTTCTCTTGTTGACGCAAAGCTCAAAGAAACCGAGATAGTTCTTCCCCCGATTTTTCACTACTACTCCTTCCCCCCTTACCCTTTTTTCTTTTTTGTGTGAGGCCAGAGTGTCTGTAGGAAGCTGTCTTTCCTGACCTTTCCGATCTTTTTTTGTCAGGACAGTAGATATCTTTTAGTCTCTTCCCCCCCCCCTTCTCTCTCATCTTTCGTTTCTTCTCACGCATAAAAAGGTTTCAGATCCTCTTCTTCGGCGAATTGATCCCCCGTCTTGGAGGATTCTTGCCCTCATTCTGTACTGTTTACTCTTATTTTCCAGGCCCTCTTCCCGGTGGTTAGATCTACCAAAGAACTACCCTTCCTTATCGATTGAGCCGCAGTTAGTTGTTTAGACCTTCTTGGATGTCTGTTTTTATCTCTGGAGGGGTCCCCTCTCCCCCTTTTCCGCACGAATCCATCCTGTACTATGAGTTTCCTTTGTCCAGATTTCCGACTACACCCTTGGTTCATGATTCCCATGCTTTTTCTGAGTTGTCCTTCTCTCTCGAAGAGCTTCACGTTGCAGGTGTCTCAGTCCCTGAGACCCGATTCGAAGGCGTCGTCTCCCCCCCCACCCGCTTGACCCTGAGCATGCAGGCTGCATACGCGTTCCATAAACACTCCAGTAAGGCGATCAGCCCGACTCTGTCTTCCCCCCAGGTCTCTAAGTCTCCCCAATCCTACTCTCTCTCGCTTCTAGAGATTCCCTTCCCCCCCCCAAACGTCGTTTTTTTCGTAACCAAGGCTCCCTTAAAGTATGACTTTTACCTTTTTTTCGTTGAGGAGCGTCCCCTCTCCCTCCTTCCTTTTCCTTTTTTCCTCCCTCCCATCGTTGTTTGTGAGTTTCGGAGTAAGGCGTTCGCGCCTTCTCTGGACGAGAAGTGCCACCTTTTTTTTCTTAATGATGTCCCTTTTTTCTTGCCTAGGCGGTCTTGTGGTGAAAAGGCATCATGCAAGTCCTTTTTGTTTGTCTAGCGATGATGAGTCTTTCCCTTCTTCTCTTCCTCTTCAGACCCCTTACTTTGCCGCCTTTTTGTATTTTCTAGATGCCCCCTGCCGGGGGTTTCTAAGCGTGTCTTGCCTCCCCATTAACACTTTTTCCGCCCAGCCCGTCCCTCCCCCCTTCCCATTCGAGGCCCGGGGCACCCTCCCCCCAAAGACTTGCATAGCTGGCAAAGCCCGAACTGGTTGCCCCCCTTCCCTCCCCGAGCAGGTCCCTTCTTCACCTCTTCTCATCGACCATCTCGTCCACCGGTTTTTTTCTTCCTCGATTGCTGGACCGGCTCCGAGATTCAACCACATCCCAACCCCCGTGGCCCTTCCCTTTCCCTCCTTCCATTAGGAAGACGGAAGGATTTTCGAACTCTCCCCCATTGCCTTTTGGGCTCTTTCGTTCAACTTACATCGTGCTCCCACCCACCCCCTTTATCGCCCCACCTTTGTATCCTTTTGACATCAGCTACGAGAGTCCCTTCGTGCGTCCTTCAATCGGTTCCCTTTTTAGCCGTTGGCTCCCGAATCTGATGAGTTAGAGCAAGGGCCATTCCCCCCCCGACCCTTTTTTCGAAGAGCCCTTTCCTTTTGTGGCGCCTCGTCTTCTCTCTGAGATCGGATCCCGCTCCACAGCTTACTAATTGCCTCCCCCCCCTTCTTCCTTCCGTCACGTTGAACTGTAGTCTCCTCTTTTCCAATCGTTATTCCTCGATCGGTGGGGCGTTCTCCCCTTTTCCTTGACCCACGAAAACCTGTTTCGTCCAGGAAGCAGTCTCCGTCTCTCATCCTACGTCTTGTTAATTCCACTTCTAAGGGTTCGCGGCTGAATTTTTCATTTCCTCTGGCCTTCCTCCCGAACCCGAGATTCTGTCCCACGACCTGACTGAGACACACTTATATGAGCGAATTTCTCCTGCCCCTGACTCATCTCTCGTACTCGGCCTCACCTCTGTATAGGTAGCCTGAAAGCCTTTTTTTGTATACGTGCTTTCAGTTTTCCCGGTTTTTTCGTTTTCGGATGGTGCACTCTGGCCCAACTCTTTATCGTCCGGGTTTTGTCTCCTTCTTTTCTTCCTAAATTATTCGCTTTTTTTTCCGGTCCCGGAGTAGATCAATTTGGCGGCACCGCCCAATTTTGAATCACTCCATTCCCCCTTCCTTTCCGACGAAGGCGTCCATTTGGCGCCTCGGACCTCTTTTTCCTTATTCCCATTTGTACGACACCAGACTGCTCTGGATGTGACGTCATTCCTCCCTCTAGAGTGGCTTCCCCCCCGCACAAAAACTCTTGGAGTGTTGCGTTACACATTAAAGAGCAAGGATACCCGCTTTTTGATTCTTTCTGGGCCCCAGCTTCTCATCTTCGTGACTAGCAGCCGCGCCGCTTGTCCCCCCTTTTTGACTGCTTACCCTTACCTAGGAGATTCTTCCCGCAACACTGATGCCAATCTCCTCGTTCATTGCCGACCTAAGTCCCGTATTCCCCCCCCGTTTGATCGACTTCGCTTTCCTTTTTCCGTGTTAGAACGCTCCGGGGTCCCTTTTCTCTTTCCCCTGTCTGATTTTTTTTGTCCTTCATTGCACTCAATCAGTTCTGCCGGGCAATAGAAGAGTCCCTCTCGTCTTCCTGTCGTGCGCCCCCCCTATCCTTTCCCCCCTTGAGACCCGTATCTTCTCGCCCCTCAGCGACTGAGGGACCCCCCTTTTTTTCTGGTTAGGTTTGAGAGTGAGGTGCGATTCGCCCGACTTGGAGAGTCACTGTAACCCTTCCCCCCCCCCTCCGAACTCCTTTTTCTTTCTTCCCCCCCCCCCAGGCGAGGGGGCAGATCGGGGAACTCATTGATCTCGTTTTTTCCGACCGCTTCAGGTCACCTTCGGGCTACTGCGACGAGCTCCTATTCCTCTTTCTCCTAATCCATTTTTCTTTTATTAGTTCCGGTTCTCCCTTCTCTGAAGTGCGCGATACCTGTTGTGAAGGCGCAGACAGATCCGGCTTTTCCCTCCCCTTCAATTTCCTTTTGTTTCAACGCCTCGATTTGAGAGTTCGAACTTCCGCTTTTCTTTGAATCTCTTTTTCGTTTTCTCTACCTAAGTGTCTTCCGGCCTCGATCTCCTGGATTCGGTTCATGTTCCTTCCTCTGATTTGACTTTTTCCCTATAATCTTAGGGTTATCTACTCCGAGTTCTCCCGCCGAATCCCTCCTCCCAGGTTGCGGCTTATCCTTTTTTTTCTTCCTTTGAGAGGAAAATACCTCCCCTTCTCATTATTCGGCCGTAAGCGTTGCACCTTTTGCTCGTTCGTTGCTGAGCGAGGGAGCTAGCGCAACAAGTCATTTACCTTAATCTTAGGATTTTTTTCTCGTGCTATGGTGAAGTCTTTCTCTCCCCTTCCCCTCTCACAGTGGCGAGTCGAGGGCTTTCGGCCGAGAATGTTGGTTATTTTTTTCCTCTCCTCCGATCTTTCTTCTTCCCCACCTCACTACTGGAGAGCCTTGGATGGCGCGACTCGCTTCAACATACGTGTTTAGTAGTCTCCCCTGATTTTTTCGCCTACTGCGGCACTTAGTCGGAGCCGTTTTCTCTTTCTTGCAACACCCCCCTTCTCCTTGACAGTTCAGATTACCCACAGTCCTTCTTAGACCTACTTTTCCCCCTGAGGTGAAGTGCTGGACCGGACTATTTTCTTCTCTTGACTTCACAGCTCTTCGTCTAGTTTCGCGCATTTGTCTGACCCGTTTCTCGCTTTCCTCCCCCGTCTCTCTGACACTCCCCCCCCAGTAGCTTTCGTTTGAACCCTTCTTTCCCTCTTAGACGTAGGGAAATGTCCTCTCGTTTCGATTTCGTTTGAATTGTTTTTCATCGAAGGAAGTCGGCCGAGGTCTTTTGACCCTTTTCGAGCTTGTAGCCACAGCTTCAGAGAGCTGGAACGGAGCTCTTGAGGTAGTCCTCTCCTTCTTGTCCTCAGTTTCTTTCCATCCTAGCTTCTGATTCTAGCAGTCGTGATGGAGGCGGCTTGCGATCATTGATGGCCAGGAGAGATTTTTCTTTTTTCCCTGATGAGCGTTTCTTCGGCTACTCCCCGCTCGCTCCCCTCCCTCCAGAGTGCCTGACTTTTCCTATTTACTTAGAGACTTGTTTCCTGATTCTCTATCTTTTCTCCCCTTTTTTTCTCTTAGATCCTGTTCCACAGCCCTGCGTTATTGATGAGCAGAAGATGCTCAATCGGCTTTTATGATTGTGGCTCCTCTCCTCTTGATGGACATCTGTCTTTTTTCCCTCTCCCTGCTGAACCTGCCGCGCATCCCGGAGCTCTCGCCCTACCCCAACCCCCGTCGCCCTCCTTCTTTTTTTTTCTGCGTTTGAGGCGCTGAGTTCGACCCTCTGTTCGACATAGAGCGCGCGTAGTCCCCGCCTCCTCTCCCTTTTCACACAAGCTCGAGCTCGAAACCTCGCTCGTCCTAATTACTCCTTTTTCACTAACGTTCTCGTACCTCTTTCCTTGTACAATGTATAAAGCGTCTCTAGGTCAACACACCGGAGCCAATAATTCTTTTTTTTTCTTTGGCCCTTTATTCCTTTTTTCCCTTTGAGCCCCATGCTCGCGCCGAGGCTATCTTGAAATCTGGGGTCTCCTCTCCCTAGGAGCTTCCAGCCTCACCTCCTTCCCCCCTCCTCCTGATAAAGCCCCGGCCTCGGGAATTCTGTTCACGCTTTTCGGTCCCCAGGATTTTTTTCTCACGACCGTGCCGCAGGCGCTACCTCTGGGTCTTGTCCTATCTTTTTCCTTTATTTCTCCAGCACAGTTTTTCTCTTTTCTTTTTCCTTTCTAACGATCCGGGCTAGGAGGCCCCCCCCCTTCTCGGCCCTATAACTTTGCCCTGGTGCGCAAGGCGATCCTTCCTCTACCTTCGATGTTCCCCTATCAATAGGCCCCTGTACCACGGACCTTGATATCTTTCCTTGTCTCTTTCCCCTCCTCTTGACTCTTTTTTCTTCTGGAAGCCGACAGGGTCCAAGGTGATAGTTTTTTTCCTACGCTTTATCCCTTCAGAAGGCCACCGTTTTGCGCTGCGCTTTTCCTCTCTTCCCTTAGTCAAAATTCTTTCATGTCTCCTCCTCTGCTTTCCCCTGTCCCCTAAGCAACTTCTCTTTTTTAGCAACGGACGGTCTTGCCTTCCTCCCCCCCCTTCCTACTCTTCACTGCAGACGGCGCTAACGGAGGCTTTTTGCAATCGAGAGCTTTGCGGCCAGTTGTTTTCCCTGCTTCCCTATAGTTGTTTTTTCCCTTCGTTTTTGGTTAAAACTTCCTCCAATCGATTCCCCTACGAGATGTCCCTTTTGTGCTTACGGATTCTGCCCTTTCCCCCCCTCGGCTAGCTACGTTCTTCTTCCGTGCGAGCTGTTACCGTATCTAGCTCACTGACATTTCCCTGCTCGCCGCCTGCTTTTTGCACTACAAGCTAGTCGCCGCGCGGTGGACTTCTCCCTTTCTCTCTGCCTGGCCTCTTCCCCCCCCCCCCCCCTGGTCCTCGAACTAAAATTCCCTCCTCATTCCCTTTGTCTCCTGGTCGGGGGCTTCTGGGCGTCACGCTCCTTTCGGGCCTCATTTTTTCCTCTTCCATTCAAAAGAGTGAGGGTTTTAATGAAGCGAATCGACCCTCCTCTCGCTCTGCCCTCTTCTCTGCTTACACACGTAAAGCAAGAGTAGGGAGTTCCCTGATCGCGCGTTTTCCTTTTCCTCTAATGAGAAGTACGGCAGCAAGCGTAGACGTGCGGGAAGCGCTCTCCCAGGACAGCGTCGGCCTTCACCGGTGAAACCGCGTTTTCCTGTATTTTTCTCTTTCCCTGAGTGATTGCCCGAACCTGCGTAGCAAGCGTTTCTCCTTTCTCTTTTGAAGTTCTGACTCCCCCAAAACTACCAAGAACGTCGGTGGTCGTGTTGGCTGACATTCCTTATCTGAGGGCTATTTTCTTCTTCCATCCATCTTCCCCCGTTTGGTAGTCACATTTTCTTGCCCATCACAGATTCATAGATGTTCCGGGTTCGCTCGCCCCTGGAAGCCTCCTCTGCTTACTTATGCATTACGATTCGTCCTTCCAATTTGTGTGAGTTTCCTCCCCCCCCCTTACTTTGCCTCGGACTCCGCTACCCGTCCTTTCTCAGAATGGATTTTTGCCTTCCCCTTGTCCCCGCTAAGATGTTGGAAACAGCATTTTACCAACATGCCTGCTACACTACCTTGCTTCCTGATACAACCCCCCCTTCCCTTCGCCCTCCAGCAAGGTCCCCGGGAACCGAGTCGAGCCAAACCCTCCCCTCTCGCCTGTAAGATATTTTTTCCCTTCCCTACTCTGAAGATAGATGGTTCCTTTTTCATGTCAAGGTCGGTTCGCCTCCTCTTTTCGGACTATTCGGGCGGGTTGCCAGTTGAGCGATGCCAAGACCATCCTTTTTCCTTAGTTGATTTCTCCTGCAACCGGGGAGGTAAGGGTGCTTCGCTATTTTGCGAAGGACTTGGGCCCCGCCCTTCGTTTTTCCGATTCTGACGATTCCCTACACGCTGCCCATGACCCCTAGCTAATGCACGATTTGATCAGTCTCGTTACATTCCTTGAGAGAGGGGGCGGCAGCGAGTAGAGCTTTGAAAGAATTTCGGAGGTCCTTATACTGAGAAGCTATGCTTATTTTCTTTCAGCACCCCTTCCCCTCTTCCTTCCCTTTTTTTTAAGGTGTCTGCATCTCGCTTCTCTCTACGATTCGGGTCCCCTCTCTCAGCAATTTCCCCCGGGTATTAGCCAACCAGTCTCTCGTAGCTGTCTCCCGCCATTGGTCCACTGTTTTTTTTTCATTCTCTTTTTCATTTTAAGAAGGAGGACTGCTCCGCTCCCTTGCCCATGGGGTTCGATCTACAACCGTCACGGGCTCAGACTTCCTCCCCTGCTTTCTTGTGATAGCCCGGCGGTGTTGGTGTTCCCTGAGAGGCGCCATACCCTTTTTTCGTCTCAACTCAGTAATTTCCCCTTGCTGATGAGAGTAAGGATGCCTACATTTTTCATTCTCGGCGGCCTTTTACACCCATGTGTCCTGGATGACCTCGCCTCGTTGTCACTGGCCTTTCCTGTATTAAGAGATGCGCTCTTCCGCAGTAGTTGTATTGAACACTTCCGATAGAAGAGTCCACGGGGAGAAACGTATCTGAGCGCATGCCAGGGCATGCCTCTACTTCCCTCCCCCTCACTACTTAGGACGATCGAAGCTGGGTCAGCGCTCTCGAGCGAGCTCAAACTGGCGGGGATTGATTATTCACCCCCCCGCCCGTCAGAGAATTCTTTTTTCAAAAGGTCTCCGAGAACTGATCAAAATTGAGGTATCCTCCGCGAGAGGCGCGACGCATCATCTCTCCTATTTCCCCTTCGTGGTTTGTTGTCCGAGTTTTTCAGTCGTCTTTCCTCACCTAATTCGAGGAGATCCTCCATTCTATTCGTCCTTTTCTCGGCTCTTTGCCCCATTGACCAGCAGGCGTTGTGGGTGGCAGATCACTTCCAAGCGACGATCGTCGTTTCTTCTTTCCTCTCGATGGAGAGCTTTCGAGATCGATCGCTCCTTCGGGGTCTCTACTTTCCTCTTGAAAAACAAAGCTCTCTCATTGTGTTCTGTATACCCGTGTGCTTGCTTGCCCGGTTTTCTTTCTCCGTGTCCCCCCCTGAGCTATTACGAGGGCTTGTATAGTCCACCCAGAATGCGCCTTGGAAAAGAACTTCCATTGGCTTGTACAACTGACGCCCTAGAAGGACGTCCCTCTTACTTTCACGCCCCAGGTAAAGGCATCTTGAGCCGAGCAAGTGCCTTCTCGCGAGGCCCCCCCCCCAAAGCCCCTCGTTCTATTTTTTTTTTTTCCCTACCGCCGGACCTGGAGCCGCGGTTTTTAGATCCCCCGGGCTTCGTCCACGTCACTGCCCCCCCTGTTTCAACTTACATCCATGGGGGCTGGCCAAGAGGATCTTATACGAATATTCTGCGCGCCTCTTCTTCGCGTTTTCATCGGACCTTTTTCCTCGTTTCACTCTAATAGAATCGTAAAGGAAGTCGATACTGCATCATCATCCTAGATCTGTTTACTGTCCTTTCTGACCCCAGATTTTGAGTCAGGCTGTGCCTCCCTGCTAAAAAGCTACTTTCTGGGAGAACACAGCGCCAGTGTCTCCTTATCATTCCCTGCTTTTCTTTCCCTTCAGTGGCGATGCGCGTGTTGGTCCGCTTTTCTCCTCCCCCCCTGTCCCCATCGAAACACTCCCCATGTTTTGCGTTGTCCCCTCCGCCGTCCCCTTTCTGTCCCCCTATTCTCGACTGAAGGGACGAACTGTCCCCCCGTGCCACAGGACACATTCGGGTTCGCCTTCTCCTTTTTATTTCCTCTTTCCCTCCCTTGCGCCCGACGTCCAGAACCCAGTCTCGTCTGAAAACCGACCTTCCTTCGACCACTGTTTTTGAGTCCTCGCTGCCTTCGAGTTTTTCTAGTCATCAGCTCACTGACAAATTGCTTTCGGCAGTAAGACTTTTCTTTTCTCTGAGGACGCACGGATATAGTTTCGCAGGTTTGCTTTTTTTCCCCAATTTTTGAAAACACTCTTAATCTAATGGTTGCTGGAGCCCGGAATGTGACCTCCCCTTTTGAGAAGCTCTCTTTTCCCCTACTGTCTCGTGTATTTGAGGTTACCTTTTTACGGCCCGCACATGATATTTCCCCGGGCGTCCCCCTCAGCTTATGTAAGGTTCCCATCTTTTTTTTGCGGAATAGGTCCTCCTCTTCCGATTCTCCGACCAATTTTACTTTCACCCACTGATCCCGGATATGGCTTGGACGCCTCATCCCCGTTTCCCGCGTAGGTAGGTTTTACCTCCACCTCCCCAAACCCTCTTTGTCGTTTTCTCCCCTCACCTTCAAAAGTCGAAGGTTAGCCTCTGGACGCAGGATGCACTTTCGATCTTACTTTACTGCCGCCGGCGAGTTTCCCCCGTTGACGTCCCCTGAACCCTTCTGCCCGGCGATCTCTTCCCTTGCACTTTCCCTATCGTGCACCTAGAAGGTCCCTGCGAATATCTCAAAACTCAAGGACTCTTTTTCCTTTTTCGCTCTCTCGTTCCCTAACCTGTGTCCTTCTCTTACTTTCTGTTCTTCATGAAACCCTCGCGGCCGAGTCAGCCCGCCGAGTTTATGTGAAGGGCTTGTCATCACTACTTTCCGAGCCCGGTCTCTCGCCCGAAGAGCTTGCTTTCCACCGTACATTTGGTGAGGGTGGGGCAGGGCGTTCGTCAGCGACTGGACGAGAAGTACCCAGTCCCTTTCCCAAGTGAGAGATTTTGTTATCTCACCCATCCGAGGTCGGCGTTTATATTTCCCGTCTATCTCGTCCGGCCACGTCCCATGGAACTTCCGGGCCCAATTTAGAGAGCATCTCCCAATGTCCTCTTTCCGCCTCTCGTTGTATTCATCTCGTAGTAGTGCGGATCGATTTGCTGTAGTTCCTCTCCCTCCCCTTCGTATTTAGGAGGCGCAGGACACTGAATGTTCGCGGTTCTTGTCGTCCCCGCTCACGAAATGATGAGCCCTCCTCACGAATGTGCTGGCCCTCTGTTTTCCCGGTCGAGTTTTTCCTTCCGGGGCCGTTGCCTCGATTTCCCTTCTTTCTCGGTCTGTAGGCCATTTTTATTTTTTCTTCTTTATTCTTTGTTTCGTTTTTCTACCTACATCGGGGCGCGCGCGTCCGAGTAAGCCTTTTAGCACAGCGTGGCCTTTTTTTCGGTGTCTACTGCGAGGAACTTCGACACCCCTTTCATGTACACCACTTATTCGGCGTCTGTTGCACCCTTGTTTCCTCCTTCCTTTCCGGATCCTCAGGTTTTACCTTGACGCCGAGGTCCCTTGTCGTACTGAAAGATGATTCGTTTTTTTCGCTCCTGGGAGTCCCCCTTTCGAGGCGCACTTGCGCGTCTTAGGACAAGTCTCTTTTGCCCAGGCTAATCCGGTGTAGGCCTTCTCTTTTTTTCAGGACAGCAGACGTGAGCCAACCCGACTCTTTTTTTCGCGCTGGAGTGGGGACCCGCAGGTTCCTCTTAGTACGCTCCCCAGGGTCAGGTCGTTTTTTCTGAGCTCTGCTGGCACCCTTGTCGAGATCGGAAACCCGCCTTCGTCAAGGACCCCTCCCCAGACCGTCGCCAGATTCAATGGCCTGCGATCCTTCGCAGAATTGCTTGAAGGTGATCGACTTCGTCAGTCTTCTCTCGCGGATCCCTCTCAGATATTTCATCGGCGCGAGCATGGTGCACGCTCGTTATTCTTCTCTTCTTAGCTATGACAAGTCCTAGTTGGCCGGGTGACTACTTTTAGGACGCTGAGAGGATTTTTTCTTTCCTTTGTTCTGCCCCTTTTGAATTGGGTTACAGAAGGAGTCGGCGCCGTAGTTGCCTCTTTCGTAATTTTCTTTTCACGATTCGCTACGGCAAATCCTCCCAGTCTAGAAGACGACGAGGGCGTACTAGAGTCCCCCAACCCGAACCAAAAAAACACCCTAAAAATTGAAAAGAACCCCTTGCCCGTCCCTCTGCTTGGGCTTCTACGCCGTGATGTTATTTCTAGATGAGATCCCTTGACTTTCCCCCTCCTCGTTACGCGCTTTCGAGTTCCTTGGTAGTTTCCCCCCGCTTCCAATAACCTCTCCCCGCAGCCTGCTTGCCGTCCATCCTTCGCGCTGCGGACAGT
>Ga0179593_1283467_pt1 | contig 13101 bp, 14 predicted proteins | sample CZODoug2_1_08_16_FD_185931 | JGI IMG/M metagenome (GOLD analysis project Ga0179593, IMG submission 185931) | Vadose zone soil fungal communities from Angelo Coast Range Reserve, California, USA - CZODoug2_1_08_16fungal (PacBio error correction) | ecosystem: Environmental > Terrestrial > Soil >... | reverse complement strand
CTGCTTTCTTGAAGATGGCGGAACCCCTTCCCATTAGTTTCCACCTTGCTGTTTTCTTTGGTTTTTTCCAAATGGTTCCCTTCCGGACATTCAGCAGCTTACCAACAAATATCATACGTGTTCCCCCTTCGCCAAATAATGACCCCCCCCCCCCCCAATGCCGGCTTCCAAGCTGATCCCTTGAGGGTCATTACGGTATTCATGTTTCCCCACCCCATTCTCTTATCGATTTTGGCCTTTTATTTTTCGACTCTTCAAGGAGTTACCCCATTCCGCTCATTTCCTTTTACTGCTGTGACCTCTATCCCACCCGATGCCGTGGAGTGCGTCCCATTCATGTCCGGTATCGTGAACTTCGTTTTTTCGAATTGGTTTTTGTCAGTTACTTGGACGACCCGTCCCCGTCCCTATTTTTGATCCTTTCCATTACCTTTCTCTTTCTCGTACAGGATATTACCCTTGGCCATTCAGTTGCCATGTCCGTGTTTGATTGCGTTATATCCCTCTCCATAGCTGACTTTATTCCTCGTTTTTTCTTCCCCGGGCTACTCAGCGGCTCAAACCGTCTTGATGCAGGCCTGGGGCGGCTCGGCCATCTCAAGCCTGTGCCTGTTGCCATGAAATCTGTTTGAGCTGAACTGAAGTTTTTGAAGACAACAACTCCTGTTGCCACTCCTGCCGGCCGGAACTATGATGAGTTTTCTCGCCGTTTTCCTATCAACTCTACCTCCAAAACTTCAAAGGGGGAATGCTTTCTTTTCATTGCGCCATGCGTTTTGGTCATCCTAAGTGAAGAGCGCGCCCATTTCCCATCATCCCCCTTTAGGATGCACGTGGGGGCCAGTCACATTATTAGGTGTTTTACCTTTCTTTGCGATTCCCAAATTTCCTTTCTTGACTCCCACTATGTGATAACTCGCGTTTGTACTGCAGGCTATGTTTTCCCTGTTGTCGTTAGGTTTCAGTTCCCAGTTTTTGGCTTGATGGCAAAAGTGCCTCTTCTCCTTATGCTCCTCTCCGCTGCTTTCTGTGTATGTATTCGGTGCCCCCACGTACGAACGAGCTTCCTGCATTATTTTTCACGCGATGCTCCTCCCTGGCGTTATTCTGCCACCTGATTGCTTACTGACTATTTCCTTTACGAGCCCCGCCGGTCTGGGGGTCTGCTGGGCCCCTTTTTTCCTTCTATTTTCTTTCCTCTTCCTGGATGGCGTAGAGCGGTTATGTTCCACCTATATTATCCTAGCCTCGACTGTTCCCTGTTTTAGTGCATTATTTCGAAAAAACCCCCTTCCCCCTCTCTTCCTTGCCTCCTCTCCAACAACCATTTCGGCTGGACGGGTTGTTTGTACCCTTTCCGCAGTAATCACCTATTGATGTGTTTGTTTCCCTTGCTTCTTGCCGTTCCATGTGTGACCGTCTCCCCATGTGTTTCCATTTCAATTTTTTCCCCCTTCAGTCCTTGAATTAATTGATTCGGACACCAGACGTTGTATCTACCACGCAGTTGGTTCCACGCGCCTTCTCGGAACGATTTCTCTAAGGCCCGTCTTCTTGCGGCGTTGAGCATCTCTGTTTGACTTTTCAACGTAGGAAAAGGGTTGCGACTATATTCCCCCCCTCCCCTCCGTGGTTTCTGCCTGTCAGTGAGCGGCCGTGTTAACTTTTTACTTTTTCAGCTATGAGATTTTCTTTCTTTTAGTGTCAGCTTAGAGGTGTTGGATAGTCCGACAGAGTCAATCTGAACTTTTCCCTTTTGTTAACATTATCCTGCTCACCGCTCATGGATGTTTTTTGCGTCTTTATTCCTCTTGATCATTTATGCTTTTTTCATGGTTTCCAGGTGTTTGTTTTATTCCCCCCCCTGGCCTTTCCATTTCTACTCTTGACCCCCCTTTAAAAACCAAAATCCCCTTCCCTTTCTCCCTCTTTTTTTTTCTCTCTCTTTGTTTTCTTGATACCCGCACGGTAACTACCCTGTTTTTCCTGTTCACAACTTGCCGACCCCCCCCAGCCCCGAACCCGGTATGTGGTTTGGGGGTGGATGGTCATACTGCGCCGCAAGGCGTTCGCCGCGACAACCATACCTGATTTATGTCTGAGTGATTTTTCCTGTTTCTCCCCTGACATTTTTTAAAGACGCCTCGTCCCTCGACGGGCCCCAGCCTTCTCACGAAAGACTAAGGTTTTCCATGATTAACACGAATCTCACCTCGTCGGTTTAGGTTCTTCTTTATGGAACCCGTCGGCTTGATCTATTTTCTGGGACCCATTTTTCATCATTCCGCCCACGATCTCCTTGCCGCTCCCGATTTTGCCGTGCTGACTTTTAGACCCTCTGACATGCGTGGGAAAAGTTTCTCCCTCCCTGTCTTGGTGTCAATCCTTAATCTTGAATAGCCGATGGGAATTTTTTTTGAAGGCCACACCACAGATGTCTTGAACTGTTCCACATACATTCATCACTTCAAAATTTCCTTTTACAAAGGGCATCCCCTCACCTAAGGTGGATGAAGACGTTGAAAAAACCCCCCCCTTCCTGTGAAATTTTGCTTCTTTTGCCGTCTTAGAGCGAGCGTGGATGGTAGCCCCCCCCCCCCCCCCCCCCCCCCCCCCCCCCACCCCCCCCCCCCCCCCCCCCCCCCCCCCCCCCCCCCCCCCCCCCCCCCCCCCCCCCCCCCCCACCCCACCCCCCCCCCCCCACCCCCCCCCCCCCCCCCCCCCCCCCCCCCCCCCCCCCCCCCCCCCCCCCCCCCCCCCCCCCTCCATATAGTGTCAGTCAAAACTGATCCCGTCTCCATGGTCCCGTCATGATCGGGATCCCTTTTCCTTTTCTCCACTCCAGGGACCAGTTTTTTTTCCTCAGCATGAAACCCTTGCCGCAGTTCCACCGGTCTTCTCCTTCTGCCCCCGAGCCTTACCCTTTTTGCTTGTCTCAGGTGGCGCAATCCTGCCCTTTTGACGAGAACCACGGTCGTGACTTCTTCCCCTCACTTTTCCTCGAGTTTTTTATAGTATGGTAATTGCCGTAACTCCCCTCCTAATCATGCTGTCCTCTTCATTCTAGTCGGCCCGTCACTTTCTTTCCCCAAGCACCGCCCCAAAAGATGAATACGTCTGACGCCCCCGTGACACCCCCTCGCCCATATTTTCCCCCCTCCTTTTTTCTTCTTCCACACTTTGTTCTTTCCCTCCTACGTTGTTTCCTTTAGACCCATTTTGCTCCGTTAGGCCTTGGCCCTGCTCAATCTCTTGATGCTGATGGGCGCCCTTTGGCACTTAGATGAGAGCCTATAACTGTCCCTTTGTCCTTCCAATTGTCTTGCGAGTTTCCCATGTACTTGTTCGTCTGAGTTGATCGCTCCTGTGCGGCTTGAGCATTTACCACCTCTCTTGTTTTTCCCCTTACCTTCCTTCACTTCCTCCGACTATGTGCATTTCCACTTAATTTTGATCCCTGTTCTTTTTTCGCCGACGTAATAAAACACCAGGACCGTCGTCCTCAAGTCTTCGTCCCGACCTCTTCTTTGTTTGAGCCTTTTATTCAGTCGTAACCCCTTCGTAATAGACCTCCTTTAGGCGGCCGCATTTACGTTCTCACGGGCAGCCTTTATGACCACTCGCACCTCCACTTTCTTTTGCTCTAGTATTAAGCCCTCAACAAAAAACTTTCTGTCTCTATTTTCTTCCTTCCTGCCACCATGATCTCTTTCCTGCAGTCAAAGCCCTCACCATAGGAAGTCACCGTCATCCCGGTTAGCCACGTGCCCCAACCTTATATAGATGGCGTGCCTGATCGAGCGATCACAGGTCCCCAGGGATAGAATGGTGATATCGCCCTACCCGTCACGGCTGATGTGGTTTTTTCCGTCGCCGCCGTGCTATTCCACTGCTTTTTCGATTTGGCAGTATTTGTCTCCCTGCCCTATGCTTGACCTTTGCGATCGTTGGATGAATTTTTGAAAAAAACCCCCCCCCCCCTTTTCCCTCTTTTTCCTGCGCCTACCCAACAAACGCCCGCCGCCGTTATGTACCCACTTAGGCTCTCTCCCCCGATCCCTTTGATTTTTCCCCCCCCCTTCCCTCCATAATTTTTTTTTTTTTGAGTACGATTTTTATCTGCAGGGTGAGGACTTTATCCCCCCATGATTTTCCTCCCCGGCGTGCCTTGGTGTGTGGCGCAGCCTTGACCCCACGATTCCAATTGGGTAGGACCTCCCTCATCTTACCCTCGACGACCAACCAAAGCGTCACGCTTACCTGGCACCCAGCCCAACTTATTAGACTCCCCCTCAGGAATTGCCTGTATACGGTCGGTCGATCTTTTTCCCACACTTCATTCATGACTGTCGGTGCCTCACAAAAACTTGATATCCGTGTGCTTTAGTGCCCGTCACAAGTGCTAATTTCCAAACCTCCCCTCGCCTTTATTGGGCCGAGTTTTTGTGCTCGCCGGCGTCCCCACCGCTGTTATACCTTCTGGCATTTTCATGGTATTCGTGCTTTCTCCTTGCGAGCCGTTTTGTGTGGCGCTTTATTTTCATCGGGGCAGATATTTCTTTTTGATTTTACTTCCCCGGAAATCTCTGCGCGTACGTTTTTTTTTGATTACGGCTTTTCCTGTTCTTTTTCTGGTCCCTCTGTGTTTTGGGGACATGGTACTTCGTGCAAAGATGTGAGATTGTTCCATGGTTCCTCGTCCTTTTACCCCCCTTGTTCATCCCAATCTTTCTCCCCCGCTGCTTGTGCCTTCCTTTTCCCTGGTATGTTGACTTCAGCTGGCCATTTCTACCAACTTACCGTGTAAGGGGTGACCTATGTTTCCTTTCCTGTTCACGTGCTTTTTCTTACTCCAAAATCGTCCTTACTCTCCGGCCTCTCTGCCTCTTTGTCGGCGCCCCCGGAGATATCAAATAGAGAATTACCTTTCTTCCCCCCCTCCGTCCTACCTTTTCTGCCGCAAGAAGGTCCTCTCGACTTTGACTTCTTTGTCCCAATCCCCGCATCCTCGAGGTCTTGCCTCGTGTCGTTCCCCCACCCTTCCCCTGCAATGGTGGTTTTTCACAACCGTTTTTTTCAGCGGAGCCCCCACGTTACTTTCAAGACAACTTTGCTGTTGTCCGCAGCGTTTTTTTAGTTTATTTCTCTTTTTTTTTGGCCCGGTTTCGTATTCTTTTCCTCGTTTTTTTGGCTCTTGGCATCCCCTTCGCCCGCCGCAACATGGTCTGATTCGTTCCCAGCGATTTCTTTTTGTCTTATACGTCAAAGTAAACCCCAAATAGCCTTCTTCATGGTCTTCTTCTCCCGCTATCCCCCCCCTTTTTCTACACGATTTCGTTATTGCTGGCCACTTTGCGATCCTCTCGCTGCCTGTATAGATTTGATCCCCTCAGGAGCAGGCGGTATCCTTTACGGGATGCTTGTGCATTTACTTCTCCCCTTTTCCTCCTTTCCTTTGCTTTTCTTCCCCTCGATTCCCGACTGATCAGCTCATTATGTCTTTCCCTTTTTTTTTCTTCCTATGCTCCCCCCCCCCAATGATCAGATCTCACGCCTACCATTTTAGGTTGCAAACACTCCCTCCCCCGCAAATTACGGATGACGTGTTGGTGTGTCTCCCATCTCATCACCTTCGTTCCTTGTTGCTGATTCCCTTTTCCCTTGAGTTCCTTTGAAGTGGGTCGTTCATGTGACCCTTTCGCATTCCAATAGTTGTTTTCTTCCAGATTAAAATAGGCCTCATTGTTTCAGGAGTGTTCCCAGCAAGTTTCGTTCGCCCCCCTAGACCACCTTCACTCTAAAATTTAAACGGCTTTTTTTGAGACCCTCCTTTTTCCGTGTGGTGCGAATTGACCCTTCGTGTCCTTCCTTTTCCCCTCTTTGCTAACACCTGAGATTTAGTAGGCCTGTCGCCTTTCTCGCCCTTCCGAGTGCTTTCTTTCTTTATCCCCGGCCCTTTTTCTTTTTGACGTTATTGGATCCCCGTTGGGGCAATTGCTTCTCCGCCCTCCCCCTTTTTCCACCTTTCCCTGCTTTCGGGTTTCCCACAACCAAGATTCCCCCCCCTCTCCGGATGGTGTTTTCTCGGTATTTCCTCCTCGCTTATCCAATCTCGGGTTCCGGGTTTTTCCCTGGTTGTTGGGTCTGTTCCTTCTGAACAACCTTTTTGCTCCCGAGTGTTTGGTTATCACGCCTCCCCTCCCAAACCCTCTTTCCCTCCTTTCCCCCGTGTTGTTTTTTGTTGATCTCATTTGTTCGCGTGTTTGCTACCCTGACGAGTCTTAAGTTCTTCTAAAGTCATTTTGTCGAGGAAAAAGCCAGTCCACAAAACCATGCCCAGCCCCATACCCAGGCCCAGCAGGAAGGAACCTCTCGAGTCCCTCCTCTCCTCCACCCAGGTCGATGGTGATGATCCCCTTGTGTTCGCGCCTACAAAATTTCTCCCCCCCCTGGACGCGCTAGAGCTCGATTTCCCAAGCCTCTCTTGCACGGTTAAGCCTTTTCATGGAGATGTACTCTGTTCAAACTCCCTCCCCTCTTTGTTGTCTTTTGCCGCGCTGAAGGGCCACCTCGGCTTGAGCTTGTTTTTTATACACCGGTCTTTTTCCCCAACACCCAGCTCCGCAAGGCGCCGTCCCCCACGGTGTCCCTTTGAGTCCTTTCCCATAGTCGTTAAACTTCTCCTTTGTGTCCACCTCGTTTCGCGCGACTTCCCTGGTACAATCACTTACTACCATGCAAATAGCCGAGTTGCTTTGTTGCTGAAAACAACCTTCTGGGGTTTCAAAATGTTCAACTAGAACGTTCCACTTCCTGTCCCATTTTCCCCCCCGAGTCCAAGGACTCCATCCCCCAATTTCACTCAGGTTTCTCTTTTTTTTCCTGGACAAAACCCCCCGTCAGGCGGACCAATGTGTTGTCTTTTCTTTTTCGCATATTTAGTTTCTGCGACTCGAGCATTATTTTTGTGATCTATACTTCCTAAAATGATCCCCCAAGTAACCCCACATGCCATCCTCTGAAATCAGAACGTTACCCTCTATTTTCCGCCCTTGCACAGGTTTTTTCTATAGAGACACAAGGCCAGCACTTCCTGTTCGGTTCCCCTCCTGCGGTCCATAGCTAAATCCCCAGGAACGTCTCGGAGCGCTCTGTTGGCTCCACAGCCATGTATTTCCCGAAATAACTGTGCATTCCCTCTCCATTCCCCCCGTCATGCCACCCTCGTTCTTGTCGCCGTTACTACTCCTAATCGCCTGACAGTCATGTAGGAGGCTAACGATTGCCCCCTCATCCCCCCCCCCTGATGTGACTTGATTTTAAACTCCAACCCTGGCCACCTCCCCTGTACCACTTTAGTGAACCATCCATTTTGGGGTTTCTTTTTTCCCCCCCCTTTCTCCAATTCGGGTTGCTTATGTTAAAAGCCCGTTTGTCCACCCCCCTTTCCCTTCCTTCTTACGTTTCCTTTCTCGCCATCCGAGGAGTGCTTTTTCTTCGGGGCACTCTGTTGCCCCCCGTCATGTCTCTCCTTCTTTCATCCCCCGGTGTTTTTGTAACCCTCTTCTTCGAGTTGACTAGCCCATCCCCGGTCCGAAGACTGGCGGAACCCCCTTCCTTTCGGTTCAGAGTTTTTTTTCCCTCGTCTTCTTCATAACTTCATCCCTCTCATTCGTCAGGCGCGTACACTTTCCTCTCAATTTCGCTCGTGCCTCTAGCGTAGACCATCCCCCTTTCCTTCCGGCCTCCCTCGCTTCTCCGTGTAAGTTTTTCCTCCGCGTTTTATATCGAGTTCATAGGCATCACTCTAGTGTTGGGCGCTCATGTTCAGTGCGCTTGTCCCTGGGCAATCTTCATTCCCCCACGCCGAATCCCAAGAGACGTTTTGAATAGAGTGTACAGGAATCCACAAATATCGGTTCGGGCCGTTCCAATGAGGCACACCCCCCTATGCCGCTTTTTCTCCCGGCACGATCCAGTCTTAAGATCCTGGCTTTTTACTTCGGGAGCAAAGTTTCCATGTACAGGTTTATTGATTTCTCCACCGTTTCCCTGTCATAGAACGTCTAACCGGCACCTAGCCCCCTACAGGTTGGTGTTCTGAACCTGACGACCAGTTTCATGGATTTCTTTTCCATCTCAGAAGTGAATAAGTATTTACCCTCTTCCCCTGAGTACTATCCTTAGTTCCTCCGTGTTGCCCGTCATGATTATCCTGTAGACTTCTGGACTCCCACCACCCCACTCGTGGGAAGCCCGTTTAGTCAAACGTCCCCCCTCTTCCTGCCCTGCCCCCACCCTAATCCCTCCACCAAACACACCCCCCCCCCCCCCCCCCCCCCCCCCCCCCACCCCCCCCCCCCCCCCCCCCCCCCCCCCCCCCCCCCCCCCCCCCCCCCCCCCACCCCTCCCCCCCCCCCCCCCCCCCCCCCCTCCACACACCCCCCCCCCCCCCCCCCCCCCCCCCCCCCACCCCCCCCCCCCCCCCCCCCCCCCCCCCCCCCCCCCCCCCCCCCCCCCCCCCCCCCCCCCCCCCCCCCCCCCCCCCCCCCCCCCCCCCCCCCCCCCCCCCCCCCCCCCCCCCTCCCCCCCCCCCCCCCCCCCCCCCCCCCCCCCCCCCCCCCCCCCCCCCCCCCCCCCCCCCCCCCCCCCCCCCCCCCCCCCCCCCCCCCCCCCCCCCCCCCCCCCCCCCCCCCCCCCACCCCCCCCCCCCCCCCCCCCCCCCCCCCCCCCCCCCCCCCCCCTCCCCCCCCCCCCCCCCCCCCCCCCCCCCCCCCCCCCCCCCCCCCCCCCCCCCCCCCCCCCCCCCCCCCCCTCCCCCCCCCCCCCCCCCCCCCCCCCCCCCCCCCTCCCCCTCCCCCCCCCCACAAAAGTTAACCCCCTCGGCCCGTTGTTTTGTAATGTTTCAGCTGACCCTTTTTTCCCCTTTTTCTCTCCCCAATCTCCTATTACGTTGTTTCGGAGATATTGATCGACAGCGGTGAGACGTCAGACTCCCCATTCTTCCATTCCTTCCTGGTCCCTTTTTTTTTTTTTGTGGAACGATCAACGTTAAATTTGTTGTTCTTCCCTTACGTCAGACGATCTCTCCCCCAACTCGTCCTTTCATGGAAGGCGAACCATAAGCTTTCCGAATCCTTTGCAGTTTTCAATCTCTCACGGCTGTTTGCGATCCCACATCTCCCCATTTCGGTCGGCTATGCCAACCCCCTCCTCTTATTATCTATGTGCCCATTGTAACGTTTATGCCTCAGGTCATGTGTCTCCTATCCCTTATTCCGGTCTTGCCAGAAGTTGCCCGCCCCTTTCAACTGCCCAGGGATGCGTTTTTTTCCGTCTTTACTTCTGATGTTATGGGTTATGTTTTTTCTTTTTGTGTGTGCATTACAGACCCCTAATTTTCTCCTAGCTATTTTTTGCAGGAACTCTGATTTTCGTCGTACGTCTCTTACGTTATCCCTGTTGCCCATTGACAATCTTTTCTGACTGGGCCATCTTTGTCCCTCCGCCCAGATAAGATGCGGAGCCTTGCGTTGCATCTCCTCTATACGCACTACAAGTTTTTTTCCTGCAGGACCCTTCCCTGGGGTATGTATTGAAGCTCGGAACTAGAGGCATTGTTACAACTTGGCCGTTCCTTGCGCCGTTTCCCCCCTTGCTGCTGAATTTCAGTTTTTTCCAGTTATTAATGCCCAACATCTTTCTACTAGGACCACTTTTTCATGCTGCTCCTATGGCGCGCATTGATCCCCTAGAGACCCACGCCCAACGCCTTACCTCCTTAAGCCCTTGTACGTCCGATTTCCCCTTCGGCCGGTCAATTTCCTGTTGTGAGAAATTCCAATTCCTTTTTGCGCCATCCCCAATCTTTCTCCGAGGCTGCCGCGTGGCCGGCGTCCTACACTCTTATTTTTTTCAACCTATTTTCCATTGAGGCCCCAACGTAACTTGGCGTCACGAAATGTTTGTGACTTTTTCCCCTTGTGGTACATGCTCCGTGTCGCCTGGTTGTTTTCCTGTAGTCCGTAGATTTTCCTCTTTTTTTTTTGGCTTTTTTTTGAATAATTCCGCCCAACCTGGGCATGACGTCGGCTGGTCCGATTTCGTTTCACGTCAATCGACTTTCCCCGTTTCCGTGTCATGATCTTGCTCCCTCGTTTTTCGGTCTTCTACAAAAAGGTCGTTCCTTGCGGCTGGCCCACCGATGTCGCGATTGCTCCTGGGGTCCTTGGCCTTAGCCCCTTAGGTTCTTTTTACCTTCTGGCTTGCCTTCCCCCATTTGTTTCTTGACTGCCTTGCTTGGAATACGCTTTTCTTCCTATTTTCTGATCATTCTCCTCTGGTCCTTGGTACGTTTTTATTCCTTTGACTGCAATTTAATATCAGACCAACTGCTCGCTACTTGCCACCTCGTTTCCCAAGAGCACCTCCCTTGCATGGTGGTTGGTGTGCACGCACAGAGGAATAAACTTTTTTTTTCCCCCCCCTTGTTCTGATCCTTTGTCAGTCAGGTTATTTTTGACGGGGCTTCATGTGGAACTATTTTTTTTTTCCATCATTCTGTTTGTTGTCCCCGATTATCATGCGACAGTGCTTTTGCACAGCAATCCTCCGCGCCCCGTGTAAAACGGACTTTTCTCAGACACTTATTTTTTTTTCTCTTCGCAACTTCGTTCATGTTGCGGATTCATCGCGTTTTTGCAGGTTAGTCTGACAAGATTGCGAACCTGATGAAGTAAGGTCCTTTTCCCCCCCCCCCCCCCCCCCCCCCCCCTCGGCGTCTCGCCCCCTTCCCCTCCTTCCTTTTCACGTTAGTGTTTAAGATTATGGTCATCCTTCATTCCTCTTCTTACGTTCATGCCTCGCTGATGGGGAATTCAATCCTATTTTGGCTACATTCACTCACGTAAATTTTCGGTCGCGAACATCCTGTCACCTCTTTTTTTCCCCCCCCTTCTTCAGGCCTTAGGACGAATTGATCCTTCATTTTGGTTCTGTCTTTTTCGGTTGTTTTTAGGCCCCCACCCAAATCTTTTTGAAGTTAGGTTCCTTTTATCACGCACGCTTTCCCCTCTATCGTTCCCCTCCTTTTTTTTGAGCTCGAGTCGCGGGCTTATACAAGCACCCCTCCCCCCCAGGAATTTATTTTTACAACAGCCAGACCCACAACCATTTCGCAAGAGCCTGCTCCCCTTCGCAAGGCTCCTCTCCTCTCCCACACACGGATCCCTGAGATTTTGTTTCATAAACCTAAACTCTCCTTTCAAATGTTAGGACGCGGCGTCTCCTTTCGATAACAGGAAGATCGATAATCTTCCCCTAAGTCCCTCAGGCGAGCAACTTCCTTCTTTGACGTTGTCTCTCAATAATGTTTTACACCGCTTAGATAATGTTTGACCCAACCGGCCTTTCCCAGACTTCCTGCACAACCCTCTGAGACGCTCCCGGGCGGTGCGTTTTTTTCTCCCCGACTCCGTCAATCTCTGGGTGCCCTGCCGTTGTATGCTGAGTACGGCTGTGTCTCCGGTCATCACATGCACTAGTCCCCTCTTGTCTTGGCAGGTGTCCAAACAACAGATGCTGTTTACCCCTGTAAGAAGAATTTCCCTTTCCCATAATAATAGTCTCAAAGGGCATCACCCCCCCCACTTTTTTCCCCCCGACGGTATTGTACTCTTGATGGCACCCAAACACCCTCCTTCCCCTTAACGGTGGTCTTTTTCTTCTTTGAGCATGCTCCGAGGAGCGGAGTTGTATGGTCGTGATCCCCAATACATGACACCCGTCCTCGCTTGATCAGACTGTGCCTCACTCCATCAGAAAGAAAGTTCACCTTGAATAATCCTTCCAACATGCCAGCATCCCTAAGCAAGGTCTACGCCGGTTTCGGAAGCGCCCACCCCTGACTCAAGTCTTGTTTTCCCTTACGTTTGTCCAGCCATTACCCTGACCAGGTATGTTCTGACATACAGTCCCTATCCTATCATCGTGACGGTCCTTCGTTGGCTACTCAATCTTTTCTCTTTCAGGACTCCCCATTTTTTTCTCGGCCGATCCACAGCAAACCCCCACCAACGATGACTCCTGTACTCCCCCGGTTTCCCACCCAGGAGAGAAATCTTTACAAACGCTTAGTCACATCCCTTTGTTTCCTCCAAGTAGTTTCCCTCCAACCGGTGCAACAATTAACTAAGCCGCCACGATTCCATCCCTTTCTTCTGTGTTATGGTCGGGTCTTATGAGACACAAAGACGGGTCATCCATCTTCTTCCCCCTTCCCCCCCCCCCGGTCTCCCGCGGTCCGAGTTCTCAATTTTTTTATTTCCTAGAAAGCTACGCGCAGAATTTGTTATTAACCAGTTCGATTTTCCTAACTTTCCTCCCCATGGCATCCGTGCCGTCAATCTTAATGCGCGTTTCCCTTGCCTTTACCTGAGCTTTTCCTTCTTTCATTTTTCCAAACCCCCCGGTCCAGTTCAGTAAAGAGGAGGCCGCTGGTAAGTGCGGGTCTAGCGGCGAGCAATCCAGTCCCTCTGTCATTATTCTAGGTCTCTTTCTTTTGCTCACCTTTTTGTGCTTTCCCTACCCTTCTTTACCCGCGTCCCCCCCCCCCCCCATTGAATAAGAATCAGAGTTCATGGCCGGCATCACAAAAATAGCTCGCCTCATTCTGGACAGGACTTAAATTTTTGCCCACCATATCTCCTCTGGCAAACCCCAGATATGACATGAAATTCTGCTATTAACCGCTTGTTCCCCTGCGGCGATTCCCCCCCGGTCCAGGCCAAATACCGGATATCTGCGCACGTTTTTGACCGTTATTTTCCTCGACCCCTCACTCCTAGATCGTTTTTAGAATTTTTCTCCCGGAGCAGAAAGTTCCTTTCTTTGTTTCCCAGTCGCCCTCCCTGATCAAACCACTGCCGGCAGTTGATCGACTCAGTAGTTTTTCCCGGTCCCCGGGCCAGTCCGACCTACTTTTCGCTGCGCCTTCTGTGTGACCCCCACACCCTTCTTGTGGGCAGGCGTCCACACCCCAATCACAGACCGGTTACCCTAATGGTGTAGTATTTTTCCCCCCTCCGCTTGTTTTTTCTCCCC
>Ga0179593_1728592_pt1 | contig 13102 bp, 12 predicted proteins | sample CZODoug2_1_08_16_FD_185931 | JGI IMG/M metagenome (GOLD analysis project Ga0179593, IMG submission 185931) | Vadose zone soil fungal communities from Angelo Coast Range Reserve, California, USA - CZODoug2_1_08_16fungal (PacBio error correction) | ecosystem: Environmental > Terrestrial > Soil >... | reverse complement strand
GATGGATCCCAAGCAAAGGTGTCTCTCCCGGATCCCCCCCTTGGTTTTCCGGTTCGCCCATTGACTGTTCTCGAAACGTTGCACCCCACCAAGTGCGATTGATCCCCTCTTTGCGTTCAGCGTCCGCGGAACGGGCCCTTCAGCGGTCCAGTTTTTCTGTTCTCTTTGATACCTGTAGCCCGGGCCAGCCTCTGGAGTCGCCATTAACCAGTTGCGCCCATGACGAACTTGTGTCAGGTTTTCCTGGTGGTTTTTTCGGCTGCCCGCCCCGGCGACCCCCCCATGGCTTCCTTGTTTTCCTTTGATTCCTTCAAGGTTTTGCCGCACTTGTTGCCTTTTCAACGCTAACTTTTTGGCGGCGTTCTTTCCGGAGATAACCTGTCCCCAAGTGCATTCTTCTTGGTACCGTGCAGTCCTCCTTCGCCGAAACCCGTTCTGTGGAAAGTCCTTAACCGGACTGGTCTAGCGTAGTCACTAGACAACCCTTTGAACCCCCACCCTCGTGCAACCTCCTTTGTAGGGCACCCTTTCAACGTGAGCCTCTCGCGGCCCCACTTCTTACGGCCCGAGTGGGGTAAAATTGAGGTATCAACCTGATCGGCTGTTTGCGTCCTTCATTTTTTAGAAGGTCCCCCCGACCTCAAGTATCGGAGGGGTAATTCTTCTCCCCCTCCCCTTTCCCAGGCCTGCTGTGGCCACAACGCTTCCCGTGTCCCATTCAATTTGGACCCCTCGGTCCCTGGCTCTCGCCTATGTTCAAGGGTTCCGATCTTGTCACAACTCCAACCCCCCTAGGACCCTCAGCTCACAGAATCCACTATAACGGGTTCTTTTCTTGGACTTTTTCCGCGCTTGTTCTCCCAAACTTACTACCAATGGGAAAGTTGTGTAGGGAAAGGGCCTTACCCCTTGGTTGAGCAGCCTTCAACTCCCCCCCATCATATATTTCCATTTTAACGTTGTTTTGTGTTGTCTAGGTGACGTCTCTACCAGTAGTTCCTCCAAAGTCGAAGACCCGTACCACTTTCGACTCCTCTTCCAATTCAGGTCGATCGGTCTTGGGACCGTTCCTAGTGCGCAACTTTTTGCTCTCCCGACCCGCTGCCATTCCAGCCGCGGGGCCTACGATCTCTCTCCTTGCCTGTTGTGGCTGGGGTCCGAAATGCACCAAGATGGTTTTTTTTCTTTCGATCTTTGCACTTGGTTTCGACAAAAAATGGAGTGGATTCTTGTTCTGGTACCTCCTGGTCTCTCGTCAAGTTTCACTTTGTGTGAAAAAGACTTTCGGCAATCTTTTCCCCCTACCGGAGCTTTTCCCCCCGGCCCCTAAGCGTCACCCCCCCCCCTCCCCTTTACGGGTTTGTGACCCCGTTTCTTCCTCACCCCAACCCGGATCCGTCCTATTAGGACCACTCCCAGATTGTCGTTTTCGCCCATTTGGTGTAGGATTCTGACAAAAACCGTCGCCCTGAGTGCATTTCCCAACGCCCTGGAGGATTTCTTTATGATGGTATTGGATTTTTTTTGTGAACAACCCCTTCCAACCTTTTATAGACCGATCGCGCTTTTAAATTTACTTACGCGGTTGGTCCCTTCCCAGTTTTTTTATTTAGAGCATCTCCGCTTGTGGGACAAGACTCGGAACCTTTGACTCCCTTTTCTTTTTGCCCCACGGCCTGCTTTGCGATACACGACCCAACAGTGCGGCCTCTTTTCCACACATTTCTGAAGCTTGGTTTTTTCTTCGAAAAAGCCCTGTACTTTAACACCTTTTTTTCCCTCCCTCCCGTTTGTGGAAGGGTCCTCAAGCCTCGGGTTGCCCTTGAGGACGCCCCAGTGATAATCATTTTTCTGCAGTTAAGGTATCCGCCTGCTTTAGGCAGCAACCCGTTTCCTTCTTCAGGTCTTTGAATAGTTTTTGACTTCCCCTCCGAAGCCACAAGAGAACCTCCTCCCCTCGGTTCTTCGCCTGGGCAACTTTCACGCTCCTCTCTGGTGCTCTCCCATTCCGCTGGCCGCTCCTTGACTTGAGGGGCCCGTAGAGTGGTAGAAGGAGGAGGCACTTGATTTTTGATGTTCCCCGTGTTTCACGTTGTCCATGGCTTCCTCTTGTGCTGTTCCCCCCTGATCACAACCGTCTTGCTTCGTTCACCGGTGAAACCGTTTCCCTCTTCCGATTAACTCAGCATGGGACCCCTTAACGGATGGATCTTTCTTCCGTTGGATTATAGTATGTCTACTTGGCGCCTTAGGTTATCCTCCCCCGGAGACCGTTTTTTCATTATACACGGTGGTCTTATCTGGGTGCTTTATTTCCTTCCCGGATGGCGCCCCGTCTCCCAACTGGGCCCATCAAAAACTCCAATTTCTTTCCGTGTTGGTTCGTCCCCCCAAACGCAAGGTTCCTTCGGGAACTTTCCTTTTCCAAGTTATGAGGTAGTTTGTCCTGCTGTCCTTTATGAAGTCCCCGCTGCCCCCCAAACTGCACCTGGGGCGTGCTTTTTTTTCTCTTGATTTGACTTGTCAGATCCTTTTTCCTCGTTGCCATCCCCTCTGGGTATCTCTTCATCCCCCCCGGCCGCTATCTCCCTTTTTCTTCATCGTGAGATGGCCTCTCTAGGCCTTCCCGAACGTACGTGTACGGTGGTGTTTCTTCCAGAATAACCCCCCCTCCCCGATGCCCAAGATGGATCCCTTCTCCACAACGAAAATGGCTACTTTTAGTTCCTAACCTACCCTCCAAAAAACTTCGTTTAACAAGCACGTTAATGGTTCTGCTGGAAATCAGCCTCTTCGATTATACCTTTTGATTTCTGGTGGCCCGTGACACACCTCGGGTGACCGGGGTTTTATTTCTTTTCCGTGGTTGCTTTCTGCATTTCTTTCTTGCCTTAGTCCCTTTTGGCTGGGCGCCAAATCTTTCCGTTCGAAGGGTTCATCTTCTCTCCGCTCCAACCCCTTCTTCATCCACCTTTCTACTTGGATTCATCACACCGGCCCGAGATTGCTTTGTAAACCTCTGCTGATACACCGCCCCCTGTTAAAGCGCAAATCACTCTTTCCACCCTATCTGACAAGTCTTTATCTTGTTCCAGCGAGATAGCGCTTCTTTTCGGGCCATGTTTCCTATGGAGCTCTCCCTCTGAGCGTTGTTTGATGTGTATTTTCGGCCTCTTATTCTCCTGTGCATGGTAGTTCATGTCCTTTCCCGACGAATCTGGATTGTGCACGTTTGGAGAGCTACGACTCTAGTACAACCCATTTTGCCCCGAACACCCCCTCCAGCCCTCCAAGGAGGCCCATCTACGGTGGGTTCCCCTCGGCGCCCCCTCTCAGCCGATTTTTTCCGAGAGCAAATCACGATTTACTTGGCTGGTTGGGTTGTCTAAACACCCCCTCGCTTGCGTTTCCCGCCACAGTTAAAAAGTTGCCTGGGGTTCCCGCTGTAGCGCCGACCACTGGAGTTCCTGAATGCCGGAAGAGTTTTTTTCCCCTGGGCCCCCCTTCGTCGGTTTTGTCTGGCCGCGGACAGCCCAACTAAGGCGTTCCTCCTTTTAACTCCCCCCCCCACTCCTGTCGTCCAGGCTCAACCCGGTGATTTTTTTCCTTCAGTTCCCCCTTTTGAGTTTCCCCCTCCCCAGAGAGTCCCCCCTTTTATTAGCAGCCTTTTTTTCCTGCTCGGTCTTTTGGGTCCGGTCCCAGTGTCCCCCGGTTTCTAAAAACCCCCTCGGCCCCTTCGCCGCCCCAGGAATGCCCTTTGGATGCTTTTCTTTTTCTTTCTGAAGAAGTTACTTCCCCCGCGGAAGAAGCTGAACCTTTTTCCACGCTGTGCCCTCCCATAAGGGGCTTTGCTTGGGATCAAAACGGTGCTTCCCACCCCCTTATTGAGCGGGGTTCCGTGAGTACCGGGGGGTGCCCCCAATGCTTCCAAAGGAGAAAGGTGGGACGCGGTTGGGCCGTCCTTTGTTGGCGAGTTTCGTCTCTTTTCTGGCTTGTTTTTGTAGGAGGTCCTTTCACTTTGTCTGCATCCCCCAGACCAGCAGCAGACTGTTCCCACACCCCCCCCCCAGTTTCACATCCCCAAAATTCGGTTAGTGATCCCGTTCGTGTTTAATTTTTTGCCACGGTCCCCTGCTCGTTTCCGTTTTAAGCGCCCCGAGGGGGCCTCGGACTTTCCTCTCTGTCACAGGTTCATCCTTTCCTTCCCGGGAGCACTTTTCCTCGCACCTGAGGCCCTAAGTTTTTTTTCAGCGGCCATCCAATATAGAGCAGGGCTTAGGATGCCGGGGGGAGTGGCCGTCCAGTCAGGGTTTTTTTTGACCAGCCAAAGCAGGTCCTTCCGCGGTTGTAAAAGTCTAATAAAGTCAACCAATGGCCCAGGGAGCCCCACTAGGTCCCCATCAACCCCAATAAGACATCAATCACTCCTTTATTCCTAATTTTATCAGGCCTCTTTTTTTTCTTTTTGGCCGCGGGCTCTTCCCAGGTCCCCCATGGAGAAGGAGATTCATGTCTTCCCTTTTCTTTCATTGAGAGGAAGGGTTTTTTTCCTTTCTGGTTCGCTGGGCCCCGTAAGATTATTTGGACAACCCCCCTTTTTCCTCCGGTCCGGATATGGTCCCTCTCCCCGTATAATTTTTCCGAATTCCCCCCGTTTTTTTCCTCTCCGGCGCCTTTTGATTGATTCTTGTCAACACGATATTGAATCCTTTTCCCCCGCCCAGGCCCTCTCGCCAACCCCCCACCTGTTTTTGGGAGCGGGCCCCCTTTTCCGACTCACAATTTCTCCCCCCCCTTTTTATAATCGGTGCTTTCTCCCCGGGTTCCCTGATTTCCCCCCTTGGCGTCTTCGAAAACTGGCCTTTCTTTTGCTGCCTGCTGCAGGGAACTTCCTTGAATTGTCCCGGCCTCAATGGACTCCTTTGATTCTGGCGGTTTTTCGTGGTGGACGAACTTCTTTTCTTTTTTTTTGCCAACAACCGTCCCCGACCTGGAGATGTTACGCTCGTGTTTTTTTGCGGGCTGTTTTTTAAGAATAGGTCCTTCCCCTTATCCAATCCATTTTTCCTACCTACGCAGCGTCCCTCTCATTACGGAGGGGGAGGTCTCTTTTTTTCTAAAGGTAAACCTCTGTATATTCTTCCCACGATTTCTTTTCTTTGGCGGGCCAGTACCCGTCTAGCCCTGTTGATTTTTGCCTCGTCGATGTTACTTCGCCCCAGACCTGCGTATAGTGATGCTCTTTTTTATAATAAGGTCCTTTCCCGTTGTTTTTTCAGTCCTTGGCTCTTATTGTTTTCAAGCCCCAAGTAGGGGCCCCCCTCGTTGTGCAAGGTTGTCCGCGGCTCGAGCGGTGTCAAACCCTTTCTCCCCAGATTTTTTGATCTCGCGTGCCACGTGGTTAATTTTTTCTCCCCGGGACGAAGACACATGATTCCATCCCCAGGCAGTGGAACCTCCTCTTGTGCCCTTGTCACCTTGTTTGAGATCTTCTTCTTTTGGGAAGACATCCCCTAGTACGATGCAAGAACTTAAGGTCCCCACCGGTTTAGGTGGAGACTTTTTAAAAGATTTCGGGTCCTCCCCGGGAATCCGGTTTTTCCCCATTCCGCTTTTTTAGCCTTCTCCTATGGAGGTGTCCCGTGGAGAGTTTTTCTTTCTCTCAGGCGGCAGTCCCCCCCTCATGGGAGGCGTTCCCTCCCTTCTACCGCCCGAGCAATGTCCTGGCGACTCTCTAAGCACCCCCAAACCCAACCGCGAACGCTCCGACAGGGGGGGTTGCCCCCTCCTGAAATCCTGGGACTCTCGCGTTGCCCACAGGTCCCCGGCCGAGGAAACTGCGTCTTTCGTTTTGTGTTTCCCTGATGTTCCATTTTAATCCGCTTCCAGAAGGTGTTTCGCATCTTCAAGCGTTTCTGCCCTTCCTTTGGTGTAGGTTTTTCCCCAATAGCCCGTTCTAAGAAGTCCCCTTTCCCGATCGCCGCCGGTTTCCCCCTAAAGTTGGTGACCTGCATATCGCCTTCCGAGTGGCCCCCTTTTTTTTTTTGGAACCGAATAGGACCCCTGAAACTTTCTTTCCGGACGTTCTTCTGGTCCCTTGGCGCTTTGAGCGCGAACTTTTCTTTTCGATTTCAAACCGACCCCGGCGCTCCCTGGGAAGGTGAATCGGAGACTTCTTGTGTCCTTGAGCTGAGACCCAGCACAAGGAATTCATTTCAACCCCCCACCAACTGAACTCTCCCTCCTCACCCGAAAACAGCCCCCCACGACCCCATATTTTTTTCCAGCAGTGTCGGGTTAGTTCCCCCCTTCTCGAGCGACCCTTGAGTGGAACGCACCCCCCCTGCCCCCCCCCCGGATACTTCTCCCTGTGTTGTGCCTGCTCGGTCCCCTTCTGATCAAGCCCTTACCTTGAGCAGAAAGAGTTCCCGGGAGTTTTGCAGTCACTCCCTTAAATTAGGACTTCCTTGCCCAGAAAGTTCTTCTTCACCCTCAAATTTTGAGGACTGCAGTCCCCTCCGGCATCTTTCGCAACAGTTAGGGTCCTCCATTCCCATGTCGTGGCTTTGCCACCTTGACGAGGGGTACGTCTTTCCCCCCCCCCCCCCCGTTGATTCTCCCTTCCGGCCTCAACGTTCGTCCCTCTTTTTCCCGGCAGGTTAGTTTCCGGCCCCTCTGACAGGTCTTTTTCGCCAGTTCCCCGGGTCTCATCACTGTGGTATTCGTCCCGGTTTCTTCCCCGCCTTTCCGCCTTTTGGCCCGCGCCTCAGGCTTCACTTTTTGGGCCCCCCTTTTCATCTTTTTTCTCTGGTTGTCCTCCGCACGTGTTTTTTTCCGAGAACCCCTGTCAGGCTCCCTGCATCCCCGACACAACACTTCCCGGGATTCTGTTGTGTTATCTAAACTCTCTCTCCCCCCCCTCCCCGAATTGATTTTAATTCCGGCTTCTTTGTCTCGTCGTGGTCTGGTCTTTCCCAGGTCTGACCCTGCGCTCGCCCTTTTTTTCTTTTTTCCCTTCTTTTTCTGGCACTCGGTTTCTTTCGTGTCGAAATCCCCCCTTCTTTTCGGCTTCTGGGCCTTGATCCGTCCTTTCGTAGGTCTTCGGGCCGTGACTTATGAGACCCCTTGCGTCGGCGCCTTTTAGAAACTCTTTTTTTTGCCCGGCCCCGGGGAATCTTCCCCCCCTTTTCTGGTCCCCTTCCTTGGGATCGGGCGGTTTCGACCCTTTTTTTAGCCATTTCTTGCAGCGCCAAGATCTTTTTTTCCACCAGTTGGGGTCCCCCGGGTTACCACCCAGCCGGGAATGAATTTCTTCACCAATCTAGACTGTCCCGTGCCTCCTCTCTCGGGAGAGCTTGTCTCTCTAACCTAGTCGGGCGGGTTTTTTTCTTGGAAAAATTTACCGTATCTGGGTTCCTGCGCTCCCCTTTTCCTATCTCTATCTTACCTTTCTCCCTAAGTTCTTCTTTTCCCCTATGCGATAGTTATTCAGCGGAAGCCCCCCTTTTTCAGACCCTCGATCCCACGTCCCCCCCCCGCCGGATGATCCGTTTGGGTTGGCCTTCCAACTCTTTCCTGGTACCAGGTCCCTTCCGCGCCGGGCCTTTTTCCGCTGGTGCGCTCTTCCATTTCAGTGGGTCTTGCCCGGTGTCCGATTGTTTCCGGAAAACATTTTCCCCCTTCCGCGGTTTCATTGTAGACCCAGACACCCGGGGCGTCCCCTAATGTGTTGAAAAAGACTCCCTAATCTCGGGCCCTCGTTCCCTTAGTGCGTCCCCTTTGACCCCAACAAGAGCAGAACTGCTCGTTGAAAGCCCTCCAGGAAGCTTGCTTCGGTAACGTTTCCCACCGGTTCTGATGAAGGCTTTCTGGGGCGTATTTCGACCCCTCGGGAACTTGAACGTCCCCCCAGAAGCTGGCGGGCCCCTTGCTGCCTGTTTTTCCATGGTTTTTCACCAAGTTAACACTCCCTCTTTTCTTTTGGAAACTGATGGTACTAACCTTTTTTTACCCCCAGCATTTCTGGCGGGCGTTTCTCTTCGTTCTTGAGAGGACCAACGAGTGTCCCCCCTCAACTTCCCCTTGGTATTCTTACCGGAACCGGGGGTCCTCTTGTTCCCAAAAGGTTACTGCAAAAGTCTCCAGGCCGTATCCTCCACCCAAAAAGGAGGAGTCCCCCCAGAAGCCGAGAAAGAACCCACCGTAGGACCCCAACCCTTGGTTCCCTCCTCGGACTTCTCTTCCTTCCCTTCCCCCTTTTCTTGGAAAGTGAACGTGAGGTTGAATCCCTGGACCCGGACCCAACCACATATTAATAGTTTCCGACCCCTGGTTGGACCTGTTCTTTCGAATGGTAGTTCCTGATACTTTTTCGGGGGTCTACCTTCATTGGACGACTTTCCCACGAATGCCGAGCACTCAAGTTCCCCTTGGGTCGCTTTACGTTACCGGCGGAATTACTTCTTGATCCAATCCTGATATAGTTCCGGTTGGCACCAAACGTTACCTCCTCCCACGTCTCCCTCTTGTAGGCATTATTTCTTCAAGGGGGAGTTTTGGAACCCCAAAAACTCTTCTTTTCAACGATCCGGGCCCGATGCCCATTCCTCCTGAAGTAAAAGATTTTTGACCTTCCGGTGCCCTCCCCTGTCCTTTCGACTTCCCCTGACAGCCCTTCCCGGGAGCAACAACCGTTTTGATAGAGAATTCTTTGTGATCTTCTGGTTTCAGCTTTTGCTTGATGGAGAACCTGGATGGACTCCTTCCTTTTGATGTTTGGGGCCGCCCCTTCGAGAGTCCCCGGGGTGGCGTTTTTCTCCTGTTGCCCCGACTTTTTTCAATACCAGATGTTTTGGAGTTTTAGCACAGAAAAGGTCGGGAAGAGTCATTCATTCCTTTTCTTTATGAAGCGGACGTTCCGGTTTCCTGCTTCCCAGTCTCGGTCCGCATCTGTTCTTCGGTTTTTTCTTTTTTTTATAACCTGAGTTTGCTCGATTTCTCTCTCTTTTTTCGCGCGCTCTTCTTTTCCGCTCTGTCTCCCGGGGTCTTTGTTCACCTTCCTTGCAGATGGCCATGGCCTTACCACCCATTCCTCAGCGGTCGGCCCCCTGAGTTCTTTTTCCGCTTTTTTCTCCTTTCGACGTAGTATTTTTCTCCGCAGGTTTTGATGTTTTCATGCGGTTCGCCTCCCCCAACCACCCCTGGCCTGTCCTGACTTCTTCGCCCAAAACGCCCTTTTTTCCTTGATCCCTTCGTCGGCCTGTTTGGAATCTCCCCGCCGCGTTTCTGCCCCCATGGCCCGAACGAGACCTCCCCCGAAGCTTTACTTAGTGACGTGCGCTTGCAGGCCCCAACCAAACGGTTTCGGGTTTTCTTTCGGGGGGATGAGGCCCCCCGTGGTTTCCTTTCTCCGTCGGCTCGCTGCTCGCGGATCCTTTCGCTCCCATTTGCTTACAACGGTCCGTTGGCAGGACCCCCTCCGAATAATCCCCCCCCCTCGTCTTCAGCAGGGGCGTTGACGCTTTTTTTTTTGTCTGGGCCAACACTTTCTCTTGCGTTTTTTACCGACCAGGGTGACCCGGACACCCTCGAAATCCCAATAACCACGACGACCCTTGATGTTGTTTTCTTGCAAGGGGCGGGCTTTAGTTTGGACTTCCCTCCGCCTTCGGCGGACAAAAGGCAGTCTCACCGGGTTAATTTTTTTTTTTTTTTTGCGGACCTGGCTTTAAGCAGCTTGGGTGCTGTGCTCTTTCTCTAGCACGCTCTTAAATACCGGGGGGCCCCCCCGGGACTGACGCACCCAGTCTCTTTTTTTGTTTGACCCCACCGCAGGCTTGCGTCTAAAGGATTTGTCTCCACCGCTTTTCTGGCCCGATTCCTTCCACATACCGCCTCTTTCAACTCCCCGTATCCTCTTCTGTTCGCCAGGCCCTTTTTTGCGAACCTCTGGCTCAAAAGTCTCGAGACCACGGAGACCCTCTATTTGGGGGCATTGGTTTTTTTCCCTACTCCCTACTCACTTGAGGTCTCCCACTGAGCGGCTCTTTTTTCCGTTGAATTCCCCCCTTCCCCCGGAGAGCTCAGCGGTCCCTCTGGGGGCCGGTACGTTTGGACAGAATCCCCCCCCGCAGCCTTGTTCCCTCCCCAGTCGTCACCTGATCCACCCCCCACCCCCGGGAGCTTCGCAGCCTCGGGACCTTTTTTTGACCTTCCCCGAACAGGTTCCACTCAGGCCAAGGCCTCCTTCGGACATAGTCTTTCTTCTGTTATTTTGTGTCGACGTGGGACTCCCCGCCCTCTTGACCACAACTCAACGCCCTCGCCTTCTCCTCCGCCTTGCGGTACGTTCATGGGTTTTCCCCCGGGAGAAGTCCTTCCATCCTCGCACAATCCTCAAGGCGTCTTGCCGTCCATCCGGGGGATCCTGTCTGAACGGCGTTTCTCCCCCTGTTGCACTCCCTATTGTTTGGAAGGAATTTCTCTTCTTTTCTGCAAATACAAACAAGCCCTTCCCACTCTTCTTTTGTCCTTTTTTTTCCCGCGGAAAGTACTTTTTGATCTTCGTGCGGCATGAGATGGGTATTCATTTCCTTGTAACTCCAATCTTCCTTCCAACCCCACAAAAAATTTCACCCAAAATCCTTTTTAAAATTGGCCCTCTCCCCGAGCCTTTTTTTTCTCAGGGAGAATTTAGGTAGTCGTCCCCACGGGAAGATTCCTGGATACACCCTCTCTCGTCTTTTTCCTAGTCAAAGGTCCCCCAGGCATGCTCCCGCCCATGACCTACCCTTACGCAGCGATCCTCCCCCCTTCTCCCTCTTTTTATCTTACTCAAGGAAGATAGGCTCCCACTTTTGCCTGACCCACATCAGCTTGAAGGCTTCTTTCCGTCCTTACCTCCCTACCCCCGAAACCCCCCCATCCCCCCTTTTTTTCCCTCCCTCTCCCCTTTTTCTCTCTTTCCTCCTCCTCTCTTTGAGGAGTGTTCGTGGCCGCCGGCAGCTGATGTCTTTCTGCATTCCTTCCCAACCTGGACTCTTTTTCCCCTTTTTTTCCTAAGACGGTTTTCCGGGGAGGTTTGTCGTCCTTTTTTCTTCGCCGTGATGACCCGTTTTTTTTGTGGCTCGGTCCACCGGCTATGGCCTGCCCTCTCCCTTCATGAGAAGGACCTCTCCCTCGAAGAGCCTTTCCGGCTTCCTGTGCGGACGGCCCCCCTCTATGCCGCCCCTGACCTTACCGGCGCGCCAACGGCCGGGTTCGGGTCAGGCAAACTTTGTTCTTCGCGTGGGACTTCGCTTCTCACCTGGTTTTCCCAAATATTATCGGTTTGTCTTTCTCTTTCCGGGTCTCAGCGAAACAGGTCTTTCTTCCACAGCAGGGTCTCCCCCACAGACCGTTCCGGATGTTTCTTTCCCTTCGAAGGAAAATCTTTTTCCATTGGCCTACTCGAGGGCCGGACCTTCGTGGCCAGTTAGCTTTTTTTACGTAGGGGGGCTAGACTCTAGATCCGACTTCCCTAGGAGGCGATTTTTCTCTTCGGACCCCCTATGGAGATTTTTTTCCTCCCGGTTTCCTGCCGCTGCTTCACTCTGTCCGGGACGTCTCTGCAGTCTACTGTTTATAACGATGCGGTTTTTTTCCTAGTGTACGGGATTTTCCCCCGAGGCGACCGTTTTTGACTTCTCTTTTTGTGGCGGGACGTCTTTCCTACTTCCTCAGGCGCATTCCTGGTGCCCAGACCATTTCGCCCCCCCCATCGCCTTGGGTTCTCGTGCTGAGATTTTCCTAAGGACCCCTTGGCCCCCAACTTTTTTGAGTGGTCCTCCCCGGATGTCCCCCCAGTTCAGGCCTGTTTTTGATTTTCCCTAACAACTTTCTCCTTCCAAGTCCGCTTAGGTCTCTGAGGAAGAGGATCTCCTCCGTGAGATCTGACTTCAATCCACCCCCCTCCGAAGGGACGCGTTCTCGAGTATGCATTGTTTGGTCCCTTCGCAGCTGAGTCTTCCTTTCTTTACTCACCCCCGTCGTACTGGACGTCCTGTGAAACCTTTTTTTTTTTTTTGCTATGTGGAGACTCCCATGTTTTTTTTTTGGTTCTTCTTTTTTCTTCACAATCCGTCTTTCCTCTCCCATCTGGATTGCCAGCCTTCCGGAGTAAATCTCTTTCGAGGCGTCCGGCCTCCCTTTTGCTGCACGCCTCCTTTTCAGCAGACCACCCTCCCTTGTAGAGACCCCTATTCCCCCCCCAACCCGGGGGACTGGGTTTCCCTTTTCTCCCCCCGCGCCAGGTATTCTCACGTCGTAGTGGTTGTAGAAGTTTGCTTTCCACAGTTTTCTCCCTCCAGCGTGGTTCTGGCTTCAAGGATGGGGGGGCCGGAGAACTGGTTTTGAGGAGGCCCACCCATCAGTCTGCACTTCGATCCGCCCCCCCCCTCTCTCCCGACAGCTGCGGTCGCTTCTAGGCCGAGGGAATATGATGTCTCCTTAAGGGCCGGTCTGAAACTTTCCTCACAATCCTTTTTATCACGCTGCTCCTTGGGCGCTTGCGCAGGCTTCAGGCATTTTTTTTCCCCCCCACGCCCCTGGCCCCTCCCCCGTGAAGGCCTGCCTCTCCTCTTTGCGGTTTTTGGGCGAGCAACCCCCTCTCCCCCCCGGGAAGTCCACCTGCTCTCTAAACTTCCTTTTTTTTCTTTTTGAGGGCCCCCCCAGATCAGGTCCTTTTTCTGCAGCCTGGTAGCGTCTTCCACCCCGCGAGCGCTCAGGCAACCCCCAGCCCCTTTTCCCTGACATTTTTCTGCATGATGTTTTCAAGGGTTCTTTCCAGCCCTCTTGAATGTCAACCCTGTGTTCTCCTACTCCCACGGCCACCTTCCTGGTGCTGCACAGAAACTTTGTGATCCCCACAGCCCCCCTGTGCCGGTCGCCTTTTGTCGCCCTCCGACGGGGCATTTCAGCAAGCGTTTTCAAGTTTCCCCATGATGACCTTCCGAGCCCGTTGCGTGGACTGCGCTTTCACAGGATTTGTCCGGTTCTCCCTTTTTCAGGTATTTGTTTCCGTGACCTTCCAGCGCCTTTCCAAAAAAGTCTCTTCCTCCCGAGG
>Ga0179593_1715156_pt1 | contig 13102 bp, 17 predicted proteins | sample CZODoug2_1_08_16_FD_185931 | JGI IMG/M metagenome (GOLD analysis project Ga0179593, IMG submission 185931) | Vadose zone soil fungal communities from Angelo Coast Range Reserve, California, USA - CZODoug2_1_08_16fungal (PacBio error correction) | ecosystem: Environmental > Terrestrial > Soil >... | reverse complement strand
CGGTTGCCAGTTTTCTTCCCCACGGAAATTTCTTCCGCGACGCGACCATCTCCTCCACTATTCAAGACGATACACGGGGAGTCCCCTCGTGAACGCGAGCATCGAGTCTCGCCGATGGCTTATTGGGCATTGTACCGGCCCCGGACGTAATCCCCCCTTTTCTCAACTTCTTCCCTTGCCACGGGCCGCCATCTTTCCTTCTGTCGTCAGGAATCTCGGCTTTTCTCAATGCCTGTCGCCCTTTTCCTTCGATCAATTTCGGACAAGACCACGCCCGAATCCTCCCCCCCGGCCGCATTCGGGCTTTTCGTCTCCTTGGGCGCCCGGAAATCCTCGGCATCCCCTCCTCCTCCATCGGCAGATTACAGACCGTGTTCTTCGCCGGTGATGACTAGTTTTGGATGCATAGAGGCCCGGTTTTGTCGGTGACCGGTACCACCTTCCGGCTCTGGCGACTTGCCTATCATTTCGCCGCGCTTCTCCACACCGAGCTGACCCCTTCCCCCTCTTTCGAGTGATTCGCCTCGGTACGAGGGCACTCACCTCCTTCGAATCATCTTGCATGTCCCCCCGCGTTCATGTCCGGAATCTTTTTATGAGATCGCTGGGTTTCTTCCCTGTCTACCCCCTCTTCTTTTCGACACTCGACTCCCTCGAACGCCTATCACACAATTCCGGACGGAGCGCTGAGTCAAATCCCCCCACAATAATGAATCTCGAGGTCGGAAGAACCTTGCATGGGGGCCTGTAGTTCCCCTTGTCCCTTTTCTTTCCTTTTTAGAGACGTTTTTAGCCTCCCTTCATGCCGGTCAGCCCTCCCCCACCACGCGCACAGCAGGAGGTCTAGGAAATCTTCTTAGGTCTGCGAGTTTGACTGAGCATCGTTTCCCTCTACCTCTCCCAGAAGCCATGTGCTTCTCAGCGAGCGACTGCTGACCTCCCTGCGACCGATTGACGATAGGCGAAGTTTTCTGCCAGCCGCCAGATTGCGGCCGGTTTTTACCTTGTCGAGACCCTCTTCTTTCCGGGCGATTTTTCTCGCGACTGGCTGCGCCGGACATCCTCCTCTGCTCGCGCCAGGAGCCTTCTTGTCGCCTTTTCCGCGCTAATTTCGACCTTGCCCTCGCCGGGTTGCGACGTGTCCATCTCACCACCCTCCTTTTTCGCACGTCCGAATCTTTTTTTTCTGAAATTCACGTTTACTCTTCGAAGCGGGTGGCTCCACGCGGGCCGACGGGTCCTCTTATGGCAACCCGGCGTGTTCCCCCCCCGCCGCCCCCTGCCGCCGTTTTTTCTCCACCGCCCGGTCTCCCCCCCCGTCTCTTTTTTCCGTCGATGCTCATTTTTGAAGACACCGCTTTGGTTTGTTTCCAGGGTTTGGCAAATCGATTCCCCGGTTTCCTGAGTCGCGTGGCGTCGTCGAGGGGAAACCGGTCCGGGAGCACTTCATACGGTTCTTTTGGGTGGCTGTGAGCGTACCGCCGCGCGGGGGGACACCTTTCGCGCAGTCCTTCTGAGAGTTCGGACCTCCTTGCCGCAGGGCCTCCTGGCCTCTTTCTGCGTCCTCGAGTACCCCACCCCCTTCGACTGCGCTTGCTCGGCGCTGTACCGCCAGGCCTTCTCCGGCCGCGACGGTTGCTGGGGCCGTCCCGTCCACGCAGCTCTCGCATGTTACCATCAGATTGTCATCCGACGGGCCTTCTTCTTTTAACGCCATCCCCTTTTGCCGTCGATGCTGACCTTTCCGTCGCTCGGGGCTCTGAGAAAGCCTCCCATCTTTCATCAGGTGATCTGGGCTGTCCCCTCTTCTTCCGTACGACCCCGGCCCTCCGTCGAACCTTTCCGCTCTTTCGAAGCGTCGACGCCGGGCGTTTGCCTCTCCGGAAATAGACGACTCCTAAACGTACCCTCACTTCGAATATTCTTCTCTTCATGAAGCGCCTCTCCTTAGCCACCTATTTGGTCGGCAGGTTGCCCTTCCCGACGGCCTTCCATCGGGAATGTCACGTCGGCTCCGCTTCTTGAACCCTCGAGTAACGCTTTTTGTGTCCTCACCGCCTTCTCGTTGCATTAAATGGCACTCCTGCTTGACGGGCAATGGCCTTACGGTAGAGCTCCTGCGATAGTTCCCGAGAGGTTTATGATACTTCGGTTTTTCTGCTCTTCTCGTTTTGCCGTCGTTGCGTCGTGGTTTCTGAGCCGTCTCAGGGCGCTCACTTTGAAACGAGTCTCCCTTTGTCGCGATTCACTCGGTGCATGAGACGGGGTTACGTTTTTCCCCTCCATGCGCTCCCCCCCCGGCGTCCGTCTTGCCCCCTCGCATCCCTTTCTCGCTCTCCGCGTCCCGTGACCCCATGGCCCCGGCCGCTTATGCCTTTTTCCCAGGAGGGGTTTTGCTTGGACACCGCGCGGATGTTTCCCCGTAAAGTATGTATCCTTCGGTCCGCACCTCCGAGGTAACGACCCGTCTTACCTTTATTTTTTTTCACTACTTTTCGCGGGGGACCCTTCTAGTATTACCTTCAAGGTCTTTTGGAGTATAGGATGGTGCGACTTGTTTTCCCCAAGGACGCAATTGCGCCCTTCCGGTCAGGACCCCTCAAGAGACTCTTCACTCCCCCATGTTTCTGGCGGTCCCTCCTGACGACAACCCTAGATACGGCTGTTCGAATGGTGATCCCCAGTTGGACGCGGGTTCCCTTCTCCCGCTCACAGCTCAGATCTCTTTTCACCTTCCTTGTTCTCCTTCGGTGATGGCAGTTTCTGGTTTTTCTCAGAGGAGCTCGCCGGAGTCAACGGCGCTAATTTCTTGTTGTGCCGACACGGGGTTTTAGGATTGTCTGCCCCCCCCCTAGGTGTTACCCGTCTTCCTGCCTTCGTCCTGACCCGCGGGGCCATTTTCTGGGTGCGAGCCAAGTCGCCCCCCCAAGACTCCAGAACTTGCTGTCCTCGATCGGACTTCGGGAGCCACTTCTTTTCCTTCCGGATATTTATCGTGTTATGGCGTAAGCGTGTTGCCGGACGCTTTATTCCTTATTCCCCCAATACTCCTTCATAGCTCTGGGGGTCCATTAACTCTAGAGACGGCAGGCAATGTCCCCACGTTGCAGGTTCCTTGGTCATTTCTCTGAGAGCGTTCCGGAGCGCACGCTTGGATGACGGCAGGGATTCGGACGCGCGACTTTGTGCAGCGGACTTTCGTACGATGAACACCTGTTCTCGGCAAGAGCGCACTTAACGACTCGACGACAAGGCGGCTGACCCTTTTCTCTTCGTGACTTCATTTATTGGGCTCCCAAGACTGTGCTCCAGCGCTGGCCCTCCCTCTTCTTCTCTTCGTGGACAAGGTTTATCCTAAAACACCTGAGGGGCTTTTTCAGGGCAGGTGTTTTCCCCCTATCGACCGTCTCTATTTCCATTCCCTTTTGAAGCCGATGGAAGGCACGCTAGTCGAAATTTTCTACTTATGACAGGACGTACCGTCTCGAGTCTCGTCTGCTTTTCTCTTCTGGTACCTTCTTCTTCGGCCCCCGGTTTCACCTGCCGGACAAATAGGGGTTTGATGCAGAGGGTCCCCCCCCTTTGAGAGCGGAATTTTCGAAGTGGGCTGTGTAAGAGCGCTGGGATTGGGCGCTTTTTTCCCCCCGGGCCCGTCTACACCCCCGTCGGACGATTTCCCCTGAGCAGCATTGTCAGGTTACTTCGGGGGAGAGTTTTCTTCCATTATCAGGACTTCAACTCTTTCATCCGATCACCGTGTACGTCGAAGGTCACTGCTTTCCAGTGACGCATCGGAGCACGCGGCGGGACCTGCGAACTCGGTGCTTTCCGTCAATTGCGGCCGGATTCTTCTTTCCCGTCATGAAGTAGACGTGTTTTTCCCTCCTGCAAAACGTTCGCGGCCGTCTTCCCTTGCGTTGATCTTCTTCAGGGCAGCTCTTGTCAGTGATGGGGTTGCTCTCCTTATACGGGAGATTTTGTTTTTTTGCGCTGGGCAAATCCCTCCCCCATCTCTCCCCGGCGCTGGATGCGCCGCTCTTCTTTCCGCATTTTTTCCTTTTTTCCGCTCCGCGTACTCCGAAGTCCCCTGTCGATTTTCGTTTTTACGCTCTCGACGCTAAGCGAATTCCTTTTCCCCTCGTAATTCCAACCCCCTTCCCCTGCTCACCGTCCCACCCCAGCTTTCGTTACACACATGCCACGCCCAGGAGGCGGACATAGTTTTACGACCGTTGTGCTGGTTCTTACTGCCGGCGACTGCGCGTCGCCGCCTGTTTTCCCATCGATCCTCTGCCTGCTGTGATCTATTTACTGATTAGCGCAGTTGATTACTTTGTCAGGAACAAGATATTTTTTCCTGTGTCCGGGTGAACCGTACTCCAGGTGTTCCTCCGTGATCCCCCCCCCCACCGGGTGAGCCGTCTATCCCTCCCTTGATCGCCGGCCCGCGGCGGTCGTCGCGATGCCGCTTCCCTCTTGTCCTCTCCCTTTCTCGAAAACGAGGCGATCCCCTTGCCCCTCTGGCGTCCCCGGTTGTTGCCGCCTCTCCAAATTGGTGTATGTGTAGCTCATCGCCGATTATGTTTTTCGTCGCAAATGGACCTCAGCCCCGTTGCACTTTTCGTTTCTGGCTTTTTTTTATGGACAGGGGCTCCCCCCCCTGCTCACATCCATGCCTGGCAGACCTTTCCCCTGCATCGTATTTTTTCTTCCCCTTTTGCTGGGGATGTTCTCTGTGTTGTCCTACGGCATGCTGATCCGCTCCCAAGGGTCTCCTCCCATTTCCCCCCTGATCGATGGTCATTTTTCGAAGATGCCGTGTGCTAGCTACGCTCTTCCTCTTTTGGGGATTGGACGCCTCCCCCCCGCAAAGGTTTTAGGGCGTCGACTTCTCTTTGTAGTGTTTTTCCAAAAACATCCTCGCGTTGTAGGCTTTTTTACAAGGATCTACCGTGACCTCCCGGAGCCGAAAGCGTCGCGCAATTGCCGCCTGAGGCAATGTAGTCCTCCCCCCTTGGTTCCCTGTTTTCCTTTTTCATCACCTTTTCGGTAAGCCCATATTGGTTGCCCCCTCTCTTTCCGTCGTCTTTTCGATATCGGCAAAGTCGCAGGCCTCTTCTTGGTACGTCACCTACGCTTACCTGCACTTATTTCATTCAACGGCTCCTCAGACTTAGCTCTATGTCGTTTTTTGTTTCCCAATTTGTGGGTCTTCCTGGCTGGTGGAGAGAAGACTATTTTCTTTCGGCGCAAGGGAGCTTTTGGCTCCGACGGTATCGCCTCCTTTAGGTGAGGATTTCTGGTCGGATCATTTTTACCCTTTTTGAGACCTAAATGGCGAGGAGAATTCTGTCCCCCGCCAAACAGTTCATTGAAAGCTCCTTTCTGTTTTCTCAGAAGACGATGGGGTTCCTCGAGGCCGCGCTGGACCTTTTGGGTCCGACTCGTCTTATCGCGGGCCGGGTTACAATCCCCCTACCTCCGGCGGTTACTACTACCTGCGCCTTCACGCTATGCCTATAGGAGTTCTTCCCTTAGGGATTCATTTAGGCCGGGGCGTCCACTTCTGGCGACGGACGACCTGCCGTGTGATCATTTGGGGCTGACAGTGCCTTTCGCCCTTACGAATTTTTACCCCACCACATATGAGCCATCGCCCTTTTCTGGCGTAGACTTATTCAATTCGCCAGGGGACCTTCGGCCACGGAAAATCCAGTTGCGTGGGATCCCTTGCCGGGCCCTCTGTTCAATTTCTTTCACCTTTCTAGCGCTCCCTCCCCGAGTATCCTTCAGTCAGGGTCGCCGCGGTAGTCGCCTGAGCACCACCTGGGAAGGGCTCTCCCTTCTCCCATGCGTGCGGCTAGAGCTACAGCATCCGGCCTTTTCCTCTCATTTCATTATTGGCTCCTCCCCCCTCCTACGATCGATGCAAAGTGCTTCAGGGCCGCATACGATGTAGGAGATGTTCCCTCCCTCCCCCGTGTGGCTGCCGCCCCCGCAGATTTTCCGCTTTCCGTCATCCTCGTCCGCCGTGTCTTGCGCATGGTCCCTTTCATTTTGGCTTGCCGACCTTGCAAGAGTTTCGCCCCCTCCTCCAAGCGCCCGCTCAAGCGTTTGTCTCGGAACTTTTTTCCTCTGCGCTTTCCCCCTTCTCTTTCATCCCCTCCTGTTTGTAGTGTTTTTTTTACTTAATCCCGCAGCGCGAGCGGCTTTTCCATCCACGTGCGTGAGCGGGTCTGCCTCTGGCGAAAAACTCTTAAGTCCCCCCTCAAGCGCTGTTCAATGTGGCTGGTCATTGCGCGCGCATACTTGGCGGTAGACTGACCCTGGTACTCTCCCATGGCGCGTGTCATTGCGGGTTCCTCGCCGTTTTTTCACATGGCGAGCCCATAGGCGGCCCGCGGAGTCTCGACACGCGCGAGTTCTTTTTCCGTGTGCGGACACCGGAATTGCAGTGCCCGCAGTACAGCTTCTCCTCTTATCAGCTCAGCGCTGTGTATTGGTCGCCCGGCCCGTACCATGGTTGTCTTCTGAGGAGATGATCTGAGTGGTTTTCTCTTTTTTATCGTCTGCTCGGCATCTTCTGCCATGAGATTGCTCGACCTCGCACCGGGCAATCCCTGCGGTCTTGTCGTCGACTTTCTTTTTTCAGCCGATTGGACCTCTTGCCACATTCAAAGACTCTGCGCTTCCATCTTTTTCTGGTTGTTGTTCGGTCACACTTTTGACGGTCGCCCCCTTCTTTTTTTCATCCCCGGCGATTATCCCGGCACTTTTTTCGCCAGCACGTTTTTTTCCCGGGCCACCACTCCTGGAGCCCCCCTAGTCCGGCAGGACATAATTCTTGAGAGCGAGCATCGAGGTTTCCGATGGGCGATTTTCCCCTGGTCCCGCGCGGCCAGACGATTACGCATCATTTTTTTCCTGCCACGCGCGGACCATCCTTCTTTTCGGCCCGCTGCTTTCTCAATGCCCCTTTTCGGCCGCAATCTCTTTCCATTTCTTCGTTTCGGGACCCAATGACCCTCCCTGACTACCATCCACGTGCCGCTCTTTTTCTTACGCTCCTTGCGCCATGTTCGAACACGCGCTTCTCCACAGCGCTCTTTGAAGCCAATCGCCTTTCCTTCGCGAGTACGAAGCCGCCGTGATCGCTTGTGATGGTCATAAGTGCCGGTACTCTGTATTTGCGCCGTCTTCCACGCGACTTTGCCCCATTCATCTCGACCGACCTTTGGCGCCAATCCGCTCCCCCCATGATGATGCGGGTTCTTTTTAGCCCATCCCCCCTCTACGGTCCAAGGCCGAACTGGAGCATATGCTTGCCTTTTCGCTGTCCGGCCGTGCGAGAGTCTTTCTTCGGACGGCCTTCACCCCTCGCCGGATGTTCACAGCCAAGACCCCCTCTGAACGATCGAGCCCCATTCAACCTTGTCGCTGACCCAATCCCACCCCCCCTGAAGAGCGGACGGGCAGAGCTCGTCCCAGCCGGCAGGTTTTGCTCAGGCCCCCACTTTCCCTTTAGTCGACGCTTCGGGAGGACCCTTTTGTAGGCGCTTTCCCCCTTTCACATGCCGTTCTCTCCCCGCGCTCCACTCCAAGCAGGAGGCTCGACTCCTTCCGGCTGGACAGGTCTGATGATCCCGGGTCCCGCATTACAGTTTCCTCGGCCCCTCCGCGCTCACTTGTGCGGGGCCTGGGCTGCACTCGATTTGACGTCCCGACGAAATATCGTGCGATCTTCTGCAGCGCGCATGTTGTGATTGACTTTTGCTTCCCCACAAGAACTTGTCCGACCGGAGAAAGTCGTGCTGCTCATCGCTGGCTTCCAGTGACCATCGCGTGGCGGTCTCCTCACGCCGTGACCTTGTCGGTGTCTGATAAGGTCGCGGCTCGGTCCGGGGTCTGTTCACAGAACCCCCCTTTTTCCCCCCGTAGTGCAGTCGGAAGCCATATCTGTTCTTGAAGCAAATTTCACGGAAGTCATCCAGAGGCGCTCCGCGGTGGTGGCTAAAATCACGCGGGCTCGAGATCGATGGGCCCCCCTCCCTCCGGAGAAGAGGACCCGGCGCCGTCCTTTCACCAGCACCCGGTCTGCGCCGCTTCTCGCGCCTCTTCGATGTCATGTTGGTCCCTCCCCAGCTTGGTGTTGGATTTTTCCAGGGTTTCAGGGATCGCCCCAACGTGATCTTCTTTGCTCCGTCCTTGCGCATGAAAACGGGATCGTCTCTTTCACGGTCCCTGGCGGGGATTGCGTATTTCTGTCGAGCAAATTACAAGCTTGCGCATCACCGGCAGGATGTTCGGACGGGTATCTTTTGAGCGCCCGCCTGACGCCTTGTCCCTTTCTTTTTCGCAACCCACCCCCCCTTTCGCGCCTCCGATTGGCTCTGTCACGAAAGGATCGCTCCCCCCTCGAGTTTTGATGGGGGGCCGTCCGTGACGGGAACGGAGAGATCGGACTGTTTATTTTGTTTTTCCTTTCGGGGACGGCCTTCGGTCTCCATCCACGTCCCTTTTGCTGAAGGTACCGTCGCCTCTTCGCATTATCCCTAGATGGAATAAGGAAGGCTCGTTGACACTCCCCACGCTTCGGTAGATGATCGACGCACCTCTCCCCCGGGAGGGCCGTAGACCTGGACTCTCCCTGGCCCTTCAGCTTTTTCTTGGTCTTTGGCCCCCTGTTGGAATAGACGAGCGGAAAAAATCAGTTCCCCTCCTGATCTAAACAATTCGACCCTTCCTTCCATCGCGGGGCAGCCCTCTGCACTCGCTTGACGCCCCTTTTGTCCGGGCAGGTTGACTACCCGGCCGAATAATCTCAGGCTTTTTTTTTTCGGCTAAGACGCGGCCCTTCAGGACGCAGTCCTTGACCGCCGGTCATGTACCTGCTTCGACCAGAGTGGAACCTGTCTTCCACAGGAACGGTCTCGCGGAAGGTCGAGGCCATGCTGTCTATCACCGCCGTAGTTGGTTAGGAGTAGATCCTCCCCATCTTGTCATAGCATCTTTTTTCTTCCCCCCCCGGTGTCGGTTTTCATAGGCGTCTGAGCCCGTGAGATTGCTAACCCCCTTCTTTTCTATAGCGTAACTTTAGCGCTTGTCTCTGGTCATTGGTATTTGTTTGAACGAATGAGATGTTGCGTTATATCCCATTTTTCCCCTCTCCCCCCAATCGGCTCGACTGCATCCCTTTCTCTCTTTTTTCTAAAGTTTGAACAAGGGACGCCCTTTTTTCGCAAAAGCGGTAATTCTACTCCCCGGCAAACGAGGGTTTGGGGCTACTTCCCCCTCTCGATGAAGCTCCCTCTTTTTCCCCACTGCTTCCAATCCGCCCCTTGAGTACCCTATCTCCCCTCTATAGGAAGAATATGCCTTCGACTATGCCGTCGTCTGTCACTTAAGTTCTCGCGTTCTGATGTGCGACTGATCCTCCCCCCAGGGACCTTCCCGCGGTCAGGCTTCCCGCCGGAAGACTTCTTCTTTCCAGTTTGGAAGGCCGCCCCCCCCCGAACACCCCTCCGAACCACGCGGACCGAGAGGTCCGTTGAGCTGCGCCCGGCTTCCCCGCTTCGTTCCAGCACACACCGCACCCTCCCTTTTCCCCCTCCTTCCTTTTTTTCGAGATGGCGCGTGGTGCTGTTTCGCCCACGCCTTTTTCTCTCCGGCGGAAAACTTCTATTTAAAGGCCCCCTTCTCTCGACAAGGCATTGTCGGATCCGTCCGTCCCCCAAACACTTTTTCGCAGAGTCTTTCTTCCTTTTGAGGTCGTCTCCCGCGGGCCCTTTCCATAGTTGGCGCCACTGCACGTCAAGATCCCCCCCCTTCCGGGTCCTCCTATCCGTTCCCATATAGGCCCCACGAGGTCCCCTTCACAGGTGGTTGTCCGATATGTCTAGTTAGGTACTGGAGTACGCCGCGGTTCTTGGATCGGATAGACGTTACGCCGAATCTCTGGCTTTTTTGTCCAACCCTCTTTTCTTTTGCATACGAGGAATGCCCGCGTTGCGCCACCCTTTTCGTGCCCGTTTTCCACGAAACCGCTGATGCCTCGCCCTGGGGAGCTGGTTAGGACGCTTGTGTTTCTGCGCACTTAGTCCTCCACAAGCTGCGCCGCACCCAAGGACTCTTCCGAAGCGCTCCAAGTTCGTTCATGAGCGCACCCCTCCGGTGCTTCTCAGCGCGCCTCCCTCTGACGCGACTATTTCGCTGAATCTCCAAAAGATCCTTAATATCCCAATTTGCGGCGGACTTGAAAACGTCTCGCACCACCCCTTCGCCCCTTGACCGTCCAGGTTTCGGCCGATGGAAAGGTTCCCCCGTCGAAGAAGCCCCTTAGGCGAAGGGCCCCGTACTAGTTCCTGGCCGTTAGAGCAGAACTCCCATTCCCGATTCCTTCGGACTGTTTCGTTCCCCCTTCCTGTGACAAATGGGTCGTAGCTCCCCTCATGCACGGGCCTTCCCATGTCTCCTTCGAGTGAAATCTCTGGCCTTGCGATGTTGCTCTTCTTCCGGCTCCGGCGAGCCGAAACGCAGCCCTCTTTTCACGTGGCAGCGACGATTTTCCCAGTTATCACGGTGTTCTTCCTTTTCGGAGAGTTCGCGATCATCGGACGCTCTGCGGTGCAGTAAGAGAGCAACCTAATGCCTCTGAAGGCTCATGAGCACTGCGCCCGGGACCGTCAGCCCTTCGGCGAAAGGTCGTGGAGTGGCTTTCCCATTGCCTGCACGTAGGCCCAAGCCGATTCTCCTCAGGGGCGAGAGCCCCCCCCACAAAGTCGCGGCCTTCTCTCTCCCTTTCGGTAAAGCGCCGCCAGACGTGCTCTCTTTTTGTGGTTCCTTGTAGCTTTTCGCGTTGATCTTCCTCGGGGCAGGTGGGGCAACGTCCGACCTAGTTCGGGTGTGCGCTACAGGAGTTGTGCCTTAGGGCGCTTCTTTCGCATACGATGGACCCCCCCCCTCTTTTCTGCTCGACTTTTGGGCCGCTCTAGACGCGCATTTTTGCCGACATTCACTTTTTTCCTCGAATTGCCCATACCTTGTCAAGCTCACAAGCGTGCTCTCTTAACCCTGTTCCCCTCCCTCGGAACATTTTGTATCCTTGGCATGACCGTCTTCTTTGAGACGACCGGCGGCCTGTTTTCTCGTCAGACGAAGTTTTCCCTAGGCTGCCGACGGCCGCGTGATTACCACCCGCTTCGGCGTCTCCGTGAATTTCAGTGACCTCCTTTGTCCCGTGTCTCTGAGATGGAGGGATCTGCAGACCACCCCATTGTGAGGTCCCGATCTTTACCCCTTTCTCGCCATCCGAGGCACCGTTCCCCGCGCATTTTTCTTTTTTTCTCCCTCGATGTTGTACAGCGCACTCCCTCTTTCGAAAGGAAGACGCCCTGCTTGGCGCTGGTCGACCCCTTTTTGTGCCGCCCGCACATCCTTTCCGCAAGCTTAGGCTCATCTTTCCGGACGCTTATGTCGTTTTTTTTTTTACCTGGCTCCCCCAGACCGCTGACAATTCGCAAGGGTCTGGGCCTGAGCTTTTTTGGGAGGGTGGACGGGAGCTTCCCCATGACTGGCAGACTCCCCCTTTTTTTTCCTCCGTGTTCGCGGCCCTGTGCGGGGTTTCTCGGCGTGGTCGCCTCCTTTTTTTGATGCTAGGTTCCCCAAAAAAGGCTATACCGCCGTGGACGATCCTTTGCCCCTCATGGGGCTCTATACTTCCCGCTTTGCCTCGCTCAGCCCTGTCCTGACCTTCAATTTGGCTGGGGATTGGATCAGCTCGCAGCTGTAGTTGTGAGTGACGGATCGTATCCTTTTTTCTGTGATGTCTGCCCCATCCGCGAGGGGGTTGGCAAGGCGCTGACCACTATCTTCATAGCGACGCCATCCCTTTTTCTCTTTAACGCTCCGCATGAGAGTGCCATGTCGTATTGCCATCTATGGTTTTATGGCTAAGTCACCTCACCCCCTGTGGCACTCTTTTTCTTGTTCTTTGAGTTGGTTCCGTCGTTCTTCCTCTTACCTCTTGGAAAGTCTCCGCCCTGCGTCGGTGGGCTGGCCTAAACGACCTCCCCTTATGACATCACGGCCTTTTTCCACGGCGCATCTTCTCTCCTTGGCGCGTGGCGATGGGCTTAAACCCTGGAGTGTTTCCTTCCTAGGGTGGGTGACCTTTCCTTTCCGTTCTTCCTGGAGAAAGGTCTCTTTTTGCTCCTAGATCGCGGCCTTTTTTGATTTATCTTCGTGTCATTGTCCCCTTGGAAGAACGACTCATGGGAGAATCCCTTCCCAAGACGACGACCCAACTTCTTGAGCAGCTAGGCGTCCGAACATCAGAAGATGAGCTTTTTTTGTTCCGCCGTGAAATGCTTTGTCCCCCTATGATAGGTCCCGGCCGGGTTTCCACGTCTCCATGGGATGATACCCTCTCGCTGCACGCTATGGCATTCGGTTTCTGCCTTGGAGGAAGATTTCCTTTTTCTTGCCCTTTTGGCGAGGGAGAACCTGCCGCTCCTTCTTTTCTGAAGGAGGTATTTGCGACTTGGGCTCGCAAAACGACCAGTGCCCACACCCGGAAACCTATGAGCTCCGGCGGTTTCGGGCGTCTTTTTTTTCCCCCTTCGCGGGGAAACCACCTTCCGTCGTCCGAGACACTTCTCCTTTTTACGCCGCCGTTGGGTTACTTGCTCTGTCGAGCAAGCTCCGTTGGGCACGATGGCGCGCAGCGATCCCTCTCCTCCTCATCATCGCGCGACCGTTTTTTTCTCCTACAACCTGGATTCCTTCCTCCTTTGCTCCATGCCAGCGCTGAGCGACTACTCCTCCTTTTGCGGTCCTTTTTAATTAGGGGAATCCGCCCTTTTGAACTCCGCGGCCTGTCGGCCAAGCAGATTCAGCTGTCCTATCCAGATGGTCTCTTTTTTCTCCTTCTGCAAGAACATTGGCTGGCCGCCGCTTTGCACGTATTTTCCTTTGGTCGTACTAGACCCCGCGCAGTTTTTGAGAGCATCGTCATGCCGACTGAGACAGCGATTTCCAGTCCCGAGTTTCGCCGACGGCAAGCGCTCTCCCTCCCTTTATCGTCACGCCGTTTTCTCTTTTCTCA